>Ga0335079_10002239_pt1 | contig 22335 bp, 16 predicted proteins | sample Lox_Sample_33_FD_206719 | JGI IMG/M metagenome (GOLD analysis project Ga0335079, IMG submission 206719) | Soil microbial communities from Loxahatchee National Wildlife Refuge, Florida, United States - Lox_Sample_3.3 | ecosystem: Environmental > Terrestrial > Soil > Wetlands | place: USA... | reverse complement strand
TGGTGGTCATCGCCCCCGAGATGATCCACAGCGCGCGCATGATTCCGGTGGATGGCCGGCCGCATCTCGGAAAGAATTTACGGCAGTGGCTGGGAGATTCGCGCGGCCATTGGGAGGGAGACACGCTGGTGGTGGAGACCACGAATTTCCGCAAGGACGACGGCGTGATTTTTCAGAATGCCGATCCCGACACGTTCCGCATCACCGAACGGTTCACCCGCGTGGATGCGAACACGCTCAACTACGAGTTTACGGTGGAAGATCCGCGCACCTGGACGAAGCCGTGGAGCGCGCGAATTCCGTGGACCAAGATCGATCCCGGCGAACAGATGTACGAGTACGCCTGCCACGAAGACAATTACGACCTGGTGCACTTCCTTGTCGGCGCGCGGGCGCGCGAACAGAGAGGGGAGAAGTGACGGAGTGAAGGCGAGTGTCCTCGCAGCCGTACTGACCGTCGTGCCGATGCTTCCGGCGCAGTGGTTCCACTATCCGACCGCTGGAGTGCCCAAGAAAGCCGATGGCTCGCCGAGCCTGTCGGCGGCGGCGCCGCGAACGGCGGAGGGCAAACCCGATCTCTCGGGACTGTGGGCGCCGGTTCGCCGGGCGCCCTTGAACGAGAGCCTCGATGGCCAGTTGAATGCCACCGGGCCGTTTTGGGATTTCGGTTCGGTGGTTCCAGGCGGCCTGCCGTACCAGCCTTGGGCCGCGTCGCTGCGCAACAAGCGTTTCGCGGACCGAAGCAAAGACAACCCCGACGTGCAGTGCATGCCGCTCGGCATCCTGCAGATGAACACGCATCCTTTCGAGCGCCGCTTCGTGCAGGTGCCCGGGTATCTCGCCATCCTGCACGAGCGCGACATGGAATATCGCCAGATCTTCACCGACGGCCGACCGCTGCCGGACGATCCGCAGCCGTCATGGAATGGCTACTCGAGCGGCAAATGGGCGGGCGACATGCTGGTTGTCGAAACGATCGGTTTTCGAGACGACCTCTGGGCCGATTACGACGGAAGCCCTCTCACTAGCGCCGCCAAGGTCACCGAACGCTTCCGCCGGCCGAATTTCGGCTCGCTGGAAATCGAAATGACCGTCGACGATCCCAAAGCCTACACCAAGCCCTGGACCGTGAAACTGAATCTCGAATTGCAGCTCGATTCCGATCTGCTCGAATACGTGTGCCTCGAAGGCGAAAAGGATTCGAAGCACATGGTGGGCAAATAGCGCGGTTCTTCGTTAGGTATCGCACGCGCCGGCCGGCTGTCGTCAGCAACTTTACGCAGCATCCGTACAGAGCAGGCGGCGCAGTCATGGCTGGCACCTCGCATGCTCCCTCTTGCCTTGGGTGGCTGACCCACAGGAGAATTTATGCTGCGTGCAATCAATATGACAGTTTTAACGGCTGCGCTCTGCCTGGCTTTCGGCGCGACCGCGTTCGCCGACCATCACGATAAAGCCGAGGCGCGGGAACACGGGTACGAACACGGATATCGCGACGGATTTCATCACGGAATCGACGACCGCGACCACGGCAACAAGTTCAAGGCCGACGTCAAGGATTCCGACCAGGGATATGAGAAATCCATGGGCGATAAGGACCAATACAAGAACGGCTACCGTTCGGGCTTTCTCTCCGGCTACGAGGACGCATACAACAACCGTCCGGGCCGGTTTAGCGAAGTCTACGGCCCCTACAATGAGAGCACTCGCGGCACGGCCGATCGAGAGGACCTCTCGGCGGAACAGAGTTGGAGCGGTTCGCATGTGGCGTCTGACATCGGATACCGCGATGGCTTGATGGCGGGGGAAGCCGATTACAACCACCACCATGCGGCGCGCCCGGATGATCAGGACGATTACCGGCATGGCGACCACGGATACCGATCGAGCTACGGCGACAAGACGGTTTATCAACAGCAGTATCGGGATGCGTTCATGGCGGGCTATCGCGACGCGTACAGCGGCCGCCAATAGCGGTGAAAGTTTCGGCGATTGGGCTCGCGCGCCTTTCCCATTTGGCGCGTGGGCCCGCAAACACAACGAGGAAACGTCAGTAGTAGATTGGATTCCCTACCAGCAGTAAACGACCTGCGCGATCGCGGATGTTGATTCGAATCCAATGATGGCGGCCATCGCCCGCGCGTTCGAATGAGCCTTGGATCGCGTCTCCCGAAATCGCCGGCTGGGCCGTAACAGGAATAGCGCGACCGTCTTCGATCGCTTCGACGGCGGCTCCGCTCGCGCCGGCGACGCGCACCGCGAAATGAATGGCGGCGCCCGACGGGGCGTCCAATGCGTCTCCCATGATGGCCGTTTTGCCTCGGCAGGTGGCGCGAAACTCAAGCTGCCGATTGCGTGTTCCTTCCAGATCGATGAAGACATGTCCGGCGCGGATGCCGTCGAGAATTGCGACTTCCGAGAGTTCGGAGGCCATCACTACCGTCGTCGGATACCCAACGCCGGAATGCGGCTTCCCGGTTTCGTCCGGGCGATGCGTGTCGCTGCCGCCGATTGCAGTCAGATGAAACCCGCGGCTAAGGTGCGATTCCCAGAACGGGATGCCTGAGAGCGGGCCTTCGCCGTTTCCGTCATTCACCGCCTCGACGGCCTGGATGAGGCCGAAATTCGCATCAGCGGCCGTCCATCCGCATCCCATGCAGGCCTCGCCCGAAGGATCATTCGGATGGTTGACGGAGAACAACCCGTGCAGCGCTTCGACGCGCTGCAGCAAAGCGTTTATGGTGGGGACCGCCGGGCTGCCGACACGAAAATCGATGAACTCCGTCGTGCCGTAAACATTGGCGTGCCCTTCGAAGGTGGTGATCTCGCGGCCGTGGATGACCAGTAACCGGTCGAAGTACGGCTGCAGCTCGCGAATCGCGTCGTAGTGGGAAGTGGTGTTGTGATCGGTAATCGCGATGAAGTCGAGTCCCTTGGCCGCGGCGGCATCCAGGATTTTGAACGCCGGGCAAGGAACGGGTTTGCCGCTCTGGCTCAGGCAGGAGCCGTCGCTGTGCGCGGTGTGCAGGTGCAAGTCTCCGCGATACCAGGCCGTCCCGGTGCGAACCGCCATCGCGCTGACCGGCGCGAAGTAGATTTTGGCGGTGAATTGCGAACGCACTCCGGCGCGAATGTTCGGAACTCCCAGCAGCAGTTTCCATTCTCCGGGCCGGATCGGTCCGGGCAGGTAAGACGGAGTGGCGTCGGTCTCCGACAGAGTCACCGGACCTTGCTTGCCGCCGCCCCAGCCGCGAAAGCGTTCGGGATCAAACAGCCCCATGTCGATGGTTGTGTGCTGCTCGCGGCCGGTGTACGAGAGCTCGATGGTGAGGCGCCGCGTTCCAGCGGGCACCTGGAACGGAACTTCGCGGTAGGTGTGATTATCGGCCGAGGCGACAGAGCCGGTCAGAACGAGATCGGGCTGCTGGGCTTGCATCACGGCCGCAACCGCGAGCGAGCAGAGCAACCCGGCCCGGATCATTTTCTGAAGCCGCGAACCAATGGTCAGAATGCCAGCCGGAGCGCGACTTGCATCGCTCGCGGGTCGCTGGCGAGCGACGTGATGGAGCCGACAGCGCCCGAACTCAGGTTGCTGTTCGGCTGGCCGAAGATGGGGCTGTTTGCCAGATTGAAGACTTCCCATCGCGCTTGCAGATTGATTCTTTCGGTTATAGCAAAGTCGCGCATCACAGAAAAATCGAAGACCGTCGTGCTGGGGCCGCGAAGTGTGTTCCTTCCGGAGTTGCCAAACGTTCCGATCGGCTGCAGGGCGAAGGCGTTGGCTCCACTGGGATCGAGGGCGCGGCAAGCGCTGTTATTTGACGCAAAGAACCAACAGTTCACGTTGTTCAGCATGGTCGGGGTACCGATCACGTTCGGTACCGCGGTGGCTAGGCCGTAGGGGTCGATGGCGGTATTGTAGTTGCCGCCCGAGGTGACGTTGAAGGGCCGCCCGCTGTAGTAGGTGAACACGCCCGAGGTGCGCCAGCCGCCCAGGATCGCCGCTCCGACGCCGTGCTGCAGCATGGATTTGTTCCTCCCGAACGGCAGCTCGTACACGTAGCTGGCCATAAACCGGTGAGGAAAATCGAAGTCGCTCGGACCCCTCCAGGCGTTTTGGTCGCGGCCGTTTTGCGAGCCGCCCGAGTTGCTCTCGAGCTCTTCGGGCGTATTATCGATGCTCTTCGTATACGTGTACCAGATGTCGAGGAAGAGGCCGCGGGCAAAGCGCCGCGAAAGGGATGCCTGCAGCCCGTTGTAGCTGCCGTTGCCGATCGACTGCTGGTATTCGAGCTCGGCGAAGTTCGGATAGGGCAGCGCTCCGTTGATCGGCTGGTTCAAATCCGAGAGCACGTCCAGGTGAGTCGATTTGGTCCCGATATAGTCGACTTCGAACAAGAGTTGAGCGGGCAGCTTCCGCTGAACGCCGAAGCTCCACTGCTGGACATACGGCGTGGGGTCGTACGGATTCACCGTGCGGATGTGGGTGAGCTGATAATTGATGTTGGCCGGATTCAGCCAGCTTGCGGGAAATCCGCCCTGCAAATTGAAGAGGGGCGCGGTGCCCGTGGCGGGAATCGAGCCGGTGGTCTGCACCAGGAACGGCGGATTCAACGCCAGCTCGTCTTCGCTGCCGAATCGCTCAAACGTCAGGTAGAAGAGACCGTAACCGCCGCGAACCACCGTATTCTGGTCGGGCGAATACGCGAATCCCACGCGCGGCGCGAAATTGTGCGTGTTGACCTGAACCAGCGTGCGATCGCCGACAGAGCCGCCGCTGGCGAATTGCAAAGATCCGCTTCCCGCCGGGTTGAAGTTGGCGAGGTTGTTGTTTCCCGAATATGGTGGCGTCGCGAAATCGTAGCGCAACCCGAGATTCAGAGTCAGCTTCGAATTGACCTTCCAGTCGTCCTGGACAAAGCCGGATGCCATCCAGAGGCGCTGATCGACAAAATAGGTGTTGGAAAGCGTCCCGCCCTGGACATAGCCAAGTAGCGAGTCGGCATAGGGAAGCCCCGTGCCGGCCACACACTGCGAGTTCGGTCCTCTCTGACACGTGAAGCTGCCGGTGAATTGGAGATTGCCATGGACGTCCGCCTCATCCTGGAAGATGTTGCGCATGGGCGCGCGGACGTCCGCGCCGAATTTGAAGGTGTGCCTGCCACGAGTCAGCGACACCGTATCGACGTACTGATATTGCTGCGGATTCTGCTGCTTCGGAAGATAGTCGGGCGATCCCAGAAAAGTGTAGTTGGTGAAAGTGATCGCCGGCAGGCCGCCGCCCGTCGCCGGATTGAACGGGATGCCCGGAACATAATTTCCGGCTGGCGCAAGGCCGAACGAAAGTTGCACGTCCACCGCCGTGTTGCGCACAAAGCCGATGCGCAGGTCATTGATCACCGAAGGAGTGAAGATATGGGTCAAGCCAATCACCGCGCTATAGGAATTGAGCGTGGAGTCCCCCCAGGCTGAGGTGCTGGTGCCGTCCGCGAGACCCGGATAATTGCCGGGGACGACACGCGAACGGTTTGACCCGGCGTAGCGGAAAAAGACGGCATCGCGGCTGGTGGCCGTCCAATCGACGCGCGCGTCGTAGGAGTCTGTGTCATCGCCGAAAGGGCCGGTGCGGGCGTAGTTGTTCAACTCGCCCGGAAGATTCGGAGAGGGGAACAGACTCAGCAGATTCGCCCCGTTCTGGCTGAGCATGCTGGCGGGAACGGTATTGTTGACGAACGGCTGATTGTTGGTCAGATCGTAAATCGTCGGGTACTTGACGCCGTTGGCCAGGCCCGCGGCCGGGCTGAAATCTCCGGTGCGCTCATTGAGAAGGGGCACCGTCGACGTACGGGTAATGCCGCGCGTGATGCGGCCGCCCTCGTAATTGAAGAATCCGAATAATTTGTTTTTGATGATCGGCGCGCCGAGATTGCCGCCGAATTCGTTTTGGATGTCCTTGGGCTTCGGCAAGCCGGCGCGGTTGGAAAAGAAATCGTTCGCATCCAGCAGGTTGTTCCGCAAGTACTCGAACAGCAATCCGTGCACATCGTTGGTGCCGGTCTTGGTGGAAACGTCTACTGCCGCGCCCGGGCTGCGCCCGTACTGTGCCGAGTACGGATTCGTGATGACCTGAAATTCCTGAATCGCATCCACCGAAGGCCGTGTGGCTTCGGTGCTCAATTCCTGCACGTTCTCAGAAAACGTGTTGTTGTCGATGCCGTCCAAAATAAAATCGTTCTGCAGCGAATGGACACCGTTTACCTGAAAGTCGCCGGTGCGGCCCGACGCGGTGGCCCCGCCCTGCTCGGTATACCGGTTCTGCTGCACGCCCGGCACGAGCCGGGTCAGATCGTCCCAATTCCGCATGAACAAGGGCGTCGAGACAATCACGTGATCATCCACGACCATGCCGATGTTGGCGCTGTCCTGGGTCAGGCTGGTCACCGAAGCGCTGACGTCGACGGTGGTGTTAGCGGCGCCGACCACCATCTGCACGTCGAGCCGGCTGCTCTTTCCGGGGTCGACCGTGACGTTGCCGGTGGCACGCTGAAATCCGGTCTGCTCGAAGATCAGGTCATATGCCCCGATCGCCAGACTCGAAAACAGGTAATGCCCGTCGTTATCGGTGACGGATGAGCGTTGCACGCCCGTAGCTTTGTTGGTCACCGTGACTTTCGCGGCGGGCACGGCGCCGCCGCTGGGATCGGTGACCGATCCGTCCAGGCTTCCGAGATCGGCCTGGCCGAACACCATACCGGCGGTCAGACATGTTAGTAAACACACGTAGCTCAGGATCGGGTAGCGCATATATCCTCCTCAGAAAGCGTGAATACCCAGATGCTATCTGCCGTGCGTGTCGGACACGTGACATCTCGGTAAACATTCGGCAACACGACCCCTAAGGAATTGCCCGCAACCGGGACTTACGATACGTTTTGAATGTGCGCTTGCTACTTCGATACGGACTCCTGATTTGCGCGGCCGGATTCGCAACGTCCGCTCCAGAGCCGTCGCTGGATTTCTTGAATCGCGGAAGGCCCACGCTCGACGCGCACAATTGTTATCCGGATGACGGGCAGTGGGCCGATCGAATCGATCGCGCCTTGAAGCAACCATTCCCGCTGAGCATCGAGCAGGACTTGGCGTGGTATCGGGATCCCATCAATGGCGCCGGCCGCGTGGTGGTGAGTCATTCGGCAGAAACCCGCGGCTCGGAACCGACGCTGCGCGATTACTTCTTTGAGCGCGTGAGGCCGATCATTCTCAAAGCGCTGGATGAAAATGACAAGGCGCATTGGCCCCTGATCGTGCTCCATTTCGATTTCAAAGACAATCAGCCGGCGCTGTTGCACGCGGTCTGGGACTTACTGGGTGAGTATGAACCCTGGCTGACCACCGCGGTCAGAACTGCGGATGCGCAGAACATCGCCGCCTTCGAAGCGAAGCCGATTCTGGCGGTCACCGAAGACTCCGACGCGCAGCAGCAGGTCTTTTTCGACGAGGTGCCGGTGGGCAGCAAACTGCGCGTGTTCGGCTCCGCGCATACCAATTTCCCTCGCACGGAAAATGCGCAACAGCGCGAACACCTGGCCGCGACACTATCTGCGGACCGCCTGCTCACCAAGCGCGCGACCGACTACCGGCGTTGGTGGAACAACTCGTGGCACGAAGTGGAAGAAGGCGGACAAACCCGGGCCGGAGAATGGACTCCTGCGAAGATGGCGCGGCTGCGCGCTCTGGTCGAGCGAGCACACCAGATGGGCTATTGGATTCGCTTCTACACCCTCGATGGATTTGATCGCGATTCCAACCAAGGTTGGAGCAGCGGATATAACTTCGGCTCTTTGCCGGCCGCGCGCGTCCGATGGCAGGCCGCGATCGACGCGGGCGTCGATATGATCGCTACCGATCAGTACGAAGATCTCGCCGCGCTGCTGCGGCAGCACTTCGAGCTGCGGTGAGTCGCGACTCTCGGTGCGGTTGCAGGCACTTGCCGACCCGGCGCTCGCCATCGATCTGACATTATCGTTTGGTCCGCATGCGGGGTTGGACGGCTTGGTTGCGATCACAGCCGATCGAGAACTTCCGGGCTTTTCCAGGCGTGGTTCGCGCTCCTTTACACCTACACCACGCCTAGCCCCTTGACCACGGACACACGGAACACGCTGTTACGGAACTCAGCGCTATCGACCGATGCGATACAGGTCGGATCGGATACCGTCGGACAAGTTGGCGAACTTGGAAATCTGGACGGGGACGCGGCGCGTGCACGCAAGCAGGCGAACGCGGACTTCGCCCCGATGCAGAGCCGGCGTTCCACGGTATACACGTTCGGTATCGTCTTAAAAAGCAATAGTTCGATCGCAGCCGTCGCTGTGGCCTATGGCGATTACCATTCCGGTGAGAGCCACCTATATGCCGAGGCGGCCTTGAGAAGCCCGGGAAACCGTGAGATCGTGGCAAAATCGCCCGCGAGTTCTTTTCGGACTTATGCGGCGGCCGCTGCGCCTCTCGAAATCGGAACTGAGGACGGAGCCTATCAAGGTGGCTTTACCTTCGGCGAATTTTGCGGATACGAGGACACTCCGCGGCTCTACACTGAGCGCTGAAGCGCGCAGGGAGTCCCGCAAATCCACACGCAAAACGTGCCGTCGCGTAGCGGGCGCTGATCAGAATTTTTTGAGTTCTTCGACGAGGGCCGTGAGACCTTTGCGGCGGTAGAGATCGGTCAGGCGCTGCTCTTCGGGCGACGGGGCCAGCACGTTCAGCAACGCCGCGTTTTCCAGGTTCTGGCGGGTCGGAACCCACAGCTTCCCATCGGCGAATTCAACCTGGCTGACGAAGCCGGTCATCTTCTGAATGCTTACCGGCTCGCCGCGCCGGCTGAACAGCAGTTCGGTATCCTGCAACAAACGTGCCGTCTTGCCGGGAGGCAGGTACAGCTCGGCGTCGGAGGCGGGAAGCGAAGCGGCCATGAACTGCCGGCCCGAGGCATCGCTCACCAGCCACGCCATCTCGACATACTTCACCGTCTGACCGGAGCGGTTCCGCACTTGAATGCGCGGGGATTGCGCTTCGCCACCGGAGATCTCCGCCGATCCATCGAGAGGCTCGACCGGGGAATCGGGAAATTTCAAAAACGCAAAGTTCTCGGTGCGTTCCGGAGCAAAGGCCGCGGCCGAAACGGTCTTCCGCCGGATCACCCGCACATCCAGTTGCGGCTGATCGGCCTGCCGGGCGAGGCTGGCGAGAACTTCCTGCTGCAGACCCTTGGAACCCGATTGCGCCAGGACGCGCTTGAAATGATCGCGGTCGCGCTGCGCTTCGGTTTCCCAAAACGTCAGCAGGCGGCGCGACTTCAGCAGGTCCTGCCCGTAAAAGGAGAGATCCTGGAACAGTACGCCGTCGAGATTAACTTCGACGAGCGGCCCTCCGGAAGTGGCCTGGGTCGGACGGATGAGTTGCAGGTCGATGCGCACGGGAAACGCGTCGCCCGGTTTGATGTTGAGGCTCGGCACGGCCACCGACGCCTTGCCGCCGGCCGCCACCTCCTGCGAGACGACGCGCAGCACCACGCCGTGAATCCGGTTCGGGCTGATATTGCGCAACTCGAGCGTCATGTGAAGATCGAGCAGCAGGGCGGCGCCACGCGCGGTGGCGCGCGATTCACCCATGGTGGCTGAGACGAAGCTCACCGGTGAATCATCCGGAAGCTTGATTTTGAATGCGTTGCGCGAATCCAGCGGAGCATCCTGAGCCAGCAGACCTGCCGCGCTCAGAAGGCCGAAGATCGCCAGCCGCCGCTTGGAACTACTCCGCATAAACATTGTTGATCGTCACGTACCCCGTTTCCGGATCCACGTAGCGGGCCCGCATCGCGCCTTGCGCATCGACGGAACGAATCACGTCCTGATCCCGCACGCCGGTATGCATTAACTGAAGCGCGCGAACGCCGTTGCCGACCTGGATTCCATCCTTGGTCGACTGCACCACCACGCCGTCAATCGCGGCGAAGTTCTGGCGCGGCCCCGGATGCTCCAGCACGATTCCCGTCATCATCAGGGCCAGCACACTGGCCAGGGCCACGGCCGTGCGAGCGCTCGAAAATAGCGGATGACGCAAGGGCTTTTCGTCGGCGCGGACGCACTCGCCGGCAGCCAGCCCCAGACGAATGTTCGCGTTCATCTCCGCGGCCAGCCGGTTCCAGGCCACTTCGGGAATCTCGTTCAGGTCGGGCGCCACGTCGCGCATTTCGCTGAACGCGGTGACTTCGTCCCGGCACTGCTCGCAGTGCGCCACGTGCCGGCCGGTGCGCCAGGCGGCCATCCATCCCAGATCGCCGCCCGCATGTAAAGCCAACATCTCCTGTGTGGGATGTTTCATGGCTTAGTCCTTTCGACGCTCCACGTAACGACGAAACTTAATCCGGGCATTCGCGATATGCGAGCGCACGGTGGCCTTGGAACACTCCAGGCGGCGGGCGACTTCCTCGGCGGGCAGCCCTTCCACATCCCGCAGCATCAGGGCCGCACGTTCGCGCGGGGTCAGCAGCCGCAGCCCGTCTTCCAGGTAATTTCGCTGCTCGGAGCGCAGTAGTGCCTGTTCCGGGCTCTCGGAATGGCGTTCCGGAGCCGCCTCGATTTCGCAGAACGTCGCCCGGCCGCTGCGGCGCAGGAAGTCGATCGCCGTGTTGGTGGCGATTCGCGACAGCCAGTGCGCGGCCTTCTGCTCGTCCTTGAGTTGGTCCTGCCGTTGGAAGGCCTTGATGAAGGCCTCCTGGGTGAGGTCTTGCGCATCGGCAACGTTGCCGACAATCCGGTAGATCTGGATGAAGATCCTCCGTAAGTGCTCGGAAGCAAAGCGGTTCTGCCGTTCCAGGTCCAACCCGTGGTCGGTGATTTCACTCATTAGACTGTAAGCGGCAGTTTCCACAGCGTCCTATAGAGATGACGATGGACCCCGGAAAACGTGGAATCAAATGTGCGTTCCGCCGCAACGGTTATTTTACCGCGCAGCCCTTGATAAGCTGAAAAGATGCCAATAGTTATCGTCCACCTCAGGGGGGCAAACCGGTCGTGAAACTCGCGGAACGGATTGGTTTGTTGGGAGTTGAATCCGCCTTCGACGTCCTGGTGAAGGCACGCGGGCTGGAAGCCAAAGGCCGGAGCGTTGTCCATCTGGAGATCGGGGAGCCGGATTTTCCGACACCCCCGCATATAGTCGAAGCCGGCAAGCGGGCGCTCGACGAGGGCTGGACCCATTACGGTCCGACTCAGGGATTGCCCGAACTGCGTGAGACGATTGCCGCTTACATCTCGCGAACCCGGGGAATTTCTGTAGGACCGCAGCACGTGAGCGTTGTGCCGGGCGGCAAGCCCATCATTTTCTTCCCACTGTTGGCCCTCCTGGAACCCGGCGATGAAGTCATCTACCCGAACCCGGGTTTTCCGATTTACGAATCGATGATCCGGTTTGTGGGGGCCAAGCCGGTTCCCATGCCGCTGGTGGAATCGCGCGGATTCTCCTTCGACCTGAATCTGTTCCGCGACCGGCTGACGAACCGTACCAAGCTGGTTATTCTGAACTCGCCGCAGAATCCGACCGGCGGCATCATTCCGCGGGAAGACATCCAGGCGATTGCGGAAATGCTCCAGAACCGGGATGTGATGGTGCTGAGCGACGAGATTTACTCCCGGATCGTCTACGATGGCGAGCCGCCGGTTTCGATCAGCACCTTTCCGGGCATGCTGGAAAAGACGATTCTGCTGGACGGTTTCTCGAAAACCTACGCGATGACCGGGTGGCGCATGGGCTATGGGGTGATGCCGGAGTGGCTGGTGACGGCGGTGAACAAGCTGATGGTCAATTCGAACTCCTGCACGGCTAGTTTCACGCAGCGCGCGGGGATCGCGGCGCTGACCGGGCCGCAGGACGATGTGACCCGCATGGTGGCGGAGTTCCGGAGGCGCCGCGATGCGTTCTGCGCGGGCCTGAACCAGATTCCCGGGTTTCGCTGCGCGATACCGGGCGGAGCGTTCTACGCGTTTCCGAATGTCACCGGGACTGGAATCAACTCGCACGAGTTGGCCGATCTGCTGCTGGAGGAGGCCGGCGTGGCCTGTCTGAACGGCGGCGGATTCGGGCAGTACGGCGAAGGATACATCCGGTTCAGCTACGCCAATTCCTTGCCCAACTTAATGGAGGCGGTCGAGCGGATCAAGAAAGTGTCGGCGCGCTGGGAAGCCGTGACGGCCTAGGCCGATGCAGAAACGGATCCGCCGGGCTTCTTCCGTCACCGGCAGCATTACGCTTCCGGGCGACAAATCGATTTCGCACCGGTACGCGATGATCGCGGCGATCGCCGAGGGTGCGACCCGCATCCAGAATTATTCCACCGGGGCCGATTGCCATTCGACGCTGGGCTGCGTGCGAGCGCTGGGAATTGACGTGGAGGGCGGCGGCACCGAGTTCGTCGTCCATGGCAAGGGGCTCGACGGTCTGCGCGCGCCGGAGCGCGATCTGGATGCAGGGAATTCGGGATCGACCATTCGGATGCTCTCCGGAATTTTGGCCGCGCAGCCTTTTTACAGCCGGATCTCGGGAGACGAATCGCTGGCGCGGCGGCCGATGCAGCGGATCATGAAGCCGCTGACGGAGATGGGCGCGCGGATCCGCGCGCGTGCGGACAAGTATCCGCCGATCGAGATCGAAGGCGGCCGGCTCCGGCCGATCGAGTATTGCCTGCCGGTGGCGAGCGCGCAGGTAAAGACCTGCGTATTGTTCGCGGGCTTGTTCGCGGAAGGGGAGACCTCGGTGATCGAGCCCGTGCGCTCGCGCGACCACACGGAAATCGCGCTGCGCGAGTTTGGGGCGGAAATTCGTGCCGAGCGCCAGAAGATCACGGTGGTGGGGCGGCCGAAAATGACGGCGCGCGAACTGATCGTGCCTTCCGATCTCTCGTCGGCGGCGTTTTTCCTGGTGGCGGCGCTGCTGGTGCCGGGCTCGCACCTCAGCATTCGCGGAGTGGGACTGAATCCCACGCGCTCGGCGCTGCTCGACTTCCTGACGGGGATGGGCGCCCGGATTTCGATTCCGTCGCTCGAAACGCACAACGGAGAACTGGTCGGAGAAATCGGTGTGGAGTACTCCGGGTTGCGCGGCGGCGTGATTGAAGGCAGCTTAACGGCGGCGTTGATCGATGAGATTCCGGTGCTGGCGGTGTTGGGCGCAGCCACCGAAGAAGGGCTGATTGTGAAAGACGCCGGGGAATTGCGCATCAAGGAGACGGACCGGATCCAAACGGTGGTCGAGAACCTCCGCCGGATGGGCGTGGCGGCGGAAGAGACACCGGACGGGATGGTGATTCCCGGCAAACAAAACTTCCGCGCTGCGGCTTTTGACTCTTTCGGCGATCACCGCATCGCGATGGCGTTTGCGGTGGGGGCCCTGCGGGCGGAGGGCGAATCCGTAATTGAGGGCGCCGAAGCGGCGTCGGTATCGTTCCCGGAGTTTTGGGACACGCTCGCGGCTTGCAGTCAGAGCTGAGGGGCCGGCGTCGCAGCGGACAGTGCGCGAGCGACGCACTCCTGGACGGCGGCGAGACTGAACGGCTTGGGCAGCAACGTCGCGCCTTCCGGACAACGTTCGAAATCGCTGCTCATGCAAATGATCCGGGCAGATGGGTTCAACTTGCGGATTTGCGCCACGGCTTCGCAGCCATCCATGACGGGCATCCGAAGGTCTGTGATGACCAGGGCGATGCTCTCACCTTCCGAGTGGAACAGGTCCAGAGCATCCAGGCCATTGGCTGCCGTCACGACGGCATAGCCCAAGGCCGCCAGCATCTGGGACATTACCCTCCGGACAGAGCCATCGTCATCGACGACCAGCACGCGAGGCATATCTATTGGAGCGCGCCGGGGCGTTGCGAGTTACGTTTTGGAAATGGTCATTTAGGGCCAGCCAGAAAATGGAACTTCCGCCGATCAGGCCGCGCGGAGCTCCATGATGAGGGCGTCGAGGGCGATGGTCTTTTGAATGTTGCGGCGGATGAGCTCGGCGATCTCGTCTACGCGGGCGACGGCTTTGCGGATCCAGGCGAATTCGACTTTTCGGGCCAAAGCCTCCAACTCGCCGTGGATATCCTGGTTCCGGATCTCTCCGGCGGCCTCACGCAGGATGAGTAGATCGCGCAACAGCTCGTAGAGCACCTTCAAATAGACTTCCAGCTTTTCGCTTTTGCTGCGGCCGAGGGTCTCGGAAACAGGAAGCCACGCGCTGAAGGGCGCCACACCCGCCGCGGTCTTCAGGAGCGCCAGCATGGCCGCGCGGCGCTTGTCGTAGGCTTCGAGATCCAGCGAAAGGGCCAGGCCGGGGCTGCCGGCGGCGAGAGATATGCGGCGGTCCGGCCGATCGAGACTTCGCGCCTTCACGAACGAGCGCATTTCATCGGGCGCGAGCGGCGAAAAGTGGAAGGGCACGGCGCGCGAGCGGATGGTCGGCAGCAGGTCATAGGCATTTTCGGCCGTCATGATCAGGACCAGGTGCGCAGGCGGTTCCTCGAGCGTCTTGAGGAGGGAATTGGCGGCCTGCTCGTTGGCGCGATCGACGTGATCGATCAGAAAGATGCGGCGGCTGCCCTGATTCGGCAGGTACTGAGCGCGTTCTTTGAGCAGGCGCGTCTGTTGGATGGAAATCTGGCGTAAGGGGCCATCGGGAGCGAAGGTGACGAAATCGGGATGCGTGGCAAAGAGCAGCGGATCCTCATTGCGCTTGTCGGCCGGCCAGCGTTCGCGCGCGGCGACGGTTTCGCGGTTGCCCTCGAGGCTGAGATTGTCGCGTTCGATTAACTCGGGGCGGCCGAGCAGACGCGCGGCGAGGCGCCGGGCCAGGGTCGCCTTGCCGACACCTTCCGGGCCGGAAAACAGCAGAGTCTGGGCCAGGCGATCGTGGGCGAGCATCTGATCGAGGGCGTCGACGATGCGGGAGTTTCCCCAAAAATTCTCAAACATACGCGCTCACGATTTGCCAGACGGCGCGTTCGACTTCGTCCATGGGGAGGCGGCCATCCACGCGCTTCAGGCGCGCCGGCTCACGTTCGGCGAGCGCCTCGTACGCCTCATGGACCTTGCGATGAAACTCGAGCGACTGCTCGTCCATGCGGGTTTCCGATTCCGTCGCCGCGGAATTGCGCGCGCGCGCCCGTTCGAGGCTGGTCTCGACGTCGATATCCACCAGCAGGGTGAGATCCGGTTTGAGTCCGCGGCAGGCGATGCGATCGAGGGCCAGCACGGTTTCGACGCCCAGGCCGCGCCCGCAGCCCTGGTAGACGAGGCTGGAATCAGTGAACCGGTCGGCCAGGACGATTTCGCCGCGGCCGAGGGCCGGCAGGATGGCCTGGTCGACATTCTGGGCGCGCGAAGCAAAGTAGAGGAGCAGCTCGGCGGCGGGGCTTAGTTCCTGATTGGCGGCGTCGAGCAGGATGCGGCGAATTTCACGGCCGATCGCGGTACCGCCCGGCTCGGCGGTCTCGAGCACTGTGCGGCCGCGCACACGCAAACGTTCCGCCAGCCGACGCATTTGCGTCGTCTTTCCCGAACCATCCATACCTTCGAAGGTGATAAACGCACCGCGCGAGCCCATCGGGAATTTCTATTGTACGAGAGAGCGGCGGATTCCCACGCGGCCGATCAAAGATCAAAACCGTTGCGGCGGCTCCGCTTATAATAGGGACGTGGCCAAGACCAAGGATCTGGAATTGCGCCTCGAGCGCACCGAACAACAACTCAGACTGTTCCAAAAAATCAGCCGGTTTATGGTACGCGACATGAGCCTGCAGCAGGTTTTGCAAGGCGTCGTCTCGCTCGTAGTGGAATTCACAAAGTGCGATTCCTGCCTGGTGTATCTGCTCGACAACGAACAATTGGTGCTGTGCGCCTCAAACACGCCGCACCCGTCGACGATCGGCAAGGTCCGGCTGCGCCTCAACGAAGGTTTGACCGGCTGGGTTGCGCGAGAGCGGCGGCTGCTGGCGATTTCGCGCGAAGCCTATCACGATCCGCGGTTCCGGACATTCGGCGAGCTGCCTGAGGACACCTTTGAGGCATTCCTTTCGGCGCCGGTGATTGCGCGCAATCGCGTGGTGGGCGTCATCAACGTGCAGCACCGCCTGCCGCATCAGCATACCGGCAGCGAGATGGAAGTGCTGACGACGGTGGGCGAGCAGGTTGGGTGCGTGCTGGTGCTGGCCCGCATGACGCCGAGCGCGCTCGAAACCACGAATCACGCCGAGCTGGTGCTGGCTTCCGGGCCGGTGCTGCCGGGCTAGGATAACGAGCCGGCACCCGCGCAACGGCTTACTCTCTGTAGGGATTCGGGTTTTTTCCGCCGCGGCGAATCGCCGGCGACAAGATCGCCGGCGCCACTCTTTTGCCGAAAACGGGAAAACTTGCGATCGTTTTATCCACAGGCAATTCAGGTTTCCTGCGCGCCAAATGATTGAATTCGCGCGTAGTCAAAGTTGAGGAAAAGCACCTCTACTCACGCAATTGTCATTGACCCAAAATTCATTCGAGAGCATAGTGGAGAAGGTTCCAAGAGGTTTGAGGAACAGCAAGCCTCCGAGACGGAGCGAGCCTGGAACGATGATCCGATTCCGAAACTAGCGATAGAAACGGAAGCGGGGAGCGAGAGGCGATCGGGCGGATTCGGAAGGCGGACTGATCCGCGATAAGCCGGTTGAACGCTTTGAACTGAAGGGAAGTAAAAATCCTGACGGGGAGCGGAGGCCGGGGGCAGGCGGATCGAGCACAGCAGGGAACCAGCAACGGGCTTACGCAAAGAAGCGGCCGGAACGGGGCGAACCGTAGACCGGTAGTGGAGCAAAGAGCCGAACGGGCTGGGGAACTGAGGTGCAGGAAGCGAAGGAGCAGGCCAGGAACGTTGACCCCGGAATGGGACACGTGAAAACGGGTTTCGTTGCGGGCGAGTGAAAGGCCGTTTCGAGCAACCGGTCCCAGGAGAGAGAGAAGCGAAAGGCTGCGGCGTGCCTGGAGGCATTGATCCAGCCGGCGAAGAAAGCGCCGGTTGGGGAGCGGACAGGCGAAACGCTCGGCGCTCTCGACTGCGTCGCTTCATGCCGTGCATGCCGGCGGGGAGCAAGGCTGAGACTCGGGTCACTTGGAACCATTTTCTTTTTGGCGGAGTCACGCCGCCGATCCATTTCACAGTCTGACCAGGCAAAGTAGAAACGTCCGCTCGGCACGGGGAATTTCCTCGTTTGCGAGGTGGCGGCAGCGCGCGTGCCCTATGCCCCCGGAACCGAGAGCGAGTTGTTTTCGCGAGTCCATGAGGGCTTTCCGGAAACGCGTTTCCGGTTTTCTAAAGAGGTTTGTTGAAAACCAAGGAGTTGGCGGGGCGCCACCGGAAATGCGTAGCCGAAACCGGGTTGGTGGCCCGGCGACCCGCGACCTTCTCCCTCAACTTGATTGTCGCGCGGGGGTGCGATAAAGCAGGAGTGGGCGAGGAGTGGGGATGGGCCGATTGGGCTTTGTTTTGTTGGGGGAAGAAATATTTTGAAAGTTGGTGAATGCCCCATTGCCCCCAACGGCGGATGAAAACAGGCTCGAGCGGGACTATGCTGCTAAGGCCGGGAGCGTGACCTGAGGCCGGTTCTCGTCTGGTGCGTTGGTGCCCGCCGGTGAATGTGGTCCGGACGCAGGCTTGTTGTGCGGTTGATGGCACAAACGGATTGTCGCCTCCGCCGCGAGGCGCCGTTGCGCGGGTTTGGATGTGCACAAAAAATCGATTCGTGTCTGTGTACGTATCCGGCGCAGCGGCAGCAAACAGGCAGAGGTGCACGAAGCGGGGGATCGACCGTGCTTCGCCCGTCCTGGTGCCGTAGAAAATGATGGCTGCCTCTTACGCGCAAAACGGCGAAGCCGGCCTTGGCGAGGGCCGCAATCAATTCGGAGCCAGTGACTCGGGCAACGGCGTCACGCCAAGGCATTCTCTCATTGCTGCGCTCCCACTGTAATGAATGTGGAGGGGGCGCTTTGGTTGTTATATTCGGTGGCAATCCAGGCCGCTGATCGAATCGAATTCGAGATTCGCCATTCATCGATCTGGCCGGCGAAGTATTGGTTGTTGAATCCGCCGATCTGGTGATGCAAATCAACAATATTGAGGCTCGAACCGATTGAGAGTCCCCCGTCGTAGACGGTTTGCGCCACGCCATTGCTATATATTTTCACTTTGGTCGGATTGGTGGCTTGTGTCCCATCAAAGACGATCGTCACATACGTCCACGATCCGGCCGCCAGGATGTTCGATTCCGTGCACGCGGCCCCACCAAAGATGAACCGGATGTTCGTGGACCCTCCGCAGAACGGCTCGCCCATGTCCAGATACATCCTCGTCGAGGTGTCATTCATATCGCCCGAATAGGTGGCGTAGAACGCGCTGGAACTCGTCACGTCCGTCGGCTTGATCCAAAACGAGATGGTGGCCGAGGTGGTGTTCGCCGCTGCCGGCGGGGTCACGTTGATGAGCGCGCTGGATCCATTGAAACCGCCAGCGCCTCCGATTTGGCCAGTGCCTGCCGCCGCGTTGACGATCGTCCCGTTATATGCGTCCGCTGTGGAATCGTTGGCTGTCAACTGGCTCGCCGTACCGAAGTGCCACACACCTTTGTAGTTCGCGTCCCAGACTCCCGTCGGGTTCTGCTGCGCCGCCGCCGCGGCGTTCCCGTAATACATGTAGATTGTCGTATCGCTGGTCGGCGAAACAGTGGGCACCTGCACCCATGCCAGCAGTGTTCCGCTACTCGCGGTATAGGCTTCCAGTTCGTGATTGAGCTTACTGACGCCGTCGGAAGCCGTGAACAGAATATCGTTGCCATTGGACTGCGCAACCTGTCCCCCGAATGCCGCCGATTCCAGGTTGGGATCTGTGATCGCCACCAGCACCGGGAAGTTCGTAAGAGCGGAAGCTCCAGACACCATGGCGTGATTCATTGTGATCGCCTTGCGGTGGGTCCACGAGGCATTGAACCAGGGAGTGCCGGCACTAACTACAAAGGTCACCGGTGTCGACGTTCCGGTACTCGTTGTTATGGTAATGCTCGCTGTACCCGGAGTGGCGATCAAGCTGGCCGGCACACTGGCTGTCACCTGTGTCGAGTTCACATAGGTTTTACTTAGCACCGTTGTGCCCCATTTCACGGTCGCCGAGCTCGTAAATCCCGTCCCGTTTACAACTAGCGTAAACCCCGTGCCGCCGGCCGTCACCGAACCGGGACTGAGGCTGGCAATGGCCGGGGGAGCCGGACTGATGGTGAAGGTGGACGACGGAGAAACCCCACCGCTGGTCGCCACGGTGACATTGACAGTGCCGGCGTTTGCGATCAGGCTGGCCGGCACAACTGCCGTCAATTGGGTTGAACTCACGTACGTTGTGGTGAGCGCCGTTGTCCCCCATCGGACGCTCGCGCCAGTCACGAAGTTCGTCCCCGTTACCGTGAGCGTGAATCCAGCCCCACCCGCAACAGCGGATTTCGGGTTCAGGTTTCCGATTGTCGGTGGGCGTGGATTGATCGTGAATACTGCGGGCAATGACGTCCCGGCAGTAGTGGCCACAGTTATATTGGCGGTACCCGCGTTTACTATCAAGCTGGCCGGCACAGTTACCTTCAGTTGGGCTGAACTCACATACGTTGTGGTCAGCGCGGTTGCACCCCACCGAACCGTCGCTCCGCGGATAAATTGGGTGCCGTTTACAGTAAGGGTGAAACCCGCACTGCCCGCAGTAGCGGAGCTCGGACTCAGCCCTGTGATTGCCGGCGCACCACTACTTATAGATGCCCCTACGCTAATGAAGGAGGACGGAGAGCTTTGGTTGTTGTATTCGGTCGCAATCCAATCGGGAGATCGGACGGAGCTCGAAAGCCGGACTTCATCAACCAGCCCGTTAAAATACCGGTTGTTGAACCCGCCAATTTGATGGCGGAGGTCGATGATGTTGATGGTTGAGCGAATCGTGCCGCCACCATCAGACAGCGGTTGCGCGACTCCATTGCTGTACACCTTTACCTTGGCCAAATTCGTGGGTTGGGTCCCGTCATAGGCGATTGTCACGTATGTCCATGTGCCTGAGGCAAGGATGTTTGAGGTGGTACACACAGCTCCGCCCATGAAGAATCGGATGTTCGTGGTTTGACCGCAGTAAGCCTCGCCCATGTCGATGTACATGATAGTCGACCCGTTTGGGTCAGTGCCGTAGGTGCCGTACACGGCGGACGAGCTTGCGACGCTGTTCGGGTTGACCCAAAAGGAAATAGTGGCGGCAGAGCCGGTAGTTTCAACCCACGGCAGGAGGTTCACAACGGCATTCGAGCCGTTAAAACCGGCGCTGCCAGCGATCTCCCCGACGGCCGCAGCAGCATTTGAAATCAAGCCGTTGTAGGCGTCGGAAGTGGAATCAAAGGCAGATAAAGTTGCGCCGTTCCCAAAATGCCATACGCCTTTGTAACTGCTGTCCCAGACGGCATTGGCGTTCTGTTGACTCACCGCTGCGGCGTTGCCGTAATACAAGTAAATGGTTGTATCCGAGGTCGGGGAGAGAGTTGGAATCTGGACCCAAGCCACGATCGTACCGGTGCTCGCCGTGTACACGTCGAGTTCATGGTTCAACTTGGTCACTCCATCGGAAGCTGTGAATAGAATGTCATTTCCATTCGCCTGCGCGACCTGCCCGCCGAAAGCAGTGGAGCTAAGGGCCGGATCGGTAATCGAAACCAGGATCGGGAAATTCGTCAGGTTGGACGCTCCCGATACTTTAGCGTGGTTGATCGTAATGGCCTTCCGCTGCATCCATGACGAGTTGAACCAGCCTGTAACACCAGGCTTAGTAATTGTAAGCGCGGGACTGGTCGACGGAGTTGTAGAATGCGAGATGCCACCGCCGACGCCCGTAACGGTGAGCGAGGAAGTGCCGACTGGTGTGCTGGCGGCGGTCACCACGGAAAGCGTTGCCGCTCCGGCTGCGGGATTGGGCGAGAATCTAGCAGTCGCACCAGCGGGCAGTCCGGTCACGCTGAGCGTGACGGAATTGCTAAAACCACCCATCGAAGTCATCGTCACGCTATAGTTGGCAGTGCCGCCGGGATTGACGGATTGTGCCGCGGGCGAGACGCTCAGATGGAAATCGGGCTGAATCGGACTGATGAAGCGGTTCAGGATATTCGTTGTCGTTGTTTGGATTCGCGCATCGACCAAATTCTGTTCGCTGTAATTATCGAGAGCGTAGGACCAGGCGTTGTTGCCAGTGGCGAAGACCCAAGCTCCGCTCAACGCCTGATAAGCAGTTGAGTTGCTGATATAGCCGCCGGCGCCGGTTGGAGAACTTGACAACAGCGTATACGAGCTGCCGCCGGCGTTCGGCGGCGGATACTGAGGAAAGTAGGTGTCGGCTTCATAGCCCACAATTCCCAACACCTGATCACCATCCTTGAATCCCGTTCCCGCGTAGATCCAATGGCCGCTATTCTCGACAACATAGGGCGCCCATCCATGCCCAGTACCTCCGACCATTGCCACGAACTGCACGCCCACTAACATCTGCTCGGGCCGATTCAGCGGAGGATCCCGCCACTGGACAGTTTTTAGAGTCGGATCAGTATTGGGGTCGAGGTTTGCGTCTCGGTAACAAACGACTACCCGATTCGCAACACCGCTACTAGACGACTCATACCTGACCTGCCAGCCGCTGACGTTCGAGCTAAAGAATCCTAGATTCACGCCCGCATCACGTGCCGCATAGAATGCATCGGACTTAGCCTTGGAGAAATACTCATCGTGCCCCACCGAAAGGATGCCCCGATAGTTCTTGAGGCTGGCGCCGTTCACGTGTGTATCAACATCGGTTGCATAGGTTACATCGTAGCCAGACATTTCGAGCCAACGAACGAACGAGTATTCAAAAACATAACCACCGAGGAATTGGCCCCCGCCGGCGTCCGCGTACGGCCGGTCAAACGAAACTTTCACGGCTTGGGGGCCGCCGCTGACGGTGGTAGCACCGTAGCTGTCAAATTGGTAGAGGCTTTTGCCGGTGGTATTGTCATTCGGGTAGTTGTTATAAGCCTGATATGTCGTGACAGGCTGCTGGTAGAGCAGCGCTGCCGTGCGGCTATCGTCCCGCACCGCGAAGACAATGTAATTCTGGTAGTTTTGAGCGTTAGTCAGCAGAGCAAGATAGATGCCGCTGGTCCATGAAGTTTGCGTCGTGAGGGTATACGCTGGTGTCCACTGGCATTGGATCATCCCTGTTGTCGAATCGGTT
>Ga0335079_10002238_pt1 | contig 22337 bp, 18 predicted proteins | sample Lox_Sample_33_FD_206719 | JGI IMG/M metagenome (GOLD analysis project Ga0335079, IMG submission 206719) | Soil microbial communities from Loxahatchee National Wildlife Refuge, Florida, United States - Lox_Sample_3.3 | ecosystem: Environmental > Terrestrial > Soil > Wetlands | place: USA... | reverse complement strand
AGGGCGTTCAGTTTCGCCTCGCACTTGCGCCAATCGTAGTCTGTCGACCAATAGCGGGAAAGTTCCTGCATGGTCGCCAGCGGCACGCCTTGCGATTCATCCGAGACCGTTTCTCGATCAGGCCACCTTGTCGAGTTGATGCGCCTGCGCATCTCGGCAAGTTCCGCCTCCGGAACATTCACGTGAAACGGACGAATCGTCGTCTTGTCGGCCGACTGTGTAGCACTGGTTTGGGCCATGGCGTTCTCCTTCCGAGCAGTATTGGATTTCGAATCTGCAAATGCCTCGCCGGCCGTCCCCGGGCTGAATGCGACTGCCAGACCCAACATGGAGCTCGCTTTGAGAAAGCGACGGCGCGATCTGTCGTCTGGTTGTTTCATACGATGCTCCTTTCGCGTTTTGACCGGAAGAATTCCAGTCGGATTGTCGGCAAACCGCAACTAAATCGCCTAAGGGCGGATTAAACGGCGGCAATACAATCCACTTCAATATCAAACCCGCCGTTCCAAGCAGGAAACATTTATAAAGATGCGCGCGGGCGGATTCTCCGGGAAATAACGGTATTCACCGCAGGAAACATGTCCACTGAGGTGACGTACACATTCAGCTTAAGAATGTTTTCCAGAGAAGAGCCTGCCGTTTCGACACAGAGCTTGAGTTGATCCAATACGATCTCCGTCTGACGCTCAATCGGTCCCTTGAAGATTTCTCCCGTCTTGGGGTCGAACGGCGGAGAACCTGAGACGTAGATCGTGTCGCCGTGTTTCGTCACGGTTGAAGCTGGGGCCTTGTATTTTTCCAGGTAGGTCGCCAGCGGCTCGACGCGAATGATTTCCCGTTTCATAGATTTCCTCCTCCCTCAATGATGGTGTTTCTTCTTTTTGTGGTGGTGTGTTTCCCCCCACAGGATTCTGGGGCGGTTCCCCACCCTTCAGAAATGCGCTGGATCTGCCTCCATCTTCGAATTCCACCCCTTCATCTCATTGAGTTCCTCGGGCGTGATCTGAGGCAGGTGCCGGATGAACAAAACCAGGCGCCAGGTTTGCGGGACGGTGTGCGTTCCGTGGAAGGCCGGCATGCCGCTCAAACGAACTCCATTTTCAATTGTGTAGTAGAGCTCGCCATCGCTCTTGTTCTGCGTCGCGGCTGCGCCCAAGTCGGGCGGTTTCGGATAAAGACCCTTGCCGTATACCGTGTGGCCCGATCCGTCATTCGAATGGCACGGGGCGCAATGAAAGGCGAAATGCTCCATGCCTCCCCGAATGTTCTCCGCTGAAGGCATGATGGGATTGCGAAGCTCGCGGTACGAGGACGGCACGGCCAATTTGCGTGCCGTTGTGGCCGCGAGCTCCTCAATTGCCGATGGTGTCGCGAGTGCGCTGAAGCCGTGTCGCACGAGAATCAGCCCGTATCCCGCGGCTGCAACCACAAGAGCAAGCAGAATCAGCGAAACTGCTTTCCAGGGTTTCATGTCTGCCCTTCCTGCCCGAGCCGGCTCGACTTACCAGCTGTTGTGGCCTATGGCTGCGGGAACCCAAACATCAACCAACTCTGATTAGCTACCCAATGCGGGTATAGCTCTGTCATCTGATCGAACAGCTCCTGGTCAGACTTCGCGGTTTTCTGCAGCCGATCGAAGTCCTCGAGGTAACGCTTGGTGTCCTGGATCGCCGACGGTGAGTCGGGCGCGCCCGGCTTCTTGTGACCGGCGACAACCATCGCCGGGTTCAGCGCCGCTAACCGGTCAAGCGCCGCGATCCAATTCTTCCGGCTCTCGGGGGTGGTGTCGCCGACGTACACGTGGCACTCGTTGTACACCACGTCGCCGGCGACGACCAAGTCGATCGACGGAACGTGCAGCGACGTCGAATCGGGACTATCGGTGCGCCCCTGCTCGATGATGCGCAATTCCTGGCCCTCAAGAGTGAACGTGTCGCGCTCATAAGGCTCTGGTGGAACCAACTTGGTGGCCACTTGCCCGGGAAACAGCCGCCGGGCTAGCCGCTCCACGGTGGGAGTGAAAGACATCTGCATGGCCTTCACCGTCTTGGGCGTTGCTATCGCCCGCGCGCCGGGAAAACGGTCGAGCAGAACGCTCAGACCGTAGAAGTGGTCGAAATGAGCGTGCGTTATATAGATGGTCTCCAGGTTGCGGTTGTGCAGAGCGATCCAATCCGCCAGAGCCTCGGCCTCAGCCACCGTCGTCATTGCGTCTACCAGCACCGCGTCGTACTCGCCGAAGATTAAAGTCGACGTCATCGGGTCAAAGCCGAATGCTTCGCCGAAGGGCTTTGGCCGTTCGCCTACCATGGCCTTTCCCGGTGCGATAAAGACGTTGACACCAAGACTGTTCGACGTGACGGGGGCGGTCATGTGCGTGGTCTCCTAAAGTTCATTATGATAATCCTTTCCAGCTCTGAACCTGAGGCGCCTCGAAAAACCGGCAAATCGCAGGGCGGGTGGCCCACTCAAGCCGGTTTTGGCTTGAGTGGGGCATTACAATGAATCCGAATCAATGTTTAAACAAGAAGGGCGGTTCTCCAATTCCCCACATAACGAAAACCGCGTTGTGTGGGCCACCCGCCCGCACGCAAGCTGTCTCAGTACGACGGCGGTAAGAGAGTTCCGGCGACGATCAGCGCCATTTCTGACGCGATCCGATGGGCAGAAGAAATCATGGTCGAGATTGATAGAAGATGGCCCGTCAGATGACGAGACGCGAAACGTCCGTCATGTCCCTTTAGCATGAACACACTACGAGAGCTAAGCTATAATCCGAGCGAAAAGAGGCGACATGTCCAGACTGATGCTTGGGGTCATCTGCGGTTTGGTGTTTGGCGCTATCGACATCGGAATCATGCTGCCGATGAGCTTTCCCGATAAGAGGGCTGCAATCACTGCGGCTTTCATTGCACGGTTCGGGATTGGATTTGCAATCGGCGCGGCCCGGTTGCCTTGGCCCGGCTGGGCGGTCGGTCTGTGCTTTGGTCTGTTGCTGAGCGTCCCCGATGCTCTCATCACTAAAACGTATGGGCCGATTATCGGTATGGGAGCCGTTGGCGGAACCATCATTGGCGTTGTAGTCGCACGGTTTGGCATCTAAGCCCGCGCCCGGACAAATCCGGACAAATCGGGGACAGACGGGACTGACCTCAATTCCAATCGCACATGAAATATGGAGACAGACTGAAATGTCGCCTCTTGTTGGACGAAAAATGCGGGGACAGTTCCGTCTGTCCCCGCATTCTTGGACGCTTCACTTCGCCACCGTGAGGTTGTACGTAACGTCGAGCGTGAAGCCGCCCCCACAACACGAGCCGTAAAAATGAATCACGTGGTTACCCGCGTGCAGCGGCGAGACCATCAGATACCATCCATCGCCCGCCGCGGGAAAGTATGCTCCTTCCGGATAGTCTTTCCCGGTGGTGGCTTTGAGCCAGTTGTCATCCGGCAACGTGAAGTCGAAGACCGTGGACCTCGTGCGGTACCTCGTTGCAAGTTGGTGAACCGGGGCACCGTCAATTTCGGCCCTCAAAGTTTCTCCAGGACCCCATTCTGTACACCTGCGCAGACCTGCGATTGTGCCGTCAAAAGTTGGGTCTTCACATCCATTGCCCATGGACTCTTCCAGTCTCGAGTCCTCCCCGTTGAGGATGGGGAAGAAGAGTGCCGTTTCAGCCGGCACGTTGCAGCTGCGCACGTATGTACCAGAAGCAGTGGCACCGCCCAGGAACCACACGGGACCGGCCTGCCCTGTACTGCAGTCTCCATGATCAAAGAGCGGGTGGATGGCAACGGGTACCGAGAACGCCCATTGCCACCACTCCGCCGACCACTCGCTATATGTTCTTCCGTACACCGGGGAATTGGGGTCGATCACCTTGGGACCGTCCCAATCGCCGGCCATGACACTCGGCACTGCCAGCACTGCCAGGCCCAGGACAATTGCAATAACTACGATACGTTTCATCGTATTTCTCCTTCTCAAAGGTGTTTTTTCTCCTAATTGTTATCGCTCAACGTGCTTCATTTCCCCACCACGAGGTTGTAGGTAATGTCCAGCGTGAAGTTGTACATCGGCATGTACCCGTGGAAGTGGATCTTGTGCGGGCCTGCGCGCAGTGGCGCGAGCATCACATACACTCCGTCGTCCACCAACGGAAAGTACGCTCCACCTGTAAAGGTTCCTTCCCCGATTGCCGTCCACAGGTTATCGTCTGGAATGGTGAAAACTGTGGCCGGAGATTGGACACGGAAGTCCTGCAGCAGGTTCCGAATCTGTTTCCCATCAATGTCAAATTCATTGCTTGTTCCATCCATTGCCGCTGCAAGGTTCGCCCGCATGTCGTCTATTTGTGCCTTGGGGTCGCCCAGTTCCAGCGACGTCCACTCGGCGTTGAGTATGGGGATATAGAGAGCTTTTCCGGCGGGCACGCTGCAGCTGCGAACCACGCCGTTGTAACCGCAATCGTTCTGGTTGGTGGCGCAAAACTTCCCTCCCAGAAACCACACCGGACCTGATTGCCCAACACTGCAATCGCCGTTGTCAAAGAGTGGATGGTTAGCGACAGGTATGGAGAGCGCCCATTGCCACCAGGCGCCTGACCATTCGCTGTACGTCCTGCCATACGCTACCGACTGCCGGTCCATTACCTTGGGACCGTCTCTATCGTTATCGTTGGCCATGACACTCGGTACTGCCAGTACTGCCAGGCCCAGGACGACCGCAACAACTAGGATACGTTTCATGGCATTTCTCCTTTTTATATGGTTTGGGCCGCAAGCCCGATTGAGGCGCCCGCGGTGAGTTGGTCAAGCGCGGTACTGCAGAGTTGTCCCTGCCACTCTGCGACTTGGCTTGTACCGCAATGGAATAACGGCGCCGACCTTGCGAGCGAGTTCGCACCACTGTTTGTCCTTTCCGCTCCGAATACACGGGCTGAATAAGAGCACTGGTCTTTCTCGGAAGCCAGCGCGAGGCCCGCGTCCGAGCAGGACGGCCATGCATCCGTTCTGCCCAGGTTGAGCCTGGCGGATCCCGCGCTGACTGACGAACCGCTCCGCACCACCACAACGGTGGCTACACGTTTGCCAATGACAACCCTCTGTTTGCATCCGCAGATCGGGCAGACCTCGAGGTCGGCCGCGAAATACACCTTGCAGTGAGCGCACGGCAATCCTAAAAGCATCGCTTTCGGGTGCTGTTGCAGAGCGCGCGGCGCGGAGTCGGAACTTGCAGTTCGAGGTTGCATGGCTCGCACCCTCAGAGTGATCTCGGGCAAGCACCCCCATACTGCCGTAGCGACGGAAGAAAGCTCAATGCACGGGAGATGAATTCGAGGTGAACTGTTGGTGTACTGACGCCAAGAATTTTCCCACGTTGGCCCTTACGAGCTCGCGTCTCTGTTTGAAACGCCTCCATCCGACGGGATTGACGTTCCCTTCGGTAAGGCGTAACGTCAATCCATAAAGAGAATCGGTGGGTAACTGACCATGCAAGTACCCGCCACAGAGCGACGAAACGTCCGTTTCGGCTCCTTCGAAGTCGACTTGACCTCCTGTGAACTGCGCAAGGACGGTCGTAAGGTCAAGCTCCAGGAAAAGCCATTCCAGATCCTTGCTATCCTGCTCGACCAGCCCGGGGAAGTGGTAACGCGGGAAGAATTTCGGCAGAAACTGTGGTCCTCCGACACCTTTGTCGACTTCGAGCACAGCATTAACACGGCAGTCAAGAAGCTGCGCGAGGCGTTGGAAGATCATGCCGAGGAGCCGCGCTACATCGAGACCCTGCCGAAGCACGGATACCGGTTCATTGCTCCGGTAGAGGTATCGGGAGAGGACCGCGCCGCCATACGACTGATCTCGACAGACCTCAACAACGTGGTCACCGAGGCTCCACGACACGTTGAAACTCGGCACCCGTCAGCCAGGCTCTTGCCGGCTAGTGCCGTGGTCCTCCTTCTGATCGTTGCTGCCGCTTGGATGGGGTACAAGCATATCCAAATGGGTGCCGCTGGGGCCTCCACAGCCTCTGTTGCTGTGTTGCCGTTTGCGGACCTGAGTCCCAACCACGATCAAGAATACTTCTCAGACGGTTTAGGGGAAGAAATCCTGGACCACTTGACCAAGATCCCGAACCTGAAGGTTGTGGCGCGCACATCGTCGTTTCAGTTCAAAGGCAGGAACGAAGACTCACGCGTGATCGGCCAGAAGCTCAACGCAGCCAACCTCCTCGAAGGGAGCGTACGCAGGGAGGGGAACCGCGTTCGGATCACTGTGCAACTCATCAAAGCAGGCGACGGTTTCCATCTCTGGTCGGATTCTTTCGATCGTGATCTCAAAGACATCTTTGCGGCGGAGGATGATATCGCGAAGGCTGTGACCTCGGCTTTACAACTCAAGCTGCTCGCAGGCAATTCGCCAACCACTCTGCGGACCTCGGGAACCACAAATCCTGAAGCCTATGAAGCTTTCTTGCACGCCCTATACTTCTCACACATGGACGACAGAGGATCTGAAACAAAGGCACTGGATTACGCCAGCCGGGCAATCCAGTTGGACACTAACTACGCACCGGCTTATGCGTTGCGAGCAGGCATCGCTCTGTGGTCCGGTGGAATGAATTGGATGGATCTCTCGAAAGCGGCAGAAATGGCCCGGCGCGATACAGAAAAAGCCATTGCGTTGGATCCGAACCTGGCAGACGCGTACCAGGTTCTGAGCGAGATTCAATCTGAGGTGGAACTGAATTGCCGCCAAGCGGAGATCTCGCTCGAAAGAGCGCGCGCGCTCGCACCGGGAGATCCCGAAAACCTGGGCCGCGGTGCAATGCTTGCCATGTGCCAGGGCCGCCAGCAGGAAGCGATAGAACTCCTGAAGCAAGAACTTTTACTCGACCCACTCCGGCCCCTGGAATACCTGAATCTCGCGCAAAACTTGCGAGACCTGGGCCGATACGAGGAAGCACTCGCAGCTCTAGGAAAGGCCTTGGACATCAATCCGAACCAGATCATGGCCAATGAAATTCGAGGCGAGGTTTACCTCGCCCAGGGACGTCCGCAGGAAGCACTTTCCGCAATGGAGAAGGAGCCGGAAGCTTGGACGCGCGATCTGGGCAAGGCGCTTGCCTACCACGCCCTTGGACGGCGTCAAGAATCCGATGCAGCCCTGGCAGATCTGATCTCACAATATCAGGCGGTTAGCGCCTATCAGGTCGCACAGGTGTATGGTTATCGTGGGGAAGTGGATCAGGCCTTCGCGTGGCTCAACCGCGCCTACAGGCAGCACGATGCTGGTTTGGAGTGGTTCAAGACCGATTTGAAGTTAAAGAGCCTGCACAAGGATCCGCGATACGCCCAACTGCTTAAGCGCCTCAATCTGCCCGAGTAAGTTATCCCGACCTCAAGACCCCATCGGCCGCACAACCGTGTGGAGACACCTGGTCGCCGTGGTGCCCACGCTTCGAACCTCGCGAAGCGTGGGGCAGCCGCTTTGGTTGAGGGAGCCAAACAATCAAGGGTGGGCCAGCCCCCACCCTTCGCGTGAGACAAGAAAACGGGGGACAGTTATTTTGCTGGAAAAGATTGTAACCGGGGAGTGCGGTGAGGGGCGTCAAACCTGTCGATTCAGCGAAACCTACTTCAACGCCGTCGGATGCTTGGGCTGATAAAGACCAATCTCGCCGCCGCCCGGCAGCTTCATCCTGGTCACGCTTCCCCAGCGTTCCTCATGGACCGGACCGCACACCACTTTCTTCTTCTTCAACGATTCCATCATCGCCTTGAGGTCATCGCACATGAAATAGAGTTCATGCAGGTCGTTCTTTTCGGAGGGGTGAAAGGCTACTTCCGCGCCCGGCATGGCAAAAATCCACCATCCGTGACCTGCGTCCACAGCGGGGAACTTGAGGACTTCTTTGAAGAATGCGCGGTCAGCATCCGCATCCTTGCTGTAAAGAACAACGTGGGCGCCTGTGATCATTGAGCCTCTCCCATCACTTGTCTGACGAATGCGCGGTCACCGGCACCAATTGCCCATCGCGAATGTAGTACTCGCCTCCGCGCCAGCGAATGCTGCTGCGAATGAAACTGATCAGCCAGATGAAAAACGCCAGCGCGTCCCACACTGGAATCAGCCACAGCTTTTTCCATAATGCGCGGTCACCCAACCCGCGCACCCCAATCAGCCACGTCATGGCCAGCCGCAGCACCAGATACGTGCCCAGATATCCCAACACCATTGCGGCCGTGGGTTGAACCGCAATCGCCGCCAGAGACCAAGGCAATCCCTGGGTGAAAACCAGCCCGAGGTGTCCCCACGGACGCATGTGGCGCATCACCACCACCCACCGCATGCGTTTATGCAACAGGTCGGGCATCGACCCGTAATCGGCCACGGTGAGAATTGTGTAAGGGAGAAGTTCGACCTCGTAACCCTGCTCCGCGATCAACCGCCCCACCAGCAGGTCATCGCCTGGTTGATTCTCAATCGCCTTGTACCCGCCGAATCCAGCGAGGCGCGTGCGAGTTGTCGCAATGGTGGGGCCAAGCGCGAACTTCACACCATCCAACTTACGCGCCACCAAAATGCCGGCGTAAAAATCGGACACCATGCCGATGGTCTGCAAGCTCTCGGCCAGCGTCTTTTCCTCGGTAGGAACATAGAAACAAGTCACAGCTCCGACCTTGGGATCAGCCAGCGGCGCCACTACGGTGCGCAGATAATCGGGCCGGGCGCGTACGTCGCTATCGCTGATGACCACCACTTCATTGCGCGCTTCGCTCACCAGCCGTTCCAGCTTGGCCACTTTGTCATTGGCGGCATTGCCGGAAGTGCCAAACAGCACGGTGATCCGCCGCTCGGGAAAATCGCGGGCAAGCTTCTCTAGAATCGGCACCACTGGGTCATCTTTTTCGCCGACGCAGAACAACAGCTCGTAGTCGGGGTAGTCCTGGCGGCAGAAACTGGCGAAATTCTCGTAGGCGTCGGGATCGACTCCGCGGATCGGCTTCAGATTGCTGACTGGCGGAGTGAACTCGCTTTTGGGTCCCGGAACCGGGTGGCGATGAAAGAAACCCCAGGCGCTGTACAGGGAGATCAGATAATAGATAAAAGGAAAAGTCGCGATCCCCAACACCGCATAAATGAAGAGTGTGGCAGTCATCCCCTGCACAGCTTAGTCAGATGGGGAAGTCCTGTCAAAACGACAGTTCAGAAGCTGAGCATACTGACACGGCGGCGGAGCAGGTAGTACTCATTGATCGGGTGGTCGTCTTGCAAGGCGGGAGTTTGCGGCGACAACGCAATCATCTGCGCGGGCTTCACCTCCCGCGAGAGCAACAGGTCGAATTGTTTTTCAGCGGTTTTTTCCGGCCCCCATTCCAGCATGTCCGCGACCGCGGCCACCGGCATGCGACCCGCCAGTTCCGCCGCGGTGCGCACCGGAATCGGCTGGGCACTGGCCAGGAAGTGCCAACCCTGACGGCCGTTCCACTGGAAGATTCGCACATAGGGGAAAGAACTCTGTAAAGCGCGGGCCACCGCTGCTTTCAATGGATTGTCGTTCGCAGCGTTGACGCCATCGGGTAGAAATTGCTGCAGGATGCCGCCCGGCGCCAGCCGCTTTTTCGCCACTGCGTAGAAGTCTTCCGAGTACAACAGACTGGAACCCGCAGCCTGCACCGGCGGTGGCGGATCAATGATGATCGCATCGTACTCCTCCGGCGAGCGCTCCAGATATCGCCGGCCGTCATCGATCACCACGCGCGCCCCTGGTGACGCCAGGATCTCTTCGCCATCCCGATGGTAGTACGTAAACAGTTTGGGCACGCTAGGTACCAGATCCACTGCGGTTGTCGGGATTCCCCACGACATCGCCGAGCGGAACGTCGTTCCCATCCCGAAACAAATCACCAGCGCATTACTCGGCGGCTGGGCCAGCGACGCCAGACTCAGATGCGCCATCATCTTGGGAATCGGCACCATGGAAGTAATATTCACGCCGTTGATGATCAGCTTTTTGCTCATACCCTCCCCGGTCGCGATCACCGTCGCCGTGCTGTCGCGCAAAACTTCGCGCTGGCGATATTGCGTCGCAAAGTCCTGGGTTAAGAACAAAATGGCCAACGCCCCAACGGCGGCGCCGTAGGCTGCAGCCCGGGTGATCCATCCAGACTTGAGTGCGAAAGCCGCGCGACTCGCCATCGCCAGCCACGGTAGAGTCAACACCACTACGGACCAGCTCTCGCCCAAGAACGGCAACAGCAGGAACCCGCTCAAAAGCGGTCCCACGATGCAGCCCAGTACGTTGATCCCATACGCTTTGCCGGCGCGATCGGGATCACCCGCTGACCAGCGATCTACCAGCATCGGGGTCAAGAAGCCCATCACTGCGGCGAAGGGCGTGACCCCGAGAAACACTCGCCCCGAGGAACCCAGGGCCAGCCTGACATCGGAAGTCACCAGCACCAGCATTCCCAACGGCACCAGGGCCACCCACGCCAGTTCGCTCTCGCGTCTTCCGCGACCACTCCACCAGCGGTAAATTCGCGAACCCAGAAATGTAGCGAATAGATAAGCCACTAGAATGATGGCGAACGCGTACACCACCGGCCCGATGTAGGGGGTGAAGAGCCGGATCCAGATCACCTCCATGCCCATGCTGGTAAGGCCGGTGAGAAAAAGCAAGAGCAGCAGCACTCGGCTTTTCTCGAAGCTCGCCGAAAGCGCGTTTGTGTCGGGCACGACCCAGCCTTGACTCGCGCCTTGTGAGGCGAACGCCAGCGCAAACGCGCCCACTGCAATCGCGGCATTTAGGCACGCGCCAACTCGCAGAGTCGCGTGAAAGCCGCCCACCTCGATTAGCAGCGGCGCCAGGATGGCTCCTGCGATCGCGCCTCCGACATTGGCCAGATAAAGAAAGCTAAAGGAGCGGCGCGATTCGTCGCCCACCTCGAAGCGAATGGCAAACATCACCAGCGGAATGGTCGCGCCCATGCAAGCGCACCACGGCACCAGAGTCAACCCCAGCCAAGTTCCGGAAGCCAAATAATATGTAGCCGAGGACACCGCCGCCTGCGCTGCCATGTTTTCCAGCAGTCGATGCCCGTACGACAATTGCAGAGGAACCGCCAGCGCGGAACACCCGATCAGCAATTCGGTCAAGCCATACAGTCTCAGCGGATGGGTCCTGAGATGCTTGCCGTAGGCTCGCACCAGGCTGCCGGCTGCCCAGGAACCGAAGCCCAGTCCTCCCATAAACATCGAGAGCACGATTGAGATCAGCGCCGTGGTCACGCCAAACTGCGCCATGGCCAGCCGTAGCCAGACCAGCTCATACACAATGCTGCACAAACCCGAAATAAAGAAGAAGGTGAAGTACCAAGCCATGGTGATATCTCAAGATAGCTTAGGTGGGAACCAAACGGTCGGCATGTGACCGAGGTAACGGCGGCCCGCGCGGCTTTCGGGGAGAAAAACTGCTCTTGACGCATTCCCCTGACCAGAGGACAATTGCCCCTCGGTTGCCGTCCGCTTCCAGGGATTTCAACCAGACCAGCCGTCCATCCTCGCTTTACAGGGGTTCACAACGCGAACACTCTTCCTGATTTCGATTCTGGTTTTGAGCGCAACCTCGGCCCTATCCGAAGCCGCCCCTGCCGCTCCCGCCACGTGGGCACAGCTAGCCGAGTTGACTCCCACCGTGCGTGCCAGGAATGACTGGTTCGGCATCTCCATCGCCATGAGCGGCAATACCGTCGTAGTGGGCGATTTCGACGCCAACATCGAACCCTACGGCACCGTGGATGTGTTTGAGAAACCTCCGGGCGGCTGGTCAAACATGACCCAAACTGCAACGCTGACTTCATCCGATAACGGCATCGGATTCGGCATTTCCGTCGCGATCAGCGGCAAGATCATCGTGGTCGGGGCTGCGAACACTTCGAACTTCAACAAGCAACAATCGACTCCCGGCGCAGTTTATGTTTTCGTCAAGCCCGCGGGTGGCTGGAAGGACATGACGGAAACCGTCAAACTCACCGCCTCGGACGGCTTGCCCGGCGATGCCTTCGGCAACAGCGTAAGCATCAGCGGAACCACGATCGCGGTGGGGGCGTTCTTCGTCAACAATTTCTCCGGCCGCGTCTACGTCTTCACCTGCAATAGCAATGGATGCACCCAAGCCGCCGAGCTCAGCGCCTCCGACAGCGATGGCATTCTGGACTACCTTGGCTGCTCGGTTGCGATTAGCGGCAACACTGTGGTGGCGGGATCCTTCGGTCACAACAATTTTGAGGGATCAGCATACGTATACGTGGAACCCCCGGGCGGCTGGGTCAACATGACCGAAACCGCCGAGCTGACGGTTTCAAACGGCGCGGGCAGTGACAATCTTGGATTTGCCGTCGCCACCAGCGGCGGCACCGTGGTGGCAGGCGCACCCGGCGCGTTCAACGGCTATGGCGCTGCCTATATCTTCGTCGAACCACCCACCGGTTGGGTGACGACGTCGGACTTTACCGCCGGCCTCGGCGCACCCGACGCGGAGCAGGGTGACAGCTTCGGCCAGTCGGTGGCGATTGACCAGGGCGGCAAGGGAGTCGTGGTGGGAGCGCCGGGCGCGAACATCGGTGCCAATCTCGAGCAAGGCGCAGTGTATGCCTATGTTCTCCCGAAGACTGGATGGAGGAACACGCGCCACGCCTATGCCGAAATGACGGCCTCCGATGGCGCCACCGCCGATACCATGGGCGTCTCCGTCGGCGTCAGCGGCGCCACCGTGGTCGCGGGCGCTCCCAAGAGCAGCTCGCCCGGCGCAGCGTATGTGTTTGGACGGTAGCGGATCGACCGAACGCGGCACCGACCGCATTCCCGGCGCGGTTGCCTCACTCAGTCCGCAGCGCCCTCATGGGCTCGATCGATGCCGCGCGGCGAGCTGGAACCGCCGACGCTATCAACGCCGCGAGACTCAGGACCGCAGTGGTCAGCAGCAGAATAGTAGGGTCGTAGGGCTTCACTCCAAATAGCTGCGCCGCCATCGCCCGCCCGCCAAGGATGGTTACCGGAACTCCAATCAGCAGCCCGATTCCAACCTGCAGGAAGGCCCCCCGCAGCACCAGCTTGAGCACGTTCATGCGGTCCGCTCCCAATGCCATGCGAATACCAATCTCGCTGGTGCGGCGTTCCACCGAATACGCGGTCACGCCATAGAGGCCAATCGACGCCAGCAGCAACGCCAAAAATCCAAACAATGACGTCAGTTTTACGATCATCTCCTGCTGGCTGAAATTTCCTTCCACGACCTCCGCGAAGCTGGCGAAATCGATCACCGCCAGATCAGGATTCACCTGCGCCACCGCCTGCCGCACTTGCGGCTCCAGACCCTGCAACGCGCCCACAGTCTCAAGTTCTATCGAATCCAGATAATGGTTGGCGTCTTCAAATGAATTCTCCTGTGGCAAATCGTAGCTCATCCTCTGGGTCGCGGGCAGAAAGAACATGGGCGGAATCTTGCGCCTCGGGCCGCGATAGTGGGTGTCTTCAGTGACGCCGACGATTTCAAACTTCCCCGAATATTTTGCGTCCAAATCCCCGAAATGCTTGCCCAGCGCGCTCTCGCCTTTGAAGAACTTGTTCTCGAAGGTCCGGTTCACCATCGCAACCGGCCGCGTGGCCGAAGTATCCTGTTCCGAGAGCGCCCGCCCTTCTACGATTTTGGTGCCGATCAGGTCAAAGTATCCGTCGCTCACCCGCAACCACGAGGCCTCATTCTCATTGCTGTCGGGTGGAGGCGGAGCTTGCCCTTCGAGATACACCGTCTCGCCCCAGTTGTTCCCTTCCATCGGCATATAGAGCGAGTAGCTGGCCCGCTTGACCCCGGGAACCGCCGCCAGACGTTCGCGGAGTTGCCGGTAAAGGGGCTCCAGTTGGTCCGGCTTGTAGCCCGCCATTTGCGGATCGATATGTAACAAATAGCGATTCGCAGTCTCGAACCCGAAGTGCTGGGTCTGCATGTTCCGCAAGCTCTGCGTCAGTAAGCCAGCCGCACACAGCAGCACCAGGGATAAAGCCGCTTGCAACACCACTAGTGACTTCTGTGTCCAGAAACTGCCTCGCGCTGTGGAACGGCTCGCGCCGCGCAAGGCCTCCGCGGGATCGGCATTGGCCGTCATCCAGGCCGGAGCGACTCCAAACAACACACCGGTCAATAGCGAAACCAGAAATGTGAAACCCAGGACCGGCAACGAAGGCGAAGCCTGGATCGGCACGTAACTCTTTTGAAATGCCAAATGCAGAATCAGCCGCGTGCCCGCATAAGCCAGCCCAACGCCCGCTACCGCGCCCAACAACGCCAGCAAAGTGCTTTCCGTCAGCACTTGCCGTATTTGCCGCGAGCGGGGAGCGCCTAACGCCGCGCGGATCGAAGTTTGTTGCTTGCGCGTGGTCGCGCGTACCAGCATGAGGTTGGCTACGTTGGCACACGCGATCATCAGGACGAACCCGGAAATCCACATCAGCAGGTGCAGGCCGTCCTGGTATTCATCCTGCATCATGCGCACGCCCGAACCGCCCGGAACCAAACGCAACGTCTGTTTGGGAATCAGGCCGCGTTCTTCTGTCTTGAGTTCAGCGATCGGGCTCGATAGCCACTGCTGCAACTCAACTTTCATCTGCGCTTCGATCTGTTTCACATCCGCGCCGGGCTGGATTCGCCCCATCAGGTCCAGGTAGTTCAAATGTGGTTGATCCAAGAGCGGCGTGGAAGTAGTCAGTAATGGCTCGGCCGTCAACGGGAACCAGAACGCGGGCGGGTCGGTTTCCAGCCGGTCGCCAAAGAATCCCGGGGGAGCGATTCCGATCACCGTAAAAGACTTGCCGTTGAAAGCAAAAGCTGCGCCTACGATCGAGGGATCCTGCCCATATTTCTGCACCCAGGTGCGGTAGTTCATCACCGCCACCGGGTCGGCGCCTTTGTGATCATCCCGCGGAGAGAGCATCCGCCCGGCATAAGCCCCAATGCCGAAAAGAGAAAAATAATTTCCCGAGACGTATTCGCCGACCATGGACTCGGCCGGATGGTCGCTTCCCGCACGCCGCGCCGCAACCAGATTATGGCCCGATTGGAACGCCGCCAATTCCGCAAAGCCCTGGGTCCCATCGCGAAAAGTCTTGTAGAGTTCGTAGGAGAACAGCTTCCAGTCTTGCTGTAGGCCGCCAGAGATGCAGCAGTCGTCTTCGCTTCCGATGCGGTAGAGTTCCGCCGGTTTGGCCACCGGCAACGACTTCAGCAACACCGCGTGCACCAGGGTGAAAATGGCTGTAGTGGCGCCAATTCCCAACGCCAAAGTCAGCACTGCCGTGAGGGTGAATCCTGGGGCCTTCGAGAACTGCCGCATCGCATACCGGCCATCTTCCATGAGCCGCATCGCATGTCTCCTGTAGGAGGCAAGGTCAAGTGTCCTTGTTAGGACGTTCGACCGGGAGAAACGTAAGCCGTGTCACTTATTCTTCTCCACAGCCTTCACGGCCTCGTCCATAACCAGAGGCGCGGCAAGCGGGTCGCGAACGGATTTCGGCAGCTTGTCAGCATTGGCCACTAAAGGCTTGGTAGCGCTACCGGGAAACGTTACGGCCAGCTACCAATTTTCTCAGTAGCACTGGCAAAACCCGCGCCGCTATTGACGTTTAGCGGGGCAGCCCAAAATCACTTTACCAGTATAACTGGGAAATTTTAACCCTCAAAACAGGGCTTTTTTAGTAGGCGGTAGTAGGCGGGATTTGTACACGCCGACCCACCACAGCCGCGTCGCTGACTCCGCATGTTTCCTGACGGCCCGTAGGACCACACCGCTCTGCCGCTCAGATGCCGAGAGAGGCACGATCGGAGCCGGTGGGAACGGTAACCCACTGGGTAACACACCTGGCGGAGAGAGTGGGATACGGCGCGGAGCCATCCCAATTTGCCAGTGATTCTGCAGAAATCGATCGTTATCAAGCACATCCGTGTCTTGGTTGCAAGTCAATAAAACCCATTCTGACCCTCAACACGCCGCCGATTTTAGTACGGAATAGTACAGCGGGAACGGGCCTCCCCGGCAGGGCCGGGTGTCATGTTACAGACCATCCTCTCTTACCCCCAGACACCGGGAGGGGCACCACGGCGCCGCCATAACCCAGCGGTGGTGTACTTACAGCGTCGGGTCGTGGAACATGGGCGCTTGATTCACTCGTGTCGCGACGACACGATTCGCACCGCTCGATTGGTAGCTCTCTCTCAGCAAACCTGTATCGAGTCACAAGCAGGCGTGCTTGGCGTCACGGTGAAGGCTGGCGCGGAAATGTTATATGGCTACGGGCGGGGTCTGATTTTGTCTCTCCCGCTCAAAGTAGCTCTACCAGGAGGTGGAGGATGAGAAAGTTCGGAAGTTCTTTATTGAAAGCTGTCCTATTGATAGCAATTGCGAGTCTTGGTCTCCTCGAAGCTCAGACCGTCACTCCACAGAGCGTGAAAATACCAGTTGTAGTGACGAACACAACCGCGCAGCCAGTGCCCACGGCGGCACAGGGTACAACCACGGTTGCGGGAAGCGTGAACGTGGTCAACACGCCAACCGTGAGCGTTGGGAACACCCCTAGCGTGAGTGTCGCCAACACACCCAGCGTGAATGTGAGCAGCATGCCGAGCGTTTCGGTAGGCAGCATGCCAGGCGTGAATATCACCAGTGTGGATCCGTCTGTCACAGTGAATGCAGTAAATGCTACGGCACGGAACATTGTGCGCCTGGCGGGCGGCGCCACTTTGAACGACGGTAACCCATACGGTGGAGGTAATCTGCAGAGCATCAACGGCAACGGCACGTACTATGTCCCCGCGGGAAAACGTCTCGTGATAACCGGGATGACCGTACAGTTTGGCGCCCCTGCTGGTCAGGAATGTTATGCCCAGTTGTTAACCGCATGGTCCGACACCAGCAACTACCAGATGCTCAACGCTCCGCTGCAGCGTGCCCGAACTTTCGAGGGTTTTGACACACTAGTTCTCAATGTAACCGGCAATTTTTATGCAGACCAGAACACCTACCTCACCTTTGGCTTCTCACGCGGTGACAACTCTAGCGGCCGGGCCGGAGGCGGAATTTCTGTCTGGGGATATTTGGTCGACTGCGGGACGGGCGGCTGCACGCAATGAGCGTTCCTCATGTGTCTAATCTTCACAGCTGCAACCGCATGCTGAGTCTGCTTGAGGTTGAGGTTTGTTTTAATCTGAGCCTGCGCTACGCTGGCTGGTGGCCGGAGAACCACACCGCTCTACTGCTCAGATGCCGAGAGAGGCACGTTCGTGGTGGCGGCGAGCCGTAGACGACTGCGACGGATGTCGTCGACAGGGCCACGCCTGCCAGCCAACTCAGCGGACTGTTGTTTGGACCCGTCGGAGACCGTGCCGCTTTCTCCTTGACCAACTTGGTTGTCACGTCGACTTGTGATGTGCTAGCTTTCCGAAATGGCTATGCGCCGAGTTCTGTCCAGTCTCCTGGTTAGTGTGCTTGCTTGGAGCTTCGTTGCTCCAATCGGGTTGGCATTGACCACGGACACAACTCCAGCCTGCTGCCGCCGAAGCGGGAAACACCATTGCATGACCGGAGTCTCCGGCTCAACGGCAAGTCTTGGTGATCAAGACCCTGCCTTCCGGAATGTTTCGTCCTCTTGTCCTTACCGCTCCGAACTGGCAAGCCCCACGGTAGTCGTGTGGCAAGAAGCATCAAGGACATTGACGCACCGGACACTTTCCGAGCCCCTGATTCTTCAAGCTAAATCCTCGGCAGTACATTCATCTACTCGTTCGTCGATTTCCCCGCGCGGTCCTCCTACTCAGTCTTTCAATCGCTAATCTGATTTGCCTGTTGGCCCTGAAATCTCTTTAGGCTGACGCATTACGTTTGCTCACAATGTGGGGTGAGCAAAGTCAGAAATAAGCTCGACCTCCTTGTTGGTGGGGACAGATCTCTTCTTCTCTAAGGATCACGGCGCCGGAGTTGTTGCGCCTTGGGGTCTCATCGGCTTGCTGCCAAAGGGGCCATCGGAAGAAGGTATTCGAGGTAGTCCGCCCTCCACTTTGGCTCGGTGGTACGAAAGAGGAAAAGGCGCATGAAAATTCGAATGCACGCAGTTTGGATCTCACTCGTGCTCGTGCTTACGACGGGCCCCTCGGCTAGTCCGGCGGAGGCGGTTACAAATGACAAGAAACCTGTACGAGAGGCCCTGCCACAGGTCTCGGCGGTCCAAGGGGCGCTCGACATTGCGGGAGTCAGCCTGAAGAAGGGGGATGCGCGCGATTCAGTAATGCGGCAGCTATCACAGTTCTACGAACTTCAGAGACTTCGAAGCGCACAGGGAGAAGAAGATTCCTGGCTCATTTCAGAGAAGGCCGAGCCCGACGACTACATCGGGGTGGTGAGTTTCGACTCCGGTCGAGTGCGACGAGTCGCACGATTCCGCAAGTGGACCCAAAACGACGACTCGGTCGAACTCGCGCAGCGTCTGTGTGAATTGCTCGAGAAACTGACCGCCGAGCGCGGGCAGATGGCCAACATTGAGGCTCGTTCCACCGATAGCGGCAGCGTCTCGGTGCGTGGCGTCGAGATGGTTTTCGGAGATAAGCGTGTGTCGTTCAATATTGTCAGTCGAAACAATAGTGACGGCGCCCAAAAGGAAGTTCATTTGGATGAGGTGATTCAGTGACGTGGTTCGGGCCGTCCGTCTCGGGGTCCTCGCGAAGGACAATGGCTGCGGAGATGCCGGTTTTGCACATTAGAACAATTCGCTGCCAAGGTGGTGCGCAATGAAGAGAAGGGTTGCGATTGTTCTAGCGCTTTTGATCAGTTTTGCAGGAATGAGCTGTCAACGACTGAAAACAGCGCATATCAGCATGGAATCCTCAGCCCGACCAATCCCCGCCGAAGCACCCAGCAACTCAGAGCCACGTCTCGGGTTTTGGGTGCCGAACACGGTTTTTGCCCTTACGGTTGCCGGAGACGAGTCGCAATCGCGCCTGCAGCTGCAATTCTCCCCCGATGGAGGGGACACATTCGGCAAGCCGATCATTCTCAGCGAGCCCAAAGCAAGGGTTAGAGGAGGAGGCGAAAACAGTCCGGTGCTGGCCACAAACGTTCGAGCCGACATCTACGCTGCGTGGTTCCAAAACGTGGCGGGTGCCACACAATTGGTGGTCAAGCCGGTTGACCCGAACCCTGGCAAGCCCGTCAATGTTCTAGATGCGGATCGCAACCCCGACGGATATGCCGGCTTTCCGACCCTCGCCGTCACTCATGCCGGCGACGTATACGTAGCGTGGCTGGATGAACGTGATAAGGCGGAAGGCTCTTCATCGGTTTACTTCTCCAAGTCGACCGACCACGGCGCTACGTTCAGCCGGAACAGGCGAATCGCGGAATCGGCCTGCGTGTGCTGCCGTCCGCAAATGTACGTTGCGCCCAGTGGCGACATCTATCTGGCTTGGCGCCAGGTCTTCGCAGGTGATGTTCGCGACATGGTGCTGGCCCACTCCAATGATGGCGGAAAGACATTTTCGCAGCCGGTTCGCGTGGCCTTGGACAACTGGGTATTGCACGCCTGTCCCGATGTTGGCCCTACCATCGGCGTCAGCGGCGGCCGTCTGTACGTGGCTTGGTATTCCGAAGGTCAGGCAAAGCAGGGCATCCGGTTGGCAATGTCCGAGAACGGAGGAAACAGTTTTGAACCTCCTCACCTCGTCTCGGCCGATGTTCTCGATGCCACTCACCCACGATTGTCGGTTTCGGAAGATGGTCGCGTTCTCCTAACATTTCAGGGCCGCCTTGCAAACGAAGACACGAAGTGGAGATCAAATCAGGCGTTCATCGTTGAAATCAACGGAGATGGCTTCACGCGTCCGTTTCAGGCCACCGACTCTCAACATTCCGTTCACGATCCCGATGTGCTCGCGGGAACCGCCGGGCGTCTGTTCCTGGCGTGGACAGAGTCCATAAATGACCGAAACCAGGCTGTGTTCTCCCGTGGATGGGTGAGATGAGTTTCGCTGTGCACGAGCGGAAGGTCGGAGGGGTGGTTTCCTGCTGCAGCACGCGCCAGAGCCAAGGACTTGCGCGGCAGACCATGTCCCACGACTAAGGTCTCAAGTTTTGAAACGACTGATCGCCAATTCGCTGCTTGTCACTCTGATCGCCAGTCTATTGGCGCCGCTGGCTCTCTGTGTCCAGCAAAGCAGTGTGCCTGCCTGCTGCCGACGCAACGGCAAGCATCACTGCATGTCGGGAATGTCCGGCATCACGGCTTCCAATGACAAGGCTCCCGCTTTCCGCACGATCCCAGTTCGCTGCCCGTTCCGCTCAACAGTTGCGACTGTAGTTCCAGTAGCCCCGGCACAAGTGGGACGGACTAGCACAAGCACGTACGTTCCTCGGTTCGCGATTCTGTCGCAGGGGCCAGAATCTTTCAGTTTAAGTTCTAACCTTCATTTTGCTTTCTTCCAACGTGGTCCACCTACACGCTCTCTCAATCGCTATTTCCAGTAATTAAAGCCTAAATCTTTCTGTTCCTGGTCGTTCACCAAACTCGCGCTGTGAGCGAGTCGGCGCTGTGACGATGGCCCATTTCCTGTGCGGATGAGTTTCTCCTGAAGGATAGGGACTGAATTGATGAGCAGCGTGCATTCCGCTAAAGGAGCGGAGATATGACCAAATGCTTCCGCAATGCGCTGTTGAGTTTTTCCCGTTCGTCGCTCTTGAGCGCCACACTCGCTCTGCTTTGCGTGGTCCTTTCGGCTCGCGGTGCTGCTCAGACAGAACTCGCCCACGTATCTGGCCGCGTGACTGATCAATCTGGCGCCGTAGTAGCGGATACGGAAGTGGAAATCAGAAACGTGGATACGAATCTGTCTACGACCGTCAAAACGAATCAAGATGGCCTCTACACATTTCCTTCGTTGCGCCCCGGTCACTACAAACTTTCCGCGCGCAAGCCTGGTTTCAAGACAGTAACGGTGACGCAGTTTTCTCTGAATGCACAGGACAACGTCACCCGCGATTTTGTCCTGCAGGTTGGATCGGCGAGCGAGAGCGTCACGGTAACCGCGGAAACTCTCAACATCAATACAACAGACGCAACGGTAAGCACCGTCGTGGACCGGCAATTCGCGGATAACCTGCCGCTCAATGGACGCAGCTTTCAAAGCCTAATTGAGCTAACGCCGGGCGTGCTCCCCACTGGCGGAGAGGGCAACACGGATACTTTCGTCGTGAACGGGCAGCGTGAGACTTCGAACTATTGGACGGTAGACGGAGTCAGCGCAAATTTCGGAATCGGGGGGAACATTGGTAATCCGGGCGCAGGACTTGGTGGACAGACTGGAGCCACCAGCCTGTCAGGGGGGACAAACAGTCTTGTCTCGGTGGACGCCTTGCAGGAATTCCGGATACAGACCTCGACAGCTGCTCCAGACTCAGGCCTTACTGCCGGAGGCCAAATTTCAATCGTTACCCGTTCGGGCACCAACGAGTTTCACGGTTCCGTATTCGACTATTTCCGAAATGACGCTTTGGACGCCAATGATTGGTTCAACGGTTATACAAACAATCCTGCTCTTCCTAAGGCCGAAGAACGCCAGAACGATTTCGGCGGAACTTTCGGCGGGCCGATTCTCAAAGACCGGACTTTCTTTTTCTTCTCGTATGAAGGACTGCGGCTCCGACTGCCCCAAACAGAACTGACGCAGGTTCCAGACCTTCAGGCGCGGCAGGATGCGATACCCGCCATCCAGCAGTTTCTCAACGCCTATCCTTTCGACCCGAAGCAACCCGATCTAGGCAACGGCGTAGCTCAATTCAACACCAGCTTTTCGAACCCCAGTTCTCTCGATGCTTACAGTATCCGTATTGATCACCGGCTGAACGACAAGGTCACGCTGTTTGGCAGATACAACAACTCGCCTTCCAGCATCGCGCAATACGGATTCGGACCCGGATCTGGCGTTGCACTAAGCCAAAAAGGAGTTCAATCGCAAGCGATCCAAACGTTCACGATCGGCACGACCTGGTCGTTTTCTCCGACGATCAATGACGACTTCCGATTCAATTACAGCCGCTTGAACAGTACCGGTACTTCACAATCAAGCAATTTTGGCGGTGCGACTCCCATTACTTCAGCCCCTTTGCCCAACGGCTACAACCTGCAGAACGGCAACATCGGGTTTCAAGCGGGATTCACCACCAACGGGTATCTCGATATTGGAGCGAGTGAAGAGAGCCTGCAGCGGCAGATTGAAGCCGTGAACAACGTAGCAA
>Ga0335079_10002237_pt1 | contig 22339 bp, 15 predicted proteins | sample Lox_Sample_33_FD_206719 | JGI IMG/M metagenome (GOLD analysis project Ga0335079, IMG submission 206719) | Soil microbial communities from Loxahatchee National Wildlife Refuge, Florida, United States - Lox_Sample_3.3 | ecosystem: Environmental > Terrestrial > Soil > Wetlands | place: USA... | reverse complement strand
CTCCTCAAGCGCTACAACGTGAACCTCACGCTGAAACCGCCCAAAGTGCCGTACCGCGAAACGATTCGCGGCAAGGCCGACGCCGAAGGCAAGCACAAGAAGCAATCCGGCGGGCACGGCCAGTTTGGTGTCTGCCGCGTGAAAATGGAGCCCATCGAGCGCGGCAAAGGCATCGAGTTTGTGGACGACGTTTTTGGCGGCGCCATCCCGAAGAACTGGATACCCTCCGTGGAAAAAGGCATTCGTGACTCCGCGGCGCGCGGTTACCTGGCGGGCTTCCCGATGACGGATTTTAGGGCAACTTTATACGACGGCAAGTATCACGACGTGGATTCCTCGGACATGGCCTTCAAGATCGCGGGCTCGCTGGCGTTCAAAGAAGCGATGAAGCAGGCGCGGCCGGCGCTGCTCGAGCCGATTATGCAGGTCGAGGTTTACGCGCCGGATCAATACTCCGGTGATTTGATGGGCGACTTGAGCTCGCGGCGCGGCCGCATTTCCGGAAGCGACACGCGCGGGCACAATGTCGTCGTCAAAGCACAGGTGCCACTGGCCGAAATGCTCAGCTACGCCACGGACCTCACTTCCATGACCCAGGGGCGCGCCAGCTATTCGATGGAGTTCTCACACTACGACTACGTGCCCAGTGAGCTCGCGGAGAAAGTCATCGCCGCGCACAAGCCCGCGCACGTCGAGGTGGAAGAAGAAGCCTAGCGGCGCCCTTAGCCGGACAAGCTGGAGAGCCTCGGCAGGAACATACCGGTGCTGCGCTGATGTTCGGCGAACGCCGCGCCAAATTCCTGCGTCAGGAACGACTCTTCGCGGCGCGCCTTTATGTAGAACGACAGCCACGCAACTGCTAGAGCAATCAGGCCGCGCACCTCGCCGACGGCGATCATCGTGCCGAGCAGCCCCAGCAAGATGCCGGTATAAATCGGATGACGGATGGCGCGGTACGGGCCGGTGCGAATTAATTCGTGGCCTTCCTTCAACGTGACGACGCCGCTCCAGTTCGCGCCCAGATGCCAGCGCGCCCAAATCGCAAAGGCCACCCCTGCGCCCGTGAGCGCCACGCCTACCCAGCGCCACGCGGGACCTTCGGGAACAAGGCGCGCGCCCAGCCAGCCATAGTGCGCTTCCGGACGGAACAGGAAATAAAACGCGAAAAACAGGGGCACACTGTAGCCAAATCGTTGAAGATAGGTTTCTCTCTTTTTGGTGGCCTTGCGGTTGAACGCGGACACCAGCCAGTACAAAGCGAAAATGATCCAGCAAAGCCTCAACCACTCAAACGGAGATGCGAAGTTCATGGTGCCCCCAGCTCACAACCGTTTCTCTTAGCGTACGTTATGCCTTCCGTTTTAGCCGCGAAATCCATTTGCGCTCCGAGCGAATCTGCCACGTAAGCATCTTCAGAACTTCCGCTCCCCACACGCCCGCGTTTAACGCATCGCTCAGGCGAGCTACGCGCTCCTGCCGCGCAGCCAGCCACGCGTCGCGCTCGGAGAGAATGCGGCGGCGCGTCTCGCGGTCCAAAAGATCGAACATCCCCACGCGCAAGCGAAAGGCGTTTTCTGAGGCCGCGTCTTTGTCGGTGAACTTGCCGAGGCGCTGCAGCAATTCCTGCCTGCCCCGCTTCGTCAGTGCGTAGACTTCGCGGGTCTGGCCGCGCTGTCCCGGGGCCGTGCGCCGGGTAATCCAGCCATGCTTTTGAAATTTGCGCAGCAGCGGATAAATCAGGTTGTTGTGCAGCTCGCGCTGCCCGCTAATCAGGCCCACCTGCTTCTTGAGGGCATAGCCATGTTGCGGTCCGGGCAGCAGGTGCGCCAGCACCATTAGGTCAATCATGACACTGTCAGTATTGAACCAAAGCAGCCGCCTCGTCAAGCGTGCACACCACAGCCCCTTCGCTGGAAACACCGCGATGCATTGGTTAATGCGCAGTGGAGTCTTCGTGCGCGCGCGGCCCTATTCGTCCCGCAACGCAATCATGGGATCAACCGAGGCCGCTTTCCGGGCGGGAACCAAGCAGGCCAGCAGGCCCGCAACAACAAACGGAAGGCTAGCGAGAAGAAAAATGCGCCCATCGAGCGCGGAGACGCCAAAGAGAAGGCTCTGGAGAAAACGGCTAGCCCCCGCTGCCGCGAGGAGTCCAAGCGCAATGCCCACGCCAATCAGTCGGCCTCCTTGCGACAAGACAAGCCGCAGGATCTGGTGCGGCAATGCACCGAGAGCCAGGCGAACGCCGAATTCGCGGGTGCGCTTCGCGGTGATATACGCCAGCAGCCCGTACAGTCCGGCGACAGCAAGGACAAGAGCGAGAATCCCCATGACGCTGAGGATACGACTAAAAAATTGTTCCCGTTCGTAGGAACGCGCCAGCAACTCCCGCGGCGTCTGAATGTCGTAGAGAACGAGATTGGAATCAAGCGAACGAATCTGGGAAGTTAGCGCCGGAACCATAACATGAGGCGGCATGTTTGTGCGCACCAGAACGCTGAACGGGAATTGCCACGGCAGTGCATCGTAGAACTGCGCCAAGGGCGTGTACACCTGTGGCCGGGGAGTTTCGTTTGCCTCGTCCACGCGCACGTTGCCCACAATCCCGACAATCTCGAACGGCTTCGCTACGGTCAGAACACGCGGAAAACTCTTGCCAATCGGATCGCCGCCCGGCCAGCACTGATTCGCCGCAGCCTGATTGAGAATGACCGCTCCTGGTGCGTTCTCGGCGTCCGCCGCCGAAAAATCTCGCCCGCGCAGCAGCGGAATCCGCAACGTATCAAAGTAGCTGGGGCTCACCATGACCATCGGCAAATTGTTGCAGACGGATTGTTGCGCTTTCTGCGCCCTCGAACGCCACCTCACGGGATTCCCATTGACCAGTGCCACAGACAACGCGCCCGGAATAGACCGCACCTTTTCGAGGATCGGCTGGAGCATCGCTGCTCCTTGTCCCTTGGTGTATCCATCGCGCGACAGGTCCAGCGAGGCGCTGAGGACATGCTCCGTATCAAAGCCCAAATCAACGCGCGCGACATTGCGCATGGTTTGCAACAGCAGAGCAACGCCTACTAGTAGGACGATCGAAGCGATGATCTGGCCGATGACCAGAAGCGACTGCAGCCGCGGACCACGGCTGCGGCCCGACCATGAGCCCGCAGTCTGGCGCTTCAGATTCTCCGCAACGTCTTGACGCCGGACTCTTAAGGCTGTGAGCAGGCTGAACCCGATGGCGGTCAAGCCGGAGACAGCAATCACGAACGAAACGACGCGAACGTTGAGCACCGACGATGCGATGCCCACCGGCAGCGGCAATCCTTCGGGCGCAGACGCGAACAGCAGCTTCGCCGCCAGGTCCGCCGTGAACAACCCCGCTGCTGCGCCGAAGCCCGCGAGCAAAAATCCCTGCACGAGCCGCTGGCGCAGCAAAACCCACCCGGTCGCGCCAAGCGAAGCGCGGATGGCAAACTCCTTCTCTTCATGATCGGAACGGGCAAGCAGCAGACCGGCCACATCCGCTGTCGCCACCAGCAACACCAGCGCCGCGACGCCCAGCAGGAGCCACGAGAGGCGGCTTTCTTCCTTGCTGAATCCCGTTGTTGCCGGAGCGACCCTCGCCCATGGCTTTTTCCAATCCCACATCTCCCACTGGCCGCTCGGAGTGGGCGGCTTTTCCGAAGGCGACACAACTTCGTGCTCCATATCGCCCCACAAACGAACCGTCTGACCTGCGCCAAGGCGGGCGGAAACCTGATCCAGCTCCGCTTGAGCCGTCTGTACGCTGACGCTCGGCTTCAGCCGCGCGACGACGTGAAAAAAGTCGTTTCCGTAGCGGTCGATTTGTGTCGCCATCATCGGCTCTGTTTCTATGGCCATCGAAAGTGGCAGCCAGATTTGCGGGCCGCGTTCGAACTGCTGCATCGCCGCGGGAGCCACTCCGACTACCGTGAAAGCGTGCCCGTTGATGTGCAGCACCGAGCCGATGGCGTCCGGCCGCCCGTCGAATTGTTGCTTCCAGTAACGCTCGCTCAGCACAGCAACGGGATTCGAGCCGCGCGGACCTTCATCGGACGCAGCGAGCAACCTTCCGTACTTCGCTTCAATGCCCAGAAGGTCGAAGAAATTTCCGCTGACGACTTCGCCGGAAATCCGTTGCGCCATCCCGTCCGGTTGCGCGATCTGCAGTACCACAGTCCGGTAAGCCGCGATGCCGGACAATGAAGTGAGATTCTCGCAATACTCGCGGAAAGCCGGATAAGAGAAAGTTCCGTTACTGGCCCCGCCTTTCTGTTCGGTCGAATAGATGTTCACCAGCTCGTGCGCATTGCGCCCCGGCAGCGCCTGCATCAGGACCGCGTCCACAATGCTATAAATGGCCGCGTTCGCTCCGATGCCCAGCGCAAGAATCACGATCACCGTCGCCGTAAACGCCGGATTCTTCCGCATCAACCGCAACGCGTACCGCAACTCCATTCGAAGCATCCTCGACCTCCTGGCAGCGCGCAGCCCTCAAAACCGCCTGCTCTTACCATAACTCCAAACTTCCGCTAGCCGGGCTCACAGGTTCACCCTGTTTCGTGGCATGTTCTAGGGTGCCGTAAAGCCAAATTGGGGCTTGCCGGGAAGAAAAGCGCCGCCAAAATGGAGCCCTCATGAAGAACCAGCCCTCTAGAAGACACAAACGCAACACGCCACGCGGGCCGCAAACCACCGCCATTCACGCCGGCGAACCGAACCGCCACGGCGTCGGCGGGCCGGTGGTCACGGAGATCATCCGCACCTCGACGTTCACCTTCTCCTCGACGGCGGAGATGAAACTCTGGGCCGAAGGCAAGAGCAAGGCCTACATCTACACCCGCTACGGCAATCCCACGCTGGCGGTAGCGGAAGGAAAAATTGCGGCGCTCGAAGGAGCCGAGGCTGCCGTCGTCACCGCGTCGGGCATGGCGGCCATTTCCAGCGCGTTGCTGGGCGTGCTCAAGCAAGGCGACGAACTCATCTCCACCGCACAGCTTTATGGCGGCAGTTACCGCCTGATGCGCGATCTCTTTCCCAACATGGGCATCACCACGCATCGCGTGGGAGTGGATCTCGCCGGCATCGAGAGCCTGGTCACGCCGCGCACGAAGGCTCTCTACGTCGAGACGCCGACGAATCCCACGCTACGGCTGGTGGACATCGCGAAGGCCGTAGCCTTCGCAAAAAAACACCAGCTCGTCTCCATCATGGACAACACCTTCGCCACGCCCGTGCTGCAGAATCCGCTGGCCCTGGGCTACGACATGGTGGTGCACAGCGCCACCAAAGCGCTCGCCGGGCATTCGGACTTGATCGCCGGAGTCGTGGCCGGCGGCAAGCAGTGGATCGACCACGCCCGGCACATGGTGATTTATCTCGGCGGGTCCATGGATCCTGGCGCGGCGTATCTTCTCATTCGCGGCATCAAGACCCTCGGCGTGCGCGTCGAGCGCCAATGCAAGAACGCCATGGCCGTTGCGGAATTTCTAGAGAAACATCCGAAAGTCGCGCGCGTGCATTACCCCGGATTGAAGTCGCATCCGGACCACGCGCTGGCGAAAAGACAGATGCGCGGATTCGGCTCCATGATGGCCTTTGACATGAAAGGCGGCCTTCCCGCGGCGCGGCGCTTCTGCGATCGCGTGCAACTTTTTCTGCTCGCGGCAAGCCTCGGCGGCGTGGAGTCCCTGGTCATCCTTCCGATTTACAGCTCGCACTACAACATGAGCGCAGAGGAATTGCGCAGCGCGGGTGTGAGTCCTGGAACCGTGCGCGTCTCGATTGGTCTCGAAGACGCAGAAGACTTGATCGCCGACCTGAAGCAGGCACTCGCCTAATCGGCTGAAGCCGCAGAGCTACGGAAGCCTTTACACCGGTTGTGGCGCGACCGGCAGCTCCCAATTCTGCTTTTCCGGCAACAGCGACTTTACGATATCTTCCAGCTCGTGCAGGCTCTGCACGTGCTCTGGATAATTGTGGACGCTAACCTCGAAGGAAATACCGTGGCGCGCCCGCACCGCTTGCAGCACTTCCTGTAGCCGCACGGCAACGCGCTTGGCGTTCAGCGTATCGGTCTCCGGCAAAACGACGGCGAAGAGCTCCGGCGAAAGATTGTAGATGGAGTCGGTGGGCCGGAGCTTGGCGGACATCGCCTTGGCGGCCTCGCCCCAGGCGGCTTCGCGCGACTTGGAATTCTTGTCAACGGGGGCGCGGTTGGATTGCACCAGCACGAGACTGAGTGCCGTGTGCATGGTCATGGCTCTACGGTGTTCCATAGTCAAGCGATCCTCAAAATGGTCTTGCCCAGGCATGGATTGCAGAATGTCCACGCTAGCCTGCTGGCGCAGTTGAGCGTTGCGCTCTAATTGTTCGATCAAGCCCTGCTTTAGCTTGCGCACCAGGCGCTGGCGGTCCAGAAGGTAGCCCGCAAACAGAAGCGTCAGGACGCAAAAGCCGAAATAGGCGACGCGCAAAGTCCATTTGTTCCCGGCGTCCGGGCGGAGGAAAACGAGCGGGTACATCAGCACTGCGAGGCCGGCGGCCTGCACGAGAACAAACACCGTAGCGAGAAGCGTGAGATGCAACTCTCGCCGTTCGAGATGATCCAATTCCTTGCGGTCCAGGGTGGGCATTGGCTCCGTTCACCGTCCTGTTCGGTACGACCTGATCCAGCCGGGAGAGATGCTCCGACCGTTACGACCAGACTGTGCGGAAAGGTCGCAGGGGACAATAGACTGAGGGTACTGTGTAGCGGATTGGATACTGTCCTTCTTTTTTTTGGAGCGGGGCTAGGTACAGGGGAAAAGGCGTGCCACTGAGACGGAGGTAAATTGTGCCTGCAAAACAAAACGGACGGAACGCCGAAGCGCGCCGCCCGTTTTGAAAAAGTTGTGAAGTGCGTTAGAGGGGTTGGACGTTCGAGGCCTGCAGTCCTTTCGGACCTTTGGTAACTTCGAATTCAACCGCCTGGCCATCGTTCAGAGTCTTATAGCCATCAGCCACGATCGCGGAGAAATGGACGAAAACGTCCTCTCCGCTCTGGCGCTGGATGAATCCAAAGCCCTTGCTGGCGTTGAACCACTTCACTGTTCCTTGTTCTTTACTCACTGCTTTTACTCGTTTCTGTCAACCGATTTACGGCTGAGCATTTCTAAGAGCTATTTGGTGCCTCGAATTCCGAACCCCTCTCGAGATACGGCCGACCCCGGACGTAAAAAAAGGCCGCAAGTTTGACCTTGCGACCGCTTTACAAATCCAAAGGCGATACAAGAGCAACAAACGCAAAGGCAGGATACCACAGGTTGCAGGAATCCTCAAGGAAAAATTGCGAAGCGCAGTGTCCAGAATTCAAGCCCCACAGGATTCCTCATCGCAGGCTGACGAAATCCGCGTGTCAGTCGGGCAGCGTCGACCCGTCGGTGATGATGAATTGCGTGGACACGCCAGGCGGCTTGAAAGTGCTGGACGTCACCATCGGCTGGCCGCCTCCGATCCAGACCTTAACCACGCCGGGCAGAACTCGGTGTTTGCCCGCTTCGTCAACGACGCTTAGGTCGCGGCTGCGGAGAACGAAGCGCACTGTCTTCTTCTCTCCACGATCAAGATAAACACGCTGAAACCCTTTGAGGGCACGGATTGGCGCGCTTTTCGCGTCGGTTCGTGAAAGATAGAGTTGAACGACTTCGTCGCCCGCAAGCGGGCCGGCGTTTCGGACATCGATCGCGATTCTAACGTCATCTGTGGCGGAAATGCTTGCACGATCGACGCGGGCATTTTCGTAGGAGAACGACGTATAGCTCAGTCCGTAGCCGAAGGGATACAGCGGTTCACCAGGAAAATAGCGGTAAGTACGTTTGGCCATCGAGTAGTCTTCAAACGGCGGAAGCTGGTCGAGGGATTTGTAGAAGGTGATGGGCAGGCGTCCGCAAGGGCTGAAATCGCCCGCGAGGGCTTGCGCCACGGCCGTGCCGCCTTCCTCGCCCGGATACCATGCTTCAAGAATGGCGGGTACGTTGGCGTTGGCGTCGGCCCAGTTGATGGCCAAGGCGCTCCCGTTCATGAGGACGAGGATCGTGGGTTTGCCGGCGGCGGCGATTCGCTCCAGAAGCTGTTCCTGCGGAGTGGGAAGGTCGATGCGTGTGCGGTCACCGCTCGAAAAACCTTCAGCGTTGACCTTCATCTCTTCGCCTTCAATGCGGGGCGAGAGCCCCATCACCGCGATCACAAGCTCAGCGTTGCGGGTGGCGTCGAGCGCTTGCGACTCTTCGCCGCCGGGCAGGCCCCAAATGAGGCGCGCTTCGGAGAGGCGGATGTTCTGAAAGTATTCGATCTTGAGCGCGTAGGGATGCCCTTTTTCAAGACGAATACTTTTCGTCACGGTGTTCGCCGGGCGATGCAGCGTCCAGTCGTCAACGACCGTCGCGCCATCGAGCCAAACGCGAAAGCCGTCCTCGCCGGTGAAGCCGAGAAGATAATCCCCGGATTCGGGCGGGATAAGGACGCCGGTCCAGCGAACAGAATATTTGTTGAGCAGTTGCGGCGAGACGCCACTGTCACCCCAGGCGAAATCCACGGAGCTGTCCACGCGGCTCAGGACCGGCGAGCCTTCGAGCGACATGTTCGAGAAATACTCGGCCTGCAAACCGTGCTGGCGGCAACTGGCGTCGGTGCAAAGCGCCTGCGAGGGAATGGATTTGGTGACCGGACCCACGAGGCCCGTCCCCTGCACGTAGATGATTTTGGATTGGGGAAAGCGGTTGTGAATGCCGGCCAGCACGGTGACCGGTTTGGAGGGGATACCGTTGTAATTGCCTTCAAGCGCGTCGAGGCTGTCGGCGTTGGGGCCGATGACGGCGATCACCGAAGGCGGATGCTTCAGCGGAAGAAAATTGTCGTTGTTCTTCAGAAGAACGAGCGACTCGCGAGCGGCGCGCAGAGCAAGCTGGCGGTGCGCTTCGGTGTCGTTGTCGGCTGCCGTGATACGAGAGTAGGGGACGGAAGCGGGCGGATCAAACAGGCCGAGACGAAACCGTGCAACGAAGAGACGGTGCAGCGCGCGGTCGAGAGCAGCCTCTGAGAGCAGACCCTGATGCACAGCGTCCAGGATTCCCGCCTGCTCCATGTCCATGTTGTTGCGCGTATCGGCGCAAACGAGATCCATGCCGGCTTTGAAGACCGCAGCCGTGGCCGCCGCCGCCGTGGGTGCGAAGCGATGGCCTTTGGAAACGTCCGCGACGGCGCCGCAATCGGAAACGACGAAGCCCTGGAAGCCCCAATCCTTGCGCAGATGCTCGCTGAGGAGCACGCCATTGGCGCAGGCAGGCTCGCCGTTCAAGCGGTTGTAGGCGCACATGATGGACGCGGCTTTGGCGTCTACGATGGCGGCGCGAAAGGCGGGAAGATAGGTGTCCTCCATGTCGTGGCGCGAGGCGTCCACATCCACGAAGTGGCGCGTGGACTCCGGGCCACTGTGCACCGCGAAGTGCTTGGGCGTAGCGATGGTTTTGAAATAGTTGGGATCCTTGCCTTGCAGGCCCTCGATAAAAACGCCACCGAGATGAGCCGTGAGGTACGGGTCTTCGCCGTAGGTTTCCTGGCCGCGTCCCCAGCGCGGGTCGCGGAAGATGTTGATGTTGGGCGACCAGACTGTGAGGCCGCGATACCAGTCGGTCGAGCCATCGGGATGGACGTTGGCCGCGTACTTGGCGCGAAATTCGGTGCTGATGGTGTCGGCGACATTGTAGAGAAGCGGCTCGTCGAACGTCGCAGCCATCGCGATGGCCTGCGGGAAAACCGTGGCGTATCCGGCGCGAGCGACGCCGTGCAGCCCTTCGTTCCACCAGTTGTAGGCGGGAACGCGCAGGCGGGGAATGGCGGGAGCGATGTGGCCGGTTTGCGCGATCTTTTCCTCGAGGGTCATGCGAGAGATGAGGTCGTCGACGCGCCGATCGGGCGGAAGCCTGGGGTTGAGATAGGGAGAATCGGCCGGAGCTAGGTCAGCGGGGACTTGTGCCGGCGGCGCAGAGGTTTGCTGGGCCTGCGGCGACAGGGAGAGCAACAGGCACATGCTCGTGCTGAGAAGCGCGAAAGCCAGGACGTGAACTGTGCGATTCATTCGCGGTATGCCGGAGATCCGGGCTGCGCTAGGCACACTAGCACCCGTCCGGGGAAGTGTAAACGTTGGCTGTGCCGCGAGGGGCGCATCTTGGATTATGACGCGAGACCCCTCCCCCTGTTTTTTGTAAGTGTTGCATCTACAGGATTTAGATACGCTGGTAGTCGGTCGAAAAACCGGGGCATCACATTAGACGGAGGTGAAGAAGGAGCCGTCGGGGTTGACGTAGCCATAGGCCATGCGGGGAGTGTTGAAGGCAAAGCCGGGATGCCCGTCACGATCCAGGAGAATGAGGCCGCCGGTGGCGCGGGTGCGCTGGGCGAGGAGGTGGACCGCTTCGCGGGCGGCCATCATGGCTGGAAAGATCTCGCCGCAGGGTTCGGGAGCGGCATAGCCGGATGGGCTATCCGCGACGAGCTGGATCGAGAGGCGCTCGGGTTTCTTGGGAACCGCGCAGTCGTGCCGCGCAGGGGGCGCGCAGCGGAGAAGGTCTACGGCGGTCTTGGCCATGACGATTTTCATGATGGCTTCGCCGTAGCCGGTGCAGGAAACGCCGCCAGCCGTGGAGTCCGCATAGCAGCCACAGCCGATGAGAGGGGAATCGCCCACACGGCCAGGGAGTTTGCAGCAGGTGCCGCCGGTAGAAGTGGCGGCGAAGAGTCTGCCTAGCGAGTCGAGGGCGACGGCACCGACGGTGCCCTGTTCGTGGCCGCGATGGTGCGCGGCGGCGTGTTTGTCCTGACTGCAGAGGCGCCAAGCGTCGCGTTCGGCCTCGCTGATCAGGTCTTCGGGATCGCAGAGAGGAATACCGTGGGCGCTGGCGAACCGCTCGGCGCCTTCGCCGACGAGCATCATGTGCGAACAGTGATCGAGAACGGCGCGGGCGGCGCGAATGGGATTGCGAATGCACTGAAGGGCGGCGACGGAGCCAGCGCGAAGACTGGCGCCGTTCATGACGATGGCGTCGCATTCGACGCGGCCATCCAGATTGAGATGAGAGCCGAAGCCGGCGTCGAAGACGGGCTCGTCTTCGAGGATCATGACGGCCGCTTCGACGGCGTCGAGTGCGGAACCCCCGCTGGAAAGAATGGACCAGCCGGCCTGGAGAGCGCGGCGACAGCCGGAGTTGCAGGCGTCGACGGCTTCGTCGGGAATATCCCAGGCACCACCGTGGACTATGAGCGAGGGTTTCATCGCGAGGAGCATGGCAAAGGGTCGGAAGTTTGTCTAGAGGAGCGCGAGGCGCGGGTGTTCATTCGCTAGATGAAGAAATCAAGGACGAAAAGCACGGCGCCGAGAAAGAGCAGAAGGAAAGCAGGATTAATGTGACGGCGGGGAAAGCGGCTAAGAGAGCTAAAGCACTGCAGGGGAACAACTTTGAGGCGGGATTCTTCGCGGCGGCCATAGAAAGGGCCGACGACGGTGTAACGGGAAAGGCTGCGGCGGAAGGCACCGAACTCATCGTGGGCCCAAATGGAGAGGTAGCTGCGATTGCGCCAGAAAAGGGCAGCGCCCACTGTAAAAGCAACGTAGCCAAGCAACGTCAAAAGGCCCAAGGCTGGACCAGCTCCCCAATACATGACACCTCACCGGCGGTGAAATATTTCTCCAATTAGGACGACCGCGAAAGGAGAAAGGTTACTCGTCCTCGTGAATGGTGAGGAGGCGAATGACCTCAAACTCTTTCTTGCCGGCGGGCGTGGCGACATGCACTTCGTCGCCGACTTTGCGATTGAGAAGAGCTTTGCCGATGGGCGAAGTGGTGGAGATGAGACCCTTTTCGACGTCGGCTTCTTCCGCAGTGACGAGTTTGTATTCGAGGTGCACTTCGCGATGAATATCCAGAACCACGATGCGCGAGCCGTAGCCGGAGCGATCTTTCGGAATGTTGGAGAGATTGAGCATGCCGAGATCGCCCATGCGTTTTTTGAGATGCGCGATGCGCGCGTTGACGAAACCCTGGCGCTCCTTGGCGTACTTGTACTCGGCGTTTTCGGAGAGGTCGCCGTGCGCGCGAGCTTTGGCAATTTCCTTGGGAAGGTCGATATTGAGTTCGTGCTCGAGATGGTCAATCTCGACCTGCAAGCGCTTTTTGATCTTCGAGATAGGGTCAGACATGGTTGTTATGGTTCACCGAGAGATACCGCTGCTACCAAAAAATGTTCGCGGAGTCCGGTTGTGCAGGATGGCTCACCGGACCCCGCGCGAAGGGACATTATAAAGGGTGGAGAATTGAAGGGACAAGGGGGACTTAAGAAGAGGTCCGGAAAGGACTTAGCGAACGATGAGATCGACAGTTTGGGATTTGGTGTTGCCGGCGGCGTCGACAATGGCGAGGGTGTAAGTTGTTGTTTCTGTTGGAGATACGTCCACGCAGTTGGCGGGAGAGGGCCAGACGGGATGCGGTTGCGGCTGGAGAGTCACGGTTTTGGCGTTGGAGACACCGTAGCAAAGTTCGGCAGACTCGCCGCGGCGGATGACTCCGGGGCTGGCGTAGAAGTCGAGGATGGCGAAATCTTTGCCGCCGAGTTGTTCGACGGCCGCGCGGTCCTGTTCCCGTTGCTTCTCGGCGCGCTGCGCTTCGGCGGTGCGGTCCTGCGTGCGAGCATCCTGCCAGCGGGAAAACATGGTATAGGCGACGGCGAGAGCCGCGATGAGAAGCACGGCGGAAGAATAGAGCAGCGGACTTTTGAAAGGAGATTTGGATTCGGAGGCCGAGTCTTCGAGCATGAGCGTTACTCTCGAGGATTACGGAGCGCCGTTAATTGGAATAGCGACGGGCGAAGCTTGGTGCAATTTTTTGCAAAGCCAAGGAAGTTATTTTTGCGGCGCGGATGCGGCCGCCGATGGCCTCGGATTTTTGACGTAGGTGTTGAGCCAGTTGTTCATTTCCCAAAACATGTGTAGGACGGATTCGCGTCCCTGGTAGCCGTGGGATTCGAGCGGAAGCAGAACGAAACGGACGGTGGCGCCGTGCCCCTTGAGGGCGCTGAAAAAGCGTTCGCTCTGAATGGGGAAGGTGCCGTTGTTGTTGTCGGCTTCGCCGTGGATCAGGAGGATGGGTGTTTTGATTTTGTCGGCGTAAGAGAAGGGCGACATTTTGTAGTAGATCTCGGGAGCCTGCCAGTAGGTGCGGTCTTCGTTCTGGAAGCCGAAGGGCGTGAGGGTGCGGTTGTAGGCGCCGCTGCGCGCGATGCCGGCTTTGAAGAGATCGCTATGGGCGAGGAGATTGGCGGTCATGAAGGCGCCGTAAGAATGGCCCATGACGGCGACGCGATTGCGATCCACGACGCCGAGGCGGGCGCCTTCGTCAATGGCCGCTTTGGCGCTGGCAACGAGTTGCTCCACGTAGGTGTCGTTCGGCTCGGCGTTGCCTTCGCCAACAATGGGAATCGCGGCGTTTTCGAGAACCGCGTAGCCCTGCGTGACGAAGGGAACGGGAGAGCCCCAGCTGATGGTCGGGAAAGTGTAGGGCGAACCAGTGACCTGGCCGGCAGCGCCTTTGGTTTTGTATTCGGTGGGATAGGCTTCGAGCAGCGTGGGAAGCGGGCCGTCGGAGGGCTGGTAGCCGGGCGGAACGTAAAGATTGGCGGAGAGTTCGACGCCGTCCGCGCGTTTGTAGTGGAGAACCTGTTTCTTGGGGATCGGCGCGGAGCCGTAGGGATTCGGGAAGTGGGTAACCTGCTGTGGGGACGTACTGCCGGCTTTTTGGATGAAATAGTTGGGACTCTGCTCCTGCGATTCGCGTAGAGCCAGGAAAGTGGGACCGCCATTGGCGTAGGGATCGAGGACGGCCGCGGGAAACTCGAAAAACGGGGCGGAGGACTGCCAAAGGCGATTTGCTCCCCCACCCTTGGCGTCGATGATTGACAGGAAGGGCTTGTCGCCCTCGGGAGAAGCTCCCTGACTCCGGAAGAAGATTTCCACGGAGTCCGGGACGGTCTGCGTCTCTAGGACCTCTTTTCCGGCAGCATTCAGCTGCAGCAGCGGCTGGCCGGGATCGTTATACCGGTCTTCGAAAGAACCTTCAAATAATTTGGTCGATGCTGCATATTCGCGAACGTTGGACTTCGCTGGTGCGGAAGGAGCAAGAGAAAGCGCAAGGATGATGCGCTTGCGGTCCTTCCAACGGCGTTCTTCCACGAGCGCGAAATGCTCGTTGGACCAATCCATGCTGCGGAAACGAATGGGCAGATCGGCGAGTTTGCGCGGGGCGGATTCGAAGGGAGCATCCAGGAGAAAGAGAGAATCGCGAACGGGAGAATCTTTGCGCGGATCGCCGCCGTCGGCCGCTTCGACCCAGAAGAGCGTAGCCGGGGCATCCGCGCGCCAGTCGTAATCGCGGGGGCCGGGAGCGACAGCATCACGGACAATGGGAACATTGTCTTCGAGAGGTTTGTCGGCGAGCTGTGTGCTGGCGCCCGTCTTGAGATTGATGACGGAGACGCGTTGCGGAAAGGTGCGAAAGGGGAGCAGATAGGAGTAGGGATGATGGCGCTCGGAGAGGAGGACGTATTGCGCGTCGGGGGAAGGCGAAGCGCTTTCGAAGACACCCGGCTTGCCGAGCGATTTTGCCGTGCCGTTGAGATGAATGATTTGGATTTGTGAGGTGGCGTAATAGTCGAAGAACTGCTCATCTTCGGGATTCTTGAGCAGGTCTTCGAAGGTAACGCCAGGGGTGACGCGGCCGAGATTCTGCTGAATGACCGGGCCGGTGGGCACTTCGCTGCGCGTGGGAGCCGCGCCGCGATCCGCGGGGACAGTGCGGCAGACGAGGCTTTTGCTGTCACTGAGCCATTCGCAGGGGGACTCGAAAATTCCGTTCAGAGCGATGTTGCTGGAGCGATGTGCTTGCGCGGTAGAGACGTCGATGACCCACAAGCTAAGGCCAGCGTCTTCTTTGGCGTCGCTGATATTGACGAAGGAAATTTTTGTGCCGTCAGGAGACCAGGCGGCGTAGCGGATTTTTGCGTTGGCCGGGAGGCCGGTCACGGCCTCGGGTTTTCCGCCGGGCAGGGCCTGCAGTTCCAGCGAGGTGGCGTAGCGGCCGCGGCTGGGGCCGTCGGTCCTGGGATTGAAGCGCAAGCCGGCCAAGCGAAGTTCAGGCTGAGCCAGATCAGCGATGGTGGGAAGCCCGGCGAAGTGCTGAATCAAAAGCCAGCGCTTTTCGGACGCGGGCGTGCGGGGAGACAGAGAGACGCCAGGAGTGGGCGGAGCATCAATCAAGTCCACGATGGCTTTGGGGGGAAGCTGGTAAGAGAGATTGATTTGCGCGTGCGTGGGAGAGAGCACGATGACGGATACGCCGAAAAAGGAGAGTGCGCGCGCTAATGCGGATGGAAGTGCCATGGTCTTTTCACCTGAACCGAGATGTGTTCGCTGACGCCGGGCGCATTGTGGCGATTAATTGGGCGTTGGGCAACAGAAATTTGTGGTGCAGAGCGTGTGGGCCAAGCAGACCGGAGCGCCGCGAGAAATGAACACAGGATTTGATCCTAGGACTATAGTGAATCAGGTTTGGACCGATTCCACGGCGTTTCACGTGGAACGAAGCACGCTACGTGCAACCGTTTCGTATCCAAAGGAAACCCAGAGCGAGCAGCAGAGAAGAAACCACGGACAAACGGTCTAAGGCTGGAGGGAGGGCGGAGCGCCGCCGGACATGCGGTGGGCGACGTCTTCTTCGGCCTTGTCGTGGAGTTCACGAACCTTGACGAACTCTTTTTGCGCCGCTGCCAAATTGCCCGCGGACCGGTAGGCGCGGCCGAGACGGTAATGGGCGTCGGGCTGTTCGGGATCCAGGGCGACGGCGCGCTTCAGCAAATCGATGGCCTCGCCGTTTTTTCCCTGCTCAGCGAGAATCGCGCCCAGGTCCAGATAGGCGATGCGGATGTCGTGGTGCGTCTGAAGGACTTTTTTGAAGAGGGCGACGGCGGTGTCGTCGTCATTGCGCTTCATGGCAATATCGCCCAGATAGGCCATGGCCTGACCGTTGGCGGGATCGATGGAGAGTTCGCGTTTGAATTCAGGCTCGGCTTGGTCGTACTGCTTGAGTTTCCAGTGGAGATAGCCGAGGCCGAAGTGGACTTCGGGCTGCTGTGGAGCGGCTTTGCTGGCAGCCTCAAACTCGGCGATGGCTTCGGGGGTTCTGCCGAGGCCGTCCAGAGCTTCTCCGAAGAGCACGTGGGCCGCGGGAGAGTCGGGATTGCGCTGCAAAATTTTCTGGAACTCGTCGAGCGCGCAGGAGAAGTTTTTGGCCCACAGGCAGCTCTGTGCCAGGACGCGGTGCAGTTCCATATTGGCGGGATCGGCGTCCGATGCGAGGCGAAACTGCTGGACGGCTTCCGTAAATTGACCCGCAGCGTAATAGCTGAGGCCGAGCAGGGTGCGAGCTTGGGTATTGGAGGGGTCGGTGACGAGGGCAGCGCGGAAGGGCGCGATGGCATCTTTGAAGTGGCCTTGCTTGAATTCGGCCAAGCCGAGATTGAGTGATATGCCGGGAAGATTCGGATTCAGTGCCAGAGCCTTTTTGTAGGCGGCAGCAGCCTGCGGATATTTTTGCTCCTTGGCGAGGTCGACGCCGAGGCTGGCAAGGGCCGCAGCGTCCCTGGGATTGGCAGCGATGACCGCTTGCCAGACCCGGATGGCGTCGTCAAGGCTGCCTTGCTGCTCGAAAGCGAGGGCCTGCTGAGGGCTGGCAGGCCCGGAGTCAGACGCGCCAGCCGACTGCGCCGCGGCGAGGATTGGGGAGAATAAGAGGGCGGCGAAAGCGAAGGGTACCCACCGCCGTGGTTTTGCACAAAGAGTTCGTAAGCTATTGAAACAAAGATGGATAGCGTTATAGACGGTGCAAAAAAGTGCAAGAAAGTGCAAGAAAGAGCGACTGAGGGGGAGCGAAGAGGGCGAGGTCGGGCAGGCCGAGATGCCGGGGTGTAAGGAGGACAGGGAGAGCCGGCGGGGGGGATGGGGACGGTGATGAAGCGGAGGTTTCACAAAGCTTTGTAGCACATGTTTACCTTTTTGTCAAGACAAATCGTAAGAAGAGCAAAATGAAAGGGATAGGGGGCGCCGGGAACAGGGCGTCTCCGGCAGACGGAAAGCCGCGGTTACAGGAAGAGAGGACGGGGGACCCTGACCCCAGAAAGAGCGGGGACGGGAGACGGGATGGTGGGCGCCAAGGGAAGCAGAGAGACGCCCCGCTCGCCGGCCATGTGCACGGAGCGTTGCGGACTTCCTTACACGAGCGGGCTTCCTGTAGGTTGTACTTGACGCCGTGGTTGGTGGAGACTAGGCTGCTCGTAGTCAACAGGGCAAGATGCACTTTATGACGCGGTACTTGCGGGTTGCGCGAGTTTTGCTGCCGCTGATGGCTGGCGCCTGGTTGTGCAGCGCACCAATCTACGGTCAGGATAGCGGGGACGAAGGGACGCTGACCCGCGGCAGCCGCGCGGAGATCGCCGTTACCGTTCGCGACGCTTCTGGCCAGGTAATAGCCGCACCAGCAACCGTGAGGCTCTTCAAGAACGGAGCCTTGGCCGATCAGTCGCAGACGTCGCACGGGCGGGCCTTCTTTGTTCCCCGAGGCTTGGGAGACTTCACGCTGATGGTGGAGGCTGCGGGCTACAAATCAGCGCAAAAAGATGTGTCCGTCGACGTTCCGATCAGAGCCGAGGTGGACGTCTACATCCAACGGGACAGCGGTTCGGAGGTAAGCGTCGGTGGGCCGGCAGCACCGCTGCTCGCGCCGAAGGCGAAAGAGGCGTTGAGAAAAGCGGTGCAAGCCTTAAAAGAGAATAAGCTCGATGCGGCAAAGAAGTACTTAAGTGAAGCCCTGAAACTCGCCCCGGCGAACCCGGAGGTGCTCTACGTCCAAGGCACGTTGGACATGGAGGAGCGCGATTGGACGGAGGCGCAGGCGGTCCTCGAGAAGTCCGATCAAATCGAACCGAACCAGCCTCGCGTGCTGGCAGCGCTGGGAATGACGCTCTGTAACGAAAAAAAATACGAAGAGGCCATCCCGCATCTGGAGAAGTCCCTGCAGCTGGAGCCAGCGTCCGGTTGGGAAACGCCGTGGGCGCTGGCCAAGGCCTACTACTACCACGAGCAGTATGAGCCGGCGGTGAAGATGGCGGAGCAAGCGCAGACCGCCGCTCACGGACCGAATCCGCAGGTCGAACTGCTTCTAGCGCAATGCCTGACGGCGGTGGGACGCTACGAGGATGCGGCGCAGGTTTTGCGCGAATTCCTGAAGAACAATGCAGACAGCGTGGACGCTGGGACGGCGCGGCGCTGGCTGGCCGGGCTGGCCGCCAATGGCAAGATCCGGCAATGACCTGGCGATAGACGCTCCAATCGTTCCAACCCTCTGTGAACGAAACTGAGACGGCCATTCTGGACTGACGGCACGGGCGTTTTTCCTCTTCCCACCGTGTCCGGCGCGACCAGTGCACGTGAGCAGGGATACCCTAAGAGGCGCGCGCTCGAAGACGGTTTGATGCCTGGAGAAAAGCGAACGCGGCGTGCGGGGGGTGAGCCGCAACGCCGCGTTCGGTTGGGGTTTACCTTGTACGAAACTTAGAAGTACAGCTTCAAGGCTAGCTGAATAATCCGAGGATCGTTAGCACTGGTCACTTGCCCAAAGTTGCTTTGGCTGGTGGGATTGAAGCTGTTGCTGATGCCGCCTTGCACCCCGTTTCCGATGAATTGGGTGTGATTCCACACGTTGAAGAACTCCGCGCGGAACTGGAGGCTGCTCCCTCGAGCTTCGTTTAGAACAAAGTTCTTGAAGAGGGAGATGTTCCAGTTGTCGCGGCCGGGCCCGCGGAAGGCGTCGCGACCCACGGTGCCCCAAGTGCCTGGAGCGGGAGCGCCGAAGGCCGAGTAGTTGATCCACTGGACGCACGGCTGTGAAGGGCCAACGCAGGGGGTCGGACCGTAGGTGACGGGGCCGACGAGGTCCGGACGGTTTTGCGTATTGGGAACAATGCTCGCCGCGTTGTTGCCGCTGAGTGTGACGTCGAGGGGAGCGCCCGACTCCGCGGTAACGATGCCGGAGATCTCCCACCCGCCAACGGCCGTCTTCATGAACTTGTTGTCGCTGTGCCGCATAAACGGAATATCGTAGACGAAATTGGTAAAGAAGACGTTGTGGATGTCATATTGGGACGGGCCAAAGTCATACTTCCAGCCCTCGTAGGGATTGGAAATATTGCCGAGATCTCCGGCGCTCGAGCCGCTGGTGGTTCCGTCATTGGTGTGCGAGTAGGTATAGCCCACCTGATAGGTCAGATCGCTGGTCAGCGAACCGCGCAAGGACGCTTGCATGGCGTTGTAGTCTCCGTTGGCCTCGTTCTGCGCCTGTCTGATGCTGTGGTACCCGAGATAGGAGACGAGGGTGTTGTAGGGGGTGCTGGAGGTTACCAGCGCCGGCAAGTCAGCGAAAGGAACGAGGTCTGTTTCGGCGTAGTAGTTTTGATGGCGATTCTGCGTGCCGACATAGGCAACCGACAGCACGGACTTGCCAATCGAGTGCTGGATGCCGAGGCTGAACTGGCTGCTGCGCGGCGAGGCGTAGTTGCTATTGTCCATGCCGGTGATGTTGTTGATGGGGATGGACACGGCGATGGGGGTCGGCGAAATGCTGGTCTTGGGGTTGGAGAGCGAGACGTTGTTGAAGCTGATGCTGGCAGCAAGCGGGACGGTGCCAGCATTGTTATAGACGTCGTTGCCCTGGATGCGCTCGTCCATCAGGCCGAAGCCGCCGCGAATGACGGTCTTGCCGTTTCCGCTCAGGTCGTAGGCGAAGCCAACGCGCGGCTGGATGTTGACCCAGGCGTCGTTGGCGCAGCCTTTGGGAGTGCCATTCTGTCCGCAAATGCTGACGCCGTTCAGGTAGAAACTTTGCCCGGCAAGAATGGAGTTGGTGCTGGGCCCAAGTCCGGGGCTGGTGGGGCTGATGGTTTGGTTGCCAGCCGCCAGGACGGCGGCATCCGCCGGATTGTAAAGGTTGGGGAAGAAGTTAGCCATCTGCTGGTTGGCTTCGTAGGTGTGCGGAATGCCGTCCCACCGCAGTCCAAGATTGAGAGTGAGGCGGTTGTTCACGCGGTAGTTGTCCTGGAAGTAGAGGGCCCAGGAAACGCTGTTCCATTGGCCGGTGCTCTTGATGGCATCTTCGGTGTACCCCTGTCCGAATCCGAGCAGGAAGTCGGCGAAGTCGTTGCCGGTGTAGAACCCGTTGAAGTTGAAGCCGCCCTGGGTGTTCTTAAACCAGTCCTGCGTCTTCCGGTACAGGAGCCAGCCGCCGCCCATTCTGAATTGGTGACGCCCTTTGGTCCAGGAGACGTCATCGCGAATCTGGTGGCTGCCCGCGAGGTTGTTCCAGGGCATCCAGTTGATCGTATAGTTTGTGCCGGTGCTGCCGTTCAAGTTGATCGACGGGATGCGGCTATCGACGTTGGGCCCGCTGAAGAACCGGTTGAAGCCGAAGGCAGTCGGCGCGGAAACGAGCCCCGACGGCAAAATGTGGATGCGGTTGCCGTTGTAATTGTACGAGACCTCGTTAACGAGAGTCGGGCTAATGGTGTACGCGGTATGGATGACGGCAGCGTAAGAAGGATTGCCGAAGGTGTTGCCGATGGAAGGCACGTTGTCGCCGCTCCACATACTAGTGGCGAAGTTCTGGGCGATCGATTCGTCAACGAAGTGGCCATAGACAGTGAACTTGCTGGTGAGGTTCTCATCAATGCGCACAATCTCTTCGCGCACGTTGGTAGGCAAGCTGACGGGCTGCTGGAACTGCGCGCCGTTCGTGGGCGCCGGAAAGATGCCGCCATATTTGCCACCTGCATGCAGCAATGCCTGCGCGTTGGGATCGAGAAGGCCAGCGGGAATCGCGCCGCCATTAAAGGCTACTTCCTTCGTGGTATCGGGTGCGCCAGCCGTGCAACCGCTCAGCGCCTGTCCGGCGTTAGCAAAGGCAGTCTGCTCCGCCGCAGAGAGTTGGCAGGAAAACGGAGCATGCAGTTTCGCGAGCGAGAGAGCCTGGGCGGAGAAATTGCCACCATAGGTGGAGGGCAGAGGAACCGTTTGATTGATAGGCGAGCCGCCGGAAATGAACTTCCGCCATTCCATGTTGTAGAAGAAGAAAGTTTTGTGTACGTGGCCGATAGGAACCGGACCACCGACGTTGAAGCCAAAAATGTTATACCGGAGCTCGCCAACCCGTTGTGGAGCAGGATTGAAGAAATTCCTGGCGTCCAGGGCGTCGTTGCGGAAGAATTCCCAGGCGGAGGCGTGGTACTTGTCCGTCCCGGACTTGATGACCGAACTGAGAGTGCCGCCGGAAGAGAGCCCGTATTCCGCGCTGTAGTTGGAAGTCAGCGTCTCCGTCTCTGCAATCGCATCGATGGAAGGCAAGACGCTGGAACTGCCGGCGCCGCCACGATCCGAGTTCTCGCCGCCGTCCAGCAGATAGAGGTTGTGGCCTGGGCGGTTGCCGTTAAAGCTGATATTGCCGCTGGCGCCGCCGACCGGCACGGGCAGCTGTGAATCCGGATTGAGGGCGGAGGCGCCTGGTGTCAAGACGACGTAGCTATAGATGGTGCGGCCGTTGGTGGCTAGTTCGGTGATCTGCTTGTCGCTGACCAGCGTGCTCTGCTCGCTCGAGTCGGTCTGCACGTGCAACGCAGTGGCTTCGACGGTGACGGTTTCCTGCGCCGCGCCCATTTGCATCTGGAAGTCAACGCGGATGCGGTCGCCGACGGTGAGCGCGATGCCCTTCTGCTCGGCAACCTTGAAGCCGGAAGCCGAGGCTTTGATGTTGTAGTGGCCGATCGGAAGATCGGGGGCCACGTACTGACCGGCATCGTTTGTCGGAATGGTACGGCTCACTCCAGTGTCAGTGTTAGTGATGGTGACATTTACGTTCGGAACGACCGCACCGGAAGGATCGGTGACGGTTCCGACGATGGTAGCTTGTTGGGCGAAAGTCGAAGCGGAGAAACCAAGCACGGCGACTGCAAGAATCAGGAAAAATCGCCAGCGGAGCAGACGATCCGCAAAAACGATATTCTTTATGAACCGCACAGATTTATGCATGAGTATGCCTCCACACCCCACGGCGGTTAAGACGCCGTTAACGTGCACGGAGCTTCTCTCCCCGGGCTCAGGTTTGTCAAGCACTTTTTTTAATCTGTCTTAGCAGAG
>Ga0335079_10002235_pt1 | contig 22360 bp, 17 predicted proteins | sample Lox_Sample_33_FD_206719 | JGI IMG/M metagenome (GOLD analysis project Ga0335079, IMG submission 206719) | Soil microbial communities from Loxahatchee National Wildlife Refuge, Florida, United States - Lox_Sample_3.3 | ecosystem: Environmental > Terrestrial > Soil > Wetlands | place: USA... | reverse complement strand
ATCCCGAGGACCGACACGCGCTTTACTTCATACCACTTACAATCCTCGTGGTCGGAACGATGGCCGCCTGGTCCAGCCAACGGCGGCTGCGCGTCGTACTCGTGTGCATGCTGTTGACGGTGGCGGCGGTCGGCTCACATGGGTTGAACCTCAGCCACACGCAGACGTGGCGCGAGTGTGCGGACATTCCCTCGGCATTGTTGGCCGCGCAGGAAATCCATCAGCGCACAGGCGAGCATGTAACGCTGGCCCACAGCGGTAGCAAGTGGACCCTCTGGTATTACGCCGAGCATACGTTGGGACTGCATCTCCAGCCTTCCATGGGCGACATGTCCTACATGAGGACCTACGACTGGCTCACCGTTTACGAGTGGCTGACCTACCGGAAAAATCCTGGCTTTGTCCTCGACCAACCCTTGTTGCCGGGGACGACTTATCTCTTGCTCACCAGGGAGGATGAACTGTTGCTGGCCGGTCGTGTGGCGGGAGGGTTTACGCTGGTGCAGTCGTATCCGGGGTCCAACACGGCGCTCTACAAGGTGAACGTGCCCGTATACCACGGCACCTACACGTGGCGAGATGGAAAGAAGTACGAGGGGGAATTCAAGAACGGCAGACCGAACGGCCGCGGGATCTATACGTCGCCAGACGGACAAAAGTATGTGGGCGAATTCAAAGATGGCCGCATCCGCGGCCAGGGAACACACATCTGGCCGAATGGCTGCCAGTACAGCGGCGAGTTTAACGATGGCGTCGCGAATGGCCAAGGGACATATACGTGGCCTGACGGACGAAAATACGTGGGCGGGTTTAACGATGGCAAACCGAGTGGCCAGGGCACACTTACATCGCCAGACGGGCACAAGTACGTGGGCGGGTTCAAAGATGGCAACTTCGATGGCCAAGGGAGCACCACGTGGCCTGACGGACGAAAATACGTGGGCGCGTTTCGAGATGGCAAGCCGAATGGTCTCGGCACGGCGACGTGGCCGGATGGACGGAAGTACGAGGGCGGGTTCCGTGATGGGCAGCCAGACGGGGCCGGTAAGATGACCTATCCGGATGGCAGGATCGAAAGTGGCTTGTGGAGGCAAGGCCAATTCCAAGGAGCACGCCGTTAGACGGGACTATGCCCCGTCCAAGCAATTCATTCGACTCGACAATGCAGTGCGCCGAACGTAGCCGCCCACCAGCGCAATGAGCATCGCGGGCTCCGAGAGCTTGTCACATATCGGGGAGCTTTCGGGGCTGGCTGCCAGCAAGCGTTTCGAATAGACTGTCCGCTCCCATGAAAGCGCAGAAGTTGTTCCCGTTGGTCGTGGTCGCAGCGGGGCTGCTGGCTTATCAGAACAGCTTCACCGGCTCGTATTTCCTGGACGACTTTCATTCAATCCCTGAGAACCCGACGATCCGGCATCTCTGGCCGATCTGGTTGCCGCTGTCGCCGCCGCATCAGAACTGGCTGACGGTTGAAGGCCGCCCACTTATCAATCTGTCACTGGCCATCAACTACGCTCTCGGCGGCTTCAACGTATGGGGATATCACGCCTTGAATTTGACCGTTCACATCCTCGCCGGCCTGGCCCTGCTGGGCATTGTGCGCCGGACGTTGCTCCAGCCGCCGCTGCGTGGTCGCTTCGGCGCGGCAGCCGACGAATTGGCCCTGGCCACGGCTGTCCTTTGGACGGTTCATCCACTGCAAACCGAATCGGTGACCTACATCATTCAGCGCGCCGAATCGATCATGGGATTGTTTTACCTGCTCACGTTGTACTGTTTTATCCGCGGAGTTGAATTGGCATCCAAGGGAAATGGGAAATGGCTCAGGGGGAATGGTTCAAGGGGACTGGGCGCCCGGCTGTGGTACACCTTGTCGGTCACGGCCTGCGTGTTGGGCATGGCCAGCAAAGAGGTGATGGTCACCGCGCCGGTGATGGTGCTGCTCTACGACCGGGCGTTTGTTTCGGACTCGTTCCGAGACGCCTGGCGCCGGCGCTGGCCGGTCTATCTGGCGTTGGTTGCCACTTGGGGCGTGCTGATCTTTGTGGAGGTTCGGGGAGGCATCTTCGCGTACGGATCGGCGACTGCCCACCGCATTGGCCGGTGGAATTACTTTCTGACCCAGCCGGGGGCGATTCTCTATTACCTACGGCTATCGGTATGGCCGTCTCCGCTCGCTCTGGATCACCGCTGGCCGATCGCCACGACATGGATGCGCATTCTGCCGCCCATGGTCGTGGTCGGAACGCTGCTGGGGGCATCGGCTTGGGCTTGGGCAAGACGCCCGGCCTGGGGATTCGCAGGCGCATGGTTCTTCCTGATACTGGCGCCAAGCTCGAGTTTCATGACGCTTCCCGATCCGTTATGTGACCACCGTATGTATTTGCCGTTGGCGATCGTCGCGAGCCTGGCGGTGACGGGTCTGTACGTGGCCGCGGGCCGGCGCAGTTTGGTCGGGCTCGCCGTGGTCGCGATTGGGCTGGGATTTCTCACCTGGCGTCACAACCAAGGTTACTGCAGGAACCCACATTTCAGCTTGGGGCTCGCCTACCAAAGAGCGGGCATGCCCCAAGAAGCGATCGAGCAATTCGAGCAAGCCCTGCGAGACAAGTCCGATGATGCCCTAACGCATTTCAATCTGGGAGTGGCACTGATGACATCGGGTCGCCAGCAGGAGGCAATGGAACACTTCGACGAAGCGTTGAAGTTCCGTCCCAATTTCACTGAGGCGCACTACCTGTTGGCGAATATTCTGGCGCAAAAAGGCAAGCTCCAAGAGGCGATTGAACAGTACGAACAGACGCTCACGTTCATGCCCGATTTCGCCGAGGCGCACTTCAATCTGGGGATCGTGCTGCAAGAGGCGGGGATGCTGCCGGAGGCCATGGAAGAGTATCAACAAGCGTTGCGTTTCAATCCCGATCTGGCCGATGCACACAACAATTTGGGGATTGCCTTGTTCAGATCGGGCAAACTCCAAGAGGCGATTCAGCACTACGAACAAGCGCTCAAGCTCAAACCCGATAACGCGGGGACGCACAACAACCTGGCGGTCGCCTTGCAGCAGACGGGTCGGTTGCCAGAAGCGATTGCGCAGTATGAGGAAGCACTGCGAATCCAGCCCAACTACCCCATGGCCCACTACAATCTGGCGACTGTCTTGGAACAAGTGGGCCATGCCCAAGAAGCGGTTCAGCACTATGACCAAGCACTACGGCTCAAACCCGATTATGCAGCGGCGCGTGACCGGCTGGCGAAACTGCGAGCCGCTCAATAGCCAGTAAGAATTGCCCGTCACGTTGGGTGGGCCGCCAACTCCCAAGGTTGAGTCCCCAAGGTTAACCATGGCGATGTGGCGGTCACATACACGCGGCCCTGTCCCGACGGAAACAAGTCCGGCTGGTTGTGATCCGCGATTTCCAATAGACTGTCTGCCTCATGAAAGCCCCGAAGTTCTACCCGCTGGTGGTGGTTGCGGCGGGGCTGCTGGCGTATAGCAACAGCTTCACGGGCTCGTATTTCCACGACGACTTCGGCGCGATCATGGAGAACCCGACGGTTCATCATCTCTGGCCCATCTGGCAACCGCTGTTACCGCTCCGTGGGAGCGATTGGCCAGTGGCCGGCCGCCCCCTCATCAATTTGTCGTTAGCCATCAACTATGCCATCGGCGGTTACCATGTCTGGGGATATCACGCCCTGAACCTCCTCGTCCACATCCTCGCAGGGCTGACCCTGTTTGGCATCGTGCGCCGGACGCTGCTGGCCCCAACACTGGTGTCGGGGTTCGGCGCGGCAGCCGACGAACTGGCCCTGGCCACGGCGGTTCTTTGGATGGTTCACCCGATGCAAACCGAGTCGGTGACTTACATCGTTCAGCGGGCCGAATCGGTCATGGGATTGTTCTACCTGCTCACGCTGTACTGCTTTATCCGCGGAGTCGAATCTGAACGGAAGCGCCTCTGGTACGGACTTTCCATGACGGCCTGCGCGCTTGGGATGGCCAGCAAACAGGTAATGGTGTCGGCTCCGCTGATGGTGGTGCTCTATGATCGAGCCTTTCTTTCGGGTTCATTCCGACAAGCAGGGCGGCAGCGATGGCCGGTCTACCTCGGGCTGGCAGCAGGCTGGATCGTGCTCATCGCTACGATGGTTTCCGCCGATTTTTATAATACGGTGAGCAAGATAAACGAGGGACATCATCTTAATCGCTGGACCTACTTGCTCACACAGTCGGAGGTCATCGTCAACTATCTCGGGTGGTCGGTGTGGCCCTACCACTTGCCTCTGCTGGTGAACACCTTCCGACCCGGCAACGTGATTTTGCCCGGAGCGGCCATTCTTCTTCTGTTGGGGGCGTCGGCTTGGGCCCTCGGCAAGAACTCGGCTTGGGGATTTCTCGGCGCGTGGTTCTTTATAATTCTCGCTCCGACATCCAGCTTGCTGCCGTCCATCGACCCGATTTTTTTGCATCGGATGTACTTGCCGCTGGCAGCGGTCGTGAGCTCGGTGGTGATGGGACTGTATGCCGTGTGGGAGCGGCAAAGTTTGATTGTGTTCGCTGCAATTGCGATTGGCCTGGGAGTCCTCACAAGGCAGGAGAACCAAATCTTCAGCCGGGATCCTCATTACAGCCTCGGGCTCGCCTATGGGAGAATAGGGCGGATGCAAGAAGCAGTCGGTGAATACGAGCAAGCCTTGCGGACCATGCCCGATGATGCCTGGTTACAGTGCAATTTGGCATCGGCCCTCGTGGCCGTGGGCCAGCCGGAGGATGCGATCAAACATTTCGAGCAGGCGCTCCGTCTCCAGCCCGAGTTCGCCGAGGCACACTGTCTCTTGGGCAGTGTTCTGTCGACGATGGGCGATACGGATGCCGCGATTTGGCACTACCAACAGGCGCTGCGGATTCGTCCCGATTACGCCGAGGCGCATTACGACTGGGGAGTGACGCTGGCCCGAGCCGGCCGGATAACGGAGGCGATCGGACACTACGATCAGACGCTGCGGCTAAAACCCGATCATGCCGAAGCACACAACGCTTGGGGACTGGCCTTGACGCGATTGGGCCAGATCCCGGAGGCAGTCGGGCATTGGGAACAAGCGCTCCGTCTCCGTCCCGATTATGCCGAGGCGCATTACAATCTGGGAGTGGCATTGGCCCAACTGAACCGGGTACCGGAGGCCATCGGACATTGGGAAACAGCCGTGCGGATCAAACCCGATTACGCCGACGCTCACAACAACCTGGGAGGTGTCTACTTGCGCCTGGGCAGGCTCCGAGAAGCAATTGCGCAGTTCGATCAGGCGCTGCGGACCGCGCCCGATTTGGTTGAAGCGCATTACAACCTGGGGATTGCCCTGGAACAGATGGGCCGGGTCCAAGAAGCGGTTCAGCAGTATGACCAAGCACTGCGGCTCAAACCCGATTATGCAGAGGCGCGGGACCGGTTGGCAAAACTCCGGGCCGCTCAATAGGCAGTGAACAGGTGGATCGTCACGTTGAACCCGTTGCCGGCCACCGGCGTGAGCTGACGACGACGCTCCCCCGCCACGACCAGAACAAGTCTGGCTGGTCGCCACCGGCTGTTTCGGATAAGCTCTCGTCTTCATGAAAGCGCAGAAGTTTGGCCCGATGCTGCTGGTGGCGGTAGCGGGGCTGCTGGCTTACTCCAACAGTTTCACGGGGGGCTTCCTCGACGACGACCTCGGCTCGATCCCCGAGAACCGGACGATCCGACATCTCTGGCCGATCTGGGAACCGCTGTCGCCGCCGCATCAGACCTGGCTGACGGTTGTAGGCCGTCCACTCATCAATCTTTCCCTGGCCATCAACTACGCGATCGGCGGCTACAACGTGTGGGGATACCACGCCCTGAATTTGACCGTTCATATCCTCGCCGCTCTGACCCTGCTCGGCATTGTGCGTCGGACGTTGCTCCAACCGCCGCTACGTGGTCGCTTCGGCGCGGCAGCCAACGAATTGGCCCTGGCCACGGCGCTTCTGTGGATGCTGCACCCGGTGCAGACCGAGTCGGTGACGTACATGATCCAGCGCGCCGAGTCGATCATGGGATTGCTCTACCTGCTCACGTTGTACTGTTTCATCCGCGGGGCCGAATCGGGGCCCGTGGGAAACGGGAAATGGTCCATGGGAAATGGTCCATGGAAACAGGCGAGCCGAGTCTGGTACGGTTTGTCGGTCGCGGCCTGTGCGTTGGGCATGGCCAGCAAAGAAGTGATGGTCACCGCGCCGGTGATGGTGCTGCTCTACGACCGGGCGTTTGTGTCGGATTCGTTCCGGGACGCCTGGCATCGGCGTTGGCCGCTTTATCTGGCGTTGGGCACCACCTGGGGCGTACTGGTTTTTGTGGAGGTTTGGGGCGACGTCTCCGCCCACGCATCGTCGACCGCGCACGCCGTTGGGCGGTGGCATTATCTGGCGACCGAGCCCGGAGCGATTCTCTATTACCTGCGACTGTCGGTGTGGCCGTCCCCACTGTGTCTGGATCGTCCGTGGCCAATCGCCACCACATGGATGCGCATTCTGCCGCCTACGGTGGGGTTGCTGATTCTCATCGGGGCGGTGGTTTGGGCTTGGATAATGCGTCCCGCTTGGGGATTCGCGGGTGCATGGTTCCTCCTGATACTGGCCCCGAGTTCGAGTTTCGTCCCGCTCCCTGATGCGATGTACGAACACCGGATGTATTTGTCACTGGTGGCAGTCGTGAGTCTGGTGGTGCTGGGATTGTATTCGTGGATGGGTCGACAAAGTCTGCCACTGTTCGTGGCGACAGCGGTTGGACTGGGATTCCTCACGTGGCGGCGCAATCTGGATTACCGGAACGAGCTCACCCTCCGATTTGACACCGTGGCCAAGTTCCCCAACGACCCGGTGGTCCAGTACAACCTCGGAGTCACCTTGGGGAAACAGGGCCGGGCCCGGGAGGCGATCGGGCACTTCGAGCAGGCGTTGTGGCTCATGCCGAATTCCGCCGAAGTGCACGACGGGCTGGCGGAAGCCCTCCAGCAATCCGGCCGGTTCAAGGAGGCAATCGGACAATACGAGCAAGCACTCCGCATCAAGCCCGATGACCCCGTTGCGCACAACGAACTGGGGATCGCTTTGGCTCAAGTGGGCGCGTTGGACCAGGCGATCAACCACTTCGAGCAAGCGCTGCGGATCAAACCCGATTTCGCCGAGGCCTGCAACAATCTGGGGCTCGTCTTGTCACAGGCCGGCAAGCTGCCAGAGGCGATCAGCCGGTACGAACAGGCGTTGCGTTTCAGGCCCGATTATGCCGAGGCGCACAACAATCTTGGGAACGCCTTTCGGGACACGGGCAGGCTGCCGGAAGCAATCCAGCATTTCGAGCAGGCGTTGCGCATCAATCCCGACTACGTCGTGGCGCACGGGCGGCTCGCAGAGGCGCAGGGTCAGTATACGCAGGCACTGCAACTCGCGCCCGGGTTCGCCGAAGCGCGGAAGGCCTTGGCGCGACTCCAAGCCGCCAAGTAGGGCGTTGAGAAGAGCAGGGCCCGACGTAGGAATGTATTGCCGTCCTTTCAGGGTGGGTTGCCAAGGCCGACCCGTCGCCATTCCCGGCCGGCGGCATGACGATCAACTGCGTTTCACGCCGCCATGGCTCGAACAAGTCCGTCTGGCTACGACCCGCCGTTTCGAATAGACTACCTCCCCCATGAAAGGACGGAGATTCCTCCCGTTGGTGGTGATCGCTGCGGGACTGCTGGCCTATCACAACAGTTTCACGGGCGAATTCATCCGCGACGACCTGGGGTCGATCGTCCTAAATCCGACGATCCGGCATCTCTGGCCGATCTGGCAAGCGTTGTCGCCGCCCCATCGGAATTGGCAGACGGTGGAAGGTCGTCCATTCATCAACCTCTCCCTGGCCATCAACTACGCTCTCGGCGGCTTCAACGTGCGGGGCTATCACGCCTTGAACCTGACCATCCACATCCTCGCGGGTCTGACTCTGCTGGGCATCGTGCGCCGCACGCTGCTCCGGCCGGTCCTGCGCGAGCGCTTCGGCGCTGCAGCCGATGAGTTGGCCCTCGCATCGGCGCTCCTCTGGATGCTGCATCCGCTGCAGACCGAGGCGGTGAGCTATATTGTCCAGCGCGCTGAATCGATCATGGGATTGTTTTATCTGCTGACGCTGTACTGTTTCATCCGCGGAGTCGAATCGCCAGCCTCGGGAAATGGGAAATGGTTCATGGGAAATGGCTCCTGGCAACCGCGGGCTCGACTGTGGTACGGCATCTCGGTAGCAGCCTGTGCGCTGGGCATGGCCAGCAAAGAGGTGATGGTTTCTGCTCCGGTCATGGTGATGCTGTATGACCGGGTGTTTGTGTCCGGCTCGTTCCGTGAGGCGTGGCGGCGACGTTGGCCGCTGTATCTGGCGTTAGGTTGCACCTGGATCCTGCTCGGCTGTCTGCTGGTTTCTGCAGGCGTTTTTGCCTACTCATCGATGACTGCCCAGCGCATTGGTATCACCCGGTGGGAATACCTGACGACGGAGCCGGGGGTGATTCTCCATTACCTCCGGCTGTGCGTCTGGCCGCGCCCGTTGTATTTTGACTTCTACGAGTGGCCCGTTGCCAGGACATGGATGGGGATTCTGCCACCGGCAGTCGTGTTGTTGATCCCTGTGGCGGCGGCGGCATGGGCTTGGGGAAGAAACCCGGTCCCGACTCCGAGGGTGGGGCCGATCTGGGGGTTCTTGTGCGCTTGGTTCTTCCTGATCCTCGCGCCAACTTCCAGCGTTGTTCCCCTTCACGATGTGATTTTCGAGCACCGCATGTACCTGTCGTTGGCAGCGGTGGTATGCCTGGTGGTGATGGGGCTCTATTCGCTCGCGGGTCGGAGAAGTTTCCCCGTGTTCGTTCTGCTGGCGATCGCCTTGGGATTTCTCACCTGCCGGCGGAATCGCGATTATCGCAGCGATATCGCCCTTCGGCTTGATGCCGTAGCCCAGGCTCCCAACGCCCCTCTGCCACGTTATGGCCTGGGGGTCGCCTTGCAGCAGGCGGGCCGGTTCCAAGAAGCAATCGATCAATACGAGCGAGTGGTGCGTCTCAGACCCGGCCTCGTTGAGGGACACTACTTCTTGGGACTCTGCTTGGACCAAGTGGGGCGAACGCATGAGGCGATCGAGCAATACGAGCAAACGTTGTGGCTCAAGCCAGAGCAGGCGAGTGCGCTAAACAGCCTGGGAGTCGCCCTTGCGAAAGTGGGCAGGTTGCAGGAGGCGGTCGAGCATTTCCAGCAGTCCGTGTACTACAAGCCCGGCTACGCCGAAGCACGCACGAATCTGGGAATCGCACTGAGTCGCCTCGGCAAGCTGCCGGAGGCAATGGAGCAGTATCGGGAAGCACTGCGTCTCAAGCCTGATTCTGCTGAAGCACACTACTACCTGGGTCTCGGCTTGGAACGATTGGGCCGAACGCAGGAAGCCATGGGAGAGTACGAGCAGGCGCTCCGGTTCAAGCCGGATCTCGTGGACGCACACAACACCTTGGGAATCGCCCTGTCGAAAGCGGGCCGGTTGCCGGAAGCGATCGAGCAGTTCCAGCAGGCGGTGCGGCTCAAGCCCGACTTTGCTGAAGCGCATTACTACCTGGGACTCGCCTTGGAAGGTTTGGAGCGAACCCAGGAAGCCACAGAACAGTACGAGCAGGCGGTGCATCTGAAACCGAATCTGGTGGACGCGCACACCAACCTGGGCGCCGCCCTTGCGCACGCCGGGAGGTTGCCCGAGGCGATCGAGCACTTCCAGCAGGTTGTGAGACTCAAGCCGGGGAAGGCCGAGGCACACTGCAACCTGGGGATTGCCCTGTTCCAATCAGGCAACGTCGCCGAAGCAATCGGCCAATTCAACGAAGCCCTGCGGATCAATCCGAATTATGCCGAAGCACACAACGGTGCCGGAAGCGCCCTGCTCACCATGGGCCGGGGGCCAGAGGCGGTCAGGCAATACGAGGAAGCCTTACGCAGCGATCCCCGGTTCGCCCCAGCCCATTACAATTTGGGGGTCGTGTTGGAGCAAATGGGCCGGTGGCAGGACGCGATGAACCATTATGAGCAAGCGTTGCGGATCCGACCTGATTATCCCGAGGCGCGGGATAGGCTCAGGCGGCTCCGCGCCGCTCACCAAGGACAAGAAGCCGTCTCGCCACGTTGAACAACTGGCCCGCCCCGCGGGTTGAACTTTTCGGAACCGCCATCCTCAGTAAAGCTTGTTTCCTCAAGAAGCGGTCTCATAAATCCTTCGAACCGACGGCGCGAAGCCCTGCGGGCGTTCGCGCCCCACAATTTCCGCGAGGTTTTTGTAGGGCGGACGGGCCCGAACGGGCTGCCCGCCGTGACGTAGGCATTTATGAGATGGGTTCAGCGATAAAGGTCAGCCCGGCCGCGCGTGCGCGCGTCGGCTGAAGCGCATTAGCCGATTTCAAGGTCGGCGCTATCGTACGAGTTTGTCTGGTGCAGCGATCCAGTTCGGTTTGGGATGACTTGGGTCGTGCCAAGTACTGTAATACTGCTCCGGTGTGCCTTTGCATCCCGGATAAAGCGGCAGATCCACGGGCATAAATAGACGACTATCAATATGCACGCTCTTGCCGGAATCTGGGCCGGCGACCAAGCTTCCCATCACATCCAGAAAATCCGTTTCAAACGTGGACCTGAAGATCAGATGCTCAATGCGAATTTCTGTTCCCGCCGGCACTAGTAACAGCTCGCGACCGAAGAGGGCTTGGTCCCCATAAACGAGATATAGCTTCTTCTCGATTTCCACGAGCCTCAATGGAACTTCGGTCTTCCAACTGCCGACAACGGTCGCAAAGTTGCCGAACGCAGGATCGTTAGTAACGTCTCGGGGCTTGGAGCCACAACCAGCAGTAAACAAAAGCAGCAGTGGAAGGGCCGCTAACAAAGGACCGGCAATTATTCTTCTGAATGTGCGTCGCATCGCGGCTAACAGTGTGGATATGCGCACCTGCGTTTACGCTCAGTCCGCTTCACTCGTTCAGTATGAGGCGGTTACCAATGCGATGCAAGTCTCGGCCTGCCTGGCGTATCACCATCACCAAAGACACGGGCGAATCGACCACGCTCAAGCTCTACCGAACGCCATTTCCCCAGCAGTTCTCTCCGAACAAGCGATTGCGTAGCGCCACGAGTATCGCCGAAGCCATCCCATGCCTCTCTTGGTCCACGGTTGATGAGATACTGGCTGGCCTCGACGGCCCCGTCCCCTCACCAGAGGTTCCCCAACCAAGACTCGAATCCCGAATCGAGGGAATGCAAGGGTCGAACACTGACAGTTCCGGCCGACGGCGGGCAGCCAACGAATCAGGGCGTCAGCTTGCCCACGTACAGCAACGCCAGCAGCAGGGCGCCCAAGGCCAGGCGATAGATGATGAATAGCCACGTCGTGTGCTTCCGCAGATAACCGAGCAGGAAGGCGACCGCGCCGTAGCCGACGACAAACGCCACGACACTGGCCGTCACGAGGGGAGATACGTCAGCCGAACTCGCAAACTGCAATTTGCGGAGCTCAAACACACCGGCCGCAAAGACCGGCAGGGGCGACATAAGAAATGAAAAGCGCGCCGCCGTATCGCGCTTCATGCCGAGAAATAATCCACCGGTAATCGTCGAGCCGGAACGCGACGCGCCCGGCACGAGGGCCAAAGCCTGAAAGCATCCGACAACGATCGCGTCGCGCCAGCCGAGTTGGTGGAGTTCACGCAGATTCTCACCGCGCTGCTTCCGCCGGCGTTCGGTCCCCTCGGCCCACGCCAGGACGAGGGCCAGGCCGATCAGTGCCGCACTGATCACGTACAGTGACCGCCAGCTATGCTCGATGTGTTTGTGGAACAGCAGTCCGAGCACCCCGATCGGCACTGTGGCGACCACGATCATCCAGCCCAGCCGTCCCTCGTCCGTGCCGACGCCGTGCAGTGCCCCCCGCCCGAACTGAACATAGTCCCGCCAGAAGTACAGGATCACAGCGAAATACGCGACGAGTTGGACCACGGCGGAGAAGGCCGCACCGGGATCCTGCCAGCCGCACAGGGCAGCGACGACGCGCATGTGAGCGATGCTGCTGATCGGAAGAAACTCGGTCAACCCCTGCACGACCCCCAACACGGTGGCCTGCCAGAGCGTCATGCGATATCAACCTGTTTGTGACCGATCCGCATCTGTAGTCTCATCGAAAAGAATCTCACGGAATTGAAGCCGGCTGCAAGCCTGCGGCGACGAAACCAAACCGGTGACCCGGGTCAGGCCGTGCACGATCAACTGAAGCGCGAGAAGGCCTTCTGCAACAACTCGACGGGCAACGCGTTCTGGGCCCGGGCCTTCGAGTCGATAATCAGCTTGGCTTCCAACGCGTTCTTCGTGGGCCGCTCGGCCCGATAGAACACGCCGAAGTAGCCGGGGAACGGCGCCATCGCCAGCTTGTAGGCCGCAACTTCGTCGGCCACGTCGTGCTCGGCCGGCACGAGATTGAATACGCCGCCCTTGCGGGGATTGGCAGCGTCGAACGCCCCCGGATAAAACTCCGTGCACTCGCTCAGGCATTCAATGACCGAAAACCCGTCGTGCGCCATCGCTTTCTCCATCATCTCCATGACGTGGTTCGGCAAATGGGAGTGGGTCCGGGCCACGAACGTCGCCCCACCGGCAATGAGCTTCTTCATCGGATTGATCGGCTGGTCAATCGCCCCGGTCGGGTCGGTCTTCGATTTGAATCCCAGTGGCGAGGTCGGCGAGGTCTGCTTCTTGGTCAGGCCGTACACGTAATTGTCCATGATCACGTAGGTCATCTTGACGTTCTTCCGCGCGGCGTGATCCAGATGGTTGCCGCCGATGGAATACGCGTCGCCGTCTCCGCCGAACACAAACACGTGAAGGTCGGGCCGCGCCAGCGACACGCCCGTGGCGAACGCCGCCGCGCGTCCATGGAGGAAATGCACCCCGTAAGCGTTGACGAAATACGGGAACCGCGACGAACACCCGATGCCGGCGATGCTGGTGATCCGCTCGCGCGGCACCTGCAGCTTTTCCATCATCTTGAAGTAGATCGACAAGATGCTGAAATCACCGCAGCCGGGACACCATGTCGGATGGTCGGCCACCAACTCCTTTTTCGTGTACTTCGGGCGGTCGGTCAGTTTCACTTCTTTGGCGTCGGCAATCATGGGTTCACGCGAAGAATCAGGCGGGACTCAGCGCGGTTTCGGAATCCTGCTTGAGTTTCTCGGTCATGCCGTTCAGGATTTCCCGCACCTTGAACGGCAGGCCGTCGGTCTTGTTAATGCCGCGAATCTTGTCGTTGCAGTAGCGCGCCCGCAGCAGCGCGCCGAGTTGACCGTAACCGTACAGTCCTTCGTCGTTCAACTCGACCACGAAGATGTGGTTGAACCCCTCGAGGATCTCCCCAACGCCCGGTTGCAGCGGCTGGAGGTAGCGGATGTGCAACGCGCTGACGCTTTCGCCCTTGGCACGCGCCCGGTCCACGGCCTCGCGAATCGGGCCTTGCGACGACCCCCACCCCACCAGCAATACGTTGCCTTCCGGCGACCCGTACGGCTCGGCCCGGGGCAGACGCGACGCCAGCACCTGCAACTTGCGGCGGCGTTTGGCCACCATCATCACGTGGTTGGCGGGCCGGCTGGCAGGATGACCGGCTTCGTCGTGCTCCAAACCGGTGACCACGGGATACTTGCCGTCCACCATCGGCGTTCCCGGCGGCGCGTGATGCGCGATGCCGTCGGCCGTGTTTTCATAAGGTTTGTAGTTCGGACCGCGTGGGGCGAAACTCGGCGGGATTTCTTGCACCAGTTTCTCGAGATCGGGCATCTCCCAGGTCTCAACGCGCGTGGCCAACGCCTGGTCGGTCAGCACAATCGCAGGACAGCTATACTCGCGTGCCAGTTTCGCGGCCTCGATGGTCGTGTAGAAACAGTCTTCCACGGACGCCGGCGCCAGCACGATGCGCGGCGAATCGCCGTGACCCCCGAAACACGCAATGTTCAAATCGCTCTGCTCCACCATCGTCGGCAATCCCGTGCTGGGACCGCCACGCTGCACGTCGATGATCACGACCGGCATCTCGGCCATCACCGCCCAGCCGAGCGCCTCGGTCTTCAGCGAAAGGCCGGGGCCGGAGGTGCCCGTGAGCGAAAGGTACCCGGCATAGGACGCGCCGCACGCCATCGCAATGGCCGCCAGTTCGTCCTCGGCCTGCACGAACGTGCCGCCGTACTTCGGCAACTCGGCCCGCAAGATTTCCATGACGCTCGACCACGGCGTAATCGGATAGCCAGCCCCGAACCGGATGCCGGCGGTCAACGCGCCGTACGCGACGGCCTGGTTGCCGTCGGTCACCACCTGGCGCCGCGTTGTCTTGCTGGTCGAACGCTCGAACTCAAACGTGTCGGTGAGCCTCCCGATGTCGTACCCGTACCCGGCGTGGAACGCGCCGACGACGTTGCGAACGACGTCTTCGCCCTTGCCCTTGTAGTACCCCTGCAGCATCGCCTCGAGCTTCGGCACGTCGAGGTCGAACATCCGCGCCAGCAGACCGAGCACAAACATGTTCTTGCCCTTGTCCTTGGCCGTGCCGCCAATCGCTTCCACCGTCTGACTCGTGATGGGTACGCCCACCGAGCGGTACCGCTTCTGGCTCAGGTCGGGCTGGACGTTGTCGGCGTCGTAAATCAGAATGCCGCCGTCGCGCAACGTGGCAATGTGATCGTTGTAGGAGTGCTGGTAGAACGCCACCAGAATGTCCACGTCATCCCCCGCGCTCAACACTTCGCCCGTGCCCAGCCGCACTTGGTAAATGCTCGGGCCACCCGAAATCGTCGCCGGAATCGTCATGTAGGTCATGACGTCTTTATCCGTGCGTCCCGCCAGCCGGGCCAGAAAACCGCCGATGGCCTGGATGCCGTCCTGCGAATTGCCCGCCAGCCGAATGACCGCGTCCTGAATCCGCCGCGCCGCCGGCGGCCGCTGGCCACCCGGCGCTGCGGACGAGTCCGCTACTTTCTCATCAATCATATTCGTATCCTTGGAAAACAGCCCTCCCTCAGAGGTCGTTTCCGGGTAAACACCGCTGCCCATAGAATATTACCAGAGCACCTCGGACTGTCAACCACCAGACCGGTGAGGCGCGGAAAAGCGATTGACCGACTGGTTCCCATGCGATAGTTTTCCGTCGGTCTACCCATGAATTGCGTTTATGGCTGAAAAAACACCCGATAACGTCAACCGTCTGGCGAAAGACTTTTATCAGAAGGCGCTCGCCGCGCTCGAGCGCAGCAATCTCGATTACGCCATCGAGATGTTCATCCAAAGTCTGAGCATCGAACCCAATTTCATCAAGGCGCGCCAATACCTGCGCGCCACCCAGATGAAAAAAACGGAATCGGCCGGCGGCTTCAAGCGCATGTTCACAGCCGCCAAGCTCACGCCGTTGCTGACCAAGGCCAAGGTCTCCACCGGCAAGAACCCGACCGAAGCGATGACCCTGGCCGAGCAGGCGCTCACCGAGGACCCCAAGAACGGCCAGGCCCTGCTCATCCTCGCCGAAGCCGCCCAGAACGCCCAGATCCCCGAGACGGTCGTGCAGACCCTCGAGACCTACACACGGCTCCATGCCAAGGACGTAAAAACGCTCCACTGGCTCGCGCGCGCCTACGCCGAGGCGGGACAACACGAGCAGTCCCGGGAAACCTACGAGCGTCTGCTCCAGGTCAACCCGGCCGATTTCGATGCCCAGAAAGGCCTCAAAGACGCCACCGCCAAAGGCGCCATGTCGGGCGGCGGTTGGGACGAGGCTACGTCCTTCCGCGACGCGCTCAAGGACGAGAAGGAATCGATCGCGCTCGAACAACAATCACGCATGGTCCGCGCCGAAGACATGACGGCCAACCTCATCAAGGAAAAACTCGAGGCGCTGGCCAAGGACCCCGAGAACCCCGTGATCCAACGCGAACTCGGCAAGCTGTACACCCAGCAGGGGAACTTCGAAGAGGCGTTGCGTCATCTGGAACAGCTCTACGCCAAGGAGGGCGGCTCCGACCCCACACTCGAACGCGAGATCGGTGAGGTCAAAACCAAGCGACTCGAATCCAAGATCAATCAGACGAAGAAGCAACTGGAAACCAATCCCGCCAACGCCGCCGCCCTCGAAAACGACATCGCCGCGCTGCAAGCCGAACTTAGCCAGCTCAAACTTGCCGAGGCGGAGCGGCTCATCGAACGGTACCCCAACGACTTGATGTATCGGTTCGAACTCGGCGTTCTGTACATGCAGACGGGCAACATCCAGGGCGCGGTCGAACAATTTCAGAAATCCGTCGGCCAACCACAGCGCCGAGTCGCCTCGCTCAATTATCTCGGCCAATGCTTCCAGCAAATGGGCCTCCACGACCTCGCGATCGACCAGTACAACAAGGCCATCGAAGAAATCCCCACCATGGACAGCCTCAAGAAGGACTTGCTGTACAACCTCGGCTGCGCCTACGAAAACATCGGCGAACAGGACAAGGCGGTCGCCGAGTTCAAGAAGATCGCCGCCGTGGACTTCGGGTTCCGCGACGTCCGCGAAAAAATCACCCGCAAACCCGTCCCGAAGGCCCCCTAGCCGACGCATTCCCGCAGGTCGCGGGCACACGCGCAACCCGACACGTTCCCGCCCTTCCGCCGGACGAGCACGGCCCGCATACCGACCGCTTCCGCGCCGCGCACGTCCTCGTCGTAACTGTCGCCGACGTGCAGGGCTTCACGAGCGGACACCCCGGCGGCTTCGAGCGCGGCCTGAAAGATCGCTGCGTCCGGCTTCTCGGCGCCGATTTCGCACGACACCGTCAGGGAATCGAACTGCGGTGCCAATCCCAGTTCGTCCAGCAGCGGACGCAAACGCTCGTCCCAATTCGTGATCGCGCCGACGTGCCAACCGCGGGCGCGGGCCGCGCCTAACGTCTCGTCGACATCAGGATAAATCCGCCAAGACTCCGCGTGCGCAAACTGCTCGAAGAGTTCCTCGAAGCATGCTTCGCTTTCCTGCCCGAGCGCGCGGAAGACAAGTTCGCGCCACCAATCCCTCCGCGAAACGGTCAGCCCCGGCCGTTTCAGCGCGGCCCACGACTCGCGGAACGCGTTGTCCATGAGTTCGGGAGTCACCATCAGTCCGTGCCGGTTGGCCACCGCCGCATAGATGGCGCCGACCGACGGCCAGGGATGGATCAGCGTCCCGCCCACATCGAAGAACAGGGCGCGCAACCGCGCCTGGCTCACTGCAACACCAACTCCTTCGGCGTCGTCGCCGTCGGAGCGTGCGCGAAGCCGAGCCGGTCGAGCGCCTCGCCGACGAGAAACAACGAGCCGGTGATGACGATCACGCTCCCGCCGCCCGCGGCTCGAGCGCGGGGATACGCTTCGGAAACGTTGGGGTCGACGCTGACGTGCGCCGCCGGATTGGCCGCTTTGCACCACCGCGCCAATTGGTCGGGATCGGACGTCCGTTCGCTGTTGACCGGCACACAAAAAATCCGCCCGGCCAGCGGCGCGAGAATTGAGCACATCTGATCGTAGTTCTTGTCGCGCAACACGCCGATGATGAGCGTCAGCTTTCGTCCCGCGAAATGCTCGCGTAACGTCAGCGCCAGCTTCTCACTGGCCGCGGCGTTGTGCGCCCCGTCAAGCACGACCGTCGGGTCGTGACCCACGATCTCGAACCGCCCCGGCCACCGGGTCCGCCCCAGACCCTCGCCAACCTGGGCCGGCGCCACGTCCAACCCCGAAGCCTCCAGCGCGGCAACCGCCGTCGCACAGTTGAGGGCCTGATGCGGACCGAGCAACGGAATCGTGAGCGCTCCGTATTCGCGGCGCGTGCCGTCGAGCCGCACGCCCTGGCAATGCTCGTCTTCGCCGAGCCGCGTCGCCCGCACGTGTTCGCCGACCACCGTGAGCCGGCACGCTCGTTCGGCAACGGTACGGCGGACGACCGCGAGCGCCTCTTCCGCGCCAGCGGCCGTAACGACGGGCACGCCGTTCTTAATGATGCCGCACTTCTCGACCGCAATTTGCGACAGCGTTTCGCCCAGGTATTGCGTGTGATCGAACGCCACGTTGGTGATGACCGACACGAGCGGCGTGACGACGTTCGTCGCGTCGAGCCGGCCGCCCAGACCGGTTTCCCAAACGACGACGTCGACTTTCCGTTCGTGGAAATAGTGCAAGGCAATGGCCGTCACCGCTTCGAAAAACGTCGGCGACCGGAACTCGGGATCGGCGCCGACCTTTGCCAGCAACGGCTTGATGTCCTCGACCAACCGCACGATGTCCGATTCGGCGACGGGCCGGCCATTGATCTGGAACCGTTCGCAAAACGACACGAGGTGCGGCGACGTATACAGGCCGGTGTGGTAGCCCGCGGCGGAAAGTGCGGCGTGCAGCATCGCGGCGACGCTCCCCTTCCCGTTCGTGCCGGCGATGTGAATGAAGCGCAGCGACCGTTGCGGGTCCCCCATCAATCGCAACAGGTATTGCATCGTCTCCAAACCCAACTTCTGGCCGAAGAGCCGGATGCCATACAGAAAGTCAATGGTGTCGCTGTAGGTCATAACCAAGCGAGTGGCGCGTTGAAGTCTTAAAGTAACGGGTCAGACCATGGCACTCATCTCGCCATGACCAGCGGCTTTCGCGAACCATACTCCCACCCTCCCGTACTCCAGCCCGACGCGATTTCGGTCACCCCGCCGCTTTGAACTTGCGGCCGCCGCGGCCCGAAAAATAACCGAGTATCTGCGCCAGCGCCTGCTTGAGTTGCTTGCGGTGCACGATAACGTCCACCAAACCGCGGTCGCGAAGAAACTCGCTCGTCTGGAACCCCTCAGGCAACTCCTGCTGCGTCGTTTCCTTGATCACGCGCGGGCCGGCAAAACCAATGAGTGCCCGCGGCTCGGCAATGATCACGTCGCCCAGTGACGCATAACTGGCCATCACTCCCGCCGTGGTCGGGTGCGTCAGCACCGAGAGGAACGGCAGACCGGCCTTCGCGTGCACCGCCAGCGCCCCGCTGGTCTTGGCCATCTGCATGAGGCTGAGGATCCCTTCGTACATGCGGGCGCCGCCCGACGCCGAAACGATGATCACGGGAATCCTGAGGTTCGTCGCTTTTTCAATGGCGCGCGTGATTTTTTCCCCGACCACCGCACCCATGCTCGCCCCCAGAAAGTTAAAATCCATCACGGCCAGCGAAATATCGTGTCCGTCAAGCTTGCACAAGCCCGTCATCACGGCATCGTTGAGCCCGGTTTGCCGCTGGTAGGTGCGCAACCGTTCGCTGTACGCCGCCACGCCCGTGAACTTCAGTACGTCCACGCTCGCCATGTCCGCATCGAATTCCCGGAACGTCCCCTCGTCGGCCAGCAACAGGATCCGCTCGGCAGCCGTCATCGTAAAGTGATAATCGCACTTGCTGCAGACCTTCGCGTTCAGACCCAATTCCTTGCTGAAAATCATTTCGCCGCAGCTCTTGCACTTCACCCACAACCCGCTGGGGATTTCGTGCCGCTTGGTCTTGGTCTCGGCAATCTTCGGTTTTTCTTTTTCTTCGAATACCGCCATGGTCAGACTCCTCGGGCCACCGTGAGCGCCACAACCTCCTTGGCCCCACCCGACCGCAACACTTTAGCACAACTGTTCAGGGTCGCGCCAGTCGTAAAAACGTCGTCCACCAGGACGAGCCGTTTCCCCTTGAACGCCACGGAATCGCGCACGGCAAACGCACCGCGCAGATTGCGAGCGCGCGCCTCGGCGTCGAGTTTCGTTTGGGTCGGCGTGTCCGTCACGCGACGCACTTTCCCGTTCACCGACGGGACATCGACCACCCGGCTCAGCGCATCGCCGAGATACTCGGCCTGGTTGAACTCACGGTGGCGTCGCTTGCGCGGATGCAGCGGCACCGGCACGATCGCGTCCACCTGGCGCCAGTCGATCCACCGGCGCGCCGCTCCGACCAGCCAGTCGACCAAATGCGGGCCGAAATACATCTCGCGGTCGTACTTGAAGCGCAGAATGCAATCCCGTACCACGCCGTCAGCCCGGCAGGCGCACACGGCACGCGAAAAGTAAAACCGCAGGTCCTGGCAATAGCCGCAGACGAGTGTTTCGCCCGTCACGGTCCCGGCGAACGGCGACCCGCATTGCCGACAGAATGGCGGCTCGATCAGCCTGGCCGACGAGAGGCAAGCGCGACAGACAACGCCCGGCTCGGTGTCGGGGAGCGGCTCGAAGCAGAACCGGCAGTTCCGCGGCCAGACTATGTCGAGCGCGCGCCGCGCCCAGAGTTGGACGGCTCCGAAACGCCGAGGGGCTTCAGTTTGGCCGAGCATAGCCATTGCACCAACACGAGCAGCAGCGCGAGCACCGGCCAAGCGATCACATCTTCGACGATCTTGCCGGCTCCCAACCACCGCGCCGATTCGTTGGCCAACACCCAGCCCGCGTGCAGTCCGATGGACAGGTATAATGCCCCCGTCTTCGCGTAAGCCAATCCCAAAATACAACCCGCCAGGAACAACGTCACGAAACTGATCAGTACATCCCGGCCCGCAAACGATCGCGTGACCAGTTCTGCCAAACAGGCGAACCCGCTGCTCCACCTGACGTCTTCAGCCGCAATGCCCGCACCGTGCGGCCGCAGAAAATGCAGCGCCGAATAAATCAGGCTCGCCAAAATCACGGCGACGACGACGTTCATCTCGCGCTGAAACACGCCCTGCAACGCGCCCCGGAAAAACGTCTCCTCGATGAGCGCCACGACGACTCCGACCAAGGCGTAACGCAGCATTGCCCCGACGATTTCCCCGGCGGACCTGTCGAGGGCCACGGACCGCTCTCCCAGCGCGACGGACACCGCCAGCGCGATCACGAGCGAACCGAGCCCGATCGCGAACCCGATCAACACGTGCTTCCACCACGCGGCTGCCGACGCGTAGCCCAGGGTGTTCCACGACCGGATGCCGACGTTCCGCAACAGCGGCCACAGGCCGGCGAACGCGACGATCATCAGGGCGCGGCTGAAGACGCGGCGAAAAGGATATGCGCCGAGCCATCGGGCCAAGGGGACCTCCGCGGCCAGCCACTGGACCGCCCAAAACAGCCACGGGGCACTCAGCGCGCCCAGAACGACGACCGCGCCCGCATACAGGCCGATGGCCTTGGAGGCTCTCAATTACGATCCGCTCGAACGGTGAAGCTCCTGGGGCGTGAACGGCTTGCGCCGCTGGATTTCGTTGTCGAGTTTTTCGGAAACGGAACCGGGGTTGATGATTTCGCTGAACCGGATCGAGCTGTGTGGTATCCAGTACATCGTGGTGTCGGGTTCGACCGGCCGTTCCTGCGGTTGCCCCGTATCCAGGTCGGGCAATTCCTGAAACCGTCGGCCGCTAATGCGCAACCCGGTCTCATCCACGTCGGTGATAATCCCGCGAATCATTTCGCGCGGGGTTTGCGGATGAAACCGGCGCAAGACGACTTTCACGCGCTGGTTGAGTAATCCGGTCGTGTCCATCGGTTCTTGGGCCAATCGCCCACACAGTTCAGCATATTCTAAACTCCTTCACCGATATCCGACAACTCCAAAGACAAGATCGTGTTTTCGGGGGGCGCACGTCAGGTTTTGTAGGGGCCATGGTATTAGCGCCTCAGTTTAGTGATGGGGCGGCACAGCCAGCGTGAGGGAATAATCGCGGCCAGCGGTCGTTGCGCCAGAAGTCATGTAAGGCCAACAGGGCTTCGTCACCGGTCTGACTCCAGAATTGGCCCGTCCGCTTGAACCGACACTGATATTGGCGGCAACTGGATTCCATCGCTCCCGAACCCATTGGCCAACCTTGGGCGGTGGCTTTCGCATAATCCAAGCGGCCTTGATGGGTCTGGAAATATTGCCGCTCGCGGGCCACGATCTCGGCGGCCGCTGCGTCTGTCGGCAACTCCAGTTCTTCCAGGCGCCGAATCACTCGGTGGTGGTTGGTACTCAGCAAAACCCTTGGGGTCACATCCCCGAATTCTGCAATTTGGCCTCCACCTGTTCGAGCAAGCGGGCCACACTTCGGTTCCGTTTTGCCGCTTGCGCCAGCCGTTGCACCGCCGCTCCCACCGTGGCGTCGTCCACTCCGAACGACATGGGGTCACCCATTAAAGGTTCCGATCAAGACAAAAGTTCCGTGTACTGGCTTTGCCAGCCCTCATTGTTTCTTCTTCGGTTTACCCCGAATTCTTTTCGGGGTTGAACCTTCCACCGCGACCCGAGTC
>Ga0335079_10002234_pt1 | contig 22367 bp, 18 predicted proteins | sample Lox_Sample_33_FD_206719 | JGI IMG/M metagenome (GOLD analysis project Ga0335079, IMG submission 206719) | Soil microbial communities from Loxahatchee National Wildlife Refuge, Florida, United States - Lox_Sample_3.3 | ecosystem: Environmental > Terrestrial > Soil > Wetlands | place: USA... | reverse complement strand
GCGGGCCAGTTTCACGGCTGCGGCTGGCCAATCTGTCACCAAGCCACGAGCGGACTCGACCGATGCTATGTGAACAATCACCGGACTGGTGGAGGGCCGTCCCTTGACTTCAAAAATCCTGGCCACGGCGCGCGCATCCAAGGCGTTGGCGCCCAGGCCGTAGACCGTCTCGGTGGGGAATGCAACCAGCTTTCCTTCGCGGATTAATGCTGCCGCGCGGTGGATGAGCTCGGGATCAGGCATCGAAGAGCTTTTCGATTTCTCGCGCGCCATGCAACACTCTCACCACTTCGATGCCGCCGCGCACCGGCCGGTAAAATATGAGGATATCTGCAAAGCCTTTTACCGGGAAACTCCGGATGACTTCAAGAGGCGGTTTCAGACCATATAATCTGCCGATACCCGGCCGGCGGGCGAGCAACCCGAACGTGGCATCCGCCGCCTCGAAGAATCGCAGAGCCGTGTCGACCGTGGAGTTTCTGGCAATGTACGCGGCCTGGTCGTCCAAATCCTGCGCGGCGGCCGGGCGGACCAGAATCCGCCGCTTCAAGCCGTCTGCTTTCGACGCCGCAGTAAGACCTGCCGCCTCTTTTTCCAGAAGCTGGAGTCAGCCGCCACGGGCTGCCCGGATCCCAGTCCTTCGAGAAGCTTGACCTGGAGTGCCTCCTCAGCCTCGCGCTTCTGGTCAGCGCGAATGAGACTGCGAACATACTCACTCGGCGTGGCGTACTGGCCGCGCCGGACCAGCCCTTCGATGTGATCCTTCATCGGCTGCGGAAGAGAGATGTTCATCGAGGTCTGATTCACGCCTACGACTATGGCAGTTTATGACAGTTTTTGTCAATCCGGTTTACTCGGGCAGGTCATCTTTGCTGTCGCCCACTATTTTGCCGGTCTTCCGGAAAACCAGGTAGGCGTGGATGAGGGGATCGAGATCGCCATCGAGCACGCGATCCACATCGCCGATGGCCAGCTTGGTGCGGTGATCCTTGATCATCCGGTAGGGCGCAAGCACGTAGCTGCGGATCTGGCTGCCGAAGTTGATGTCCAATTTGCTGGCTTCGGTTTTGCGCGTTTCTTCACGCTTTTTCTCCAGCTCGAACTCGTAGAGCCGCGAACGCAACTGCTTCATGGCGCTGTCGCGGTTCTTGTGCTGCGAGCGTTCGTTCTGGCATTGCACGACGATGCCGGTGGGAAAGTGCGTGATGCGCACCGCGGAATCGGTCATGTTGACGTGCTGGCCGCCCGCGCCCGAGGAACGGAAGGTATCGATGCGGAGATCGTCGAGACGAATGTCGATCTTGATTTCGTCATCGACTTGCGGATAGACGAAAACCGAAGCGAACGACGTATGCCGCCGCGCATTAGCGTCGAACGGAGAGATGCGCACCAGGCGATGCACGCCGATCTCGGACTGCAGAAGCCCGTAGGCGTTCTCGCCGTTCACCTCGAAGGTGACGGACTTGATTCCGGCGCCCTCACCCTCGAGACGGTCGGTAATCACCGTATTCAATTTCAGGCGCTCGGCCCAGCGCAGGTACATGCGCAGCAGCATCTCGGCCCAGTCCTGACTTTCGGTGCCGCCCGCGCCCGGATGGATGGTCACGATGGCGCTGCGGGCATCGTTCTCGCCCGAGAGCAGCATGGCGGTTTCGACCTTTTCCAGGACTTCTGAAAAAGTCTTCAACTCGCGGGTGATGTCGCCATTGACGTCCTCGCCCTCGCGGGCGAGCTCAAACAGCGTGTCAAGATCGGAGGTGAGCGCGGAAATGCGCTGATCGTCGGCGACGGACTCCTCGAGCCGCTTGCGCTCCTGCATCACCTTCTGGCTCTTCTCGGGCTGCGTCCAGAAATCGGGGCGCGAGATCTGCTCTTCTAGCTTGGTAATTTGAGTTTTCTTTTGAGGGACGTCAAAGATAGCTCCGCACGGCCAAGGCCTGTTCGCGGAGCGGGGAGTATGATCTTTCGAGCTCGTCTAAATTCATAGTTCAATTCAATTCTAACAAATACCCGCGCTTGCCGACATTGACCGCCTTGGTTTTTCCGAGAGTGATCTCAGCGCCTTCGGCTTCGTGGATGTGGCCGCAGAAGAAATGTTCGGGCTGATGGCGGTCGATAAATTCGCGAATCGACCGGCTGCCGCCGTGGACGCCATCGCGAATGCGATCGAGCGCGGTATCGAACGGCGGCGCGTGACAGATCAGCACCAGCGGGTTCAGCTTTTCAAATTGCGCCAGACGCGCGGCCAGTTGGGCTTCGGTGTATTCGCCGGGAGTGTTGAAGGGTGTGGGGCTGGAATAGCCTAATCCGGCGACATGATACTTGCCAACGGTCAGCGCCTGCCCGTGAAAGTTGCGGAAGCCGAATTGACTGCAGAACCTCGTGATCTGGTCTTCCGATTCGTGATTCCCGGGCAAGACGTAGACGCTTTCGGCGCGCTTCCTAAGGATCTCACCACAAACCTCGAGGCCGCGGCCCCAGTTGACCAGGTCGCCGGCCGCGAAATAGTAGTCGGCATCCATGGCCATGAGCCGTTCCAGCGCCTGGTGATTGCCGTGGATGTCGGAGAAGATGAGGAGCTTCATATCAGGTGCCAGGTGCTCGGTGTTAGGTGCCAGTAAGGGGCCGTACGAACCCAAGAGAGCCTTCGCTGGCACCTGGAACCTAGAACCTAACACCTGCGTTCGAGCTTTTACAAGCGGCGGGAAGCCCCGATGTTACGATGGGCTTTATGAGTCCTTTCGCGGTGCGACCGCGCCGTTGGACGCGCCGCTCGGTACTCGGGCTGTTTGCGGCCTCCGGTTTGGCGGTGGAGCACGGCAAAGGCACTTTGCTGGGGTCAGCATTCGAACGTTTCCCCGATCCGGCAACCGAACTCGAAGTCTCGCGCCTGACGAGCCCCGAGTATTCCACACGACTGCCGGCGTACTACAACCGGGCGCTTTCGCGCAAAGGGCAATTTCTGATTTGCTGGAGCGATCGGACGGGCTCGCCGCAGGCTTTTCGCATCAATCTAAAATCCGGGGAGTGGCTGCAACTGACCGACGCTACGGCGCTGGACGGGTCCTCGCTGACGCTGATGCCCGACGAGCGGAGCTTCTGTTACTTCGACGGGGCGGCGCTGAAGCGCGTGGATTTCTCCAAGTTTCGCGAACACGAAGTTTATCGCGTGCCTGACGACTGGAACAGGTGCCCGGGCGCGAACCTCACCGATGACGGCCTTTACGCCATCTTCGCCGAGTGCCGGAAGGATGCCTCGCGGCTGCGGCTGGTGAGCATGGCGAAAGGCACCGCGACCACCATCGCGGAAGCTCCCTGGGTGATCAGCGACCCGATGGGACGGCCGCGCCGCACGCAGGTGCTGTACCGTCAGGAACAGAGCGCGCTGTGGTTGGTGAACTTCGATGGCCAGCAGAACCGCAAGCTCAAGATTGCGCCTGGAACCGTGGGGCCGGTGCGGTGGGCGCCGGACGGCAGGACGATTCTCTATTTGTATTATCCGCAAGAGACCACGCAGCTCAACACCATTCGCGAGCACACGCCCGACGCCAACCAGGATCAGCTGGTGGCCAAGACCAGCCAGTTCGTGCACTTCGACGCCAACCGCGACACCTCGGTATTCGTGGGCGCGAGCCGCAACAAGGCTTCACCGCACATTTTGATTCTGCTGAGAACTACGCAGCGGGAGCTGACTCTGTGCGAGCATCGAGCCAGTGATCCGAGCGCCGTGGCGCCGGTTTTTTCCGCCGACAGCCAGCAGATTTTTTTTCATAGCGACAAGCACGGCAAGACTGCCATTTACCGCGTGCACGTGGAACGGTTTGTAGAAGCGACCGAAGACGAGACTTGACCTGCCAGTTTGTCTGAAAACCGCGACACTCTGACATCCTGCACAACCCAGGGAACTTAGGCTGCGCCCGCGGCGGCGGCAGCGCGCGCCGTTCCGACAACCTGTCGCGTTCCCGCTTCGCGCGCCAGGCCGCAGGTGTGCGTTTTCAAGGCTCTGGCGGGGCGACAGCGTGGCGTGACGCGTGCACTTCTCACCGTGCAACACAGTGAAGGAGAACTAATACTAATGCATAAGACAGCGCTGTGGATCATGCTTTGGGGAGGTCTGCTGGCCGGCAATCTCTACGCCGATCGCCACAAAATTTCCAAGGATCTGAATGACAAGTTGGGTCAGGCGGGCACAGCGGTCGACGTCATCGTGCAATACCAGAACGATCCGTCCGATGCCGATGTCGCCAAGTTCACGAACAAAGGCGGGAGGCTCAAAGATCACCTGCATCGCTTCCGGACGGCAAGCTACACGGTGCCGGCCGACGCGATTGATAAGCTCTCCGACGATGCGAACGTGGTCTACGTATCGCCCGACCGCCAGGTGACTGCGCAGTTCGATTACTCGGAACAGGCCATCAATGCGCCGTATGCCTGGCAACTGGGCCTGGACGGCACGGGCGTGGGCATCGCTGTAGTGGACAGCGGGGTGGCCAAAGTGGACGACCTGGACCAGGCGAATTCCAATAAGTCGCGCGTGGTGTACCAGGAGGTTTTCAACGGGCAGCCGGGAGACGAATACGGCCACGGGACGCATGTCGCGGGCATTCTTGCCGGGAATGGGAAGTCGTCCACCGGCCCGAAGTACACGATGACTTTCAAAGGCGTCGCGCCGAACGCCAACATCATCGATCTCGAAGTGTTGGACCGCAACGGCGTCACCACCGACAGCGCGGTGATCAAGGCCATTCATCGCGCGCTCGACCTGCAAGCCAAGTACAACATCCGCGTGCTGAACCTGTCGATCGGCCGGCCGGTTCAGGAGAGTTCGCAGCTCGATCCGCTGTGCCTGGCGGTGAAGGCCGCCTGGAACGCGGGGCTCGTGGTAGTGGTGTCGGCGGGAAATCTGGGACGCAACGGCTATGGTACGGTGCTCTCGCCGGGCAACAGCCCCTACGTGATCACGGTCGGAGCCATGAAGACTATGGGGACGGCGGATCGCGGCGACGACCTGATCGCGAGCTACAGCTCCAAAGGACCGACGTGGATCGACATGACCTTGAAGCCGGACCTGGTGGCTCCGGGCAACCTAGTAACATCTCTGCTGGCAAAAAATTCGACCCTGGCGCGCACCTATCCTCAGAACATCGTGCCGCTGTCCTCGTATAGCACCAAGAAAAACGGGGATTCCGATTACTTCACGCTGAGCGGCACGAGCATGGCGACCCCCATGGTGGCCGGCGCCGCGGCGCTGATGATTCAGCAGGACCCGACACTCACTCCCGACACGGTAAAGGCGCGCCTGATGCAGAGCGCGACCAAGAACTTTCCGGCGACCAGCGTCGCCATAGATCCGGTGACGGGCATCGCTTACACCAGCCAGTACGATGCCTTCACGGTCGGCGCCGGCTATCTGGATATCATGGGCGCTTTGGCCGCGACCGGCGTCGCCACGGCGGGCACGCAGTCCCCCACGGTGTTCCTGGATGCCAAGAGCGGGAACGCATATATCGTCGACGACAGCACGCAGGTCTGGGTCAGTTCAACGAACTTCCGGACGATTGCCATCTGGGGCACGAATGAGGTCTTCAGTACGGGCTCGCCGGTAACCGGCACCATCGCCATTTGGGGCACCAAGAAGGGCGCCAGCACGATGGTGGTCTCGGGCACGATCGCGATCTGGGGAACCCGCCAGGCCTGGAGCAACTCAAGCTCTTGGGGAACGGTAACCATTTGGGGAGCCGCCAACGATTGGGGAACGCAGTTTGAGTGTTTGGGCGAGTGACCGGCCCTTCCGGCTTCGTTCGAGACGCCGGCACGGAGGCACGGGGGGCGCTAGAACGCCTCCCGTGGGAACCGGCTCTTTCTACAGGCGCTGGCCCATTGTGGCCGGCGCCTTTTTTTTGTGGATGTTCATTCGAACGGGCAACAACCTACCGCGGATGGCGGGGAATGGATGCGATCAGCTTGCTCGTGTAGGGATGCTGTGGACTCGCGAATATCTGCGCAACCGGTCCGCACTCGACAATCCGCCCCTCGTGAAGAATGGCCACGCGATGACACAGCGAGGCGACCGACAGCAGGTCGTGCGAAATATACAGGATGGCCGTTTTCAGCTCCCGGTTGAGGCGCGCCAGCAGATCGAGGATTTCGGATTGCGTAATCATGTCGAGGGCGCTGGTAGGCTCATCGGCCAGGATTAACGCCGGGCGGTGCAGCAAGGCCATGGCGATGAGCACGCGCTGTGCGATGCCCACGCTCAGTTCGGCCGGATAGCGGCGCAAAAACTGCGGCTCGGGCGGCAAGCTGACATTCGCGAATAGCTCGCGAAGGCGCGGCTCGCACTCCCGGTACGGCGCCGATGAGTGGGCGCTCCAGGCTTCCCGGAACTGCGCTCCAAGGGTAAGCGCGGGATTGAGAGCGGCGATGGGACTCTGAGGCACGAGCGCAATTTCGCGGCCGCGAATGCGCCGCATCTCGCGCTCGGAGAGCGCCATCAATTCCCTGCCCTGAAAGCGGACTGCGCCCGTGGCTGTTCCACCCCGCAGCAGCTTCAAGATGGCCATGGCGATGGTGCTTTTGCCTTCGCCCGACCGGCCCGCCAGGCCCAGAATCTCACCGGGCGCCATATCCAGTTCGACATTTTGAAGCACGGCCGCGCGCCCCGGATACCCGGCTGAAATACGCATGGAAAGCAGCGGCGCGTCCAGAGCGTGCCCAGCCGGTGACTCGGCAAACGCGGCCGGCGAGATCAACGACCCGTTCCTCCCCGGAAATAAATTCGATCGATATTCCAGAAGGTCTGCGGATGAAGCACCGCCGGAGCCACATTCCCCAGCGATGCCGACACCGCCGAGAGCGAGTTCTTGTCCACCAGGACCACCACCGGCGCTTCTTCCACGATGATTTCCTGCACGCGATCGAACAGGGCTTTACGCCGGGCGAAGGCGGGCTCCACGGCTTGCGCGCGCATGAGGCGATCGATCTCGGCTTCCCAGGAAGTTTCGGGCGCGGTCTGCGCGGGATTCCAGGGATGGCTCGAAGCCGAGCTGAGCCAGACGTTCATTCCGCCGCTGGGATCAAGATCGACATTGACCATGCCCAGCAGGCAGCTCTCGTAGTCGAAGGTGCGGGTGATGCGCTCGATCAGAGAACCGAAATCGAGAGTGACCACGTTGAGCCGGATGCCGATGCGCGCCAGGTCCTGCTGGATCATGGAGGCCAGGCGCTCTCTCGACTTATTGCCCGAGTTGGTGATCAGGGAGAACTCGACGGCGTTGCCGTGGCGGTCGCGCAGCACCGCGCCTGCCAGGGAGAATCCGGCGGCCTTCAGGCTCGCCAGGCTAGCGTCGGGGTCGAAAGTGGGAACCCGCAATTTCGCGTTGAACCAGGAGAGATTCGCGGGCGAGACCGGGCCGATGGCAGGAGCCGCATGGCTCCGGTAAACCAGTCGCGCCAGATCCGCGCGGCTGATGGCTTGGGCGATGGCGCGCCGGAACGGGCGCGAACGAAACCACTCCTTCCGGTGCTCCGGAATGGGAGCGCGCGCTACCTGGTTGAACCACAGCTCCTCGCTTTCGAGCGACCGCCCGGCATCGCGCGCCTCGCTGGGGTGTTTCTCCGCCAGCCGGTCGAAGGACTCGGCATCCAGGCCATTGATCAGATGAATGTCGCCGCGAAGGAACCGGACGAGCTCGAGATCGCGATTCTGCTGAATGGACAAGCGTACGGAATCGATATACGGCAGGCGCCGCCCGGCCTCGTCCTTTTTCCAATAGAAAGGATTCCGCGCCAGCAGCAGGGAGGAGCCGGAACGGTAGCCGGTGATGCGGTAAGGCCCCAGCACGGGCATTTCATCGGGCCGCGCCGATTTCTCAACGGCGCGGGCGCTGGTGATGGCCACCTGGTCGAAGAGCCGTTCCAGCCCGGCCATGGGGGCCGGCAATGCCATCACAATGCGATGGCTCCCGGGCTGGCTCACCACGATGGGTCCTTTGCCGGTGCGAAAAGGCTCGCCCGCCGGCGCATGAAGAGCCGGGTCAACGACGGAACGGAGGCTGAACAGCACATCCGCCGGCGTGAGGGGAACACCATCCGAGAAGCGAACCCCGTCACGCAATTTGAATTCGATCTTACGGCCGCCGTCGGAAACCTGCCAGGACTCCGCCAGCTCCGGCTCGAAGGCCTGGGTCTGCCGGTTGATGCGGATCAGCACGCCACCCGTGAGATACTGGAGCACTTCTTCCGGCTCCTCGGAAACCATGAGCGGATTGAAATTCTTCGGCTCGGCGTGCAGGCAGAAGCGCAATTCGCCTCCCGGTGCGGGCTCGGGAAGACGGGCGGCGTGGGGAGACGGCGCCAGACCAAGCGCGAGGGCGCAGACGGCCCAACGTGTATTCATTTCGAGAAATCCTCCATAGGAACGATCAGATGGAAGCAGGCCATCACCAGGAGCAGAAGAGCGAGCGGCGCCAGACGCCACGGGCAGCTCAGCACGGCGTCCACATTCTGCAGCCCGGCGAGCAGGTTGCCCCAGGAAGGGAGCGGCTCGGCGACGCCCAAGCCGAGGAAACCCAGGTTGGCCTCGCTGAGAATGAAGATCGGGATCGACATCCAGAACTGGGCGGCGAGCACCGGCGCCACATTCGGCAGCAGGTGATGCGTCAGCAGGCGCAAACGGCCGCAGCCGCGGGCGCGGGCCTGCCTCATGAAATCTTCGCCCCCAATTTCGCGCGCCGCCGAACGCAAAACCCGCGCCGGCCCAGCCCACCCCAGCAGGCCCAGAAGCAGAAACGTGATGCCCACCGATTGGAGCGGACGTACATTCAACGGCAGCACCGCGCGCACGCTCAGGAGCAGGAACAGCCAGGGCACGGAGAGAAAGAGATCCATCACGCGCGCCAGGCAGGTGTCGATCCAGCCGCCCCAATAGCCCGCGGTGATCCCAGCCGCGGCCCCGATGACGGTTGCGAGCGCGGCGGCGGCCGGCGCCAGCGATAACGAGACGCGGCTTCCGTGGAGGAGCCTGGCGAAGGAATCTCGGCCCAACTCGTCGGTGCCCAGCCAGAAAAATGCCGACGGCTTAGCGGCCGGGGAATCGCGGAACTGCCGGGCGTAACCCGCGGGCGCGAGCCAGCCTGCCAGCAGCGCCGAGAGGTACATGGCGGCGAGCAGACCCATAGCCGTGCGGCGCAGGGATATCATGACGGCGCCGTGGACGACCGCACGATCTCCGCCGCCAGGCCGGAGACACCGGCGACCAGCGACACCAGCAGCGTGATGTCGACCAGCATCGGCAGGTCGCGCTTGAGAGCCGCCTGCCAGGCCATCTGCCCGAGGCCAGGCGAGTCGCACAGAACCTCGATGGGAATGACGGCGCTGAAAGCCACGCTTACCGAAACGCCCAGCAGCGCCAGCATGGCGGGAGCGGACGGCCGCAGCAGGTGCGCCCAAACCAGCCGCCCCGTACCCACACCCCGCGCCCGCGCCATCCACACGTGGGGCGCGCCGGCGGCCCTTCCCAGAATGGCGCGCGCGTAACGAAAGACTCGGGGAAAGATGACCAGGGCGATCACGGCGGCGGCGGCTTTTTTCCCGTCGAGCCGGCCGGCAAGCCCCATGCCCAAGGCCAGCACCGACGAAGGAAGGCAGAGGAGAAACGCGGCCAGGGCACCGGCCGAGAGGTCTATGGCGCGCCGCGAGAGAGCGGCGGCGAGTGCGCACAGCATTCCCAGGACCCAGCCCAGCCCCAGTCCCGCGCCGGCCGAAGCCAATGTCTCCGGGAGGCGCTCCGCGATCAGGGCGGCCACCGGACGATGGAAGCTGGCGGACATCCCCAGATCGCCGGTCAGGGCCCGCGCCAGGAATCGCAAGTAGTCCGGTAAGACGCCGCGATCCGAAGATTTGGCCTCTTGCCGAATCCGCCGGACGCTGTCCTGGCTGTAGCGGGCGTCAAATTCCCGTTCGTCCACGCCAAACCCGGGCGACCGCCGAACCAGTGTGGCCGCGATCCACCCGCCCAGCAGTGCGGTCAGGACTACGGTGATGAAGGAGTGCATCAGGCGTGCGCGCATCCTCAGATTTCATCGGCTGCTTCACGGGCTGAGATTAGTTGGCGAGCGTCAGCAGCCCTACTGGATGAGGACCGCTTTGGAATCTGGGGCGGGGGCGGGGCCGGCCGGCTGTAAGGGCCGGGTGCGTGTCTGCTTGGCTTGATACATGCGCTTGTCGGCAGCGGCCAGAAGCTGCTCGGCATCGCTTCCGTCGTCGGGAAAGCAGGCCTCGCCTACGCTGATGGAAAGAATGTCCTCTCCGCAGAAAGAGAGCCCGACCTCGCTGGCGACCCGCCGGAAGTCGCGCGACTTGGTGGCGATGGCTTCGCGCGCGCTGCCGGCCAGGATCATGACGAATTCGTCGCCGCCCATGCGCGCCACGCAATCGTATTCGCGGCAGCAGTTGCGCAGCCCCTGGGAAATCAGCTGCAGGACTTTGTTGCCCGCCAGATGCCCAAACCGGTCGTTGATGTCTTTGAAGCCATCGAGATCGAGCACCAGAACCACCAGCGGCTCGCCGGTCCGCTTGGAGCGCGCCAGTTCGCTATCCAATTGCAGGAACAGGGAGCGCGCGTTGGGAAGTGTGGTCAGCTCGTCGGTGACCGAGGAGTTCTCCACCTGGCGGTACTTCAGCGCGTTTTCGAGCGCAATCCCGGCTTTGGAGCTGATGGCCTGCAGAATGCGCAAGTGGTCCCGGGTGAAAGCATCCGCTTCGGCACGATACAACGTGAGGACTCCGGCGACCCCGGTCAGGCCCTCGAGCGGAACGGCCAGGGCCGAACGCAGATTGCTGAACTTACCGGGATCGTTGAGATAGCCCGGCTCAACCGACGGATTGCCGTTGATGATGGGCCGGCGGTTTTCCGCCACCCAGCCCGAGAGTCCCTGGCCCAGCGGAATATCCAGCGAAGAAAACAGCCGGTACTCCTCGCCATTGACGAACTGCGGCGTGAGGCGCTGGTCCTTGCGCACATAGATGGCCACGGTATCGTGCGGGATGAGGTGTTTGAGCCGCGCCGCCAGCAGCGACAGGGTCTCATCGACGCTGAGCGAACTGCCCAGCTCGTTGAGCACTTCGGCCAGCATGTGGAACTCCTGGCGGGCCGCCGCTATGGAGGACAGAAAATCAAAGGAGGTCTCCGCCCGCGTGGGCTTGCCCACGTTTTCAAAGCCCGCACCAGGGGCGGCGCCGCGCTCGATGCGCGCATTGGTGGAAAGCTTGGTCTCCTCATTGGGAGTGGCCCGGGCCATGCGCTCGAGCTCTACGCAGCGCCGCTTCAAGACTTCGATGACGCGAGGGTCGAAGGCCTTGCCCGTGTCGGCGACCACTTTTTGCAGCGCCACCTCCAGAGGAAAGGCGCGCCGGTACTGCCGGTCCGAGGCCAGCGCGTCCAGACAATCGACGACCGCCAGAATGCGCGCGCCCATGGGGATTTGTTCGCCCTTGAGGCCGTCCGGGTAGCCGGAGCCATCCCACTTTTCATGGTGCGCCCGAACGATGGGCACCACCGGATAAGGAAAGCGCACCCGCTCCAGAATCTCCGCCCCCACCACCGGGTGGATTTTCATTTTCTCGAACTCTTCCGGGGTCAGCTTGCCGGGCTTGGAAATAATGTACTCCGGGACCGCGAGCTTGCCGATGTCGTGCAGGAGCGACGCGGTTTCGACGGCCTGCTGCTCGCTGGGGTTGAGGTGCAGCTCCCTCCCGATTTCTGTAGCATAGACTTTCACGCGGCGCAGATGATCGTGCGTGGCGTCGTCTTTGGCGTCGATGGCCAGGGCCAGCGCTTCGATGGTGCGCAGGTGCAGGTCGGCCATCTCCAGGACATGCTTTTTCTCTTCTTCGAGGCGGCCCAAATACAAGTCATAGGAGCGGTATACCAGGTAAAGGACAGGAAGCAGGAGCAAGGTGATCTGCCAGCCTGACCGCAGGGAGAGCCCGTGCACCAGCCCCGCCAGGGCGGAGCCTACCAGGTATTGCGAGGCGGTCCACACAAAGCTCTCCCGCCATACGGTCCACAGGTGCTTTCCCTCCGTGATCGCCACAATTCCCGAGATGGTGACGGTGTTGACCAGGAAGAACACCACGGTGGAGGCGAACAGGAGCGTGGGCAGGGAACTATCCAGGGCGCGGAGCGCAGGCCAGTGATACACGATGTAGCCGGCGTAGGAGGCAATGGTCACGCTGGCCAGATTGAAGACCAACTGCTCAGGCCGCGGTTTCTTGGAGGCGCGCCACAGCATCTGGCCCAGCGCGCTGGCGCAGGTAATCACGAGCACCTGCTGGAGTTCCAGCTCCATGATGGCCACGGTGATGAAGAAGAAATTCGCCGACATCGTGCCCGTGATCCCGGGCAGCCGTACTTTCAAGCGCGAGGACAGCACGGCGCAGACCAGATAGCAGAGGTATTGCGCGGCATGCTGCGTCCCCGCCACGCGCGGCGCCTGTTCGAGGATCAGCACGGCTAACGTCGCCGTCACGATGAGGTAGGCTTTGGCCTTCAGTGACACAAGTCCCCGGTCCGTAGTTCCCATCGGCGGGCTGGGGCTAAACCTTTAGAAAGCCTGGATGGCGGAAGTTTTGGCGCATCGGTCGAGGCGCCGGTTTAAAGATTCTGCAGAAAAGGAACGATGGTTTGAAGGACGCCCATGGACCTGGACATATCGGTTCCCCCCTGCCTGGTGAGCGCGCCTCCGTGCGCCGGCTTGCACACCTTCATGGGCATGCCGGCGGTCATCAGCAGCCAGCCCATGCGCCGGCTGCTGGCGTTTGTGGAGCGAGTGGCCAGGGCCAATGCGGCGATCCTGATCACCGGCGAAAGCGGCACGGGAAAGGAACTGATCGCCCGCGCCATCCACCACTACTCCATGCGGTGCGCGCGCCCGTGGATCGACCTGAACTGCGCGGCACTGCCGGAGTTGCTGATCGAAAGCGAGTTGTTCGGATACGAAAAAGGCGCGTTCAGCGGTGCGCTCACGACCAAGCCCGGCATGTTCGAGCTGGCGCAAACGGGCTCGGTGTTCCTGGATGAAATCGGCGACCTGCCGCCGCGCATGCAGGTGAAGCTGCTGCGCGTGCTGGATGGAGCGCCGTATTACCGGCTGGGCGGAACGCACAAAATCTCTGTGGATGCGCGCGTCATCGCCGCCACCAACCAGGACCTGGAAGAGGCCATGGCGGCTGGAACTTTCCGGCGCGATCTCTATTACCGGCTGGCGCAGGTGCGCGTCCACGTCCCGCCGTTGCGCGACCGCCTGGACGATGTCCGGCCGCTGGCGCGTTTCTTTTTGGAAAAACAGGAACCCGGCTTGCAGCTTTGCGATCAGGCGCTCGACGCACTGGAGCAATACGGCTGGCCGGGAAACGTACGGGAACTGCGCAACGTAGTGGTGCAGGCGGCGGTCATGGCGGATGGCGAAGTGATCGGGTCGGAAGATCTTCCCTTCCTGGTCCAATCGGCGCCCCCCAAGCCTGTCACGCTCGAGGATATGGAGCGTGAGATGATCCTCAGAGTCTTGACCGACACCGGTGGTCAGCAACAGCAAACCGCCGACATCCTGGGTATCTCGCTGCGCACGCTGAGCCGGAAGCTGAAAGCTTACAACGAAGGCGCGATGTAAAGCCGCAGGCACATCAGGGTGCCGGGTGAAGACAAGGTCGCGAGCTTTGGCCTGATGGTGGCAGGGGAAGCAGGTCTTCATCCACGCCACGTCCGCAGCTTTGCCGTCTTTGAAGTGAGCGAACCCCCAGCCGCCCCTGGCGGCGTACTTTTTCGAGTCCTTGACCATGAGCTGAATGTTTGTTGGGACGCAGGCAATGAAAGATTGGGATCGGCCAAAGACCTGGTTGTTTTCCTCCGATGGGAGGTGACTGTAGCGCAAAGCAGCAATGATTGTGCCGTCGGGGAATGAAAGCTTTCCCTCGCGGTAAGCTCCGATCGCTACATCATTACCTAAGACAGCTCCCAGACCGTTGGGGTTTGCCCTCTTCGTGGGCCAAAGAGATCAACCTCCAGTCGCGATATCCTGAGGGAACTTTGTCCACGAAGATTGGCGCGGCCTCTCCGTTCGGTTGTCCATATGCCGGGCCGATGTAGGCGACTACGCCGGCAACTGCTGCCACTGCAACCAGCGCGAAAGCAATCCTTCATACGCACCTCCCTCGAATGTGCGTAATTGAACACTGAGATTTTTCAGCTAGACGACGTTTATTCGCGAGCTGTTAGAGAGACATCTTAGTTCAGGCGACCGCACCTACACATTAGTTACTCAAGAATCGTATCGCGCCAGACAAATCTTTCCGCATTAATTTGAAACGCGAGCTAACACTGGGCACGTCCTACGGAATAACGCAGTAAGACTTTCGGGGACGGAAATTCCGGCGGGCGCACTGCAACAGGCGCGTCCTCCGGTGAGGTTACGATTCGTGAAGTTGTGAACGCATTCTGAGAGGACCAGAGGAGATTTCTATCGTGAGACCAGCATTCTGTTATCTCGCCACTTGTTCGGGGCTGCTTTTATGCGCGTCGTTCGCGAACGCGCAAAGCACGTTCGATGTGAATCTTGGTTTCGGCACCGCCAATGTCAAGTCCAATGGACAGGGCATCGATGGCGCCTCGTCCACCAACGCATTCGGCAGTTGCGCGCTTTCTTCAGGAGACACGTTGTGCCAGGCGACCCCGCGCCTCAACGGTTTCTTCCTGGGCATCGGTGGTGACGTTATGTTGACCAAGCGTTACGGGATTGGAGCGGAAGTCAACCTCCAACCCACGCAGAGCAACTATGGCCCGCTGCAATACCGGCAAACGTTTTACGATTTCAATGGCATTTACGCCCCCATCCATCAGAAGCGGGTGCAGGTGCAATTGCAGGGAGGAATTGGAGGCGCCAAAACCGGTTTTTCGTTCGCGCAGAATTCCTGCGTGGGAACCGCCGTATGCTCCAACGTGGCACAGCCGGTGGGAAGCGCGAATCATTTCCAGGTGCATGCGGGACTCGGCGTCCAGTTCTTCTTGACCGAGCATATATTCGTCCGCCCACAATTCGACTTCCACTATGTGCCGGGGCTCACCGACCAGTTTGGCAGCAGCGCGGTGCCCGAGGGCACGATCTGGGTAGGATACAGTTTCGGCGAACGGTAGCATGACTACTGCATGGGAAGCGGCAGGTTCCTGGGATCCGCCCGGCGCACGTCGCTCTCGTCGTAGTGGGAGCGAACCAGCGGCGCGCCGGTGGTCGAGGGATGCAGCAGGTTCACGGTGATGGGATCGTTGCGCAGGGCGGTCGAGCCGGCCGTAATGAGCGTCCCTTCGTCGTTTACTTCAACTTCACCGGCGCCGCCGGCCTCTGGGGCCACTTCACCGGCTTTTCTTTCAGGCGCTTCTGCACCTCGGCGACGGCGCGTTCCAGTTGCGGGTCACGGCCTTCGATCACCGATTTCGGATCGTTGTCCACTTCGATATCGGGATCGACACCATGGCCCTCGATGATCCATTCGCCCTTCAGATTGGCGTAACCGAACTCCGGCACGTTCACGTGTCCGCCATCGAGCAGCATGCCATGATCCGTGATCCCGACCGTCCCGCCCCACGACCGTTTGCCGATGAGCGGGCCGAGGCCGGCCTCGCGGAACATCGCCGGAAAAATGTCGCCATCCGACGCTGAGTTTTCATTCAGGATCACAGCCATGGGCCCGATGAATGTCCCATCAGGATACAATTGCGCGTCTTCGATGGTGCGGGGGAAATCGGCCGCCAGCGGTTTTCGCCGCAGGCGCTCGATCAGCATGCGCGAGACGTTGCCGCCGCCATTGACCCGGTCATCGACGATGAGCCCTTCCTTCTTGAGCTGCGGATAGTACCACTTGATGAACTCGCGGATGCCGTCCGCCCCCATGTCCGGCACGTGCAGGTAACCGATTTTGCCGCCGGACAGATCGTTCACCTTTTGCCGGTTCCGATTGACCCAGTCGAGGTAGATGAGCTTACTCTCGTCGGTCACCGGCTTGTAGGAAACCGTGCGCGCGCCCTCCGTGGCGGGCTTGTCGTTCACCAGCAACTGGACGGGATTGTCGGCCAGGTTCCGCAGAAAGTGGTACACATCGTCCTTGCCGGTCAGGTCGCGCCCGTTGATGGCGAGAACGTAGTCGCCCACCTTCACGTTGATGCCGATCTCCGTCAGAGGCGCGCGGTAGATCTCCTCCTCATTCTGGCCTTGGAAAATCTTGGAGATCTTGTAGCGATTGGATGCCTGCTCCAGTTCGAACCGCGCTCCGGCAAGCGCGACGCGCGGGCGGGGCGGCAACGGGATATCGCCGCCGGCAATGTAGGCGTGCTGCACCGTCAATTCGGAGATCATCTCGCTGATCACGTAGTTGAGGTCCGTGCGGTCGCCCACGTAGGGCAGCCAGGTGCGATACTGCTCGCGCAGGGCTTCCCAATCGTAGCCGTGCATGTTCGGCACGTAGAAGAAATCGCGGTACCGCCGCCAGACTTCGTTGAAAATCTGCGGCCATTCCTCGGCCGGGACGCGGTCCGTCATCAGACCGGCGGTGGGAACGGTCTTCTTCGAAGCGGCGCCGGTGGGAGTCGCATCCATCACCAGCCATGCCGCGGGCTGGTGCGCTTGCTGCTGCCGTACCAGAACCTTGGAGCCGTCACGCGACATCCAGAAACCGTTGGCATCGTCGGCCAGCACGCTTTCTTTCCGGTCCTTGATGGAGTAGATCTTGAGCGCCGGCTTGGTGGCCGCGTCGCGCCCGTAATAGAATGCCGGGGTCGTCAGGTAGAGCAGGTGCCCATCCTTCACCTCGAGACCCTGGTAGTTGCCGGCGTCCACGGGAACCCGAGCCACACGCGAGCCGAGCCCGTCAAAGTCGATGGTCAGCTCCTTCTTGGCTTCCTTGTCTTTGTCCTTGTCTTTGTCCTTGTCCTTGGCGGCGTCCTCCTTTGTAATCGTTACTTCGTCGCTCTCCGGTGGGAATGGGTGCTTGACGTCCTTGCGAAGCGCCAGCGCGTAGATTCCGGTGGACCGGTTGAGCGCGAAGTTGAACTCGATCGTCGAAATCTGCGGCGCGAATTCGTGGGTGCTGAGGAAATAGAGATAATCGCCCTTGGGATCCCACGCGGGATTTCCCGCATTGAACATTTCGTCCGTTAGCTGGTGGGTCTGGCCGTCCGCGGCGTTCCAGATGTAAATCGATCCGAATCCGTTCGCATGGTTCATGCTGTATGCCAGAAAGTCGCCCCGCGGCGACCAGACGTAATCGGTGATGCGGCCGTGACGGGATTGCGCGATCTCCACCAGCTTCTTGTCGGCCACAGTCAACACCAGCAGCCGGCCATCTTTATCGCTGAGGGCAATTCGTTTGCCGTCCGCCGACCACTCGGGCGCGTAGCGCATGGCCTTGCCGCCGCTGGTCAACGGCTCGGCGGGCGTGGCGCCGTCCTGCGCTACCACCCATACCTCTTCCTCTCCGCTCTTGTCCGAGATGAAGGCCACCTTGGAGCCGTCCGGAGACCATCGCGGCCATTTGTCGTGGGCGCCCGAGGTCATGGTCAGGTTCCGCGTCGGCCCTTTTTCCACGGGAGCCGAGAAGATGTCGCCCCGCGCGGCGAATAGCACACGTTCCCCCTTCGGACTTAAAGAGGCGTGTTCGATCAAGCCGGCGGCGGATACGCGTGACGCCCGGCGTGCGACACCGTCATCCGGAACCGCGATGGAAATCGGCGCCGACTTGCCCGACTTCACGTCCAGCACTTGCAGTTCGCCGTTCAGTTCATAGACGATCCGCGATTGCCGGTCCGAATTCGGCCAGCGAACGTCCCACTGCTTGCTGGAAGTCACCTGCGTGGTCTTGCCCGAGCCCAGATCGTAATCGTAGAGGTTGAAGTGCCCGTCGCGGTCGGAGTTGAAGTAAATCTTGTTGCCGATCCACATGGGGTCGCGGTTGGAGCGCGGGTTGTCCGCAATCTTCTTTGCCTCATGTGTCTCCACATCGAATATGTAGAGGCTGTTCGCCTGCCCGCCCGAATAGCGCTTCTCCGTGCGGAAGTCGCGTGACCGCGGCGAGTACACCAGTTTGTTGCCGCCCGGCGAAAAGGACGCCGCGCCCGATTCCGGCATGGGCAGCGGCGTCGCCGGCCCGCCGTCCACCGGGACGGTGTACAAGCGGCTCAGCGGCAGCGTCCAGGCGTCCCGCAGCGACCGGAAGATGACGCGCTTGCCATCATTGGTCCAGCCATAGACCTGGTTGTCCCAGCCCCACCGCGGCGTGAGCGGCCCTTGCGCCGGATAGAACGTCAGTTGCCGTGGTACGCCGCCGGTGGCCGGCATCACGTAGACCTGCTCATCGCCGTCATACTGGCCGGTGAAGGCGATCCACTGGCCGTCTGGGGAGAATCGCGCGAAGACTTCCTCGCCGGGGTGAGCGGTCAGGCGCGTGGCCGTGCCGCCTTTGGCGGGGGCCGTCCACAAATCGCCGCTGTACGTGAACACCACCTTGTCTCCGTGGATATCGGGAAAACGTAGCAACTTGGTTTGTGCCAGCAACGGCAGGAACGCAAAACCGGCGCACAGCGCCAGGCGGACAGAACGATAGCAGATGGGCAAGACTTCCTCCTCAACCAGCCTGATGATAAAGAGACTCTAACAGAAGACGCCAGTGGGCTGCGGGTCTGGGGCACTCGGTGGGGCGAAATGGAAAATTCCGGGGCGAAATCCGGGCTTGCACCGTCGGCGCGGTTGTGTTGGGCTAGCTATGTGCGGGCAATCCGAATCGGCGGCCTTCTGCTGGCTTGCGGATTGATGTGCGCCGGTCAGTCGTGGGAGATCGGAGCCGCTGCCGGATACGGCCTTTATCGAGCCGCTAGCGTCTACGCGCCCGACGGCAAGGCCACCGCCGGCATCACCAACCGCTTCACTTTGAGCGGCGTGCTGGGACAAGACCGTTTCGAATATTTCTCGGGCGAGGTCCGTTATCTCTACCAGGATGGCGATCCATTTTTGCGCGCGAGTGGCGGCAAAACCAATATTCAGGGGCAATCGCACGCCATCCATTACGACCTGCTCGCTCATTTCTCGCCGCGCCGGTCCAGAATTCGGCCCTACCTGGCGGTTGGCCTGGGAGCGAAGTGGTACGTCGCAAACGGTCCTGAAAATCCCGCACAGCCTCTCAGCGACATCGCGCAACTGGCGCACACCACAGAGCTCAAGGGTTTGCTGACCGGAGGCGGCGGCGTCAAGCTGCGTTTCGGCGCCATCATGGTGCGGCTGGATTTCCGCGACTACATCACGCCGTTTCCGAAAAAGCTGATTGTGCCCGCGCCCTTCGCAACTGCGCGCGGCTTGTTCCAACAGTTTACGCCGTTGGTGGGCGCGAGCTACACATTCTGACCCGGCGGAACCGCCATGCTACACTCCTCGTTAATGCCGCAGGATCGCGCGGAAATGCCGGATGAACCGCCTCCGTTCCTGGGCACGTGGCCGCGTGTTTATACGGCCGTCCTGGTTTATCTCGCTGCGCTGATCGTTCTGTTCTACGCCTTCACGCGATTCTTTTCATGAGACCGCTCGACTGGCTGGTGCTGTGCAGCACACTCACGTTTATTGTCCTCTACGGTCTCTACAAAGGCCGCGGCTCGGACACCGTCAACAAATATCTGCTGGCCGGCAAGACCATGCCCTGGTACGCCATGGCGCTATCCATCATGGCGACGCAGGCCAGCGCCATCACCTTCATTTCGACTACCGGGCAGGCCTACGTCGACGGCATGCGGTTCGTGCAGTTTTATTTCGGGATGCCGATCGCCATGGTGATTGTTTCGGCGACCGCGGTCCCGCTGTTCCATCGCGCCAATGTCTACACGGCGTACGAGTATCTGGAAAAACGATTCGACAGCAAAACGCGCGCACTGGCGAGCGCCGTCTTTCTCATACAGCGTGGCCTCTCCGTCGGGCTTTCGCTCTACGCGCCGGCCATCGTGCTGTCGGTAATCTTCGGCTGGCCAGACCGGCTGACCACGCTGGGCATGGGCGCGTTGATCACCATCTACACCGTCACCGGGGGCATCAAAGCCGTCACCTGGACCGACGTGCAGCAAATGATCATCATTCTGGTCGGGCTGTTGGTTGCGTTCGTTCTGATCATCCGCATGCTGCCTCCGGCCCTGTCGTTTGTCGATGCCGTCTATCTGGCGGGCGCCGTCGGAAAGCTCAACGCGGTGGACCTGAAGTTCGATCTGGCGAACCGCTATAACGTGTGGAGCGGGCTGATCGGCGGGGCGTTCCTGGCTCTGTCTTACTTCGGCTGCGATCAATCGCAGGTGCAGCGCTATCTCACCGGCAAGTCGATTGCGCAAAGCAAGCTGAGCCTGATGTTCACTGCCATGGCGAAAATTCCGATGCAATTCTTCATCCTGTTCGTGGGCGCCATGGTGTTCGTGTTTTTCCTTTTCGAGCGTCCGCCCCTTCTGTTCCAGAACCTGGCCATGAAGGAACTGCAAGCGCCCCAGGTCAGCGCCCAGTACGCGCCCATTGAAACCCGCTTCCAGCAGGCCTTCGAGCACCGCAAGGAAGCGGCCATCGGCTTGGCGGAAGCGCGGCGCAAGGGCGACGGCGCAAAACGGGCCGAATCGCTGGAACAATTCCGGCAGGCTCAGTCGGAGATCAACGGCGCGCGCACAGAAGGGGCCACGCTCTACGTAAGGACGCACGAGGAGAAAGGCTTCAACGACACGAACTACATTTTCCTGTCCTTTGTGACGCGCTACTTACCGGCCGGCGTGGTGGGCCTGCTGATCGCGGTGATCTTCGCGGCCGCCATGTCGTCCAGCTCCGGCGAGGTGAATTCGCTGGCCACGGTCACCGTGATCGACGTGTACAAGAGACACGTTCGTCCGAATGCATCGGACCACCATTATTTGTGGGCTTCGCGCCTGGCCACGGCCTTCTGGGCCTCGTACGCGGTTTTCTTCGCTCAGTACGCCAAGAAGCTGGGCTCGTTGATCGAAGCCGTGAATATGGTCGGCTCGCTTTTCTATGGTTCGCTGCTGGGCGTGTTCGTGCTGGCCTTTTGGTTTCGCAGGGTGAACGGAACGGGCGCATTCGCCGGCATGCTGGCGGGTGAGGCGGCCATCTTCTGGGCTTTCTGGTTCACCGGGATCTCTTTTCTCTGGTACAACGTGATCGGCTGCGTAGTGGTAGTGGTGACGGGAGTGCTGGTTTCGTATGTCAGACCGACGCCGGGGACTGGCTCCACTGTCCCTGGTCTCAACAGTCGCACCTGACCGGACCGCTCGTCGTGGACAGTGCAGCCTGTCCCCATGTCCCGCTCCCCCTGGCTTCCTAGTGGCGGGAAACAAGCGGCACCACCGGCTCCACTTATCGGCTAAGGCACTGGCTCCTGTATCGAGGGACTCTCCCTTGTCGCATGCTCTTGGACCGAGCTCCTGATGACGCCCGTCTCGTCCACAAAGTACGCCCGGAAGCCCGTGACGTCACGTTGTGCCGGCACCGCCTCAAGAGCGAACCCTGATCCGCTAGTTCTGAGCGTGAAGACATAACCATCGATTTGCCTTGGCTTATCGGGCAAGAGGATTACGCCGTTCGGAAGGTTCAGCGCCGATACACAGCAACCCTCCATTCGTGCGCGTGCGCCCATCAAAGAACGAACAGCGTTCTTCTGGTTCCGCCTTGGTGCACTAACGGGATGAACTAGAAGTGCCGAGGCTACCACCAAGCCAACACCCAAGCACGTACTGAATATGACGATCTTGCGCTGATGGCTCATCCTAGTAGTGAACACATTCTATAAAATGTGAGAATTCACTTACGGGTGTCCACGTGCAGCTGTGGCCCAGCTCATGCAAGATAGTAGGGAATTCCAGGAACAGTCCCCACGTCCTGACCCTTACACCGTCACCGTCACTGTCGCCACTTCGACTGCCGAGCGGTTTCCCTCTACCACCACGATGCCGGATTCCGTCACGTAGTGGAAGCGGCGATCCAGTTCCAGATCGTAGCCGATGCTGCCGTCTTGCGGGACCCGCACATTCTTGTCCAGAATGGCCCGGCGCACTTTCGAGCGGCGTCCGATATCGCAGTTGTCCAGGATGATCGAATCCTCCACCAGCGCTCCGGCATGCACGCGCACGTGGCGGCCGATCACCGAATTCCGCACCACGCCGCCGGAAAGAAGCGCTCCGCCGGAAATGACCGAGTCGATCGCTTGCCCGCGCCGGTTCTCCTCATCGAAGGTGAATTTCGCCGGAGGATCAGGAAAGCCTGTCGTCCGCAATGGCCATTCACGGTTATAGAGGT
>Ga0335079_10002232_pt1 | contig 22372 bp, 20 predicted proteins | sample Lox_Sample_33_FD_206719 | JGI IMG/M metagenome (GOLD analysis project Ga0335079, IMG submission 206719) | Soil microbial communities from Loxahatchee National Wildlife Refuge, Florida, United States - Lox_Sample_3.3 | ecosystem: Environmental > Terrestrial > Soil > Wetlands | place: USA... | reverse complement strand
TGAATCGCCAAAGCTGAAAGCGCCCATCGGAACCGACAAACCGCATCACCGGAGGCAGGCGCGAATCATGGGGATCAGAAATCGTCTTGAGCGCAAGAAACTTGACGCTGTGGGCCGTGGCGCTGCGCGCAACTGCGGCAGCTTCCATATCGACCGCGTGTCCACCGAATGCGTCCGCGAGCCTAGCCTTTTGTTCCACGTCCGCAACCGAATCGAAGGTCACCAGGACGCCATCTCCTGAACCAGCGTCAGTGCGACTCCCGTCCTTCGCATCAATCACGTGCCGCGGAGTCAGCAGTTGACCCGCCTGAAATGACCGATCAAGCGCCCCGGCAAAGCCCGCCGAGATGACCAAACGCGGTTGATACAGGCTGATAACGGCCTCGGCAGCCCGCCTCGCATTCTCAGCCCCGATTCCTCCGCAAACCACCACTACAGGCCGGTTCTCGTAAAAGCGATAGGTGCGACCCTCGTATTCCGTGACAGCAACTTGCCAGTCTTGCACCAGGCGGGAAACCTCTCGCTCCATGGCAGCAACTACAGCGACTTTGAAATCAACACTCATCGAATTCGACCCGCACGCGCGTCAGGCGTATCCGTATGTGCGGAACCAATCCACCGCACGCCGCAGCGCCCCGTCCACCGATCCTGAAGTCCATCCCAATTCCTGCACGGCTTTGGCGGACGAAACGAACATCTTCTTGCGGCCCATGCGCACAGCATCGATCGTGGCACGAGGCTCGCGGCCCAGCATACGACCGGTGATCAACTCGTCCACCACGCCCGTTGCCAGGGCCATCGCATACGGCACGCGCACCCTGGGTGAGGGAAGGCCGGTGATCGAAGCCAATTTATCCAGAATCTGTTTCAACGTCAGATTCTCCCCGCCCAGGATGTAACGCTCGCCGGTTCTTCCCTTCTCAAGCGCCGCCAGATGGCCGTGCGCACATGCCCGCACATCCACCAGGTTCAAACCTGTATCGACGTAGGCCGGAAACTTCCGCTTCAGGAAATCCACAATGATCCGCCCGGTAGGGGTTGGCTTGATGTCCTGTTCGCCCACCGGTGTTGATGGATTCACCACGACCACGTCCATTCCGCTGCGACCGGCGGCTATGGCAACTTCTTCCGCCATGAACTTCGACCGCTTATAAGGCCCGATCATGTCCTGCAGCGAGACCGGCGCATTCTCATCCACGGGGTGCCCGTTCGAACCAAATCCCATGGTGGCTACGCTCGACGTGTAAACCACCCGCCGCACGCCGTTTTTCCGGGCGGCCTCGAGCACTGCGCGCGTCCCCTCGACATTCGAACGGTACATCTGCTCGGGATCGCGCACCCAGAGGCGGTAGTCGGCGGCCACGTGGAAAACAACCTCGCAACCGGCAAGCGCCTTTTCGATGGATGCCGGATCACGAAGGTCGCCTGTGACCTGATCTGCGCGCAGCCCCTCGAGATTCCTCGGATTGCTGCCAGAACGCACCAGGAGTCGCAGATTGGCGCCGTGTTCGGCCAGAACCCGGGCCACGTGGCTGCCTACGAACCCTGTCGCGCCAGTGACGAAGGCTAGCATGAGGGCTTCCAGTTCGCCGCCGTCCGCTCAAACTGGTTAGGAAAGGCCGACGGCTGAGAGCTGGCGGCTATTCCAACTCCTCCGGCCGCAGTGAGATGTTTTTCTCCCCTGCAGCCTTGCGCTCCCAGTAATTCTTGACCCAGTTCTCCCAGTTCTTGCCCGCCGCCATATCGCGGCCGGTAAAAGCCAGAGCTGCGATGTCGGCAAAGGAAATCGCAATTCTCGCGCCACCGCTCTTGGGCAGGAGACGCACCGAACTTTCCTGCAGCGTGGATCCGCTGCGGCGATCGAATACATAGCCTTCGACCTGGCTCCCGTCCTGCCGCGTGATCATTACATCACCGCGATAGTCGAATGCCTGCTCCAGGGCTTCCCGAATCTCCTGTTCGCTGGCGAGTGCCGGCACCCAGCCCTCGAGCTTTTCGTGGACTGTGCCCTGGGCAATCTCCAGCGAGTCGGGATCGACCGCAGCCGGAGTTCCACGACCTGCTTCCCTGCCGCTCAAACTCGCGTCTCCTCAACGGCCGGCGCGTCAATCTGCACCAGCGGGTTGAAAGCATGCACCGGTTTTACCGGCTCTTCCAGCAGGCGAAGAGCAGCTGGATCCCCGTAGCCGCCGGACATGCGGGCCCGTACCTCCTGCCACATGCTGCGTACAGAACCGAACATGTCATTTACGGCAGAAGCTTCATAGCCGCTGTGAACCATGCAGTTGGCGCACTTGGGATTACCCGATTCAGTTCCGTAGCGCTCCCAATCTGTGGATGCCATGAGCTCGGAAAAAGTATCAGCATAGCCATCCTGCAGCAGATAACACGGTTTCTGCCAGCCGAAAACGTTGAAGGTCGGCATGCCCCAGGGCGTGCACGCGTAATCGCGCTTGCCCATCAGAAACTCGAGGAACAGCGCCGACTGATTGAACTTCCAGCTTTTGTTGCGATTCGAAAGCATGGCGCGGAAAAGTCGGCGCGTGCGTGCGCGGCCCAGAAAGCGCTGCTGGTCCGGCGCCTTGTCGTAGGAATAACCCGGGGAAAGCATCATCCCTTCGACTCCCAGCTCCATCATTTCGTCGAAGAAGGCCCGCACGCTCTTCGGATCGGCTCCGTCAAAGAGCGTTGTGTTCGTGGTGACACGAAAACCTGCATCCAGAGCGGTCTTGATTCCTTCGAGCGCTTTGTCGTAACCGCCCTCCAGGCAAACGGAAAAATCGTGGTGCTCGCGCTGCCCATCCATGTGAACGGAGAAGCTCAAGTACTTGCTGGGCTTGAACAGATGCAGCTTTTCCTGGAGCAGCAACGCATTCGTGCAGAGATAAATGTACTTCTTGCGCGCAACCAGGCCGGCCACGATTTCTCCGATCTGGGGATGCAGCAGGGGCTCGCCGCCGGGAATCGAAACCGTGGGCGCACCGCATTCTTCGACTGCGCGGAAGCATTCTTCCGGCGTCAATTGCGCCCGCAGTACATGGGCGGGATACTGAATCTTGCCGCAGCCGGCGCATGCCAGATTACAGCGGAACAGCGGCTCCAGCATCAGCACCAGCGGATACCGCTTGCGCCCTTTGAGCTTTTGCCCCAGGACGTAAGTTGCCACCGTCCACATCTGTGAAATGGGTACTGCCATCAGCTCTCTCCCAGTCTGCGAACTCTTACCCGCTACTCCTCTATCCTGCCCGCCGCAGGCCGACACCCGGAGTCAGCCCGGCCATGATCTTCTTGTAGGTAGTCAAAGCGATCAGCGGAAAATACTGGCAATACATGTGGTACCTGAGATAGAACACCCGCGGGAAACCAGTGCCCGTGAAATAGGCCTCATCCCAGGAACCATCCTTCCTTTGTGTGCGCAGCAAATATGCGATACCGCGCGCGACCGAGTCGCTCCGTGTATCCTGCGCGGCCATCAGTCCCATCACCGCCCAGGCAGTCTGTGAAGGCGTGCTCGGTCCCACGCCCTTGGTGCTGGCATCGTCGTAGGAACTGCAGGTTTCACCCCAGCCGCCGTCGGGGTTCTGCATCATACGCAGCCACTCGGCGCCCTGCTGGATACAGGGTTCGTGATGGTCCACGCCCATGGCCTCAAATCCGCGCAAAACCAAGGCGGTGCCGTAGACATAGTTGACGCCCCAGCGTCCAAACCAGCTTCCGTCGGGTTCCTGTTCCTTGCGGATAAACGCAATCGCTTTCTTCACCGCGGGATGAGTCTGGTCGTAGCCGTAGGCGGCCAGCATCTCCAGGATTCGTCCCGTGATGTCGACGGTTGCCGGATCCAGCATGGCATTGTGATCAGCAAACGGGATGTTCTGAAACACCATGCGGTCGTTGTTCTTGTCAAACGATGCCCACCCGCCGTTGCGGCATTGCATGGAGAGAATCCAGTCGATCGCGCGTTGCACCGATTCGCGCTGATAACGTCCGTTAGGATGCTCCACGTGGGCCAGCCCCAGGCAGACCTGCGCGCTGTCATCCACATCGGGGTAGAACTCGTTGTTGAACTCGAAGTACCATCCCCCGGGCTGGCCTTGCTTGTTCTTCACCTTCCAGTCGCCCGCGGTACGCACCTGCTTTTGCAGGATCCAATCCGCACACTTGATCATCCGAGGATCGTTCGCGGGAACGCCGCTTTCTCCTAATGCAAACAGGGCGTAGGCCGTATCCCACACCGGAGACTTGCAGGGCTGCATGCGGAAGGTATCACCCTCTTCGATTCCGTGCTTTTCAAATTCATCAAGGGCACGAATGACCTGTGGATCGTCCACCGAGTAGCCGAGGCAGCGCAGCGCAACGATCGAATTGAGGATCGAAGGATAGATGGCGCCCAGCCCGTCGCTCATCTCGAAGCGCTCCAGCATCCAGCGTTCGGCTTTCTTCAACGCAAGAGAACGAAGCGGGCGGATATGGACAGCCTCAAACCAGTGAGTGAGCCGGTCGAAACAGAGGAAGAAGTTGCGCCACGAAATGCGCTTCTTGTCCCAGTGCAGGCGGAGGCGGGAGCGGCTGCGTCCAGCCACAAACAGCTCTTCTACACCCATCTCGTCCGGAATCTTCTTGAATGGCTTCTTGGCGTAGGCAATGGAAAGTGGCACTAAGATGGCCCGCGACCAGGAAGAGATCTCATAAATGTTGAACCAGAACCACTTTGGAAACAGCACAATCTCCGGTGGAATCGCAGGTACAGCGTCGTAATCGTACTGCCCGAGAAAACACAGGTAGATTTTGGTGAAGGTGTTGACTTCGGTCACACCGCCCATTTCGAGAATCCGCTTGCGCGCGCGTTCGAGAACCGGATGGTCCGGTGAGTAGCCGGTCAGCTTCAGTGCGAAATATGCCTTCACGGACGCGCTGATGTTCGAAGGGCCAGACGCATAAATGCCCCAGCCGCCGTCCTCGTTCTGATGCCGCAGGATGTAATTGGCGGCCTTTTGGAAGCGCTCCTGGTTTCCCGTGCCGAGCAGCGTATGCAGCAAGATGTAGTCGGATTCAAGAGTGGTATCTGCCTCCAGTTCACCGCACCAGTATCCCTGTTCATGCTGCGCGGCGAACAAGCACTTCCGGGCTCCGTCAATGGCAGCCGCTACCCGGCTGGCAAGGTCGTCAATCCTCCCGAAGTACAGCTTCGGCGTAGTCGAAGTTAAAGGCGAGGAGGAGATTTCGTCCATAGACTGACTTTTACTCCGCAGTTGCTGCCGCCGGGGCAGGTGCGCTGGCAATAGCTTCCACAATTTCGGGAGGCAAGCCGAACCGCACGTTTTCAGGCATGACTTCCACTTCCCGGACGTCGTCGAAACCCTTGCTCCGCAGGAACTTCAGGACTTCTTCCACCAGGCATTCAGGAGCGGAGGCGCCGGCGGTCAGAGCAATCGTTTTGACGCCATCCAGCCACTCGGCCTTGATGTTGCGGAAGCTGTCGATCAGGTGTGAGCTTGTTCCAAGGTTGCGCGCAACTTCCACCAGACGGTTGGAATTCGAACTGTTGTCGGAGCCGACGACGAGCAGTAGGTCAGCCTCAGAGGCCACCTGCTTCACTGCTACCTGGCGATTCTCGGTTGCATAGCAGATATCCTGTGCTGCCGGACCCTGAATGTTTGGGAAGCGTCCGCGCAGGGCCGCGATAATGTCTTTAGTTTCGTCCAGACTCAGTGTCGTCTGAGTGAGATAAGCGATGCGGCTGGGGTCGGGCACAGTCAGAGAAGCTACCTGTTCGGGTGAACCCACGACCTGCGTAACAAGCGGGGCTTCCCCCAGCGTACCGATCACTTCGTCATGGTCGTGATGGCCGATCAGGATGAGCGAATATCCTTCTTTCGCGAACTTGACCGCTTCCACGTGAACCTTGGTGACCAGTGGACAAGTAGCATCAATCACCCGCAGGTTGCGCGCCTGGCTAGCCTGGCGCACCTCGGGGGAAACCCCGTGCGCGCTGTAGATGACGCGCTCGCCGCAGGGGACTTCCTCCACACTGTCAACAAAAATCGCGCCCTTACCCTGCAACTCCTCGACTACGAAGCGGTTATGGACAATCTCCTTGCGCACGTAGATCGGGGGGCCGAAGGCTTCCAGGGCGATACGGACGATATCAATAGCCCGCACCACGCCGGCGCAAAAGCCCCGGGGCTTCAATAGCAATAGCGTCTTGCCGTCACCGTTAGGCACGTTAGGAATTCCTGTCAGGGTACACTTCCCCACTATGAAATTAATAGTTCTAGGCTATCTGAAAGAACCAATTTGGTCAACGTAAACGACTGAAATGCAGAGGATTAGCAGCGATTGGGGCGTTTGCGGCAGCGACTGGAATGCCGCCTTATTCGGCTCTACTTCCGATACAGCGTCGGCTGCGGCCCCTTCTCGAGCAGCTCGCGGTTCCAGATGGCGCCTTCGCGGGTGTAGCTGGCCAATTCGAAATCCTGCGTCAGTTCCAGGGCGTCGGTCGGACAGGCGTCTTCGCACAGGCCGCAGAACATGCAGCGGCTCAAATCGTAGGTGAAATTGGTGAGTTCTTTGCGGCGGGTCTTCTCATTGCGCTCGCTGGTGACCATAATCAGGTGCTCGGGACACGCCAGGGCACACAGGTCGCAAGCAATACACATGGTTTCGTTGGTATCAGGATTGACATTCAAGCGGGGCGCGCCACGATAGCGCTCGGCCACCTGCGGCCGCTGCAACGGGTACTGCTCGGTGTAAATCTCCTTCGGATTCTGGTAGCGAAAGGTGACTTTCAGACCTTGAAGCAGGTCGAGCAGCAGGACTTTGCGCAGCAGATTGGGCATCCCCATACTCAAAGAATACCATTAACCGCAAACCTGCAGGAATAGGCAGCTTTCATGTCGCTCCCCATACAATGGCTTCAGGCATGAACGAAAAGTCACCAACGATCGTCCCCGAGGGCCTGGATGAACTGTGGATGGCCGAAGCCCTGAAGGCGGCGCAGCGCGCGCTGGAGGCCGGCGATGTTCCGGTGGGCGCGGTAGTCGTGTGCGAGGGCAAGGTTGTTGGCCGGGGCTGGAACCGCAATCTCGCGGATAACGACCCGACTGCCCATGCCGAGATTGTCGCGCTGCGTGAAGCGGGCGCGAACCTCGGAAACTACCGCCTGGGAGACTGCGAGCTGTTTGCTACAATTGAGCCTTGCGCGATGTGCGCCGGCGCGATGGTACACGCGCGGCTGAAACGCCTGGTCTACGGGGCGGACGACGCCAAGGCAGGCGCGGTCCATTCGGTGATGCAGGTTCTCAACCATCCCCAGTTGAATCACCAGATGGAGGTCCGGGGAGGAGTACTGTCTGGCCGCTGCGCGGAACTGCTGCAGGAGTTTTTTCGCAACCGGCGCTAGCTTTGTGATTCTTCCGGATGGCTGATAACTGAGTTTTTTGGCGCGGAGAGGTGCGTGAGTGGTTGAAACGATCCGCCTCGAAAGCGGACATACCTTGACGGGTATCGGGGGTTCGAATCCCTCCCTCTCCGCCAGTCTTTTGGTCGCTGCTGGATCGCAGTAGCCTAGCCTGGCTCCCAGTTTGCCCATTACATTCGCCCAAGCTTCAGCCGCGGCGTGCGCGCTCGATCGCAGCGATGTCGACCTTCCTCATTGGCATCATCGCCTCAAAGGCGCGTTTGGCTTCAGCGCCACCCGCGGCAAGCGCATCGGTCAGGGCGCGGGGAGTGATCTGCCAGGAGAGGCCCCAGCGGTCCTTGCACCAGCCGCAGGAGCTTTCCTGGCCACCGTTGCCGACGATGGCGTTCCAGTAGCGGTCCGTCTCTTCCTGATTGTCGGTTGCGATCTGGAAGGAGAACGCCTCATTGTGTTTAAACGCCGGGCCGCCGTTGAGCCCGAGGCACGGAATGCCGACCACGGTGAACTCGACGGTCAAGACATCGCCGGCTTTGCCGCTCGGGTAATCGGCAGGCGCCTTGTGGACGGCGGTGACTTCACTGTTGGGAAAGGTGGCGGCGTAGAAGCGGGCTGCGTCCAGGGCGTCCTTGTCGAACCAGAGGCAGATCGTGTTTTTCGGTTTCATGCGGAGTCTCCTTTTGCTATTAGAGCGAGCGGCGCGCGTTCTGGATCGAAGTGCAGGAATGCTTTTTAGTTTGCGCCGCCGAGCTGCTTCAACTTCTGTTCGGCGCTTGCCTTAATCGCGTCTTTCCTTTGTTGGTCGTCGGCCGAGTCTGAGGCCAGCAGGTCCAGAGCTTTTTTGGTGCTCTCGAGCGCAAGTTGCTTCTGTCCAGCTGCGACGTACGCGTCCCCGAGGCTGTCGTAGGCGTTTGGCGAATTGGGAAATGCCGTTACGTTCAATTTGAAGATCTCTCTCGCGCTCTTGAGGTCCCCTGCCTGCATGTGCTCGTAGCCCATGAAGTTGACGGTAGCTTCGTCAAACAAAGTGGCGTTGGGGTTTTGTTTTCGCGCTTCGGTGAGTTGTTCCTGCACTTTCGATGCGCCGCCAGGCTGATCGAGCGTGTCCAGAATAGCGATGTCGGGAGGGATAGCTGCCTTTTCTTTCGGAACCGGCGCTTTTCCGGGCGTCGAGATCAATGTGGTCCTGTACCAGTCAACAATCTGATCTGGCAGGTCCGGATGCACGCGGAAGATGTCAGCGCCGTGTCCGCCGTTTGGATACTGCACCAGCTTCTTTCCGGGATCAGCGGTGATGGCGTAAAGCCACTGGATGGCTGTGATGCTGGGCTTGAATTCGTCATCGTCGGCATAGGCGAAGAACACCGGCACGGTCTTGTCCTCGCGCAGGAAGTTGCGGCCGGCGAGATCGGTATTGCCGGAGAGAAGCACGAGCGATTTCACCTCGGGATGACGCCGCGCCGCCTGCACCGAGTTATTGACACCGCAGCTCGCGCCGCCTACGCCAATAATGTCGCGTTTCACGCCAGGCTGTGCTTGCAGATATTGCATGGCAAGATCGATGTCACCCGGCCACTTGGCCTGAGCTTCCTGGATCTGCTGCGGAGTGGCCTTGTCGGCTGCGACTCCGCCGCTCTCCCCAAATCCGCGGTAGTCCAAGGTGAGGACGTTGATTCCCGCGGCCGCAAGCTGCAGCGCCAGGCCGTCCCAGACTTTGCGTTGGCGGTTGCATTGGTGCAAGAGCAGGACTCCCGGCCCAGGCTTGTCGGCACTGAAGTAGGTTGCTTTCAGCTTCATCCCATCGGCTGCGGTGAGATCGACGACCCGTTGGGAAGCGGTTGCCAAAGGCGGGACGGCGATAAATGAGGATAAGAGCACGAGAACGAACGTTCTGAGTGCCATAGTTATCTCCTGCTTATTTTTTCAGCTCCACGGGCCAGTTGAACACGATAAACAGCGGTTCCGGAACTTCTTCTTCTGCCAGGTTCACCAGCAAGCGCTGGCCGTCGGGCGAAACATCGTAAGGTAAACCGAGTCCGGGCATGCTGGCGTGAAACAGACGCCGCGGCGGGCCGATCTGCAGGTCATCGGCCTTCGCTGTTACCGAGCAGACAAAGACATCGTCGTTCAGGTTCTTGAAGAATAGTTCCTTGCTGTTTCCGCTCCACAGCGGATAAGAGGCGCCGTCTGTTGGTACGGGCCACTTCCCTTTTCCCTCGGGGAAGCTGGTGATGTAAACCGAAGGTTTTCCGGATTCGTCCGAGATGTACACCACCCAGTGCCCATCCGGCGAAATCCTATACGAGAGAATGTTGGACTGCTCGGATGGAGGCACCACGATAGGAGTAGCTTTGCCTTCCCCACTTGCCGGCAGGATCCAGAGCGACATGCGCTTCTCGCCATCGCCCCAGATGTAGGTCAGGTATTTTCCATCAGGCGACCAAGCCGGATAGTGGTACGAGTGGATGACCGTGGAGATGGTCTTCTCCTCGCCGCTGCCGTCTGATGCCTTGGTACGAATCTCCATCGTCCCACCGCCGCTCTGCGCTGCGGCAACGAACACCAGGTTCTTGCCGTCGGGCGACCAAGATGGTTGCAGCACTGCACCCTGATCAAAGGTGATGCGCGCCTTGGTGTTCCGCTCCAGGTCGAGGGTCCATATCCCCGGGGCGGGATTGCCGCGGACAAAAACCACGCGTTTGCCGTCGGGTGAGAGGCGGACGTCGGTAAGCGTGTTCTCTCGCTCGCCGATCGCACCAAGCTGCTTTCCGTTCCGGTCAAACCACACCAGGCGTGTTCCCGCAGTAGCCGCGGTCCCTGCCTGGTAGACGATGGTTCCGTTTTGCGATACAGAAAAGATGCTGCGCCATACGCCGGCGTCATTCCGGATATTGCTGACGAGCGGAATTGCGGTTCCAGACAGTGTGCCGGATTGTAGATCAAACTTTTGTGCCATCAGTGAGGTATTGGCACGGAAAAGCAGGTATCCGTTGGCGTATTGTGCCGCCGAATCGGTCGCTACTACGAGGTGGGTTTCGCGGCTGTCCAGAGAGCCGAAGTAGATTCCGTCTCGCGCCGCATCTCCGGCGACATGGCTGGTCGCCAGGTAGAGAAAGTGCTTTCCGTCCGGCAGGAACCAGGGCCAGCGGTGCGTGGTGTGCACATCCTTCTGCATCACCGTCACGGGAGCGGGCGTGCCGCCCTGGGCGCCGACTTTGTAGAGCACGTCGCGAAATTCCGGGCTGTACAAAATGACGTCGTCGGCATTCCATGTGCCGCCGCGGGCATTGGGAGCATCGGCGATCACTGTCACCGCGCCACCGGAGACGGCGACCTTGTTCAATTTGCCGCCAGCGAAAAATCCCACGTATCGCTCGTCCGCAGACCAGAACGGGTGCATCGCGCCTTGCGTCCCCTCGTACGGCTGTGCCGTGTCGTTCTCCAGCGACCGTACCCAGAGGACTTGCCCGCTATCGGAATGCGCGACAAATGCGATCTTGTCCCCTTGCGGGGATATCACCGGCATGCCGCCGTTGTCACCAGTTGCCGCAAACGAAAACTTCTCAGGCGGCGGAATCTCGGCGTGCACCGCCATTCGGATTTCGGTGCGTTTCGACCACCAGAAACCTCCCACGCCGGACAGTCCAATGAGGGCAAGACAGACCGCGGCCGCAAACAGGATCCACGAGCCCTTGAACCCGGCTTTCGATCTTTCTGCCTGTTCCCCGGCGACGTCCGCAATCCAGCGAAGAGCCATCGAGACATCGTGTGCCGACTGATAGCGTTCGGCAGGATCCTTGGTCAGGCATGCGCAAATGACACGGTCCAGCATGCGGGGCGTGAGTGGCGCAACAGAACTGAGAGGCGCAGGTTCCTGCTCGAGAATCGCGTGCAGAACGCTGAGTTGCGACTTGCCTTCGAACGCCCGCTGCCCGGTTGCCATCTCATAGAGCACGCAGCCCAGGCTGAAGACGTCGCTGCGGGCGTCGGCTTCCGCGCCCTGCAATACCTCCGGCGCCAGATACTGGAAGGTTCCGACGATGGAGCCCTTCTGCGTGAGGGGCGACGCCGCCGAGGTGAGCGAAGCCAGGTTCATGGTGGGAGTGGAAGGGGTCAAAACCCCCTTGCCTGCCGGCGGCACTCCCAGTTCAGGTTTCGCCAGTCCGAAGTCCATCAGCTTGGCGCCCGACTTGGTCAGCATGATGTTCCCGGGCTTAAGGTCGCGATGGACAATCCCCTGGTTGTGAGCCTTTGTTAAGGCTTCAGCGATCTCTGCGCCGATTTTTAGGACTTGATCGAGCGGTAGCGGGCCACGGGAAAGACGATCAGCCAGAGTCTGTCCTTCGAGATACTCCATCACCAGGAAATCGACGCCATCCTGTGAGCCGACATCGTAGAGCGTGCAGATGTTGGGGTGCTGTAGCGCGGAGATGGCTTTCGCTTCCCGCTGGAAGCGCTGCTTTAGCTCAAGGCTGTTCGATAGATGGGAAGGGAGAACTTTGATTGCGACCGTGCGGTCGAGACGGGTATCGCGGGCGCGATAGACTTCCCCCATTCCCCCGGCCCCGAGCGCGGCTCCGATTTCATAAGGCCCGAGTTTCGAGCCTGCGGTCAAACCCATGTCGCGCAATTATAGCGTGAGCAAAAGTCACCTAATCAGAAAGGCGAGTCTCGCGGACTGGCACTGGGCGGCGGATCAAGGCTTGTCACCTCTTCCGCCCGAGGATTCGCTCAATCTGCTGGATGTGGTTCAGATCGTGACCCGCGAACATCTGCACGATACGTTCGATGGTTTCAGATCCTCTCTCGGCGTGCATGCCGTAGAGCTTCCACTGTTGGCGGGTGAGGGACTTGAGCAATTCCAAGTTCGCCTCGCGCAAAGCGGTGAATTGCGCCAGCGACTTGCGCGGGTCCCGCTTGTCGTAGTGCCCGCTGGTCACCCAGGCATCCTGGTCGAAAGCTACAATCGGAGTGCCGGGAGCACCCAGAATCAGCCGTATGCGAAACCCGCCAACCAGTTCGGTATCAGCGAGATGGGCCAGGATCTCGTTCACGGACCATTTGTCCGGTGCCGGACGCTTGCGCAGCCTGGCAGTGGAGGTTCTTTGGAGCAATTGCGCGAGCTTCCGGGGCGTCGCCGCCTGGACCTTCATTGGTTGTTGTCCCTTAACGTAAGACGTGATGCGCTTGGTGTATTGCTGAGGAGTTTCGTTCATTTCGTTCCAACCCCTTCCCGCCGACGTGGCACGAATTAGACCGCCTCACCGCTGAACTTCGGGTCCACTGCAAAGATAACTTTTTAGACTCTTATCACAGCAATTTTGATGACAAATATGTATGTTTTTTGATGCCGGCTGGTGAGTCCGGCGACGACGGAACGAAATGAGATCAGAAGGAGGACGGTATGCAGAAGCGGACTAGCCGGTCTGGAAACAATCATTCACACGCGAGAATGAGAACGATCCTGGACCTGCATGCTCAATTCCGGGGATTGTATTCGAGAGTGGCGCGGAAGGCAGGTGTGGATGCATCCTACGTAAGCCGGGTCGCCCGCGGCGAAAGGAGATCGCCCCGAGTGGAAAAGCTGCTGCAATCGGAGGTCAAGCGGCTTTTGCCGACGTGAGTTCCGCGATCGACGCTGGAATCAGCCGCAGTGCTGAGGAAGCCTAGATCTCGATTTTCTTTTCGGTGTGACGCTGCACGTACCAGCACGGGCGGTCGCCAACGTGCGGAAAAAGGGAGTGGACGCAAGTCTGATTTTCAGTCCCGTCAAAAACATATTCGACTTTGTTGGCTTTTTTCTGGATCGCGTAGTAGCGATAGACCGTGACTGCCCCGAAGGGATTTTGTTGCTTCAGCATGCGGTAGCGGAGTGCCAAATAGTCTCCGGCATATAGCAGAGCTGCGATCGCCAGACCCAACAGCGCCAATTGCTTGCCGGAGATTTTCATTTGAGCGCTGCCCTGAGTCTTTTGACTACTGGGCTTTTGGCCCCAGTTTCCATCCAATTTTCATCTAAAAACCACTCGAAAAACGACCCAGAATAGTTGTATACTTCGCCACCCGGGCGTGTTCCAACAAACTCCGGCAGCGTGGCTCCAGTGGGGGAGTCTACAACTGGCGGACCCAAACCTCGCAGGGAGATTGTCTAATGAAGTCCAGCCTTACCCCCAGCTGTACTCCTTCGGCCAGACTGTGTCTATATGTGTTATTTGCACTTTTCGCGCTGGCCGGCGTCGCATGGACCCAGGTCCAACTGGTGCAAATTAGTTCGGACCCCTATACAAACACGAACACGTTTCATGCTACCGAGGTCGAGCCCGATACCTTTGCCTTTGGCAATACTATAGTTGCTACGTTTCAGGTGGGCCGCGGTCCGGCTGGCGGAGCATCCGATACAGGCTGGGCAACTTCGACAGACGGGGGCCGGACCTGGACGCACGGATTTCTTCCCGGCATCACCAAGGCGGATAACCCTGCAAATCCCTACGACCTGGCAAACGATCCGGGAGTTGGCTACGACGCCAAGCACGGTGTCTGGCTCATCATAACCATGCCCTGGGATTACGCCACGCAGGCTGGCTCGCACGGAGGTGAAGACGGCAAGCCGCCGCGGCCGCCGGTGCCGATTCCAGCGGCAATCATTAGCCGCTCCTCGGACGGAATTAACTGGGAAGATCCGATTTCAATTGGCCCCAATGTGAAGGACTCCGATAAACCCTGGGTGGTATGCGACAACACCCCCACGAGTCCGTTCTATGGCCATTGTTACGCGGAGTGGGATGTGCCAACTTCATCCGGCCGCATCCAGATGAGCACATCAACCGATGGCGGCCTGACCTGGGGGCCAGTACTATCGACGGGCGACCAGGCGGATGGAGTTGGTCCGCAACCGCTGGTGCAGCCCAACGGCACGGTGATCGCTCCCACCCTGACGTTCATTCAAGATCAAATGCTGGCATACCAGTCTACCGACGGCGGAAATTCGTGGTCGAGCACAGTGCTGATTTCGCCGGTCACACAACACCACGCAGGTGGAAACTTCCGAACCAGCGCCATGCCTTCTGCGGAAATGGACCGCCAGGGCAGGGTTTACAACGTCTGGCAGGACTGCCGCTTCCGCACGAATTGCACCTCGAACGATCTGGTGATGAGCACGTCAATTGATGGCATCAACTGGACAACGGTACGGCGAATTCCGCTCGACCCTGTTACCAGCACGGTGGACCATTTCATCCCAGGCCTGGCAGTGGATCGCAAGACTTCCGGCCAAACCGCCCACCTGGCGCTCACCTACTATTACTTCCCGCAGGCGGACTGCACGGCGGATACCTGCCAGCTCTACTGCGCGTTCAGCGAATCGCGAGATGGCGGGAATACCTGGAGCCGTCCAATCACGCTCGCGGGACCAATGACCTTGTCGTGGATGCCGATAAAAAGCGGACGCCCCATGGTGGCTGATTACATCTCGACTTCCTGGGTCAACGGGAAAGCGTTCGCTGCACTCATCGTGGCTCAACCGAAGAACGGCAGCACACTCAACGTCGCGACCTACACCACAGCCAGGGGCATGAGTGCACCCAAGGACGGCCCCTGGTATTCCTCGGATGGGGACAAGCCAGTCTTCAATCCGACCTCGGATTACTATCCGACCGGACAGGGCGACGATGACGATGCGGAGGACATAAGCGACATGTTCACCGTCCTTCCGGATCTGGATTTCCGCACGCTGGGGGATTTTGGAGTGCAAGCGGACGAACCGGAAGGGCTGGAAGCTAATTAGGCGGTATTGTTTGCAGAGGACAGCGAGTCAGTTTGCTGCGGCGGCGAGCAAAGCTCGCTTGGTAAACACCCGGATCATCTCGCGCCGGTATTCGGGAGTGAGGGCCGAGGTCGTCAAAGGTTTGGCAGTTCGCGCTGCGAGGGTTGCGACTACCTCGGCCAATTCTTCGTCCATCGGCTTGCCTGCCATGATTTCCCGCGCTCCCTTTACCAGTACAGGAGCCGGGTTCACCGCGGTTAGCGCCACCCGCGAATCTACAATGCGGCCGTTGGACTGTTTCATTGCTACAGCAACCCCCGCCAGCGGATAGTCGATCGACCCGCGTATCCGCAGCTTACGATAGACGCCGTGATAGCCCGCCGACGAATCGGGCAAGAAGATTCGGGTCAACAATTCATCGGAACCCAGGTTGCGGTAAGCATCGCCTATACCGGTATAAAACTCGCGCAGGGGCACTCGGCGCGTCCCTGAAGGGCCCATGATTTCCAACTCAGCTCCCAGACATAACAAGGCCGGAGGGGTGTCGCCGGAGAATGCGGCCCAGCACTTGCTTCCTCCAGGCGCAACATGGCAGAGATCGCCGTCCTTCTTGATGCAAAAACCACAACCTTTCCGCCAGGCGAGCGACTGGTTGTACCACAGGCAGCGCGTATCCAGACAGATGTTGCCGCCAATCGTGCCCATATTGCGAAGCACGGGAGAAGCGACGGTGGCGGCCGCCTCGGTCAGCAATGGATAGCGGCTGCGCAAGAGCGGAGAGCATTCGATCTCTGTAAGCGAGGTCAAAGCCCCGATCTCGATTCCGTTCTCCGTCTGGCAAATCGTGCGCAGGCCGGCAACTCGCCGGATGTCGAGAACGTACTGCGGTTCAAAGAGCTTCTGCCGCATCGAGGGAAGCAGGTCGGTGCCGCCCGCGAGAACGCGGAGATTCCCCGCATGTCTCTGCAGGTGCCCCACGGCCTCTTCCACGGTACGCGGACGCAGCAGTTTGAAGTCAGAAAGACTCAATCCTCGCCTCCTGTCGCAGGCTGGACGGTGCGTCGCGCGGGATCGAGCGGGTGCCGCTCCGGTCCCTTGCCGCGAAACCACAGCGATCCACCATGCTCGCGGAATCGCGCCGGGGCCGTCGGGTCGATGCCTTCGGTCAGGTCGATAGCCTTCGCGTTCTTCTTTGCCCGCAAGGCCGCGAGTACCCGCTCCGGCGTGAATGGAGATTCATGCAGACGGATTCCAACCGCGTCATAAATGGCGTTTCCAATGGCGGGAATGGTGGCTGCCAGCGAACCCTCGCTGCATTCCTTGGCGCCGAACGGGCCCTCCGGATCAATACTCTCCACGATGATGGATTCGACTTCGGGCGACTCGACCGAGGACGGGCTGCGGTATTCGAGAAGGCCGGGATTCATCAACATCCCGTCCTTCCAGACCATTTCCTCAGTCAGCGCCTGCCCCATCCCCATCCAGACTGAGCCGATGATTTGGCCATCCACGGATACAGGATTCAGTGCCCGGCCACAATCGTGCGCTGCCCAGACCTTATGGACGGTAACTTCGCCGGTTTCCTCGTCGACGCTGACCTCCGCGACTTGCGTGGAATAGGAATATGCCGGCGATGGGCCGACGCCGGCGCCCTTGTGCTTGCCGCCGCGGGCCTCCGGCGGCGGAGCGTAAGAGCCGGTACCACTGAGCGCACCGTGAAAGTCAATCGCGGCGACCACGGCTTCCTCAAAGGAGAGCTGGCTCTTGGGACCTTCATCCTTACGTTTCTGTTGTAGAGAGCCGCGAAGAATCTGTCCTTCCACGCGGCCAGAAACCGAGGGCGATGCGCTGCCAGGCTCGGCCTGGCTGGAGTTCTGAGCCGCAACTGTCTGAGGCGACTCGTGCCCGGCACCGTTTCTGCTGACGTGGTCGTCGTGGAATATCAGGTCTTCTGGCGCACAGTTCATCTTTCTAGCCGCAGCTGAGGCGATCTGCTTTCTTACATCCTGAGCCGCCCGCAGGGTCGCATTGCCGTTCATGAAGGTAACGCGGCTGGAATAAGAGCCTAAATCAATGGGCGTCAGGTCAGTGTCGGCCGCGACCACCTTCACCCGCGACATGGAACAGCCCAGAGTCTCCGCCGTGATCTGAGCCACCATGGTGTCGGATCCCTGACCGATATCAGAAGCGCCGGTATACACGATGACCCCGCCGTCGCGATCAATCTTGATGTTGACGGTGGAATGCGGCATGTCGGAACGAATGATGGAATTGGCGGCGCCGCTTACATAATGGCTGCACGCGATGCCAAGTCCGCGACCCTTCGGCAGTTTGCCCTTGCGCTCCTTCCAGCCAGACCGCGCCATCGTCTTTTCAATGCATTCCGGCAGGCCATAGCTCTGCACCCGCAATCCGTTGACCGTGATACAGGGCGGTTGCAGGAGATTCTTTTGGCGGACCTCTGCAGGATCCATGCCGATCTTCGCGGCAAGTTCATCCAATTGAGTTTCGAAAGCGAAGCGGACGTTGACCGTCCCGTGCCCGCGCATGGCCCCGCACACCGGCTTGTTGGTGAGTACGCGATAGCCGTCGTACTGGATGTTGGGGATATCGTAGAGCGCACCCAGCAGGGCTCCCGAGTAAAGAATGGTCACCACTCCGTAAGAACAATACCCGCCGCCATCCTGGACGACACGCGCCTTCACAGCCGTGATCCGGCCATCGTTGCGGATACCGGTCTTCAAATCCACGATGGTCCGAGGGCGTCCGCGATGTGCCCAAAAGACTTCTTCGCGAGTGTAAGTGATCTTGACCGGGCGCTGTGCCTTACGCGCAGCCACCGCCGCAATGATCTCAAGTGGAATAACCTCGCTCTTGCCGCCGAATCCGCCGCCGACCAGAGGCTTGATCACGCGAATCTGCGACATGGGCATTTCCAGCACCAATGACAACTTGTGCTGAAGGTAGTAAGGCACCTGGGTGGACGACCATACCGTGAGGCGGCCTGGTTTTCCCGTGTGTGGGTCGACCTCGAAGGAAGCCAGCGTGGAATGCGGCTCCATGGCTGCGTGAGTCACTTCGTTGGCGATGAAGCGGGCTTCCGCGATCTGATCCGCTTCCGCGAAGCCTTTGTCGGGATCGCCGAAAACGTGGTGATAGTCTTTTTCAATATTGTGCGGCTTGTTGTCGTGGATGAGGTTGGTCTCCGCTTTCATCGAATCTTCGGGGTCGAAGTAAGCGGGTAAGAGTTCGTATTCCACGTCGATCAGTTCCAACGCCTGGTCCGCCGTCGCCTCATCGACAGCCGCAACGCAGGCGACGTTGTCGCCAACGTAGCGCACCTTGTCCGTGACCAGAGCATGCTCGTCGTGGCCGACTGGAAGGATGCCGTAGGGATTGGGTGCATCGGCTCCGATGGCGACCGCGACCACACCTTCGAGTGCCTCGGCACGGCTGGTATCGATGCGCTTGATGCGCGCGTGAGGATAGGGTGAATGCAGAATCTTGCCCACCAGCATTCCCTGAGCGCTGAGGTCGTCCGCATACTTGCCCGAGCCGGTGGTTTTGCCCGCGGCATCTACCATGGCGATGGGTTTGCCGATGATGGAAAACTGGTTGTTCATGCGCCGCTTTTCCTTGGGTCCATGTCAACGCCGGCTTCTTCCGGGCTGCGAACGATGGCGATGTTGGCGTCAATTGCGCGCATGCGGATAGGAATGATCTCCTGGTACTCGGGAGCGTCATACCAGCCGCGGGCGGCGGCATAGTCGGGATAGGCAACGATTACGGTGCGAACAAAAGGCCATTCTCCGGAACGCACGTCGGGCGCCTTGTCCACCGCGACGTATTTTCCACCGTGCCGCTCTATGATGGGTGCAACCCGGGCCGCATACTCGCGAAAAGCCTCGATATCCTTAACGCCTTTGATGGTAACTACGACGTAGGTCACTGATTCACCGCCGGATTCACCGCCGCTTCCTGTTGCCCTTTTCGTTCTGCGTCCAGAGCGGCTTTGATGGCCTGGTACATCTGGTTGTAGCCGGTGCAGCGGCAGAGATTGCTGCTGAGTCCGCTTCGGATCTCGTCTTCGGTCGGATTAGGATTCTGCGCGAGCAAGTGTTTCACCGTCATCATGAAACCCGGAGTACAGTATCCGCACTGGGAACCGCCCCAATCGCCGTACGCTTTCTGGATGGCGGCCAGACTACCGTGCTCGCTGACACCCTCGACCGTGGTGATCTCCTGTCCTTCGCAACTGGCGGCCAGCATGGTGCAGGAAAGCATGGGAATGCCATCTACCTGAACCGTGCACGCGCCACAGGAGGAGTCGTCGCAACCGCGCTTCGATCCGGTCAGGCCGAGATCCTGGCGCAAGGCATCGAGCAGCAACTTGCTCGGCTCGATGGCCAGCTCGTGGGAGCGGCCGTTGACGCGAAGTTCAATGAGTTCTTTCTTCACGGTCAATATCCAAAATCTGCGCTGGCAGCGTACGCGCGCTGTTTCACGCCCAGCTCATCTACCCGGCAGGCCCCGAGCTGGTTGGCGTAAGCTAGGCGGTCCGGCACGCCATAGACCCAGCGGTCGAGCCAGCCTGCCGTGTCCTGCCTGGTTTTCGTCTGCTCGTGGTACTGGCGAAAGAAGGCGTCGTCTCGCTTGTAATAGCCCTGCACCGGCGAAGGATGCGCGCCACGCGGGCATTCGACCACGGCGTTCACAAGGAAGCCTGGAATCACGGTGCGGTTGGGATCGCTGGCAATGACTTCGGCCTCGACGACTTCCTCGGCCACAACAATCACCCGCTTGGCGGCGCGGATACCCTCAATCATTACACCGAAATTGCCCCAGCAGTGCGCGTTGCCTTCCCGATCGGCCCGCTGCACATGGACGATGGTGACGTCCGGAGTCAGTGCGCGTACGGCCCAAAGAGATTCTTTCGGCTCAAACGGAGAAAATATCTGATAGAAGAAATGGTTGCCTTTCGTGGTGTCGCTGCCCAGGGCGCTCCTGGTTGGCAAGAAAGGGACGCCCATGGCGCCGGCTTGCAGCGCCAGCGCGACAGTGAAATTGGTCATGTTGATGACCTTCATCCCGTCTTCTTCCACGGCACGGCGAAAGTTGTAGGCCGAACCCATCATGACGTTGCCAACCCATGCGGCGATCACTTTTTCCACGCAGCCTGCGCCGATGAGCTGATCGAAAAGAATGTCGGAAATCGGCCCGATAAGCGTGAGTCCACGTTTCTTCTGGCGGATGATCTCGTGACCGGCGGCGAAGGGGATCATCTGCTCCAGTTGCAAGCCGAGCGCGACCGAAGCGCCGTCAGGCAGCAGTTCCGCAATGGCATCGCGCAGGGAGAGGAGCTTAGACATTACTTCCCTTTCCACGCGGCAGATCGCTTCTGCAGGAGCGCGTTGATACCCTCGTGTGCATCTTCAGTCTTCATCAACTCTTCGAAGTAGATCTTCTCTGCGCGCGCCAGGCCTTTATCGAAGTGGATCGAATCCCAGGCGTAGATGGCCTTTTTGGTAATGGCCAGGGCCGCCGGGCTAAGTTGAGTAAGGCGTTCCACAGCCTCTTGCACGGCATGCGCGAGGTCGACATCGGCCGGCACTGCGCTGGCCAAGCCGATATGGGCGGCGTCTTTGCCGGTAATGCTGCGTCCAGTGAGCACAAGGTCGGCAGCATGTTTGTGCCCCACAAGTGACGCTAAAGCGGTGACCGCGACCGGGGGGAAGCATCCCAACTTGATCTCGGGAAATCCCCAGGTAGCCAATTCCGAGGTATAGACAAGGTCGCAGACCATGGCGAGCTCAGCACCGCCTCCCAGGCAATGGCCATGAACGGACGCGATTGTTACTTTTCTGGAGACGACCAGGGAGCGGATAACGGCGTGGAACTTGCCGAGCATCTCCTCGACTTTGTCCGGTGTATGCGCAGCAACATCGACGCCGGCAGAAAAACCTTTCTGGGATCCCGAGAGAATAACCACGGAAACGTCAGAGAGTGATTCAATATCAGCCAGCGCCGCGCCGAGCTCTTCCATCATGGGGATGTCAATGACGTTGAGGGGCGGGTTTTGCAGGCGCAGACGGGCCACGGGAGGCTGAATCTCGACCGCCAGTCGCGTCAATGTTTCCGTCGTCTGCATGCGAATTGCTACTTCGTCCAAAATCCTTCCTTGTCGTACTCGCGAATGGCCTGAAGTTCGAGCGCGCTGGGTTCAGCGGTTTCGTTAACCTGCTTTGCGCAGCGCAAAGGCCAGCCCGTGCTTTCGAGCACGTCATCCATCCCCACTCCGGGATGTACGGAAGCCAGAAAGGCCTCGCCGTCTTCGCCAAAACGCAATACCGCCTTGGTGGTGATGACGGCAGAAGGACCTCCACGAAGTAAGCCGACGCGGCGTCGCCAATCATGCCCGTCGCCGTTCCCGGGGCTGGTCAGGTATGAAACACGTTCCGGTAGCCTTTGCTTGCTGTGCTCGAGCAGGACGACAAAGCGATGTGCCAGCGACGCGATGTCGCATGCACCTCCGGAACCAGGCAATCGCACCGCGCCGTTTGGCCCCTGCACTTCAGTAGAGTTCAGGTTGCCGAAGCGGTCCACCTCTGCAGCCCCCAGGAAGCCCAGATGCACGCGCCCGGATTGCAGCAGGCTCATGACGCCGAGCATGTCCAGACACTGCGTGGCGCCCTGAATGTTCGGAGGATCCGCCATCGTATAGATCAGCTCTGGAGCGGGGGTCGAACGTATGACGCCATTTTCGAACAGCCCGATGGCCTTCGGCGCATGGGTCTTTTTCGCCACTACGAATGCGATCAGCGGCAAGCGCATGCCGACGAATACAACTTCCCCGTCACGAATCTCGCGGGCGGCAGTGGCCACCATGAGTTCGCCCAGAGTAAACCTGGACTTGACCGCAGTCGGAATGGTCGAGGTGGTCATTGGATTCACGCGGCGCTGATATCGGCGGAAACGCCTAGATGTTGATGGCCGATTTCCGCACTTCGCCGATCGTTGCCAGCGGATCGCGCGCCCCTTCCTTCGGCACGATCCACTTCTTCTCGTTATTGATGATGTCCAGCAGAAGCTTCTTGTCTTCCGCGGACGGCATATATTCGTTCAGGTGCTGTTCGTAGGCCTTGTCGTCTAACGGCTCTCCTGTTTGTGCGTGGAACTTCTGGCCAGCCCAGCGCCCG
>Ga0335079_10002231_pt1 | contig 22378 bp, 18 predicted proteins | sample Lox_Sample_33_FD_206719 | JGI IMG/M metagenome (GOLD analysis project Ga0335079, IMG submission 206719) | Soil microbial communities from Loxahatchee National Wildlife Refuge, Florida, United States - Lox_Sample_3.3 | ecosystem: Environmental > Terrestrial > Soil > Wetlands | place: USA... | reverse complement strand
GATGTCGTGGCGTACGAGATGCTTCGCAACGTCCTCGACATCATGATGAAGAACAAAACTTTTCGCGCGCAGATAGACCAGAATTACCGACGACGCGCGCTTGAGAATCATCTTCGCGGCGTGCCCATGTTCGCGGATCTATCCCCCGATTTCATCGAGCGGTTGAAAGAAAACGTCGAGCTGCTGCGCTTCGCGCCCGGGCAGGCGATTGCGCGACAGGGCGATCCAGCAGACAGTTTTTACCTCGTGCGCATCGGGTTCGTGAAAATTTCCGAAAGTTACCCCGGCGGCGAGCTGGTCCTCGCGTATCTTTCGCGAGGCGATTATTTTGGGGAGATCGGGCTGCTCGGCGGCGGAGTTCGAACGGCGACGTGCACGGCCCTCGATCACGTCGAGCTCGTTCGTATTTCCGCGGAAGATTTCCTGCAAATGATTGAAACATTTCCCAGCGTGCGCGCGGGCCTTGAAGCCGTTGCCGAGGAGCGCCGCTCCGCCAACCAGCAGCGCGTGCAGATGGTTCACAGCGTGCCGATTGATCAGTTTCTCTCGCAAGGACTGATGGAGGCGCAAAGTTTGCTCGTGCTGGATCTGATGAATTGCACGCGCTGCGACGCGTGCGTCAACGCCTGCGCCGATGCGCACGAAGGCGTGACGCGGCTGGTTCGCGAGGGGCTGCGCTTCGATCAGTTTCTTGTGGCCACGAGTTGCCGGCAGTGCCGCGATCCGCTGTGCATGGTCGGGTGTCCCGTAGGCGCGATTCGCCGACGAAATTCCCTCGAAGTGATCATCGAGGATTGGTGCATCGGCTGCGGACTGTGCGCTCGAAATTGTCCTTACGGCAACATCAACCTGCATCCATTCGAAGTGATGGCGGATGATGCGGATCAACCTGGGCGCAAGAAAGCCGTTCTCAAGCAAAAAGCGACTTCCTGCGACCTGTGCACGCATCTGAAGGAGCCGAGCTGCGTGTATGCGTGTCCCCACGATGCCGCTCATCGCGTTGACCCGCGGCAATTTTTCGCGGAAATCCTCGCCCAAGGTGCGTTGAAATAGCCATGGTTATGGATCGCACGCATCGCTCCTGGGCCATCGCTTCCGCAGCGATCCTGGCAATTTGTGTGGCCATCTACATTCCCTACGCACTGACTGCGCCCGAAGGCCCGCGAGGGGGAAGCGCGATCGGACTGTTCTTCGGCATTCTCGGATTCGCCTTCATGCTTTTTGCAGCGCTGCTCGGCGCGCGAAAACGCGTACCGACGTGGCGGCTGGGCCGCGCACAAGCCTGGATGCGCGGGCACCTGTGGCTCGGCCTTCTCGCACTGCCGGTCATTCTTTTTCATGGAGGTTTTCATTTCGGCGGAACACTGACGCAAATTCTCATGTGGCTGCTCATCTTGACCGTGGGCAGCGGCCTCTACGGCGCCGCGCTGCAAAATGTTCTGCCGCGCATCATGACCGCCGATGTTCCGCTCGAAACCATTTACGACGAAATCTCCAATGTCCGCCGGCTGTTGCGCGACGAAGCCGCGCGCGCAATCGAAACACTCTGCGGTCCTCTCGGACTTGCGAAGCATTCCGAAGAAGATTCCCAGCGCGCTGGAGGATTCTCTGCGCTGCGACCCATTGCGGTTGCTTCTGTCTCTCTGCGCACTTCCGCGTCCGTCAGAGCGGGAGCGAGCGCTGCCGTTGCCAGCGCTCCGGAAATTCTTCTTCTCACGGAGGAGCATTCGGCCCCGCTGCGCCGCTTCTATTTCAACGAATTGCGTCCCTTTCTCGAGCATCCCAGGCATCGGGGCGCGCGTCTCACGGAGGCGGACCACGCACATAGCGCGTTCGCCGCTCTCAAGACTCTGTTGCCTCCGGAAGCTCACGCAACGCTCGCTGATCTCGAGGACATTTGCGACGAAGCGCGCCAGCTTACGCGTCAGGAGCGTCTCCATCGCTGGCTGCACGCCTGGCTTCTCGTCCACATCCCGCTTTCTGTTGCCCTGATCTTGCTCGGCGCGGTCCACGCCGTGATGGCCTTGCGGTACTAGGTGACTCTTGCCTCGCACTCGCACAACCAAGAAGCTGGCACAGCGCATTGACCTCAATTATTTCAAGCGGCCCACGCCGTTCAAGCGCGCTAAATTCTGGCTTAGCGTCCTTGCTCCAGGCGTCGCGTTGCTCTGGATTGCTTCTCATTTTATTTCGCACGACCCTCGCGTTTACTCGAGTGGGCGGCTCAGCGAACCGCACGCCGTCTTTGAAAAGCAGTGCGCCGCTTGCCACGTACAAAAGGCTGGCGCGTTTTCGGCGAGCTTTTCTGATACCGCGTGCCTCTCTTGCCATGACGGCCCGGCACACCACCCCGACGTGCAACCACGGCTTGCATGCGCGGAGTGCCATGTCGAGCATGGTGGCCGCGTCAATCTCGTGGCGGCCAGCAATCAAGCCTGCGCATCATGTCATTCCGACTTACAATCTCCTGCCAATCCAGCTCATTTTGCGGCGCACATTCGAACCTTTGAGGACGGCCATCCTGAATTCGCCGCGCTGCGTTCTGTATCAGGAGTTGCCGCCACGGACCCGGGGACGATCAAGCTTAATCATGGGATTCACATGAAGCCGATTCGCGTTGGACCCAATGGCCCAGTTGTCCAACTCGATTGTTCCGACTGCCATCGCGCTTCTGCCGCAAAAGCCTCGTGGACCTACGCCGACGCCGAGTACGTTCCCGCCAAGCCTTCTTATACGGACAAAGAAGTGCTTCTGCTCGTTACTTCGTCCGGCAATTCCCCGCCCCGCCCGGCAACCGGCCGAGAACTCATGGCCCCACCAAGATTCGCGACCGCTTGCGCCCGCTGTCATCTTCTTACGTTCGACAAGCGTTTCGACGAGGGCGTGCCGCACGATAAACCGGAAGTCATTCACGCATTTCTGGTGAAGAAATTCGCTGCGTACATCGCGGCGCACCCGTCGGAAGTCCGCGTCGCGCGCGACCCGAGCCGCGATTTGACCGGCAAGCCTTTTCCGCCGGAAGTCCGCGTTCTTACGCCTGCCCAATGGATCGCGGAACGAACCGCCGCTTCCGAAGATTTGCTGTGGCGAAAAACGTGCAAGCAGTGCCACACGCTTTCATTCGCAGGCGGGGAAAATGGCTTGCCGGAAATCGCGCCTGCAAGAATTACGGTAAAGTGGCTGCCGCATTCAAATTTTGATCACGACGCTCACCGCGGTTTCGCTTGCGCAAGTTGTCACCAGAAATCTCTCACCAGCACGGAATCCAGCGACATTCTCATCCCGGGCATCGCCGTTTGCCAGACCTGCCACGCTCCTGGCCCGGCGCACGCGGAATCGCGCTGTTTTGAATGCCACACTTATCACGATTGGTCCAAGCGCAGGGAAATCAGACCTTCGTTTACGTTGCCCGCGCTCCGCTCGTCGGCCGATTGATCGCCGCGTATCAACCGCTGAGCAGCGCTCTTTGTTTTCGCGCTTCCGGCGGTCATTACGCTTTGACCGCCGCGTCCAAGGCCTTCCTTTGCATTTCTCTCTCGCGGCTGAAAAAATGGTCTCTCAACCTATGTCCTCCCCGCGCAAAGCCGCTGTTCACATCGTTCCCGCCGGCACGCAAATCACTACTCTCGCTAAGGTGAAATCTCCCGAAGGAGTGTTGCTCCACAAACCGGGGGCCGTCGGGGTCATCATTGAAGCTCCTCCTCGACCGAGTGCGTCCTACGGCGTGCGCTTTCCCGATGGAACGTTTGCGAATCTTTCGCGCCGCGCCTTCGAGCCGCGCAAAGAACGCGCCAAGTCCATCCTTGCGGTTTTTCGCACGCCCCCTCACGACCTCTACGAATACGTCATCTACCGATGCGTGGTCGGCTCGCGCGCGTACGGCCTCGACGAATCCGGCGCCGACAGCGATCGCCGCGGCATCTATCTTCCTCCGGCTGACAAACAATGGTCTCTCTGGGGCCTGCCGGAACAGCTGGAGCGCCACGAAACCCAGGAATGTTACTGGGAGCTCGAGAAGTTTCTTCGCCTCGCTCTGCGCGCCAATCCCAACGTCCTTGAATGCCTCTATACCCCGCTCGTCGAATTTGCCACTCCACTTGCCAAGGATTTGTTCGCCATGCGCTCCGTTTTCCTCACGCGAACGGTCTATCAGACCTACAACGACTACGTTCTTTCCCAATTCAAAAAGCTCGCGCAAGATCGCCGCAACTCCGGCCGCATTCGCTGGAAGCACGCCATGCACTTGATGCGACTGCTCCTCTCAGGGATCACGATTCTCAAGGAGCAGCAAGTGCCCGTTCACGTGACGTCCTATCGGGAAAAACTTCTGGCCATCCGCCGCGGCAGTTGGGAATGGAGTGAAGTGGACGCCTGGCGCAAACAATTGCACAAGGAATTCGAGGCGGCCTTCGTCAAATCCACCCTTCCCGAACATCCCGACTACGACCGCGTCAATTCTTTCCTGCTCAAAGCACGCCGTTCCATGCTCTAGATTGTTCGTTCCGCGTCCTCGGGCGCTGAACTTGTTGAATCTCCCACGCCGGGTGCGGCTTCGATGCAAAGCTGGAGTTAGCTCTCCCGGCACAGCTTCCGCCGCTCGTGTTGACGAGCTCTCCCGCCTAATTCACCCTGAATCACGGGCAGAATTCCAGGGTCACCGGGGTGATCCACGCGGATCGTTTTGCCGTATCTCTGTTTGCAGCACGGGCCCACTCTGAGTGATTGCAATCTGGGGCCACTTGGAAAGAGGAGATCGCCATGTTGAAATCAGCTTATCGAAGCTTCGCGATGGCCGCGCTGTTCTTTCTCGTCGCGCTGTTCTCTCTCGCTGCCAATGAGCCCGAGAAGACATTCCGCGGCGAAATTGGGGATTCACAATGTTCCTTGAATGTGCATTCCGCGAGCCGCTCGCACAAAGAAATGATGGAGATGAGCTCCGACCTGAAAACTCCTGCCGATTGCGCCCGTTTCTGCGTGAAGGAACGCGGAGGCCGCTACGTTCTGCAGACCAAAGAGAAGGTGTACAAGCTTGACAATCAAGACCTCGCGGACAAGTACGCCGGGGCGGCCGTCAAGGTCATCGGCGTGCTCGATCCCAAGACCGACACGATCTCCGTCCGCGCCATCGAGCCTCTTCGCTCTTCAAAAAACAATTAACAGTCCGAAGTGCCCATTTCTCGATAATGGCCATGGCACTCTGCTGAAATCAGCGGCGCCAGTGCCACGCGCTTGAGAAAATCTTGGGTGTGGGCAGTCAAACACGCTCCACGCAGGCGCGAATCATTCGTAGAAAAAATATTTTACGAGACGTATATCGGATTTCAAATTTGACGGGGTCACAGCACCGCGCTTTTTCGTTATCATTTCAAGTGCGAACGAGGTGCTTGAAATGACGAACACAACGACTGCTCCTTTCTCCGATACTTTCGCCGAATCGAAGCCACTTTCACCCGAAGAATTGCGCAAGACGGACGCTTACTGGCGCGCGGCCAATTACCTTTCGGTTGGCCAGATCTATCTCTACGACAATCCGTTGCTGCGCGAGCCACTCAAACTGGAGCACATCAAACCTCGCCTGCTTGGCCATTGGGGAACAACCCCCGGCTTGAATTTCATTTATGTGCACATGAACCGCCTGATCAAGAAGCTTGGCTTGAATGCGATTTACGTCACAGGACCAGGGCACGGCGGGCCTGGCCTTGTGGCTAACACCTATTTGGAAGGCACCTACACCGAGCTCTATCCGAACATATTGCGGGATACAGCGGGTTTGCAGCGGCTGTTCAAGCAGTTTTCATTTCCGGGCGGGATTCCCAGCCACGTCGCGCCGGAAACGCCGGGATCGATTCACGAAGGCGGCGAACTGGGTTACTCGCTGGCCCACGCGTATGGCGCGGCGTTCGACAATCCGGATCTTCTGGTGTGCTGCGTCGTTGGCGATGGAGAAGCGGAAACCGGACCGCTGGCGACGAGCTGGCACTCGAACAAATTCCTGAATCCGGTTCGCGACGGCGCCGTGCTCCCGATTCTCCATCTGAACGGCTACAAGATCGCCAACCCCACCGTTCTTGGGAGAATGTCGGATGAGGAACTCAATCGGCTGTTCTGCGGTTACGGATACAAGCCACTCTTTCTGGAAGGACACGAACCACACGACATGCATCAGCGGATGGCGGCGACGCTTGAGGCGGCAATTCGAGAAATTCATTCCATCCAAGCCGATGCTAGCAAGCAAAATGCCGCAAGCCTTCCTGTTTGGCCGATGATCATTCTGCGGACGCCAAAAGGGTGGACCGGGCCAAAGATGGTTGACGGAAAACCAGTGGAAGGCACCTGGCGCGCGCACCAGGTTCCCCTCTCGGAAATGGCTTCGCATCCGGAACACGTGAAGCAATTGGAAGAATGGATGAAGAGCTACAAGCCGGAGGAACTTTTCGATGCCGACGGGAAGCTCAAACCGGAATTAGCCGATCTGTCGCCCAAAGGCACAAGCCGTATGGGAGCGAATCCCCATGCGAACGGCGGATTGCTCCTCAAGGATTTGGTCATGCCGGATTTCCGCGAATACGCGGTCAATGTGCCAAAGCCCGGTACGACAATTGCCGAAGCGACCCGCCTGCTGGGAAAGTTTCTCCGCGACGTCATGGAGCGGAATGCCGAATCCAGGAATTTCCGTGTCTTCGGCCCCGACGAAACGGCTTCGAACCGTCTGGACGCTTTGTATGAAGTGACCGACAAGGTTTTCATGGAGCCGCTCCTGCCGACCGACGAGCACTTGTCGGTCAACGGCCGCGTGATGGAAGTTCTCAGCGAGCACATGTGCCAGGGATGGTTGGAAGGCTATCTCCTGACCGGACGCCACGGCTTCTTCTCCTGCTACGAAGCGTTCATCCACATCGTGGACTCCATGTTCAATCAGCACGCAAAATGGCTTAAAGTCACGCATCAGATCCCCTGGCGGCGTCCGATCGCTTCCTTGAATTATCTGCTTACTTCCCACGTGTGGCGACAAGATCACAACGGCTTCAGTCACCAGGATCCGGGCTTCATTGATCACGTCGTGAACAAAAAGGCGGATGTCGTGCGAGTCTATCTGCCACCGGATGCAAACACGCTTCTTTCCGTCGCCGATCACTGCCTGCGCAGCCGCAATTACGTGAATGTGATCGTCGCCGGAAAGCAGCCCGCCCTGCAGTGGCTCAATATGCAGGCCGCCATCGAACACTGCACCAATGGCATCGGCATCTGGGATTGGGCCAGCACCGACGACGGAAGCGATCCGGATGTGGTGATGGCCTGCGCGGGAGATACGCCGACGCTCGAAACTCTGGCGGCTGTGGATCTGCTACGGCAGCATTTTCCGGACGTCAAGATTCGCGTGGTCAACGTCGTGGACCTGATGACGCTGGAACCCTCGACGGAACATCCTCACGGCCTTTCCGACCGCGAGTTCGATTCCCTGTTCACTACCGACAAGCCCATCATTTTTGCGTATCACGGCTATCCCTGGTTGATTCATCGCCTCACGTACCGCCGCACGAACCACGACAACTTGCATGTTCGCGGCTACAAAGAGGAAGGCACAACCACAACTCCCTTTGACATGGCCGTATTGAACGATCTCGATCGTTTTCATTTGGCCGGAGACGTCGTGGATCGCGTCCCGCGGCTGCAGAAAATCGGCGCGCATTTCCAGCAGCTCCTGCGCAACAAGCTAGTCGAGCACAAGCAATACATCTTCCGCTATGGAGACGACATGCCGGAAATCCGCGGCTGGAAATGGCCTTACTAAGCGATGAAAATTCTCGTCCTCAATTCCGGCTCCAGCAGCCAGAAGAGTTGTCTATACGAGATCGCCGGGGCTTTGCCAGAGCATGCGCCGAACCCGGTATGGGAAGCAAAGATTGAATGGGACGACAACGCAGCTGACGTCCAGATCAAGACACCGAAAGAGGTCACGCTCAGGAAACGCGTAGTCGCTTCCTCGCGTCGCGAAGCGCTCGATCACCTTTTGCGTTCGTTGTGGGAAGGCGATGTCCCGGCGGTCGAAAAACCTTCAGATATCAGTATTGTCGGGCATCGCATCGTTCACGGCGGCGACAAATTCGCAGAGCCCATTGTCGTCACCGAGGAAGTCAGGCGCGCGATCTCCTCTCTTGCCGTTTTCGCGCCGCTGCACAATCGCGCGGAACTGCAGGGCATCGAAATGATCGAGCACCTTCTCGGGAAGGTTCCTCAAATCGCCGTGTTTGACACTGCATTCCATCATTGCTTGCCTCGTGCGGCCGCAGTCTATCCGGGACCTTATGAATGGTACGAGCAAGGCATTCGCCGCTACGGCTTCCACGGCATCAATCATCAATACTGCGCCCAGCGCGCGGCCCAGTTGCTCGGCAAGCCGCTGGATTCGCTCCGGCTTATTTCCTGCCATCTCGGAAACGGCTGCTCGCTCGCTGCAATAGAGGGGGGCAAAAGTATTGAGACAACGATGGGTTTCACTCCTCTCGAGGGTTTGATGATGGGCACGCGCTCGGGCTCCGTGGATCCCGGCATCTTGACGTACCTGATTCGCGAAAAAGCGATGGATGGGCAGCGGCTGGATGCACTGCTCAACAAGGAGTCCGGGCTCCTCGGAATTTCCGGAGTTTCGAGCGACATGCGGGAGATCTTGAAGGCAAAAAACTCGGGCAACGAGCGAGCGCAATTGGCGTTTGACATTTTTGCGCATCGCCTTCGCTCCGGCATCGGCTCGATGGCCGCTGCTCTCAATGGCCTGGATGTGTTGATCTTTACCGCGGGAATCGGAGAGAACTCAGGCGAAGTGCGCGAAGCCGCATGCGCAGGTCTCGGCTTTCTCGATTTGAAGCTCGATCCGCTCAAGAACGAGCAAACCCCACGGGATCAAGACATCTCCGCGCCCAATGCGGCAGTTCGTGTGTTGGTCATTCGCGCCCAGGAAGATTGGGCCATCGCCCGCGAGTGCTGGAATATTTGCTCGAATCGTTAATTGGGATGTTTTCCGAATGTGACCCAGGCGCAAGCAAAGCCGGGAGGATCGCTCTTCCCTTCTAATTTCAATTCGCGCGATCTAGTTTGCCAACGGTTTCGCGGAAATCAGCGTGCTCGTGGTCGCCACGCACTGCCATGTGCCGTTGATTTTTATCCAGGTGTCCGCGAACCGCTCGCGATGCACGTACGTCTTGCCTTTCTCCGTGCCCTTCACGCGCAGAACACCGACGACAACCGCGGCATTCCCGTACACGTTAACGCTGCTTTCTTCCGTAACCGCCTGCGACGCCTTGTAGTCCGGCGCTTCGATACTGGCCAGAAACTCAGCCTTGTTTGCGACGCTGCCGTCTATGTCAATCGACACGAACGTCTGGGCCAGCACCATGTCCAGAGCCTTCGTGTCTTTCAGCTCCAGCGCGTGGTTCCAGGCTTTTTCCAGCCCAAGTATCCAACCTTCGTCTTCGTTGATATTCCTCTGCTGCGCCACCACAGCAATTCCCAGGAGCATCACCACCACACCCAGCACGATCTTTCTCACGGTCGTCCCTCCGGACGCGCCTCCGACATCCCTGGCCGCACGCCTCCTTAGCGTAGGACAAGACGTCCACACTGAACCAAAATATCCAAACGACGTTTCCGTCTCCGCACTTCGCAGGCTGATTTACTTCTTAACAGCTTCGACATGCACGAGAAGACTTTCCGGTGAACCATTCGCGCTGGAATATTCATCGCTTGTGATTTTTCGACCGTCGAGAAACTTCGTCGCGTTTCGCAGTGCAAATTTCATCCCGCCGGCCGAAAACTCCGAGCGATACACGAGCTCGTCGCCTTCCCATTGCCCCGTTTCGACGACCGCGGCGGGAAAGGAATCGCCGAATACGTAGGCCTTGTAAGCCGTTTCCTTGGGATCCCAGGTCATGACCATCACTCCTTCAAAATCGCCGACCGGTCCTTTCGAGTGGAAGCGATTGAAGATCGAATTTCCACCCGGCCCCAGTTCGCTGGTGTATACACCGGTGTTCACGCCGCCGTTGGGAGCGAACCCCGACTTTGGATAGGTTTCGGTGAACGTCCAGGTACCCACGTAAAGTTTGGAAAGACGCTGCATCTCCGGAAGAGGCAGCGCCGGCGGCTTCTCTTCCTGTGCGACAGAATTCTTAGTAGGAGAAAAAAGCAGGGCCGTGGTCAAGAGCAAAAAGGCTGAAACACCCACACGTTTCATAGAGCGAATCATTGGTTCCTCCGTCGAAGGCGCCTTAAGCCTGGAATACTTTCCTTCTGCTTTACGCAATCTTCCAACCGCGGGCCGGCGCTCTCGCTGTGTTGGACGCAAGTTATATGTGAATCCATCAAAAAGCAAATCATGATGCTCTGTTCCCAATAAATTAGCTATAAGTCCGCGCTCTTCCCGGCTAGGGCCGCTTTTCGGTCGGCCGCGTTCACTGAGATTCAGTAATCTTCCCCGACCTAATCAGCGCGCCCAAGTGGGCAGTTCAGGCACTGGAATGTACTCGGGACGAAACCTTAGCCGAACTCCTCCGTGCTTCTCGCGGGCTTCCGTTGTCAGTTCGACTTTAAGCTGGTGGCGCTTGCCATCAATCACGGGCGGAATAAACCCAAGTTCGTAGCGAAAATGCAGCTGCATCAGGATCAGTTCCAGAGCCGCAGCGTACCCCTGCCGAGGAGCGGAATAGAACTTTCCTCCCGTTTTGTCGGCCATGTAGTGCTCGATCTCTCCTACTTCGCCGTTCGTCAGGATCGGCGCCTCAGGAGAATGGCTGTCTTTGATGCCGAACACGGTTCCTGAGACCTCCAGAAGATCATCAACTACTTGGTCTAGCTTCCCGCGTGGCTCACCTGTGTAATCGCCGTCGAGAAATACAATGACAGGCAGTGGCTGCGGGTTTCTCCGATGCGCATCCTGGATGATGAGGCGAATGAGTCTTCGGAAGGTTGCTTCCCCAACGTCATTGCTGTGCCTGCTGCCAGCATCAAAGGAAATCGGCTTGATCGTTTTGGCCAACACGTGGATGGGGGTGTCGCGGTCCCCCGTGGGCAGCAGATCAAGCTTTGCTTCGCCGTTGTCACACCAGTGAGCCACTCCCACAGTGTCGGTTTTGTCCAACTGGTCCAGCGCGGGCCGGAACATTGCTTCTTTTCCCAAGAACTCTGCCGAGCCTCCGCGCTTCACTCGTTCGTTGCAGATCACCACAAGCCAAAGAGTGATCGGCCGTGTATCGTAACGCGCCCCGGAGTCAAATGTGGCGATGGGAACTTCGTGCTTGTTGTCGAACACCCGAAAGTCTTCCCTTTTTAAGACTCGAACGGGCAGACCTGTCTTGGGGTCCTGAGTGATGACGTCAACAAGGACTAAAAAGGATTGAACTCGGATGGTGGTTTGCGCGGAGTATGGCTGACCAGGATTCTGAGCAAGGGCGACGCACATCAAATTAACAATGAGAAGCACGCCTAATACGCGTGGATCGCGAGACTTCATTTCGACCGCTATCGAACTCCGCGACGAAAACGCCATTCCACAAACCTAGACCTTAAGATAACAAAGATTATGCACCTGCCCGCAGGCATTGTGGGAATCGCGCGGAGAGCAACTCTATTTCCCCCGCCTGGAACTTGCGACAAGAGTCCCGATCCGTTGCAAATCCGGGCGTAAGTCCTCAGCTCTCGAGACCAAGGTGCGCTTGGCGAAGGCCGATACTGCCCTGCGCTTGCCCGGGGCCCGCCGCTATGGCCGATGCCGCGATCATTGCGGTTGCCAATGCTTCTTTCGAATGCCGCTCGGTAGTTGCTTCGTGGTGGTAACATCGGCCATGGGTTTTCCCTTCGGAACCCGGATGGCGCCCGCCATCGCCCAGGCCGATTTCTCCAGGAGGGTGAGCATGCCCGAAACTCGACGCCAGTTTCTTCAAGGAGGCGCCGTACTCTCTGCCGGCGCTTTGTTCTTTGCTTTACGCCCGGGTGCCCAGCAGCCGCACCGTGGAATGCCCGATCCTCCCCAGCCCGCCGGCCCTTCGGAGACGGAACAGCCCGTGACCGCGCCGAAATTCGATCCGCGCCTGATCATGGAAGAGCACGAAAAGAACTTCAGGAAAAAATTAGAGGAAATTTATGAAAAGGTGCGCGAACTGAAGAAGGAAGCCGATGCCACGCCAACAGCTGAGATTTTCTCGGTAAGAATCTGCAAGGAAACAAAGGAAATCGAATCCCTCGCAAAGCAATTGAAAAAGCTGGCGAAAAGCTGACAGAATACTCCGAAGTTTCTTTTTGCATAGCGGGGCAGACCGTGTCCGACACCGAACCCAAATGCGAATTCGAGAGCAAGAAGTTAATTCTCCGCTTTGAGACCACCATCGAGGCGCGCACGGATGCGATTCCTCCCGTGGTCGAGAGGATCATGGAGCTGGTGCAGACCATGGGCTGCGCAGCAGGCAAAGAGCACCAAGTGGAGACGGCGTTGTTTGAAGCTCTTGCCAATGCCGTGCTCCATGGCTGCAGAAACGACGCCGGTAAGAAGGTGGAATGCTGCGTCGCCTGTGACGAATCGCGCGGCATGCTAATCATCATCCGCGATCCCGGCGAGGGCTTCGATCCGAAAAGCATCCCCAATCCGGTGAAGGGACAGAACATTTTTTCGACACACGGCCGCGGCATTTTCCTGATCAACCAACTGGTGGACGATGTGCATTATGAAAAAGGCGGAACAGAAATTCACATGCGCATTGCATGAAGTCTGGGACTTGGGTACTGCGTGAAGTGACGCACCGCACCGGAAGAATTGGGGATAGTAGCCCAGATTTCGGCCTCGCTTCTGCCGACATTCCTCTAATCTATTTATTATAAAGAACTTACATTGATTGCGAAATCCTTGGCTCTGGCAACCCGCCTGCCTTTTTCCTTTGTGGAGGTGAACACCATGGCACCGTCCGCCATCGTGGATGCACCGGTCCACAACAAAGCCGCAAACACGGTAGTTTTACCGCTTGAAGAAGAAGTGCCGTCCGGCACCGCGATTGTAGCAAGCTACGCCGGCCATCTCTTCCACGATTCTTTGCTCGAGCAAAATCGAGTCAGGAGCAGTTCGAAAACCTTGGATCTGCTCGTGGCCCTGGCATTTCATATCGCTGTATTGAGCATTCCAATCTTACTGGGGCTGTATTTCACGCAAACGATCAATCTGAAGGAATTTACTTCTACATTGCTTGTGGCTCCTCCGCCGCCGCCCCCGCCGCCGCCGGCTCCGGCAGCAGCGTTGAAGGTCCAGGCGCCGAAGCGAGTGTTCATGTCGAACGGCAAACTCGTTGCACCGACGGTCATTCCAAAAGAAATCGCGAATATCAAGGAAGCGCCTCTGCCCCCCGATGCAGTTGGCGGAGTGGCTGGCGGAGTGCCTGGAGGAGTGCCGGGAGGCCAGTTGGGAGGAGTGATCGGCGGAGTCATTGGAGGGATCGGGCCCACACGAAAGGAGATTGCGCCGCCCGAGCCAGTAAAGAGAATCGTGCGCGTAGGCGGCAGAGTGCGTCCGCCAAAACTGATTCAAAGGGTGACGCCTGAATATCCCGCGCTGGCGAGAATGGCGCATGTTTCAGGGGACGTGATTATTGAAGCGATACTTGATGAACAGGGAAACGTTACCGAGATGAAAATCGTGTCCGGACCACCGCTGCTTTACCAAGCGGCGCTGGAAGCACTTGCGAAATGGAAATACGAGCCGACCTATCTGAATGATGAACCGGTTTCAGTTCAACTGAACGTCACGGTCTCTTTCCGGCTGAACAACTAGGCTGGAAGAGTGTGGACGGAGAGGGCGGGACATCGCATCAGGGGTGTTCCGCTCTCTGTCGTTCGAGCGGGATTGCACTTCAGAGTTGAATTTCAGTTCCCAGGACTCTGACGAATTGCGCGAGCCAGGCGGGATGCGCGGGCCAGGCGGGAGCGGTAACTAAATTTCCATCAGTGACCGCGTCAGTCATCGCGAGATCCACAAAGGTCCCACCAGCACACGTAACATCGGGCGAAACAGCGGGATAACAACTGCACTTCTTCCCTTTCAAAACTCCGGCAGCGGCGAGAATTTGCGCGGCATGGCAAATCGCGGCGATGGGTTTGTTCGATGTCGAAAAGTGACGGACGATTTCGAGGACGCGGGGATTCAGGCGAATGTATTCAGGCGCGCGGCCGCCGGGAAGCACGAGAGCGTCGTAATTCTCAGGTTTAATCTGATCGAAAGTGGCATTGAGAGCGAAATTGTGGCCGCGCTTTTCGGAATAGGTCTGGTCGCCTTCGAAATCGTGGATGGCGGTTCGAACGGATTCGCCGGAGTTCTTACCGGGACAGATGGCGTGGACGGTGTGGCCGACCATCAAAAGCGCCTGGAATGGAACCATCACTTCGTAATCTTCGACGTAATCGCCAACGAGCATAAGGATGGATTTTTTCGCCATCGTGGCTTCCCCCTAAAAGAGTATTCAAAAATTGTAGCGCAACTTCGAATTGCAAATTAAAAAAGGGGCGACCGCAAAGCGGACGCCCCTTCCTTTGAAGTTTCTGCTCGGCCTTAGCTCGTTGCCGCGGGAACAGAAGCGGCGACAGCCGAATCCGGAGTTGGCGTTGGCGCCGGAAGAACGGGCTCCGGCGATTCCTGAATGGTAAGCTGATCCGTGCGGGTCTTACCCCATTCGCGAAGCATGAGACCCTGTGAAGCGAAGAAGCGGCGGATGCTCGCGGAATCCCAACGAAGAACTTCTTCGAGCACGGGAATGAGCGCGCTCATGGCGTTGTCGCTCAAGACCGTGCGGCGAGCGACGCGAGTGATGAATTCCGCTTCGCTGACCGCAATCGTGAGCCCATCATATTGGTTGACGTGCATCATGACGGGAAGATCCGAGCTGCCATCGCCCATATAGACGATATGATCGTGGCTGATGCCGAGCTTGGCTCGAATTTCTTCGAGAACCGTAATTTTGCCCCAACCCGCAGTGGCACGGATAATGGCTTGAACTTCGCCGCTATCGGGATTGTAGTAAAAGCGCGTGCCGTAAATGTTTTCCGGGGGAACGATGCCCTCGAGGGCGGACTGGATGATTTCTTCAGGCGCCGCGGAAACGACGTAGAAGGAAAACTTGTAGCCTTCCGCGAGATTCTCGAGAGCGCGGGCAAAAAGCCCCACGTTGTGCTTCAAGCGGATGCGCTTTCCTGCTTCCAGCAAATGTTCACGGCGCACGCGCCGGAATTCCGGATCGTGCAAAATCAGATAAGAGAGCTCCGCTCCCTGTTGCACCAGGTTGATCTTCGAGAGCCCTTTCACACGATGATCGAAGTCGGAAACTCCGATCAACTCGGCAAGTACGACGCCGGAGTCGTTGAAACTCAAGGTCTGGTCAAAATCGCTGGCCAGAAGGTACTGCTGCACCATGGTAAGTACCTCTTCCTTTCTATCGGCTCACCCGAGGGGGGCCGGAGTGCGCGATATCGCACCCAACTAGCTGTCACTTACACCCTAACCTCGTTCACGGCTTAGAACCTCACGAATAATTTGAATGGTTTCTATGCACAGAAACGTGAACGTTTCATGGTTATTCGATTAGATGCGGGCTGATGGTAAAAGGTTAAAGAGAAAGCAGTTGGGAGCGTCAACGTTACGAGAGGAAGATTCAAAAAGGGAGGGACTGTACGATGGTACAGTACGAAGAACAAGCGAAGAGTGCTTTCGCACGATTGTCTTCGATCAATGTGGGCTTATTAGAGGGAGGTGCCGCCTTTTATTTCCTGCGGGTGATCAGCGCGGCTTCCTCGTGTGAGCTGCAAATCTCAGACATTTGAGTTGAGTTCCGGGGTTGCGCGTGCTGCGAAGAAACCGATTCTTTCCAATCTCGGATTGGAGGCGAGAATTCTTGCAATGGGGCAAAACCGCCGGTCTAGCTGCATTGCTTGGGAAGGCGAGGTATGGCCGGGCATGGACCCATATAGCGGGGTGAGTGACAAAAATCACTTTCTTTCGCCACACCAGCGGACGGACAATGAGGCGCTCGAAGATCAGGTGAAGGAGACAAGGTCATGCGAAGAGTTCTGGCCGTCTCACTCGCGTTTTCGCTGTTGTACATTCCCTTTCTGCAAGCTGCGCCGTCCACGAACAGCAAGGTTCTGCCGGGCGCTTGGGGCCAAGATCAATCTCAGGATCAATCCCAAGTTGAAGAGCAAGATCAGAATCAGGACAACTACGTGCCCTATTCGCCCGATCAGCTCGATAACCTTCTCGCTCCGGTTGCGCTGTATCCCGATCCGCTGCTGGCGCAGGTTCTCCTCGCAGCGACATTCCCTGATGAGATTGATGAAGCCGCGCGGTACGTGCGTTCGTACGGCCAGGATGGGATTGACGACCAGAATTGGGACGTCAGCGTGAAGGCGGTGGCGCACTATCCTTCCGTGCTGTACATGATGTCGGACAGGATTGATTGGACCAGTGCCGTCGGTCAGGCCTACGTCAATCAGTCCACGGACGTGATGAGTTCCGTACAACGACTCCGGGAAATGGCGTACCAGCAAGGCAATCTGGCATCAGATCAGCAAATGCAGGTCATAAATGACGGAGGGTACATTCAGATCTGGCCCGCGAACCCTCAGTATATTTACGTGCCGGTTTATGACCCGGGGGTGGTGTATTACAGCCGGCCGTTCTGGGGAGCGGCGATTACGTTTGGCGCCGGGTTTGTCATTGGGGCATGGCTGAATTACGACTGCGACTGGCATGGACGCCGTGTTTACTATACGGGATGGCAAGGCGGCGGGTGGATTGGGCGTTCACGTCCGTACGTTCGGGTCACAAATGTATACGTAAATGAGCGGTACAGGGATGTGCGGGTAAACCGGGCCGTAATCCAGCGACAGGTGAACTACAACAACGTCAATCGGTTCAACAACGTGCACCGGAACGTTACTTTCGACAACCACGAACGTGCCGGGCGCACTCCACAGCCGAACAGCCGGGTGAGCAATGAGATCCTCAATCGAAACATACCCAACACCACTCGCGTGGACCAGTTCCGTGGGCGCGTGAATGAGAACCGGCCTACAACACCCGTAGAAAGACCGGGGCAACCGAACGTGAACGTGCGGCCAGCGGAGAGACCTGCTCAACCGCCCGCGGAGAGACAGCCTCAACCGAACGTGAACGTGCGGCCAGCGGAGAGACCCTCAGCACCGCAGCAACAGCGCCCCCCGCAAGGGCCAGCTGAGAGACCTTCCGTACCGCAGCCGCCTGCGATGCGGCCTCAAACGGAGCGGCCTGCGCCTCATGCTTTTGGGAGAAGTGAGGGCAATTTCCCTGCGCGCCAAGCGAGCCAACGAGGACAAGAGAGCCGCGCGAGCCGCCCGAGTCCGCAGCCACATCCTGCGCCCAGCCGTCCTTCGGGACGTCCTGGGAAGCCGCACTGAGAGTCAGGAAAGCAAACGGCGACGGGCAGCAAGGTGAGAAGCAAGACGTGAAAGAGGAGAGTCGTATGGACAATCACGACCGATGGAACACATTCGGCAGTCTGAAAAGCAAGTTTTCGTATCCACTCCCTATGCTACTGCTGGCATACGCCCTTGTTGCGAGCCCAACCGTCTGCGCACAGCCGCGGGCGGCCAGTCAAGGAGCGTCAGCAGGGAATGAGGAGACCTTCTCGACTCCAGAAGACGCATCGCAGGCACTGGTTGCAACGGCGGAAGCGAAGGATCGGGCAAGGCTTGGGAAGATTTTCGGGTCCGACTACGATCAGCTGCTTTCCGGCGACGCGGTGGAAGACGACAAGGATCTAGCGGATTTTGCGAAAGGATTGCAGGAATCCGCAAAGCTGCAAAAGGACAGCGAGAGCAAGTACACGATTCTCGTCGGAGACAAGAGCTGGCCGATGCCGATTCCCCTCGTGAAGGAAGGAAACAAGTGGCATTTCGATACGAAAGCGGGGCTCAATGAGATTCTGAATCGCAGGATTGGAGAAAACGAGCTCTCGGCGATTGCAACGTGCCGCACTTACGCGGTCGCGCAGTGGGAATATTTTACCGAAGGCGATCACGACAACGACGGCGTAGCCGAATACGCACAGAAATTCATGAGTTCACCCGGGCAGCAGGACGGGCTTTACTGGCCCACGGCGGCCGATGAAAAGCCGAGCCCGTTTGGCGAACTAGTTGCTGACGCGCGTGCTGAAGGATATGGCCGCAAGCCCGGCGCAAATGCGAGCAACGCGAAGCCCGCAGGCGCGACCAGCCTGCCAGCTGAGAAAAGCGGGCAGCGGCCCCGGCATCCGTTCCACGGATACTATCTCAAAATCCTCACACAGCAGGGGCCAAGCGCCCCGGGCGGGCAATACAATTACATCATCAACGGAAACATGATCGCGGGGTTCGCGCTGATCGCCTATCCGGAAAAGTGGGGGAACTCCGGGGTGATGACGTTCATCATCAATCAGCAAGGCCGCGTGTATCAGAAGAATCTAGGTCCGGACACCGACAAAGTTGCGAGCGGCATGACGGAGTATAACCCCGACCCAAGCTGGCAACTCGTGCAGCCATAAAATCGAACCAAAAGCATTCGCGGGCGAGGGATGCGACAGGGACGAAAGCACGCCTTTTTGTAGCTGCCCGGCTTCGCATTTATTGGCACTCAGGGAACACAGACCCCTTCTCCTAACTATCGCCCGAAGACATTCTGCTAGCATGTAATGAGAGGCGCGGCGGCATCAAGTAGAATTCTTGCCGCCGCAATCCGCGAAAGCTCCGGTTGGCCATTGAAAGTAGGCGCACGCGGTGCGAATCGAGGGCTGGACAGAAGCAGCCCGGCATACCGGCGAGCGGCGCAGGGCGCCGGGGAAAACGAGAGTGCGGTGATTGTCGCGGTGGGATGAGCGGGAAGATGGCGGTCCGCAACCCGAACGAGTTCATCCGAATCGAAATGAAAGAAAGAGATTCAAAGCCGTCCCATGATCGCAAGCGTCAATGCAGTCTCATCTCAGATTTGTCTCCGCAAAAAGGAATTTCTTTCCAGGGGAAGCGTTGGGGGCCGCGCGTGGAGGGGTTTCTCCCGACTCGCTGCGGCACTTGTTCTCCTAGGCGCGACGGGCTCCGCGTTCGCACAACGAGCTACCCCCAAAAATAGCGGCGGCCAGACAGCGTCTCTGCACGGAAGTGTCGCCACTACGCAGGACAGTGTCGCAGTTGGACTTTCCGGGATCATTGTGAAGCTTGCGCATGACCCGGCGAGCGGTACGCCACTGAGCGTGGTTACGGACGAGAACGGCCGGTATGAGTTCCAGAATCTGGAGCCCGGCACCTACAAGGTCACGATCGCGGAGACGGGGTTCAAGCCGGTCACCAAGACGGTCATGCTGAATGCCAAAGAGCAGGGCGTTCAGGACTTTACGCTCGAGCTGGTAGCAGTGAGCGAAAAAGTGGAAGTAAAAGAGAACGCGTCGGCGATTGACACGGAAAGCGCGGCTGCGCCGCCCGCTACGGTCACGAAATCTGAGCTGACCACGATTCCGACGCCGCAGGAAAAAGTGAAAGACGTCCTACCGATCACGCCGGGAGTGATCAAGACGCTGGACAGCAAGCTGAGCTTCAAAGGCGCGGACGAGAATCAGAGCCTGCTGATCGTGAATTCCGCAAGGACCACCGATCCGGTGACGGGAAGCTTCGGAGTTCCGATACCCACGGATGCGGTCGAATCGTTCAACGTCTATAAAACGCCATATGACGCCAGCCTGGGGAGCTTTTCGGGAGGACTCACTTCGATCGAGACAAGACCTCCGGACGACAAATGGGGCTTCAAATTGAGGGGAGTTGTGCCGTCATTTCTTGGGAAGGAGGGCCACCTAGCGGGCATTGCCGAAGCCATTCCGGGAATTGCCTTTGATGCCCCGATCGTTCACCACAAATTGCTTTTGTCCGAAGTGTTTCAGTACGAGATGAAGAAGACGACGGTGGAAGGCTTGGCGTGGCCGTACGACATCAGCAAGCGGCAAGGGTTTAATTCGTTTACGACGCTGGAGGCGATTCTTGCGCCCAACCACGTGCTTACACTCACATTGAACGCGTTTCCCCTGAGACAGCAGAACGCAGACATCAGCGCACTGGTGCCGCAAACTGCATCGAACGATCTGGATCAGAGCGGCTTGGCTTTCGGGCTGAACGACAGATATGAATTCGCATCGGGCGCGATTGCGGGGATTGTTGCCCAGTACATGCGATTTGATAGCAATGCGCATGGCCAGGGGATCGCGGATATGCTCATCACGCCGGAAGGATGGGGAGGCAACTTTTTCAACCGGTGGTCGCGAAGAGGAAAGGAGTTTCAGGCGGTTCCCTCCTACCAATTCTCGAAAAAGCACTGGCATGGGGATCACGAAATTCGGGTGGGGGTGGATGGCGACTATCGTTCTTTTTTTGGAACGACGGCGTCGCAGCCGATTCAACTGCTTCGCGTGGACCGTACGTTGGCGGAAGAGATCACGTTTGGAACGGTTCCCTCGCAGATCACGTCGGACAGCTCCCTCGCAGAGTTTGTGCAGGATCACTGGGTAATTGATTCCCGGTGGAGCCTGGACTTGGGAGCGAGGTTGTCCAGCGAGACCTCCGGGTGGTCCGTCGCTTTTGCGCCGCGCGCTGGAGTGGCATATTCGCCTGGAAAAGGCGGCAAGACTGTCATTCGAGCAGGGGCGGGGGTGTTCTACGGAGTGCTGCCACTGCTGGCCGGAAATTTCGAGGCGAATCCGAACCGCACGATCACGGAATTCGACGCTACGGGAGCTCCCATCGGTTCCCCGGTGAGCTATACCAACGTTTACACAGGAAGCTTCGACCCGCTGACTGCGTCGGTGTTGCCTCCGCACCCGGATACATCGCCGCGAAATGTTACCTGGAATGCCGAGGTGGAACACGAGGTTCGTTCCGACCTGAACCTGAAATTGGGATACCTCGACAGCCACACGACTTATTTGTTCAATGTGGAGCCGTTTACCGCGACAACCGGCGGCGACTCTTTCATCGGGCTTACCAACACGGGATCTTCGCACTACCGCGAAATGGAAGCCACGGCGCATTACACGCTGCGGGAACGCGATCAGGTGAATGTCTCCTACATCTGGAGCCGGGCGCGCGGAGATTTGAACAGCCTTTCCAGCATTTACATTCCTTTTGCAGCGCCGGTGATCCGGCCGAATGCTTACGGCATCCTGCCTTCGGACATTCCTGAACGTGTGATTGCGTGGGGAATCTTCGCCATGCCGTGGAAGATGACGTTCAGTCCCCTCATGGACGTTCATACGGGCTATCCGTATTCCTCTGTGAACGTGGCGCAAGAATATGTGGGCGTACCCAATTCGCTGCGATACCCGGAATATTTCTCGCTGGACGTAAAGCTATACCGGGAGTTTCGCGTGCCGTTTCTGGGCCACCGCGGCGGAAAGACCCATCACATCCGGCTCGGAGTTTACTCGCTCAATTTGACGAATCACGGCAACTTCAATGCGGTGTACAACAATGTGACGGCTCCCAATTACGGGACCTTCAGCGGATTCCTGTACCGGCATGAAGGCGCCATCATTGATTTTGTGGATTGATTGTTTCGAGAATTTCCGGAAACATTTTCGACGCTGGTCTGCGGCGCTGGGCCCCAAAACTAGAGCATTCCCGATCCGAATCCGCAGTTCTGAAAGTCTTTAAGCCAAGAAGAAGCACGATCCTTGCAAAGCGCATGAGGAGAACCAGCGTCCACGAAGAGTCTTAACGATGAGTGGGGAGTGAACGGCGGATGTGGTCTAGCCAGGATGCTGAAGTGGCTGGAGACGGCTGAGCGGGAGCGTTGGAGATTTTGGCTTGGGGCAGCATGTCTGTGACGGTGAAGAGGCGGCCATTGCGGAGATAGAGAGATTGGGCTTCCGTGAGATCGAGAGGGCGGGCGCCGCGGCGGCCGAAGACGGCGATCTGGTTGCCGGATTCGTCCACGGCGCGATCGCGGTCAATGCCCTTGGAAATGGCTAGCGCAGGGCCGCGGGTACGTGCAGTGGCGATGAGCTTGGGCGTGGGGCGCGGACTGAAACCTGAAAAGTGAGCAGGATCATCCCAAGGGGAGACGATTTGAAGGACTCGCAAGCCGTTTTTGCCGTCAGCAACAAAGGCGAAAGCGCTGCCGGCGACCATGCCGATTCTGACGTCGTTGACGTCGTTCAGTTGGCCATGCGCGCTGAACATTTGATCGAGTTTGGGCGCGTCCGGTTTTTCCACGTCGATGATGGCAATTCCCTGTTTGCCGGCAGAGACATAGGCGTAGGTGCGCGCGACATAGATGTTGCGGGCATCCGGAAGAGGAACGAGA
>Ga0335079_10002230_pt1 | contig 22379 bp, 16 predicted proteins | sample Lox_Sample_33_FD_206719 | JGI IMG/M metagenome (GOLD analysis project Ga0335079, IMG submission 206719) | Soil microbial communities from Loxahatchee National Wildlife Refuge, Florida, United States - Lox_Sample_3.3 | ecosystem: Environmental > Terrestrial > Soil > Wetlands | place: USA... | reverse complement strand
TTCCGGTCCTACCCCAACGCAAATAGCGAAAAAGCGTCGCCGTATAGTGACGCCGGTGGCAGCCGTACGTGCGAAGGGCCTCGTCAAGCGGTTCGAGGCGACCGTCGCGGTGGACCGGGTCGACCTCGTCGTCGAAGAGGGCGAGGTGCGCGGCCTGCTCGGACCGAACGGCGCCGGCAAGACCACGCTGCTGCGACTGCTGTTCGGATTGGTTTCACCCGACGACGGCCACGTCGAGCTGTTCGGGAGGCCGCTGGGCGAGTCCGACTCGGTGTGCCTGGACGGGGTCGCGGGGTTCGTCGAGGAGCCGACGTTCTATCCGTACCTGTCCGGACGGGTGAACCTCGAGCTGTTCGCCGAGTTCGACGGCGGCGCCGCCGCCGCCCGTGTCGACGAGGTGCTCGAGCAGGTCGGTCTCGCGGGTCGGGGCGGCGATCGCGTCAGCGGCTACTCGACCGGCATGCGCCAGCGGCTCGGGATCGCCGCCGCGCTGCTGCGCTCGCCGCGGCTGCTGCTGCTCGACGAGCCGACGAGCGGTCTCGACCCGGCCGGAGCCCACGACATGGGCCGGCTCGTGCGCCGGCTCGCCGCCGACGGGACCGCGGTGCTGCTGTCGAGCCACCTGATCGGCGACCTCGAGAACGTGTGCGACTCGTTCACCGTGCTCCGCCTGGGCCGGGTCGTGTGGAACGGAACCGCCGCCCAGCTGCGCGACCAGGCTCCGGGGTCGGCCTACCGGCTGGCGACCAGCGACGACGCGCGTGCGCTCGAGCTCGCCGAGCAGTATCCGGAGGTGCACGGGAGTCGCTCGCCGACGGGCGAGCTCCGGCTCGCGGTGCAGGGGCGGATCGACCCGTACGTGCTCGAGCTCGGGCGCGCCGGCGTGGCGATTCGCCGGCTCGAGCTGGTCGTGAGCCCGCTCGAGTCGATGTTCTTCGCGCTGACGAGCGACGTCGAGCTCGACTCGGCCGCGCTCGCCGAGCTCGCCGAGGCGGCGCTGGCGCATACATGAGCGCGACCCACGCCCTGAGGTCCGGCGAGGCGATCCCGGAGCCGAGCGCCGGTCGGCACGCGGGTGTCCGGCACGTCTACAGGGCCGAGCGCCGCAAGCTCTCGAACCAGCTCTCCACGCGGCTGCTCGCGCTGATCTGCATCGTCGGCCCGTTCGCGTTTGCCGGCGTGCTCAAGATCCAGACGGGGAGCCCCGCCGACACGCTGTTCGGCGTGTGGGTGCACCAGTCGGGCTTCGCGCTTTCGCTGGTCGTGCTGTCGTTCTGCGGGGCGTGGGGATTCCCGGTGCTCGCCGGTGTCCTCGCCGGCGACATCTTCGCCTCCGAGGACCGCTACGGCACTTGGAAGATGGTGCTCACGAGGTCGTCCACGCGCCGAGAACTGTTCGCGGGGAAGGTGCTCGCGGCGATGACGTTCTCGGTGGCGCTGCTCGTACTGCTCGCGGTCGCGAGCCTGGCCGCCGGGCTGCTGCTCGTCGGCGACGGGTCGGTCGTGGATCTGAGTGGCCGGGCGCTGTCGCCGGGTCACAGCCTGGTGCTGGTGCTCGTCGCCTGGATCCTCAACTTGCTTCCGATGCTCGCGTTCACCAGCCTTGCGGTCCTCCTGTCGGTCGCGACTCGTAACGGCATCGTCGGCGTCGTCGGCCCGGCACTCATCGACCTCGTCATGCAGCTGCTGCTGCTCGTCGGCTCGGGTGTGTGGCTCCACCTGCTGCTTGCGTCCTCCGCGTTCCAGGATTGGTACGCGCTGTTCACCGCGCACCCGTACTTCGGGCCGTTGGTCGTCGCGTGCATCGTCAGCCTGATCTGGATCGCCGCCGCTCTCGCCGGCTCGTGGCTGCTCATCCGCCGGCGCGACTACGCGGGCGCCCCCGTCAGCCGCCGGCCGGGCTGGGTCGTGCCGGTGCGGGTGGCGGTCGGTTCGGCCGCACTCGTGGCGTTTCTGGCGGTCGCCAGCAATTGGGGACCTGCCGGCGACACCGCGGCGAAGCTCAAGGCGAGCCTCGAGCCGACGTTCAACAACCTCACGCTGCTCCAGCAGCGAGAGCTGGGCCGGGTGGTGGCGCCGGGGGCCAGGCTCAACGTGCTCACCAACTGCAGCCGGCGCGCCAGCACCCCGAAGGGGCCCGGCGACTGGATCTGCACGCTCGATGTGTTCATCCCGCAGCCGGGCGCTCAGCCGTTCAATCAGACGCCGGTTACGTACGACGTCAGCCTCCAGTCCAACGGGTGCTACAAGGCCGAGTCGCCGCCGTCGTTCGTTGGCCAGCAGACGATGAAGGACGCTCACGGCAACCAGGTCGTGAACCCGCTGTTCGTGATCTACGGCTGCTTCAACCCGCTGTAGCCCTCGACCCCGAGCAGCATCCGCTTGCGCTCGAGCCCACCGGTGTAGCCGCCGAGCCCGCCCGCCGAGTGCAGGATGCGGTGGCACGGGACGACGATCGGGACCGGGTTCGAGCCGAGCGCGTTGCCGGCGGCGCGAAACGCCCGTTCGCTGCCGGCCGCGGTCGCGACCTGCCTGTAGGTGGAGGTCGAGCCGTACGGGATCCGCGCGGTCGCCTCGAGCACGCGCCGCGCGAAGCCGCGCGTCAGCTGCCAGTCGAGCGGGAGGTCGAACTGCCGGCGGCGGCCGGCAAAGTACTGGTCGAGCTCGCGCCGGGACTCATCGAGCCTGCGCGGGGCCGCCAGCACGCGCGGCGACACGCTGGCCGCCAGCTGCTCCAGCACAATCGCCTCGTCTTCGCCGGCGTCGAGGTAGGCGAGGCGGACCAGGCCCCGTGGGGTGACGGCCACCAGCAACGTCCCGACCGGCGAGTCGAAGGTCGCGTAGGCGACGTCGAGAAGGCCTGCCGCCGCGGCGGCCTCGCTCAGCTCTGGCGGTGCCTGGGGGTGCGGTCCGGTCCGCCGCAGCTCGGTTTCGATGTTCATCGCTGGTACTCCGTTCGCAGTCTTTTCAGTGCTTCGTGGACGTTGCGGCGCGCGGCGTCCTCGCTCGTGCCCATCGCGGTCGAGATCTCGTCGTAGCCCGCGTCGGCCAGGTAGCGGAGGGCGAGCGCGGTGCGCTGCTTGTCGGGCAGCGCCCGGACGCGGTCCCACAGTCCGTCGTCGGGGGCGGTTGGAGCGCCGTCCACGGGGATGTCCGGTACGTCCCCGACCGCCACCGGGCCGCGTCTCCGGGCTCGGATGTGGTCGATCGCCTTGCGGTGCGCCACCGTGAAGATCCACGAGCGCAGGTTCGAGGCGTCGCGCAGCCTCGGGTAGGCCCGCAACGCCGCCACCCACGTCTCCTGGTAGCAGTCGTCGGCGTCCGTGCGGCCGACGGTGGCTATGAGGTACCGATGGACGTCGCGCCCGTGCGCGTCGAGAAGCTGCTGGAAAGGGGGAAGGCTCACCGCGGGTGAAACGCGCCGGCGTGGCATCTCGTGAGATGGTGGCGCGTCGGCGGTGGCGCGCACCTCGGGGCGGAGCTGGCGCGCACCTGGGGCGGACCTGCCGCGCACCTGTATAACGCGCCAAAGTACCCCGGCCCGCCGGCGCCGCGCCCACATAAGCATGCCCACCATGCTTATGGGGCCGGGGTGGCCGCCGGTGGGTGGGGTATGGCGCGTTTTACAGGTGCGGCGGCCCGCGCGGCGCCGGCAATCCGCCGCTCAGCGCTTGATCGGAACCGACGTTCGCTATACAAGTCTGTGTATGGCTCGAGCAATCTGGTCAGGCGCGATCAGCTTCGGACTCGTGAACGTGCCCGTGAAGCTGTACAGCGCCACGTCGCCCAAGACCGTCCGCTTCAACCAGCTGTCGAGTAAGACCGGCGCCCGCATCCGGCAGAAGCGCGTCGATCCGACGACCGACGAGGAGGTCCCCTACGAGGACATCGTCAAGGGCTATGAGATCACGCCCGATCGGTACGTGGTGATCACCGACGAGGAGCTCGACGCGCTCGACCCCAAGGCGACCCGGACGGTCGACATCGAGGAGTTCGTCGACCAGGCCGAGATCGACCCGATCTTCTACGACCACAACTACTACCTGGCGCCGACCGCCGGCGGGGCCAAGGCGTACCGGCTGCTGCTCGACGCTATGCGCGACGCGGGCAAGGTCGGGATCGGACGCGTGGTCCTGCGCTCCAAGCAGCAGCTGGCCGCGCTCCGGCCCACGGGCGACGTGCTCGCGCTGACCACGATGCTGTGGGGCGACGAGGTGCTCTCGCCCGACCGGCTCGACGAGCTCGAGGCGGTCGAGGATGCGCCCGCCACCGACCGCGAGCTGAAGATGGCCGAGCAGCTGATCGACTCGCTGTCGGCCGAGTTCGAGCCCGCGAAGTTTCACGACGAGTACCGCGAGCGGGTCCTCGACCTGATCGAGCGCAAGGCCGCCGGCGAGGAGATCACGCTCCAGCCGGAGGCCGAGGAGCCCGCAGCCGCGCCCGATCTGATGGCCGCGCTCGAGGCCAGCCTGGCCGCCGTGCGCAGCGGCGACGGCGACGAGGCGCCGAAGCCGCGCCGCCGGCGCGAACCGGCCAAAACGGGCGACGGCGCAGGCAAATCCCGGAGCAAGGCCAAGACTTAGTCGCGAGGGCTCCGGTCCAGGGAGGGGCAGGCGCCGCCGGGTCACGGGCCCGGGCGCCGCTCCGATTCCTCTGGGTTGCGGCCTGACGGCATGAATGCGGGAACTCGGCGTCGGGTGGGCGTGGGTCTGGGTGACGCGGCGGCGCCGGATCCCCCGAGGGAATCCGGCCGTGGGCGTAGGACTGGCCACGCGTCTCGAGCTGGATTCCCCGAGGGAATCCGGCCGTGGGCGTTAGGACTGGCCACGCGTCTCGAGCTGGATTGCCCGGCCCCTCCAAAAGACCGTAACGCCCCGCTAACACGCACTGGTACGCTTCGGTTTCCAGTCTGCACCTGTCTGTGTTTCGCCCCCACTCTCCTCCATGTATCGACGCATCGCTCCACCAGGGGCCACGGGCCTCTACGACCCCGCCAACGAGCACGATGGCTGTGGCATCGCGCTCGTCGCGAAGCTGTGGGGCGAGGCGAGCCATGCCGTCGTGGAGAAGGCGCTCGACGCCCTCGAGAACCTCGAGCACCGTGGCGCCGAGGGCGCGGACCCGAACACCGGCGACGGCGCCGGCATCCTCCTCCAGATCCCCGACGGCTTCCTGAGGGCGGCGGTCGCCGGCGTCGAGCTGCCGCCGACGGGCCGCTACGGCGTCGGCGTGTGCTACCTGCCGCAGGACCCCGAGCGCCGCGTCGTCCTCGAGCAGCTGATCGAGGACACGATCGAGGCCGAGGGGCAGCGCGCGATCTGGTGGCGCGACGTGCCGATCGACGAGCGCCACGTGGGCGAGACGGCTCAGCTGTCGGCGCCCGTGATCCGCCAGGTGCTGATCGCGGCATCGGACAAGATCACCGACCAGGACGCGTTCGAGCGCAAGCTGTACGTGATCCGCCGGGTGATCGAGCGCGCCGCCGGCCGCGATCTGGCGCTGCCGAGCTTCTCGAGCCGGACGATGATCTACAAGGGGATGCTGACCGCGCCCCAGCTCCCGCGGTACTTCACCGATCTCCGGGACCCGCGGGTGGCCAGCCGGCTCGCCCTGGTGCACTCGCGGTTCAGTACGAACACGTTCCCGAGCTGGGAGCTCGCCCACCCGTACCGGATGATCGCCCACAACGGCGAGGTCAACACGCTGCGCGGCAACGTCAACTGGATGCGGGCGCGCGAGTCGCAGCTTGCCTCCGATCTGTTCGGCGACGACCTCGAGAAGGTGATCCCGGTCGTCCGCGAGGGCGGCTCGGACTCGGCGATCTTCGACAACGTGCTCGAACTGCTCGTGCTGAGCGGCCGCTCGATCCAGCACGCGGTGATGATGATGGTTCCCGAGGCCTACCGGACCCGGCGCGACCTCGACCCCGACGTCAAGGGCTTCTACGACTTCCACTCGTGTCTGATCGAGCCGTGGGACGGCCCGGCAGCGGTCGTGTTCACCGACGGGCGCGTCGCCGGCGCGGTGCTCGACCGCAACGGACTGCGGCCGGGGCGCTGGATCCAGGACACCGAGGGCTACGTCGTGCTCGCGTCGGAGACCGGCGTGATGACGGTCGCTCCCGAGCACGTCCAGCGCAAGGGTCGCCTGGCGCCCGGCAAGGTGTTCCTGCTCGACCTCGAGGAGGGCAAGATCATCGAAGACGAGGAGGTCAAGCGCCGCGTCGCCCGCCGGCAGCCCTACGGCGAGTGGTACGAGCGCTCGGTCGTGCATATCGACGACCTCCCCGAGCGCGACCCGCGCACACCCCGGATCGAGCCGCTGCGCTCCAAGCAGCTTGCGTTCGGCTATTCGCAGGAGGACCTGCGGATGATCATCGCGCCGATGGCGACGAAGGCCGAGGAACCGACGGCGAGCATGGGCAACGACGCCGCGCTCGCGGTCCTGTCCGATCGCCAGCCGCCGCTGTTCGCGTACTTCAAGCAGCTGTTCGCGCAGGTCACAAATCCCCCGATCGACCCGATCCGGGAGAACGTGGTGATGTCGTTGCAGGCCGGCGTCGGCGCCGAGGTCAACCTCCTGTCAGAGACCCCCGACCAGGCCCACCAGCTCGTGATGGACCAGCCGATCCTCCGCAACCACGAGCTAGAGAAGCTCCGCCAGGTCTCGCACGAGATCTTCGACGCGGCCACGCTCGACATCACGTGGCCGATCGAGCAAGGCCTCGCGGGGATGGAGCGGCGCCTCGAGGCGCTGTGTCAGGAGGCGGCCCGCTACGTCGACAACGGCGCCAACATCCTGATCCTGTCCGACCGCAACCTCGGCCCCGAACGGGTCGCGATGCCCTCGCTGCTGGCGGTGGCGGCGGTCCATCACCATCTGGTGCGCCGTGGGACGCGGTTGCGCACGGGGTTGGTGATCGAGTCCGGCGAGCCGCGCGACATCCACCACATGGCGACGCTGATCGGCTACGGCGCGGCGGCGATCAACCCGTACGTGATGTTCGAGTCGCTCGACGAGCTGGCCGACCGCTCGCTGCTTCCAGAGGATCTCGGGCGCGAGGAAGCCGAGAAGCGGATCGTCAAGGCGATCGGCAAGGGCCTGCTCAAAACGATCTCGAAGATGGGGATCTCGACGATCCAGTCCTACTGCGGCGCGCAGATCTTCGAGGCGGTCGGGCTCGAGCCGGCGCTGATCGACAAGCACTTCACCGGCACCGCGTCGCGGATCGGCGGCGTCGGGCTCGAGGAACTCGCGCAGGAGGCGATCGACCGCCACTTCCGCGCGTATCCGCGCACCGACCGCGAGGTGCTCCCGGTCGGAGGCGTGCTCCAGTGGCGCCGGCATGGCGAGCTCCACGTGTGGAACCCCGACACGATTGCCAACCTCCAGCATGCCGTCCAAGGTCAGAACGGCGACCCGCGCAAGACGTACGCGGAGTACGCGCGTCTGGCCAACGAGGACTCGGTTCGCCGCGGGCTGCTGCGGGGGCTGATGACGCTGCGGCCGGCGCTCAACCCGGTGCCGCTCGAGGAGGTCGAGCCGGCCACTCAGGTCGTCAAGCGGTTCACGACCGGCGCGATGAGCCTCGGCGCGCTCGGGCGCGAGGCGCACGAGACGCTCGCGATCGCGATGAACCGGATCGGCGCTCGCTCCAACACCGGCGAGGGCGGCGAGGATCCCTCGCGCTACGTCGCCGACCCGGACGGCAACCTGCGCCGCTCGGCGATCAAGCAGGTCGCCTCGGGCCGGTTCGGCGTCACGGTCCACTACCTGGTCAACGCCGACCAGATCCAGATCAAGATGGCTCAGGGCGCCAAGCCCGGCGAGGGCGGCCAGCTCCCCGGCCACAAGGTCGACGACTACATCGCGTGGCTGCGCAACTCGACCCCGGGCGTCGGCCTGATCTCGCCGCCGCCCCACCACGATATCTATTCGATCGAGGACCTCAAGCAGCTGATCTACGACCTGCGGTGCGCCAACCCGACCAGCTCGGTGTCGGTGAAGCTGGTCAGCGAGATCGGGGTGGGGACGGTGGCGGCGGGCGTCGCCAAGGCGAACGCCGACCACGTCACGATCGCCGGCCACGACGGCGGCACCGGCGCCTCGCCCCAGTCCTCGGTCCAGGGGGCCGGGGTGCCGTGGGAGATCGGGCTGGCCGAGACCCAGCAGACGCTGCTGCTGAACGATCTCCGCACGCGGGTCACCGTCGAGGTCGACGGGGGGATGCGGACCGGCCGCGACGTCGTCGTGGCGGCGCTGCTCGGCGCCGACGAGTTCGGGTTCTCGACCGCGCCGCTGATCGCGATGGGCTGCATCATGATGCGCGTCTGCCACCTCAACACCTGCCCGGTTGGGATCGCCACGCAGGATCCCGAGCTGCGCAGCCGGTTCCGCGGCACGCCCGAGCAGGTCGTCAACTACCTGATGCTGGTGGCCGAGGAGGTCCGCGAGCTCATGTCCCTGGTCGGGATCCGGCGAATCGAGGACATGATCGGCCGGACCGACCTGCTCGACATGGATCGGGCGATCGACCACTGGAAGGCCAGCCGCGTCGACCTGTCCCAGGTCCTCGACAGCCCCGACCTCCCGCCGGGCACCCCGCGCCGGCGGACTCGGGCCCAGCAGCCGGTGCTCGACGACGCGCTCGACTGGGAGCTGCTGCGCCGCTGCACGCCGGCGCTCGAGGGGCGCGACCGGGTCAAGCTCGGCCCGATCCCCGTGCGCAACGTCAACCGCACCGTCGGCGGGATCCTGTCGGGCGAGATCGCCCGCCGCCACGGCGCCGGTGGGCTGCCTGAGGGGACGATCGAGATCTCGTTCTCGGGGTCGGCGGGTCAGAGCTTCGCCGCCTGGCTCGCTCCCGGGGTCGTGTTCTCGCTTCGCGGCGAGACCAACGACTACGCCGGCAAGGGCCTGTCCGGCGGAGTCGTGTCGGTGCGCCCGCCCGAGAAGCACAACTTCCGCGCCGAGGAGAACATGATCGTCGGCAACACCGTCCTGTACGGCGCCACCGCCGGCCGGGCGTTCTTCCGCGGGCTCGCGGGCGAGCGGTTCGCCGTACGCAATTCGGGTGCCGCCGCGGTCGTGGAAGGGGTGGGCGACCACGGATGCGAGTACATGACCGGTGGCCGCGCGGTCGTACTCGGCCGCACCGGCCGCAACTTCGCTGCCGGGATGAGCGGGGGCATCGCCTACGTCTATGACATCGATCGGCGGTTCGAGGGCCGCTGCAACCTCGAGCTCGTGGATCTGGAGGAGCTCTCCGGCGAAGACGAGGTTCTGGTCCGGGACCTGATCTCCGAGCATGCCGCGCGGACCGGGTCGATCGTCGCCCGTAACGTGCTTGCGTCGTGGGACCGCGGCGCGCGCGAGCGGATCGTCAAGGTGATGCCGCGCGACTACAAGCGGGCCCTGGCCGCGGCCGCCGCGCGGGAGGCGGCCGCCGCCTAGTGGTCACCTCCGGGGGACACCACTGATGGGGGAGCTCGGCGCCTTCCTCAAGATCCACCGGGTCGGCTTCGAGAAGCGAGACCCCGATCAGCGCGTGCACGACTACAAGCAGTACTTCGGAATCCAGCCCGAGGCCGAGCTGCGCAAGCAGGGCGCCCGCTGCATGGATTGCGGGATCCCGTTCTGCCACGAGGGCTGTCCGCTCGGCAACCTCATCCCCGATTGGAACGACCTCGTCTATCGCGGCAAGTGGCGCGAGGCGATCGACCAACTCCACGCCACCAACAACTTCCCCGAGTTCACCGGCCGCATTTGCCCGGCGCCGTGCGAGTCGGCGTGCGTCCTGGCGATCAACGACGATCCGGTGACGATCGAGCAGATCGAGCTGGCGATCACCGAGCGCGCGTTCGACGAGGGCTGGATCGTCCCCAACCCTCCGTCCCGGCGGACGGGCAAGACCGTCGCGGTGATCGGGTCCGGGCCGGCGGGCCTCGCGGTCGCCGACGAGCTCAACCGCTGCGGCCACGTCGTGACCGTGTTCGAGCGCGACGAGGGCCCGGGCGGGATGATGCGGTTCGGCGTCCCCGACGCCAAGCTCGAGAAGCAGGTCATCGACCGGCGGGTGGCCATCCTTGCCGACGAGGGGATCGGATTCGTCTACGACACCGACGTGGGCGCGACCGTCTCGACCGACGAGATCAAGGACCGGCACGACGCGGTCGTCGTGTCCACCGGCTCGCGCGTGCACCGCGACCTCGACGCGCCGGGCCGCAGCCTGAGCGGGATCCACTTCGCGATGGACTACCTGTACCAGCGCAACCGGTGGGTGGCCGCTTCCGAAGGCCGGCCGTCGCGCGCCCCGGAGCCCGGCACCGAGATCACGGCCGCGGACAAGAGGGTGATCGTGATCGGCGGCGGCGACACCGGGATGGACTGCATCTCGAACTCGCACCGCGAGGGCGCCTCGGCCGTGGTCCTGCTCGACGTGTACGCCGCGCTGCCCGATAGCGGACGGGACCCCAGGCATCCGTGGCCGTTGCCGCCGAAGCGCACACTGTCGACATACGCGCTCGACGAGGGCGGCAAGCGCCGGTGGGGCACCGAGGTGACCGGCTTCGGCGGGCGCGATGGCCACGTCAGCCACGTGTACGCGCGGAAGGTCACCGGCACCTCGTCGCGCGACCTGACGCCCGTGCCCGGCAGTGAATTCGTGCTCGAGGCCGACCTCGTGCTGATCGCGATCGGGTTCGAGGGCCCCGGGCGGGCCGGCCCGATCGACGAACTCGAGCTCGAGCTCGACAAGCGCGGCAACATTCGCACCGAGCAGACCTACCGCACCTCGACGAAGGGCGTGTACGCCTGCGGCGACGCCCGGATCGGCCAGTCGCTGATCGTCACCGCGATCGCCGAGGGTCGCAAGTGCGCGCGCGTCGTCAATAACGACCTTGGCGGCAGCCCGATGGACGCCGACCGGGAGATGCTCGCAATCGGCGCGTGGAGCGGCGAGGCCGACCGCACCCTGCGCCACGAGGCCGAGGCGGCGGGGACGGTCAGGGCGGGGGAGGAGTTCTTCACCGGCCCCGGCGCCCAGGGACGCTGACGGCCCGCGGTGCCGACGCGCGGCGCCGGAGCCGCGGCCCGGCGCGCAGGGTCGCTGAACGCCCGCGTATCGCGTCCGCAGATCGCTGCGGCTCTGGCAGCCGGTGAGAGCCGTCCCGGGGCGAGTCATCGGCGTTGTAAAACAACCTGGTCCGCCACTAAGGTTTCACTTAGCCCGCAGGTGGGAATGGTAGGCTTAGCGGCGCAATTCGCGTGGCGGAGCGGCCTGCGGAGCAAATTTAGGTTTAGAGTGATCTTGGGACGGGGAAACTCGCCCCTGTCGGTCAGGGAACTGCGCCCCCACTTCCCTGACTCTCCGGGGGGCCCAGATGGATCTGGGTCCCCCGGGCTCTTTATGGGCCGACGACCTTCGCGGGCCCATAATGGACGGCATGCCAGCCCTCGCTGCAGCGGCGGTGACGGCGGCGGGCGCCCAGCACCACGCCTCGGTCGGATCGACGATCGATCATCTGATCGACTCCGCCGGGACGTTCCTGTCCCAGCTGACGAGCCTCAGCTGGGTCTCGCTGTTGCTCGGGCTGGCGCTGTACGCGATCTTCCTGTTGCTGCGCTCGCGCGCGCTGTTCAACGCGCTCCGTGCGGCCTACCCGGACGAGCGGTTCCGCTGGCGCGACGTGTGGGGCGCCTACATGGTCGCGTACGCGATCAACAACGTGTTCCCGCTCGGCGGCGGGAGCATCGCGCAGCTGTACCTGACCAGGGTGGCGATCGACAACTCGAGCTATCCGACCGTCGCCGCAGCGCTCTCCACCGGGGTGATCTTCGACTGGTTCATGGGCGTGCTCGTGATGTGCTTCGCCTTCACCCAGGGCGTGTTCCCCAAGCCGCCGGACTTCTCGAGGCTGCCGGCGTTCGACATCAGCTTCTTCGCCTCGAACATGCGGTTCACGCTGTTCCTGTTGACGGTCTCGGGCGTTGGGTTCCTGGTTGCGTTCGCGCTGCTCTCAGCGCGGGTCAGGGCGTTCTGGGAGCGGGTCCGGCAAGGCTTCACGATCCTCCGCGACTGGCGGCGGTATCGCCGGGACATGGCGAGTTGGCAGTTCGCGAGCTGGATCGCGCGGTGCGCCGCATACTGGGCGCTGCTCGACGCCTTTCACATCGGGGGGTCGCTGCGGAACGCTCTGCTCGTGCTCGGGGTCCAGGTGGTCGCGTCGGTGTTCCCGTTCACCCCGGGCGGGGCCGGCGTCCAGCAGGCTCTGCTGTTGACGATCTTCGCGCACAATCAGTACGTGGCGTCGTTCTCGGTCGGGCAGCAGATCGCGACCGCCGTGCTGACGACCGTGCTCGGGTTCGTGGCGATGGTGGCGATCTTCCGCTTCCGGAGCTTCCGGGAGGTGATCGCGCGCGGCAAGGCGCACCGGCGCGACGAAGGGATGACGGTGGGTGCTTGACGCCTTCGGCCGCGGCTTGTGTTACGGTCGTCCGGTGGCAGGCCTACCGAGCGCGCGGGGCGCACTGCGCGGCTCGGGTCTGAAGCCGCCGCTACCGGTGCAGGACGGGAGTGTTGTAAGCAGCGATGAACCCGTTGTCCACTCCCCACTCCGATCCGGCCGCGCATCCGCGGCCTGCGGTACGGTCGCCGGCATGATGTCCAGCGGCGCAAGGCAGGTCGCGCCGGCGACGCTCGAGCGGCCTGCGACCGCGGCGATGCTGCGCCTGGTCATCACCGGCTCGGTCGACGACGGCAAGAGCACGCTGATCGGCCGGCTGCTGTACGACTCCAAGCAGATCCTGACCGACCAGCTCGAGGCGCTGCGCACGGCGTCCGAGCGCCGCAACGGCGAGCGCGGCCTGGACCTGTCGTTGCTCACCGACGGCCTGCGCGCCGAGCGCGAGCAGGGGATCACGATCGACGTCGCCTACCGCTACTTCCAGACCCCGCACCGCAAGTTCATCATCGCCGACACCCCCGGCCACGAGAGCTACACCCGCAACATGGTCACGGGAGCCTCGACCGCCGACCTCGCGGTGATCCTGATCGACGCGCGCAAGGGCGTCGTCGAGCAGACCCGCCGGCACGCGTTCATCGCGTCGCTGCTCGGCATCAGACACCTCGTCGTGTGCGTCAACAAGATGGATCTGGTCGGCTACGCGCAGGGGCGCTTCGAGCAGGTCGAGCAGGAGTTCCGCGAGTTCTGCGCGCGGCTGGAGGCGACCGACGTGACGTTCGTCCCCACCTCGGCCGTGCACGGCGAGAACATCGTCGAGCGCTCGCAGCACATGCCGTGGTACGAGGGGTCGGCGCTGCTGTACCACCTCGAGCACGTCCACATCTCCTCCGACCGCAACCTGATCGACTGCCGCTTTCCGGTCCAGTGGGTGATCCGGCCGGGTCCGGGCGGCGGACGGTCGAGCTCGGGCGACCCGGACTACCGCGGCTACGCCGGCCAGATCGCCGCCGGCGTGTTCCGGTCGGGCGACCCCGTGGTGGTTCTGCCGGGCGGGGAGAAGACGCGGATCGCCGCCGTCGACACCCCGGACGGGTCGGTGGGCGAGGCGTGCGCCCCGATGTCGGTGACGATCCGCCTCGAGGGGGATCTCGACGTCTCGCGTGGCGACATGATCTGCCGGCCCCACAACCGCCCAACCATCGACCGCCACATCGAGGCGATCGTGTGCTGGATGGCCGAGGAACCGATTGCCGCCGGCGGCGTTTATGCGATCAAGCACACGACCCGATCGGCGCGAGCGATCGTCGAGGAGGTCCGGTACCGCATCGACGTCAACACCCTGCACCGCGACGCGGACGCCACCCGGCTCGGGCTCAACGACATCGGGCGGGTCAGGCTCCGGACGACCGTGCCGATCATCTTCGACGAGTACCGCCGGAACCGGACGACCGGTAGCCTCATCCTGATCGACGAGGCCACCAACGGCACCGTCGGCGCCGGCATGATCATCGAGGCGCACATCGAGCAATCCGACCCGCACAGCGCCGACGTGACGTGGGATCGCAGCAGGCTGGCGCGCAGGGCCCGGTGGGCGCTGTGCGGGCAGCGCGGTGCCACCGTGTGGCTGACCGGCCTCCCGGCCTCGGGCAAGTCGACGATCGCCGCCGCGCTGGAGGAGCGGATCGCGCGCGAGGGCTACCGCGCCTACCGGCTCGACGGCGACAACCTCCGTTACGGGCTAAACAGCGATCTCGGCTTCGATCCCGGGGACCGGGCCGAGAACATCCGCCGGGTCGCGCACGTGGCCAGCCTGTTCGCCGACTCCGGGACGATCGCGATCGTCAGCGTGATCAGCCCGTATGCGGTCGACCGCCGGCTGGCGCGCAGCATCCACGAGCGCGGCGAGCTCGAGTTCCTCGAGGTGTTCGTCAACACCCCGCTCGCCGAGTGCGAGCGGCGCGATCCGAAGGGGCTGTACGCGCGGGCGCGGGTCGGGAAGATCACGGGCTTCACCGGCGTGGACGCGCCGTACGAGCCGCCGCGGGAGGCCGAGGTCGAGCTGCGGCCGCTCGAGCGGCCGCTCGAGGAGCTGGTCGAGGAGCTGGTGGCGGCGCTCCGGGCGCGGGGAGTGTTGGGCGAGCGCCCGTAGCTGTCTCGCCGGCGACGCGGTCGGCGAGATCGCAGATTGGGGCCATGGTGGCGCCAACACGCAATCTCGAGCCGCCAGGTTTGGGTGCTAGCCCGCGATTGGGCCGAGCGCCGGCTCGCGGCCGAAGGTGCTGAACGCGCGGAACTTCGAAAACAGCCGGTGGGCCGGCCCGTGGAAGTCAGACGAACCGGTGGACAGCAGGCCCAGCTCGGCGCAGCGGTCGGCCAGCAGCTCGGCCTGCTCGCGGGTGTGGGTGGCGTAGAAGCACTCGACGCCGTCCAGCCCCCAGCCCTGGAAGCGGTCGATCGTCTCGAGCACCTCGGGTGAGGCCGCGATGTCCCAGAACGGGTGCGCCCACACGGCGACGCCGCCGGCGTCGTGGATCGCGGCGATCGACTCGGCGACGGTCGGCGTGGTGCGCGGCTTGAACGCCGGCTTGCCGTCGATCAGGTAGGCCTCGAGGAAGGCCGAGCGCTCGGCGAGCCCCTCCTCGCGCAGGCGCTGTTCGTTGGCCGGGTGGCGCACGACGGCGTCGGCGAGGTGGGGGCGGCCGATCGGCTTGCCCTCGGCCCGCCGGCGGTCGATCTCGGACTCGTCAAGCTCGTAGCCGAGTTCCCGCAGGGCGGCGCCCATCGCCTCGGCGCGGTGCCCGCGGTCCTCGCGCCAGGCGCGCAGGCGATCGCGGAGCACGGGATCGTCGTGGTCGACGAGGTACCCGAGCACGTGCAGGTCCTGCATGTTGCGGTCGACCGAGGAGATCTCGACGGCCGCAACGACGCGCAACCCCAGCTTCGCTCCCGCGTCCAGGGCCTGCCGGACGCCGTCGACCGTGTCGTGGTCGCTCAGCGCGAGCAGCTTCACCCCCGCGTCCGCCGCGGCCGCGACCACCGCCTGCGGCTCGAGCGCTCCGTCAGAGTGGAGCGAGTGGCTTTGGAGATCGAACGTGGGCGGATCGGCGCTCAAGCGCCGAGAGGGTAGTGGCTACCGGCCCGCGCCGGCGGCGCGGCCGCCGGGTCAGCTGCTCCGCGCGCATACGCAGGAGCTGCACGATGTGCGCGGAACGGCGGAACGGATCGGCGATCGGGGCGCCGCCGTCGATGGGAAGTGCCGCCCGCAGGCGCCCCTGGACCTCCGCGATCAGCACCCGCCCGGTCGGGACTGCGGCGCTGTCGAGCTGGGCCAGCGTGTCGAGGCGATCCGCGTCGGCGGCGGTGGCGAGCCGGAGCACGACATCCGATGAGAGTTGATCTCGCACAGTAACTCTCAAAACAGTATAGCTGGTTCATAACCGCCGAAGTAGGATTGAGGGTGATGAGCAAGCGACGCAGCGCCCCCGGAGAGCTCGAGCGCGTGAGGCGCTTCGTCAACACGCGCCAGGTTCGCCGCGGGACCGATCTTCTGAGCGACACGCTGGGGATGGCCGAGTGGTTCGCGGACGAGGGCATGGCGCCTCGCCCTACGCGGGTGACCCGTGGCGACCTGGCGCGGGCGGTCGAGCTGAGGGAGGCGCTGCGGGCCCTGCTGGCGACGCACAACGGCGGTGGGAGCGTGGCGGCCCCGGTGACGCGAACGCTCGACGCGGCCGCCGGGCGAGCGCGGCTGCGGCTGCACTTCGACGACGCCGGCGGCGCGTCGCTCGTGCCCGCGGCGGCGGGGGTCGACGGAGCGCTCGGGCGCCTGCTGGCGATCGTCCACGACGCGATCGCTCAGGGCACCTGGAGCCGCCTCAAGGTCTGCCGCGAGCACGAGTGCGAGTGGGCCTTCTACGACCACACCAAGAACCGGTCGGGGGCTTGGTGCAGCATGGAGGCGTGTGGAAACCGGGCGAAGGCGCGCGCGTTTCGCGAACGCCATGCGGCCTCCGGGCATTGACCCCGGCGCGTTTCGCGAACGCCACGCGTAGCCCCTACTCTGTTTGACGTGCCCACCTTCTGCCGCCATAACCGCCTCATCCAGAACTGCCCGATCTGCTCCAAGGAGCAGTCGGTCGAACTGCGCCCGATCGTGACCTCGAGCGCGCCGCGGACCGGGCAGCCACGACCGGGCGCGCCTCGCCCGAGCCGGACTCGCCCGGGATCGCCGGCGCGGTCCGGCGGCTCGAGCGGCAGGCTGACCGTGCGACGCGTGGCGCGCGGCGCCGACGACGGCTACCGGTCCCCGCTCGTGATCGGGCTGAAGTCGAGCGAGGACGCGCGACGGCTGGCCGAGGAGATCGCGTTCGCCGACCACCGGCTGAAGACGCTCGAGCACGACCCGCCCGGGCTCTACCGCGAGGTGGCGGATGCCGGCGCGGACATCGAAGAGCGGAGCTGGCTCGCGTTTCTGATCGCCTACCTGTGCCCGCTCGGCGTGGCCGGCGCCGGGACGGGTGCGGACGGCGGCCGGCCCGAAGGCGAGGACCCGTTTAGGGAGATCGAGCGCGTCCGGACGTCTTGGGCCTCGGGCGAGATGCCGTCGCTCGAGGGGGTGCGGTGCGGCCCGCGGACGGCCCACGACCCGGCCCGGGGAACGAAGACGCTCGAGGCCTACCGGACCTGGGCTGCCCGTGCGGGCACGCAGGCGGCCGCGTACACGGGCGATGGCGCATGGCCCCCGGAGCGACGGTTCGCGCGCGCGTTCGAGCGCCTCGCGCTGCCCGGCCTGCACCGCGACGCGCGGTTCGATCTGCTGGTGACGCTCGGGCGGCTGGGGACCTACGACATGCGCGCCGGCTCGCTGGCCCTCGGCGGCATCAACGACCTCACGGTGGGGGCCAAGCGCGCGTTCGGAATCGGCGACCCGCTGCTGCTCGAGCGCAGGGCGTCCGACCTGGCGCAGGCGTGCGGGATCCCGCTCGCGACCCTCGATCTCGGGCTGCACAACTGGCAGCGCGGGGAGCGCGCGACGCTCGGCCTCGGCGTCGACGCCGAGGCCGATCCGGATGCGCTGGCGGCGATTTCCGGGGCGCTCGGGCTATAAAACTGCGTTAGCTTCACAAATGCGGGTAGTCTCCGTGCCGGATCTTTGCGATGCGCCGCCTGATCGTTCCGTCGTCGCTCCTGTCCCTCGCCGCCTCGCTGTGCGTCCTGGCGATGCTCAGCCCCGCCGGCGCGGCGGGTAGCGCGCCCCACGTGATCTGTCCGCAGCAGCGGTCGAACATCGTGCCGTGCTGCCCCATCCCCGTCAACGGGACGAACGGAACGAACCGCGCGAGCAGCAGCCCGCGGATCGTGCCGTGCTGTCCGCAGACAAACACGTGCTGCCCGCCGACGGCCTGCTGCGCGCAGACCGCGTGCTGCGCGACGCCGTGCACCCCCGCCGCATTGACGATCGCGTCCTCGCCCGAGCCCTCGACGGCGGGCGGGAAGGTCGTGATCTCCGGCGCCGTCACGAGCAACCCGCCCCCTGCCGGCGCTCAGGTGGCGCTGTGGCGCGAGCTGTCGGGCCAGCCGAGCTTCCACCAGGTCGCGCAGACCGCGACCGACAGCGCCGGGCATTACAAGTTCACGCTGAAACGCGGGATGGTCAATGCCGACCAGCGGTTCTACGTCACCGCCAACGGCCTTCAGAGCCCGACGCTCCAGCAGCACGTCAAGGCGCTCGTCGGCCTCGCCGGTCCGCGCAGCGTCGTGGTCGGGCAGGCGATGCTGCTGCGCGGGCACGTGACCCCCTCGCATGCCGGTCAGGTCGTCCTGATCGAGCAGCGCAAGGGCGGTCAGTGGATCGTGATCGCGCGCCCACGGCTCGGTCACGGCTCGAACTACGGCGTCATGCACCGCTTCATGCGGTCCGGCACGATCGCCCTGAGGACCGTTCTGCCCGGCGACTCGCGCAACCTCAGCTCGGGCTCGGGCACCCTCACCGTCACGGTCAAGTCGTAGGGGATTCGTCGGCGGCGCCTGACGGCGGCGCCTTAAGCCCGCCGGAACAGCGGTTATGTCCGGTCGACCGCCTACCGTCTGCGGCGTTTCTATCCCCGTACCGGAGCCGCAATGTCACTCTGCTTCATCGACCCTCAGGACGCCATCCGCGTGATCGCCGAGTCGGTGGGGCGCGAGGCGCGTCGCCAGATCCTCGGCGAGGTGGTTCGGGCGTGGGTGGACGAGATCCCGGAGTCCGAGCTCGAGTCGCACTACGCGAAGGCGCTCGCCGACCTCGACGAGCACGACCTGTCGCTGCTCGCGGCGTGGCACGCCTCGCTCGAGGTCGGGCATCCGCTGCCCAACCGGGAGTTCCTGGTCAACGTCTTCCCGTCGCTCGGCGACCACCGCCGCGAGGCGCTCAAGATCGCGGCCGGCTTCCGCGGCGAGGAGGCGTTCGAGGCCGGCGTGGGCGAGGATCAGGCGTTCGACACCGTGCTGCCGTGGCTGTCGGAGGCGCGCTGCATCGAGCTCGCCAAGGAGTGCCTCGAGCTTTACTGCTGGGATCGGCTCGGCGTCGAGAACTGATCCCGGTCGGCGTCGAGCTCGAACCAGACGCAGAAGCCCTCCCCGTCGCCGACGACGCACCGGGTGGTCCCCCAGCGGCTGGCCAGACCGTCGACGACGACGAGGCCGTGGCCGCCGGCCTCAGGCGGCTGCCGCGGTCGCAGGCCTTCGGGGTCAAAGCCGGACCCCTCATCGGTGACCTCGACGCGGACGCCATCGCTGTAGGTGGTGATCCGCAGCCCGACCGAGCCGCCGACGGCCTGCCGGGCATGGATCACGGCGTTGGTGACGAGCTCGGAGGTCAGGAGCGTCGCGGTGGCGCTGTCGCGGTCCGACAGGCGTCCGAGGATCGCCTGGCGCAGCTCGACACGCGCCCGCGCCGGGGCGTGCGGGTCGTGGGTGAGCGCGATCTCGACCCGCTCGAGGAACGGCTCGGCCGGCGGCGCGCCGGGGGTGCGCGGCGACAGCGGGATGCGGTCGGCGATGCCGGTGACCTGAAGCAGCTGGGTGACCGCCGCCGGCGGGCGCGCGATCGCGAGTGCGATCCGCTCCTCCTCGGCGCGCCGCTCGATTAGGATCAGCGCGCGCATGCCCGAGGAATCGATGAACGAAATCTCGTCGAGGTCGATCACGAGCTCCCGCCCGTCGAGCGGCGCGAGCGCCTGCTCGAAGCGCTCGAGCAACGTCGCCGAGGTCGCGCTGTCGAGCTCGCCCGCGAGCTTGATCGTGAGCCCGAACTGGCTGTCCAACGTGTCGATCCGGAAGTTGGGTAGAGAACCCACCGCGCCACCCTTCCGTCAGCTGACACGAAGGGTACGAGAAGCGCCCGCGAGATGCTTCGCGCGCGACTGCGCGCCGCCGGCGGGCGGCTCGGGCCGTAGCGCCAGCGCCGCGGTATCGTCGGCCTGGGCGCCGGCCTGGAAGCGATCGAGTCCCGCCTCGAGCTCGGACAGCAGTTCATCGGGGGTCGCGCCGGCCTGCGCCGCCAGCAGCCGCCTCAGCCGGTCGGCGCCGAACCGCTCCTGCTCCCCGAGCGTGTCGATCACCCCGTCGGTGTAGAGGAGCAGCGTCTCGTCCGTGGCAACGGGAACCGGCCGGTCGGCCGGAACCCGGCCCGTCGATGCGCCCAAGATCGGCCCCGGGGTCCCAATCTCGCGAACGCGGCCGTCGTCTCGCACGATCAGCGGGGTGGGGTGCCCGGCCGATGCGATCACCGCCTGCCCGCGGTCGAGGCGCACGCATACCGCCGTGCACAGCAGCAGCCCCGGTCGCTCCGACAGCGCGTCGTTGAGACCGACGAGGATCCTGCTCGGGCTCCGCTCGTACTTGCTGAGGAACCGCGCGCCGTGCCGCACCAGCGACGTCAGCGCGGCCGCCTCGACGCCCTTGCCGGTGACGTCACCCAGCAGCACGATCCAGGCGTCATCGGTCTCGTAGAAGTCGAAGAAGTCGCCCCCGACCTCGATCTCCCCGACGACGTAGGCGGCGCGGTAGAACGTGGCGACATTCCATCCGTCGAGCTTCGGGACGACGTCCGGCAGCAGGCTGCGCTGGAGCGTTTCGGCGGTGTGGCGGCGGGCGGTGGCGAGCACGGCGTTGTCCACGGCGATCGCGGCCCGGCTCGCGACCTGCTCGGCGAACTCGAGATCGGCTTCCGCGAACCGGCGCATCGACTCCGCGGTGACCAGCGTCATCACGCCGAAGGTTCGCCCCCGGGCCCTCAGCGGCACGAGCATCACCGAGCGGAAGCCGAGCGACCGCAACAGGCTGAGGTGCTCATCGTTGACCGCGGCCGCGACGAGCGCCTCGTCCGGAATGTCCTGGTAGAGCTCGGACGCCCCGGTGCGCAGGATCCGGCCGACGCCTCGGTTGGGATCGAGCTTCTCGGGCTCGAACGCGCGCAGCCGCTCGGCCAGGTCGAGCTTGGCCGGGTCGCGGTGCGCGACCGCGACGCGCTGACGGGCGCCGCGCTCGTCGACCAGCTCGACCGCGCACCAGTCGGCGACCTCGGGGACGGCGAGCCACGCCACGTTGCGGAGCGTCTCCTCGTAGTCGAGCGAGGACATCAGCGTGTCGCTGGCGCGCGCGAGGAAGCGGTCGTGAAGCTCGGCGATCCGCTCACGCGTGATGTCCTCGATGATCGTGACCGCCGCCACCGGCCGCCCGTCCTCGCCGTGAAGCGGCGCCGCCTTGAGCAGCTGCCAGCGAAGCTCGCCGGTCGACCGGTTGATCGTCCGCATCACCAGCGGCTCGGCGGGCTCGCCGGCGAGCAGGCGCACCGACGGGATCGCGTCCATCGTCAGATCCTCGCCGTGCTCGCTCTGCACGATGTAGTCGGCGAAGATCGATTGCGGCGGACGGCGCTGCATGTCCTCGAGCGAGGCGAACCCCATCGACTCGCAGGCCGCGCGGTTCGCGTACAGGATGTGGTGGTGCGGATCGCGGATCGTCACCGCCTCGGCCAGCGCATCGAGAATCTCGCCGAATCCGGGCTCGCGCCCGCGTAACTGCGCCTCGAGCTCGCGCAGCAGCTGCGTGCGCTCGGACACGTCGTCGATCCAGGCGTGGAAGAGAACCCGCCCGCCCTCGTCGCCGTCCCGGACCACGGTCATCGACACCTCGACCGGAAGCTCGCTGCCGTCGTGCCTGAGAGCCTCGACCGTCAGGCGGGGCGAATCCCCGCCCGTCGCCGAGCGGGCCCGCCGCAACCCCGCGCGATGATCCTCGCGGTAGCGCTCGGGCACGATCAGCTCGGCCAGATCGACCCCGAGCACGTCCTCGCGGGAGTACCCGAACAGCTCGGTGGCCCGGCGGTTCCAGTAGAGCACCCGCCCGTCCGCGTCGAGCGTCACGAACGCGCTGCGCGCGATCTCGAGGATCGCCTCAGCCGACTCGGGCCTCACGCAGCGTCGCCTCGATCTGGCCCCCGAGGCGCCGCCGTCAGGCGCCGCCGACCATTCCAATGAGGCGCCGCCGTCAGGCGCCGCCGACCATTCCAATGAGGCGCCGCCGTCAGGCGCCGCCGACCTTTCCGAGCGCGGTCTCGATGTCCTCGATCGCCTGCTCGTTGGATCGGAACCGGATCGCGTCGATGCCGAGCTGGCGCGCGCCCTCGCAATTGGCCTCGACATCGTCGACGAACACCGACGCGTCGGGGGATGCGCCCAGCCGCTCCAGCGTTATCTGATAAATCCGCGGCTCGGGCTTGCGGCTGCCGACGAACGCCGAGTCGACGACCACATCGAAGATCTCGTCGACCGGGAGCATCGCGCGCCAGCGGCCCTCCCACTCGCGAACGTTGTTGGTGCAGATCGCGAGCTTGTAACCCCGGCCGCGGAGCTCGTGCATGTACTCGATCAT
>Ga0335079_10002229_pt1 | contig 22382 bp, 18 predicted proteins | sample Lox_Sample_33_FD_206719 | JGI IMG/M metagenome (GOLD analysis project Ga0335079, IMG submission 206719) | Soil microbial communities from Loxahatchee National Wildlife Refuge, Florida, United States - Lox_Sample_3.3 | ecosystem: Environmental > Terrestrial > Soil > Wetlands | place: USA... | reverse complement strand
TATGCTTCGATGAGATCTCCCAACGACCCGTCTCGGTCATTTCCTGTGCGGCAGGTGTGACGACGAGTGAGTAAAAAGAAAAGGCCGGTATGTTCTCAACATAGCAAAGGAGCCGGGTAACTCCTTTGGGATTACTGATGATCTGGTACTCGACTTTCTTCCCTTCCTCGTCCACCACTGAAAAGCTCTTGGCGGTCGACTTGACGTCGACCTCGATGTATTCGTTCCTCTGCCAGCCAAGGGTATTGAAGAGACAAACCCGGAATTCCTTATTTGATTTTTGTGTCCGCTGTGTCAACCCTCCTAACGACCGGCGCATAATCGACGCGGTGGTCTCGGCAATCTCGTCATAGCGACTGCGTGCCTCGTCAAGCGAATCCGATATGCTTGTTCCTGTTACCGTGTCGTGGAATTGGTTCTGAAGGAGTTTCTTCCAGGATAGTTCCAGCTCCGTCCGCGGGTACGGCCTCGAACGCTTCTGCGTTCCGTGAACGACAGCCAGGACTGAAAGCAGTTCTGACTCATACAGGTGTCGCTCTGCAAGGCGGTTCGCTTTCTTGATCCATCCGTGAGTGGTGAACGTTCCGCGGTGCTTTTCGAGATAGAGGTCTGAATTCCATGCGGGAAGCGAGTCTGCTTGCATCGATGCCTGCAGGAAGAACTCTTTGGCCGTCGAGATTATCGATCGTGGCAAACCTGCACTATTCTTCAACACGTTCGATGCTTCGACCTCTTGTTGCGTTGGTCCGCCGCCACCATCGCCAAATCCGAACGTCTGAATGACATTCGAACAGTTTTGCTCCTTCTGCGAGAATTCCTCCCACGACTTGGCAAGGTCTTTTGGAGTCACGGAACCTTCAAGGCCGACCGGTGGCTGGTGGCCCAAGACTCTTGTACCGTCGATTCCTTCCCACCAAAACGTGTTGTACGGAAATTTGTTCGTGTCATTCCAACCGAGTTTGGTTGTAAAGAAGTGCTCAACACCGCTCTTCTTCAGGATTTGCGGTAATGACCAGTTGAACCCGAACGAATCGGGGAGCCACAAAATGTCCGATTCGATGCCGAATTCATTCTTGAAAAACCGCCTGCCGTACAGTAGTTGCCGGACGAGCGATTCGCCGTTGGGAATGTTGCAGTCGCCTTCCACCCACACGGATCCAACGGGTTCCCAACGCCCTTCCGCCACTCGTTGCTTGATCTGTTTGTAGAGGAGAGGATAGTTCTGTTTCGCTTGGCTGTAGAGGAACGCCTGGCTTTGACTGAACTTAAACTGTGGGAATTCCTCCATGAGTCGTAGCACCGTGGAGAAAGTGCGGCCGCACTTCTTCCCAGTCTCGTTTTGGTTCCATAGCCAGGAAACGTCTAAATGGGACTGGCCAATGAGGTGCACGAGCCCGGGGAGCGTTGCTTGAGGCTCGTTCTCCAGCGTATTGATGAGGAATGCGTAGGCCCTGCTGATTGCGTTTGGGTACTCTTCGCTTCCCGGCTTGAAATACTTCAGAAAAACAAGCGTCCGGCGAATGAGCTCTCTGATAGTTTTTGATTCCTGAGAGCCGTGTTCGTACAGTCCTTCCAGATCGTGAAGTGTTGTCAAACAATGGAAGAGTGCCTTTGCGTTTGGATCGACTACTGCGAGTTCGGAACGATGAAGCTTGTTCAGGTCGTTCTTTCTCCCGCTGTATGCTTCGATGGCAAGCAGGAATGACTGATTGGTTCGCGCTTTTGATGTAAGGAGAACTTCATCGTGGTTGGAGTCCAGGCCGTGGAATGGTTCTCCATCGAGGTACAGGAGCGCTTCCGGCATGTCAAGAAGCAGAACGACCGGCTTTCCGCTCCATTCGCGGGGAACACCAACGGTCCGCCGAAACCAGAAGGTCTTATCGTATTTTCCCCAGGATCCAGGTACCCGAAAAGTCGGCCACGATTTATCCTTGAACTGAGAGCCTTGAGCCCCTGCGATTTCCCCTTCTTTCATCTTCCATTCGACAAGAGGAAAGCGATATGGATGTACGGAATTCTCTATATGAGGGAGAATCTCATCGTACAGTTCGGCCGCCATAGGGAATTTGCGAGTTTAGTGGGGATAGTTGACAAGACCCGGATGAAAATATGCATTCTTGACGAAATGAGCAACAATTACTTTGAAAGTGTCGACATCACTTGAAATTGCAGGCAACCCTTATCACAGAGCTTGCATTGGATCGCCAAATCCCCAGATTCTTGTGCGAAATCGATTGCAAATCCTTCTGCGAAAGGGTAAATTCAATACGGCTTCTTTCGTCACTCGAAGGCCACGATAAAGGTTAGGATTGGAGTAATTGTCGACGGGAGCGCATCACATGTCCAAGTATACGTAGAAGTCTTCTTCCCACTGCCTACAATCTCCTTTTTGAACCGAAATTCAATATTCTGTTCGTCCGATCTGTCAGAAAGCGTAACAATACGCACGATTCGCCTTACGCCCGGGAGCAACTATTATGTCTTCTCAACTGAAGTACTTCCTTACCTTTTTGGTACTGCTGGCCATCATTTCCTTAGTAATGGTTAAAATTACCCCACAAACTGCCGACACGGTCTTTTTCAATGGAGTTGTCTACACAATGGATGATGCAAACTCTGTCGAGGAGGCGTTTGCCGTACGAGGAGACAAGATCGTCGGCGTTGGAACGAATGCGACAATCGCACGAAGGTTTAAGGCAAGGAACTCGGTGGATCTAAACGGCAGGACAGTATTTCCGGGCTTTATCGATTCTCACGGTCACTTCTTTTCCCTGGGTATTGCCAGAATGACGGTCGATTTGTCGGGGTCAAGTTCCGAGAACGAAGCAGTCGAACGAGTGCGAATACGTGTTGAGAAATCGAAACCGGGGCAATGGATTCGAGGCAGAGGGTGGGATCAAAATGACTGGCGGACAAGGCAGTTCCCTGCAAGAAAAACCCTCGACAGGATCTCTCCAAAGAACCCGGTCTATCTGATTCGCGTCGATGGACACGCGATCTGGGTCAATACTCTGGCGCTTCAGGCCGCAGGTGTCGGCAGGAATACTCAGGACCCTCCGGGAGGGAGAATCATAAGAAATTCGCGGGGGGATCCGACAGGAGTGTTGGTTGACAATGCCATTCCGCTTGTTCAGGACTATCTTCCTCCTATGTCCGACTCCGAGGCAGTCGAAGCAATGAATATTGCCGCGCAAGAATGTGTCAAGGATGGTTTGACCACGGTGCACGACATGGGAATAGACTCGACCGAATTTGCACTGTATAAGGAACTCATTGGAGAGGGGCGATTGCCATTGCGAATCTACGCGGCAGTAGGCGGGGTCGGGGAATTATGGACTCAGTTCCTGAAGGAGGGACCTTTGATCGGATATGGAGACAATCATCTGACGGTTCGTTCGTTGAAAATGTACATGGACGGTGCCCTTGGTTCGCGCGGCGCGGCGCTCATCGAGCCGTATAGCGACGATCCCGGCAACAGGGGGCTGACGGTGTCGAGCGAAGAGTTGATTCGGTCTGCGACCGTGGATGCACTCGAGCACGGATTCCAGGTATGCACACACGCCATCGGGGACCGGGCCAATGACATTGTGCTTCGGGTGTACTCGTCGGCATTGCAGGAAGTGCCCGTGAGGGATTGTCGATTGCGAATCGAACACGCCCAGGTGTTGGATCCGAGCGACATTCCGAAATTCAACGAGTACGGCATCATTCCCAGCATGCAGCCAACGCACGCGACTTCGGATATGTACTGGGCTGAAGCGCGCCTCGGTCCGAAGCGAATCCGTTTTGCTTACGCCTGGAGATCGTTGCTGGACACTGGCGTGATGATCCCTGGAGGATCGGATTTTCCGGTCGAAAATCCGAATCCAATCTGGGGCATGTACGCGGCGGTAACGCGGAAAGACAAAGAAGGAAGACCACGAGATGCTGAAGACGGCAGGAAGTATTTTCAATTCTCAAATGAAGGAATGACGGACACAGCGGCCTTCGATAATGGATGGTATCCTGCGCAAAAGATGACGAGGATCGAAGCCCTCAGGAGTTTCACGACGTGGGGGGCGTGGGCTGCGTTCGAAGAAAACTTGAAAGGTTCGCTTCAAACAGGCAAGCTTGCCGACTTTGTCGTCCTCTCGCTCGATATTGCGAAGGTGCCGGATAATGAACTGCTGAATGCTCGGGTTCTCAGTACGTACGTTGGCGGAAAGGAAGTATACGCCGCTGGCGAATAAGAATTGCTAATCATTGGACTATTCAGATTATTGTTTTTAGAACTAAAAAAATGTAAGTTGTCAGTTGGAACTCCGCTTAACGCAACAGAAACAATCCTCCAATGCCCTACAAAGTCCTGGTTGCAGACGACGACGAAGGTCAGCGCAAATCACACGGATTCGCGCTTGAAGTCGCAACTGCAATCGTCGAGGACGAGATTGCTATCACCGAGACAGCCACGAGCGTCGAGACCTGGGATAAAATCAAATCGGAGCAATTCAACCTGATCATTCTGGACAACGATTTTAAAGACACAAACCTGAAAGGTCATTTGCCCGGAATTGCTTTGTTGCAGCTTGCCAAAAAAGAGGGTGCCAATCGCGGAACGCCGATTTTTTTCTGCAGCGCGGATGCGTACGATACTCTCAAGTCCATGGTCGAGAAATTTGGTGGTATCTATCTTCCCAAGGTCGGTTACGATATCGAGGCAGTTGCGCAAAAATTTGCCGAAAAACTGAAGCGATGAGAATCCAATTGTCGGCAGCATGATGAATGACAGGAGGATCCCGCTGGTGGAGAATACCGTTGCATGAAAATGAATAATTTAAAACGCGAGTGGGAGGAGATCGCGGGCCAAGACGCGTTTTGGGCCGTGCTTTCACAACGCGATCAGAAATTTGGAAAGTGGGATGTCCAGCAGTTCTTTCGGACTGGGGAAGAAGAAATCCAGGCTGTCATGAAGTCCGCGGATCGATTATCCTTTCCTTCGCGACGACAAATGGCCCTCGATTTTGGCTGTGGACCCGGACGACTAACGAGGGCATTGTCGAAATACTTCACACAATGCGTGGGCGTCGATATTTCCGAGAAGATGATCGATTCTGCAAGGTCACTCAATCCGGACTCATCAATCTACACTTTTTACGTGAATGATCAGGACAACCTGCGCTTATTCGCGGATAATCATTTCGATTTGATATACACCAATCTAGTGCTACAGCACCTTCCGAGTGATACGATTGTCTATTCCTTCATCTCTGAGTTTGTGCGGGTGTTGAAACCTCATGGCTTATTGGTTTTTCAGCTTCCGAACACAATTCCATTTCATGTGAGGATCCAGCCCAGACGAAATCTGTACAGAGTGCTGAGGATGCTTGGATTTTCGGAGAAGTTCCTCTACTGGAAATTGGGCTTACATCCGGTCAGAATGAGGGCAATCCCCAAGAGCGACATCGAGTCGTTTCTGACTTCAGCGGGGGCGAAACTGTTGGAAGTTCAACCACAAACCAACACTGAGTTCAGTGTTGAAAGCAGCATGTACTTCGCCACGAAATAGTCTACAAAAGCAGCAGGTTGATTGCCGATCAAGGAGCCGCCTCAGAGCGGCTTTTTTTATGATCAGTGACGCACGAAGTGGATTCGAAGTCTGGTTCAATAAGGAGTTCTTGGACTTATGTGACGCATGGGGACGTGTACGTGAGCTCGCGAGTCCTGCTTTCTTCGCACACAACCCTTCCGGCACTCATCACGAACCAGTGCGGAAACGGAATTCGAATTAGTGCAATTCTCATCATCCTGGTACTGACGTTCTCATCGCTAGTCTTTACTTTCAACCGCAACCGCCGTTGGTTTCTTCGCAAGCGCAATCGGTCAATAAATCATTCTGGTTACCATGCGTTGTTTCGCGACCGGGGTTGGTTGACGCGGGAAGCATTCCAGAACCGCGACTCTACCTGAATTTGGTCTGCTTGCGGTTTCCACGAAATAGTAATACCTTTTTCGCAGAGTAAGGGAACATTGAAGAGGGTTGTATGTATGAGCGATGTCTGAATGAGACGGAACGTGTGTTGGCGACCTCCAAGGACGTTGTTCTTCCAATCAAGGAAGTGTGGAAGCTGCTGGCGGCGGAAGGGAAACGCCGGTCGTTCGAAGTTCCGGCACTAACGGATTTTGATGCGTTGCTAGAAGGAGACAAACGCTTTGAAATTATTTCGGCGCAAGCGGATCCTGAGGAGATTGAACTTCTTCTTTCCGTCGATGGAGAAGATATGGACTCCAATCTTGGATCGCTTGGATTCTACCCCGAAGATCGTGTCAAATTGAGGAGGATCAATCTCTCAGGTCACGCCACGAATGGGATTGACCGACTCAAACAAAGCGAAGATGACGAGGAGGTTGTGCCATTCAACGTCAAAGGTCTCTCTGCAACGAAACCCGTTCGCGCGGTGGATGTGAAAAAAGGGTCTGAAAAACGAATGCCACCGAAGACAACGTCTCGTGCCAATTCTTCGACAAAAATGATTCCCAAAAAGCGGCCGGCAAAAAAGAGTCAACCTCGAAAAGGGAAACAAAAACTCTCTCGGAAAAACCGATAACGAGCGATGGCGATGATCCAACAAAAAGTGCGGGTGTGGACGGTCCGGGAACTGATGAAGTTCGCCATCGATCATCTGCAGAAACTCGGGTTCGAAGAAACGAGGCTCACGGTCGAGCTGTTGCTTTCACACGCGCTCGGTTGCCAGAGGATTCAACTCTACACAAGTTTTGACAAACCGCTCACAAAAGAGGAGCTGGCGCGATTTCGTGCGCTGTATGAGCGCAGGCTCGTTCACGAACCGGTGCAGTACATCGTTGGAACCTCCAATTTTATGGGGCTCCAACTGCGTGTTGATCCTGCCGTTCTCATACCCAGACCCGAGACGGAAACTTTGGTCGAACAGGCGATGATCCTCTGCAAAGAATTTGCGACGGATGAACAAATATCCATCATTGAGCTTGGGGCGGGCAGCGGTAATATTGCCATTGCGCTGGCCAAATTCGTCAAGAATGCGACGATCGTTTCGATCGACAATAACCCGGATGCCATTGAGCTCGCAAGGGAGAATGCCATCACGCACAAAGTCGATTCGAACATTGACTTCAGGCTCATCGATATGTTCGAACCCGTCGATCAACTCCTGTTGCGACGGTTCAATGTCCTCGTGAGTAACCCTCCGTACATTTCGAAGGAGGACTGGGAGGGGCTTCCCACCGAAGTCCGGCGTTTCGAGCCGAGGAGCGCCCTGACAGATTTTAAGGACGGTTTTGATTTTTATCAGAGAATTGTCGAATTGGCTCCGTATCTTTTGCGCAATGAAGGAGCGGTGCTTGTCGAGGTCGGCTACGGTCAATCGAAGCCCGTGGGTGACATGATGCGGAATGCAGCGTTCTCTGATGTCTCAAGCGTTCCCGATCTCCAGGGAATTCAACGCGTTGTCAGGGGAACGTGTCGATCGAATGCACGCGGCTTCGTAAACACCAACTGAGCCGCGACGTATCTAATTCACTCCGGCGTTTTTCATGCGGGCTCTTATTCAGCGGGTCAGACAGTCGTCCGTGGTCATTGACGGCAGGCCACACAGCACGATCGGGAAGGGTCTGCTGGTGTTCCTTGGTGTTGGGCAAGCGGACGGAGAGCCTGAAGCCGTCTATGTAGCTGAGAAATGCGCTGCGTTGAGGATATTCGACGATGCCGAAGGAAAAATGAACCTCTCCGTGCGCGATGTGAATGGAGAAGTCATGGTCGTGTCGCAGTTTACGCTGTATGGCGATACGCGCAGGGGAAACCGTCCGAGTTATTCGGATGCAGCTGGATTGGAACTGGCGGAACATCTGTACAAGAGGTACATCATTGAGATGAAGAGACTCGTCGGGGCTCCCAGAGTCCAGTCGGGAGTCTTTCGGGTCACGATGGACATTGAGTTGATCAACGATGGACCAGTGACGGTGATGGTCGAAAGCAAAGATGCGCAGTGATATCCGCGTCACTGTTGCTGATGAATAAAGAATCCTAATTCGGGGGACTTGCTTGCGCGTCATCCTGTTATTCCTGGATGGAGTTGGGATCGGGAAAAGGAATCCGCAGACGAATCCTTTCTTCGCGGCCTCAATTCCCACGCTGACGAACCTGCTGGGCAACACCCTCCCTCACCTATCGAACAAACGCATTCGAACAAATCGTGCAGGACTTGTTCCGGCCAACGCAACGCTGGGGGTTCCCGGCTTGCCACAGAGCGGCACGGGCCAGACTGCGATTTTCACGGGTGTCAACGGGGCGAGACTATTCGGAAGACATTATGGTCCATTTCCGCCGACAATCCTCCGACCGATCATAGAGTCAAAGAATATTTTTTTGCAGCTCAAAGCTCGAGGCAGATCGGTTTGCTTTGCGAACGCGTTTCCCCAGCGGTTTTTCGATTACACGAACGCAGGGACGCGGCGCCTCACCGTGACAACACTTTCGTGTATGATGGCGGGCGTCCCGCTCCTTACCGCGAAGGAACTTCGCAGGAACGAAGGAGTGTCGCCGGATTTCACGCGGACACGGTGGCCCGAGCTCGGACACCCGGAAATTCATCCCGTAACGCCTCGCGAGTCCGGACAACACCTCTGGAACATTGCCGAGAAGCACGACTTTACGGTGCTCGAGTACTGGCTGACGGATCACGCTGGTCACAGCCAGAAAATGAAATCCGGGATCGACGCACTCGAAAAGTTTGACCAGTTCCTGGAAGGATTTCTTCAGGAGTTCCGCGGCCGGGACTCGCTGATGATTGTGATCAGTGACCACGGGAATCTTGAAGATCTCTCTGTGAAGACCCATACCCGTAATCCTGTCCCCTGTATCGCTGCCGGTCGTTATGCACACGAATTTCTTTCCGCGATTCGAAACCTTACGCATATAACTCCAGCCATTCTCAAACTCTTCTGAGAATCGTGAACGAATCTCTTTTCACGAAACGGCCTGCCGTGCGGCTCGTTCTCTTCCTTGTCCTGGGAATACTGTCTGCCAATGCTGTTTCTGTTCACTCGTGGTTGGTTCTTGCCTTTCTCGCACCCGTATTTGGAATGTCGGTTATTCTTTCGCTTGGGAAAAAAGAGTCCCTTCGGTCGGATCTTCTCTTGATGGTTCTTGTGATCTTGATCGGATTCTATCTACAATCAAAGCGAAAGGAATCCGCTGTCATCACGAAGGTAGATCCTTTTGAGAGTGAACCGGTATGGATTGCAGGCACGATAGAAAGCGAGCCGGTTCGTCAGGAGAAAAAGGCGACATTCGTGCTGAGAACAGAGATTCTGAAGCAGACAGATCGGGTTGATCTCAAGCAGCGCAGGATTTTGGCAACACTGAGGGGATTGAATGCCAGGAGCGACCTATCAATCCTTCGATGCGGATCGTCCATCGTTGGACGCGCGACAGTTGAGCCTTTTCCTTTTCAACGCAACCCTGGCGAATTTGACTATGGTCGATACCTTACGTTGAACGATATTCAGGGAGTGGCAACGATTGCTGCCCGTGAAGATTTTGTCGTCACGAAAGAATCTGCCTTCACGGGTTTCAATGCATTTGTCGGGTCGATGCAGAGGACCTTGTATGGTCTCATCGACCATTACTATTTGCCGGAACAGGCGAGCTTTCTCAAAGGCGTAATTCTTGGATACCGCGCGGATCTATCCAATGAAATCAAGCAGTCCTTCATGAATACAGGAACGATTCACATCCTGGCCGTCTCGGGATCAAACGTTGCGGTTATTGTACTCATTATGTATTCGATGTTTGGTTTCCTCCGTATGCCCAAAAAGCTTGTCGGAGGAGCAACAATTATCGGTGTCGTGATCTTCATGCTTATCACTGGTGCAAGCCCATCTGTGGTCCGAGCCACAATAATGGCAATCGTCCTTCTGGTAGGAACAATGCTCGAGCGGAAGACTGACATTTACAATTCGCTAAGCGTTGCAGCCGCGATCATCCTCCTCTGGGACACAAATGCCCTGTTCGACGTTGGCTTCCAACTTTCTTTCGCCGCCGTTGTGTCGATCGTATACATTTATCCCATCCTTGCAAAACTCATAAACCTAATCCCGGAACGGTTTGAAGAGATCAAAGCAATCGATTATGTGCTGAAACTCTTTGCAGTCTCGCTTGCCGCTCAAATGGGCACGTTGCCTTTTACAGCCTACTATTTTGGTCGAGTGTCTATCGTGGCGCTGTTGGCTAATCTCATCGTTGTTCCGCTGAGTGGGCTCAATGTCCTGCTGGGCGTGGCGACGGTAGCGCTCAGCGTTGTAAGTCCATTCGTTGCTTCGTGCTATGCGGCATTGAACAACATTGCAGTAACATTCCTTCTTGGCTTTGTCAAGATGGCAGGCAATGTTCCGTACGCATACGCTGAGACGGCACGCTTTGAGCCGTTCCTTGCCCTTCTCTATTATGGATTAGTTGCCGTCGTCCTTCATCTAACAAATCCAATAGTGGTGAAAAGAGGACTCGTTGTGTTTCTTTGCTTGCTGGTTATTCATTTCGGCAAAGGGATTCTGCAGCCTCGGTCAGGCATCCTGAAAGTCACGCTCATCGATGTGGGGCAAGGCGATGCGATCCTGATAGAATCGCCAAACCACAAGAACATGCTCATCGACGCCGGGCCCCGGCAATTCAAATACGACGCCGGTGAACGCACGATCGTGCCTTTGCTGAAACATAAAGGGATTACGAAGTTGGATTGCATCCTTGTCACGCACAGTCATAGTGATCATGTTGGCGGCGTACGATATATTATTGAACACGAACCGGTTCTGAGTTTTGCGGAGGCTGACGTCAATGCCTCTTCAGCACTCTACAGAGAGACGAAATACGCGATTCGGAGACACGAAATATCGTATCTTGATGTGCAACGAGGGGATTTGATAGACCTCGATCCATGCATGCGAGTCTATGTGCTGCATCCGAGAATGCCCGAAGATCTGCACAACAGTTTGAATAATACGTCCGTAGTCGTTAAGTTGGTATTCGGGAAGAGGTCTGTGCTCCTCGTCGGAGATGCAGAGAACGAGGTGGAAGCGAAGCTCTGTCCTCGGTACGGGTCGTTCCTCGCGTCGGATATTCTCAAAGTCGGTCATCACGGAAGTAACACCAGTTCGAGTGAGGAGTTTCTACGATATGTCAAACCGATTGTGTCGCTCGTTTCTGTTGGGACAAAAAATAAGTTCGGCCATCCGTCACGGGCAACCATTGCCCGCCTTTCAGATCACGCGTCACGCGTTTGCAGGACCGATTACGAGGGAGCGTTCGTTTTTGAGAGCGATGGTAGTTCGTGGTGGGAGGATAACTGGAGAAACGGTGAGAAGGACATGCTGAACGTGGACGGCGACGGCTGAGATGGAGGGACAACGAAGAGTCGATCGAAGAATGAGGAAAAAATCAGGTGCAATCGTATGAACAACTCTATCGAAGAAAAGAAAAAGAGGTGGGTACACGAACTTGTTGAGCCGGCGCTTAAGGGCATCCCGGAGCGGAAGCCATCCTTCAAAACTGAAGCCGGCGTTGAAATCGATCGGCTCTATGTGCCGGTGGAACGCGACTACGAAGAGAAGATAGGATTTCCGGGGTCCTACCCGTTCACTCGTGGCGTGTACCCGACCATGTATAGAAATCGATTTTGGACGATGCGTCAATATGCCGGCTTCGGGGCGGCGGAAGAATCCAACGAACGGTACAAGTACCTGATTGCCAATGGCATTACCGGACTTTCTGTCGCATTCGATCTTCCGACGCAAATGGGATTTGATTCCGACCATCCCATGGCAGAAGGAGAGGTGGGGAAGGTCGGAGTCGCAATCGATTCTCTGATGGATATGGAACAATTGTTCTCGGGGATCGAGCTTCAGAAAGTAACTACGTCGATGACAATAAACGCTACCGCCGCGATTCTGCTTTGCATGTACGTTGCGGTCGCAAAGAAACAGGGAGCAGACCTCGGGAACATATCGGGCACAGTCCAGAACGACATTCTGAAAGAATACATCGCTCGCGGTACGCATATTTATCCTCCCGGGCCGTCGATGCGGCTCGTTACGGACATTTTTCAATGGTGCAGCAACGACCTGCCCAGGTGGAATACGATTTCCATCAGCGGTTATCACATCAGGGAGGCCGGAGCGACGGCGGTTCAGGAGCTCGCATTTACGCTGGCGAATGCGATTGCCTATGTGCAGGCGGCCATCGAGAGAGGTCTTGACGTCGATAGCTTCGGCTCGCAGCTTTCATTCTTTTTCAATGCACACAACAATCTGTTCGAAGAGGTTGCAAAATACCGGGCGGCCCGAAGAATCTGGGCGAAGATCATGCGGGAACGTTTCCGTGCCAAGGCCGCGGACACGATGAAGCTGCGCTTCCACGCTCAAACCAGTGGTGCGACGCTTACGGCGCAGCAGATTGACAATAATGTTGTCCGTGTGACGCTTCAAGGTCTCGCCGCTGTGCTTGGAGGAACACAATCGCTCCACACGAATTCGAGGGATGAAGCACTCGCGTTGCCTACCGAAGAATCCGCGAGGCTTGCATTGAGGACGCAGCAGATCATAGCACACGAATCAGGCGTCGCTGACACGATCGATCCGCTTGCCGGATCATACTATGTCGAATCGCTCACCGATCAGATTGAAGAGGAGGTCTTGCACTATCTTGAACGAATCGACAAGCTGGGAGGAGCTGTGAAGGCAATTGAACAACAATTCTATCAGAAGGAAATCGCGGCGAGCGCCTATGACTACCAATCCGCGATTGAGAAGAAAGAGAGAATCATCGTTGGAGTCAACGAGTACAAAGTCGAGGAAGATCGACAACCTGAAATCCTGCGAATCGATGAGCGCGTGCGGGAGCGGCAGATACATCGGTTGAACGAAGTGAAACAGAAGAGAGATCGTCACAAGGTGACCGTTGCTTTGAAAGAGTTGGGCAAGGCGGCGCGCGGAACAGAGAACCTGATTCCTTTGATTCTGGAGGCCGTCGAACGATATGCCACCGTTGGCGAGATTTCCGATTGCCTCCGGGGAGAATGGGGAGAATATGACGGGTAGGGACCTTGCGGCGATCCTATGGCCTCGATCTCAAGATGATGTCAGTACTCTTGGTGCTTGTTTGGGAAAGAACTCGGATTCCGGATCCGCAACGATCAGGTTCACCTTTCAGTCATAATTCTTCGTCCTGCGCTCCAAAACCCATCTGATGCGCTAGCTCCTTTATTTTCGAGCAAGAGGTTATCCGCCGAAGTCGGCATAAACAAAGAGCTTTTTTGAATCTCCGTCATTTTGTCAATATATTGATTCGTGCACATCTCAAAGTCTGAATTGAAATTCCTCCGCTCGCTGTCACAGAAAAAGGTACGACAACGCGAAGGCAAATTTCTCATCGAAGGGTGGAAGTCTCTGAACGATGCGTTGAACTCGGACTTCCACATCGATCTTGTTGCAATGACCCAGCGGTACGCCGAAGACTCCGGGTATCAATCGTTTATCCGCGATATCAACTCACGCAAGGTCGAGCTCAAGGAACTCACCGACAGGGAGCTCAATCAAATCTCTGATGCGGTTCACGCGCAAGGGGTGGTCGGACTCGTCAGACAGCGGAAAGCGTCTCTTGATGGAATCGATCTGGCGAACGCTGCGCTCGTCGTTCTCGCAGATCGGATTGCCGACCCTGGAAATCTCGGGACGGTCATTCGCACTTGCGATTGGTTCGCCGCAGACGCTTTGATCCTGAGTGAAGGATGCGTCGAACTGCACAACGAAAAAGTTGTCCGGTCCACTGCAGGATCCATCTTCCATATTCCCGTGATTGAGAACGTTGAGACGGATACTGTCCTGGCACGCCTCAAGAAGCAGGGGTTCTGGATCGTTGCCACGGCGGGAGATGCAAGAGAATCGTACACCAGTGCGATCTATAAGGAGCGGAACGTCATCATTTTCAGTAACGAGGCACATGGTGTAGACCAACAAACAAGAAGACTCGCGGATGCAGTGGTAACGATTCCACGACGGGGAAAAGCGGAGTCTCTCAACGTCGGTGTTGCGTGCGGGATCATCCTTTCACATCTCAGAAAGGAGGGGTGAGGGTGTTGACGAATGTGGAGGGATTTAAGGTTGGCCATTTCACGAACCTTGATGGATTGACAGGATGTACCGTTATACTCTGCCCACCGAAGACGAAGGCAAGTTGCGAGGTACGAGGCAGTTCTCCGGGGAGTCGTGAGCTTGCACTCCTTGCTCCTGACAAGAAAATGGAGGAAGTGCACGCTATTCTTCTGTCAGGAGGAAGCGCGTTTGGCTTGGCTGCTGCCGACGGCGTAATGAAGTGGCTCGAAGAACACGACATGGGATACCAGACGCCGTGGGTGAAAGTTCCGTTGGTGCCTACGGCTGTGGTGTTTGATCTGAACGTCGGCAAAAGCGATGTCCGTCCCGATGCCGCTGCGGGATTTGAGGCGTGCAAGCATGCCACTGGTGCTGGAGTGGAGGAGGGAAACGTTGGCGCAGGAACAGGAGCAACGGTCGGCAAGTGGAGAGGATTAGAGTACTGTATGAAAGGTGGTTTGGGGAGTGGTTCGGCGAGCGTCGAAGACCTGGTCGTGGGAAGTATCGCTGTTGTGAATGCCGTTGGGGATATCCTCGATGCGTCCGGCAGAATCGTTGCAGGGGCTCGGACAGAGCGGGGTGCTTTCTTTGGGAACACCGAGAACTACAAGTCCTTTGCGCGTGGCAAGGTACTTGAGAAAACCAACACGACGCTCGCGGTTGTCGCGACCAACGCTGACTTCAACAAAACTGAGTTATTTAGAATTGCTCAGCGAATGCACGATGGATTCGCCCGGGCCATTAATCCTGTTCACACGTCTTACGACGGCGATGTTTCCTTCGCGCTGAGCCGGGGTTCCGTACGGGCAGATCTGGATTTTGTTGCAGAGATCGCTGCATCGATCACTGCTGAGGCAATCCGCCGGGCAGTTCTTGCGGCACGGAGCATAGAAGGAATACCAGGATTAGGCTCTGCGCTGCAAGCCGCTTCGTGAAGTCCAACGATTTGAATTCACACAAATTTCGGTTATATTTTTTTTGTGTCCGAAATGCATGAAACAAGATCTTCCGCCGATCGCGTCTTGCGAAAAGTCCAATGACGGTTGCTTAAGAACGAGAGCCTTCCGGACACGGAATCGAACTTCGGATTTCGCGCACTGATGCCATCCCCGTCGTTTCATTGAAATGGGTAATTGTCGAGTGTGATGTCACTTGTTGAGTGCACAATCGTGGAGCTTTGTGTTTTCAAGCGAACCAAGAAAGGTCCGCTCTTTCTGATGTTGAAACGTTCCCGTGGTGAAAAAATCTATCCAAACATCTGGCAGATCGTGACCGGAACGATGCGTCAGGGAGAGAAAGCCATGCACGCGGCGCTGCGGGAATTGCACGAAGAAACAGCGCTTGCTGCGAAACGATTTTGGGTTGCCCCCATCGTTGGGTCGTTCTTTGACCCGATGAAGGACGCAATCCAATTCTGCCCTTTGTTCGTGGTGGAAGTGGCTTCAGATGCTGAACCGCGGTTGTCGAAGGAACACCAAAAGTATGAATGGGTTACTCACAAGCGTGCGCGTGACTTGCTCGTGTGGCCGGGTCACCTTGACGCTGTGAAGGTCGTCAGGAAGTATATCATTGCGGAGCGGGAGGCGGCGAGCCTTACCGAAATGAAACCAGTAATTGCCGAAAGGAACATGACGTGAGTTTACTCGTTGTAGGTTCTGTTGCGCTTGACTCGGTGGAAACGCCGTTCGGAAAAGTGAAGGATGCCCTGGGTGGTTCAGCGGTGTATATTTCCGTCGCGGCGAGTTATTTTACAGCGCCTGTGAAGGTGGTAGGAGTGATAGGGGGCGATTTTCCAAAAGAGCATATTGAATTCCTCAAGGAACGCAACATCGATCTCGATGGGTTGCAGACGATCCAGGGCGGAAAGACATTTCGGTGGACCGGCAAATACCATTATGATCTGAATTCAAGGGATACGTTGTTGACGCAGCTCAACGTTTTTGAGAAGTTCGATCCGGTCATCCCGGAACCATTCCAAAAGTCTTCCTACGTGTGCCTGGGCAACATCGATCCGGTCTTGCAGCGCAAGGTGCTCGCGCAAATCAAGAAGCCGCGACTCATCGTCGGCGATACGATGAATTATTGGATTGAAACGAAACCGGGTGAGTTGCGCGAGACATTGAAGGTACTGGATGTGTTGGTGGTGAATGAATCAGAGGCGCGATTGCTGACGAAAGAGCCTAATCTCATCAAGGCATCAAAGCGTATAATAAAGATGGGGCCTCGATTTGTTATCATCAAGAAAGGAGAGCACGGTGCCCTCCTCGTCACAGAGGATACGATTTTTTCTGCGCCAGCCTATCCACTGGAGAACCTTTATGACCCAACCGGTGCAGGGGATACGTTTGCGGGGGGGTTCGCCGGCTGGCTGGCAAAAACGGACGATCTTTCTCCCGAGAACCTGAAACGTGCGGTCATTTATGGGAGCGCCATGGCGTCGTTCTGCGTCGAGCAGTTCAGTCTTGATGGTCTGAGAGACCTCAGCAATCTGAAGATCCGGGATCGATATCGGTCCTTCATGGAGATTTCGAGATTCGATGAGAGGTAGTCGGAATGAATTCGCTGGAGTGGAAGGAGGGAAGAGTACGGTTTCTCGATCAGACAAGACTTCCCGCACGTGAAATCTACAGAGAAACAGACGATGATACCGCCATCGGCCGCGCCATTAAAGAACTGGCTATTCGCGGTGCACCGCTGATCGGCATTGCGGCGGCGTACGCTGTTGTGCTCGCCTCGACCAAGTGCCGTGAAAGTACTCCCTCCGGAATCTCTTCCTATTTTGACAGAATAATCAACCTTCTTGCGGGCACGAGACCGACGGCCGTCAACCTGTTCTGGGCCTTGGAACGACAGAAGAAGGTGGTGGAAATGAACAAGAGCTCTGGCATCGAAACTGTGAGGAAGGCGTTGCTGCAGGAGGCGCTGGATATCCACGAAGGAGACAAGGCAATGTGCGAGCGGATTGGGGTCCTGGGCGCTGATCTCTTGCCGAACGCGGCCGTAGTCCTCACGCACTGTAACACGGGCATGCTTGCAACGGGTGGGATTGGCACTGCTCTTGGCATTATTCGCAAAAGCTGGGAACAACACAAATTAAAGCGCGTCTATATCGACGAAACAAGGCCCCTGTTGCAGGGGGCGCGATTGACTTCGTGGGAGCTCCAGAAGGATCAGATTCCATCCACCCTGCTCACAGACAATGCTGCGGGTTTTCTGATGCAGCGGGGAGTTGTGAATGCGGTCGTCGTTGGTGCCGATCGTATCGCTTTGAATGGCGACGTAGCCAACAAAGTCGGGACGTATTCGCTGGCGGTTCTCGCCAGGCATCACGGCATTCCAATGTATGTTGCGGCACCGACGTCCACGATCGACTTCGATATGAACGTAGGGAAGGGAATTCCGATTGAACAACGGAATTCGAAGGAAGTCACCGAGTTCTTTGGAAAAAGAATAGCGCCTGAAAGCATCGAAGTGTACTCGCCCGCTTTCGACATTACTCCATCCGATCTCGTCTCCGCAATTATCACTGAACGGGGAGTTCTGAGGCAACCGTACAGGGAATCGATTGCCAGACTGCAAACTCCTGGACGTGGATGAATCATGGCTGCCTCCAAGCTGACAAAGACTGAAGCCATCGTCATAAAATCCATGAAGTACAGGGATACGAGCAAGATTGTGACGTTCTACACGCGTCGGTTTGGAAAACTGAAGGGAATTGCGAAGGGAGCTCGACGGTCGGACAACAAGTTCGGCTCTTCGCTGGAACCAATGAGTCACGTAGCGCTCGTCCTGTACAAAAAGGAACATCGTGATTTGCATTTGATTTCGCAATGCGACAGCATACGATCGTTTGGAAAGATCCACGATTCGATCGAAAAGATATCAGCCGGCCTTTCGATCCTTGAATTGGTCGATCAGCTTGCACAGGAAGAAGAAGAGAATCCGGCGCTCTTTTCGCTCTTGCTCGATACAATGGCGGCACTTGACGAAGGGTCGAGGAACATTCTATCGTTCAGAAGAGCATTCCAAATCAGATTTGCTGCGTTGCTCGGCTATGCACCCTCTTTGGACCATTGTTCGGTCTGTGGGAAATCACTGCTGGAAAACGAAGAGCAATCAACGATGGGATTCCAACTCCTGAACGGTGCAATCATATGTTCACAATGTCGCGAGACGGGCAAGCTGAGGTCTGGCGTTGGATACACGGCGATATCGCCGCCCGCTCTCCAACTCTTGCGGCGGTTTCTCTCATCGAGAACCGAGAGTATTTCCACGTTTGTTTACAACGAACGGATTGGGAACGAATTGGATGAAACTTTGCGTTTATATTTACGGTATCATTTTGAGAATATGAGGGATCTGAAGTCGACCCAGGTATTCAGATCGATAATTCAGTAATGAACAATTTGCGAGGAGGTGTAGGTCATGTCGTCAAAATCGGTCATCACGGCTGTGGTTCTGATCGGGTTGGGAATCATTTTCGGCGTTGTGCTTGTCTCCAGCTTCAAAGGAGTCGACATTTCGTTTGCAGGTGAAGATGTCAAGCTTGGAGCTCCCAATGCACCCGTCAAGCCGAATTCTACGTTGCTTGCACTCGATGAGGCATTTCACGAGGTCGGGAAGGCTGTCACCCCGTCCGTTGTGTACATGCGCGTTGAATCCAAACCATCGGACAACGGCGACAATGACGCACAACGATTTTTTCACTTCTTCAACATACCCCATCAAGCGCCCCAAATGCCCGAAGTGGGCGCTGGCTCTGGCGTCATCATTAATGAGAGCGGTTATATATTGACGAACAATCACGTTGTGGAAAACGCGATGGCAAAAGGCATCGAAGTCACGCTGAACGACACGCGCAAATTCAGGGGGAAGCTTGTCGGGACGGACAAATTAACGGATCTGGCGGTCGTGAAGATCGACGCGGATAACCTGCCGGTTGCAACCCTGGGGAACTCCGACGGAGTGGAAGTCGGTCATATTGTTTTCGCTATTGGTAATCCACTCGAATTGAGATCGACCATGACGGAAGGAATCGTAAGCGCCCTCGGTCGTAATCTCCGCATCATCGACGACAACAATACTGGATTTGCCATTGAGAACTTCATACAGACCGATGCGGCAGTTAATCCGGGCAACAGCGGTGGACCTCTCGTAAACATAAGCGGTGAAGTCATCGGCATTAATTCTGCTATTGCCACCACTAATGCTCGTTATCAGGGGTACAGTTTCGCCATCCCAATCAATCTGGCAAAAAAAGTCGCAAATGATTTGATCAAGTACGGGAAAGTGCGGCGAGGCTATATCGGGGTTCGCATTCAGGACGTGGATGCTGTCACGGCAAAGGCCGCGGGTTTGCCGAAAGCCGAAGGCGTTTTTGTTCGTGATGTGAACAAGAACAGCGCTGGCGATGAGGCCGGTCTACAGTCCGGCGATATTATCCTGAGCGTCGATGGAAAATTGGTCGACTCCCCCAATACGCTGCAGTCGACGGTTGCAGGATACTATCCGGGCGATGTAGTTACTTTGAAAGTGTTTCGTGATGGCAAGACAATCGAAAAAAAGGTCGTGCTGAAGTCGATGGATGAAGAAGAGGAAGTGGCCAGCAACCAGGAATCCGAAGGTGACGACTCGACGCCAAAGGAACCGGCTTCAGCGAAAAAAGTGACAATTGACGATCTGGGTATCACGGTGAAATCGATGGATTCTGCGACAAAAAAAAGCATCGGTGAGGACAAAGGTGTTGTCGTCGATAATGTCGATCCGCTGGGTCCTGCGAACGAGCGTGGATTGACTCAAGGGGATGTCATTCTTTCTGTGGGATCACAGCCGGTCGGGAACCCCGAGCAGTTTCAATCTGCCATCAGGAAGCTGAAACCCGGAGACGCTGTAATGATGCGCGTGAAAGGATCAGACAAGAGAGTGCGATACGTGGCTATCGAAATGCCGAAATAACGATTGCTGATCGGCAGTGCACACCGTAAGAGCGCAGTCACAATTGTGGCTGCGCTTTTTTGTTTTTCTGACGCCAACCTTGGTCAAACCCCAGTACGAACTGATGGTGTTCTCACTTGGGAATGGTCGTGGCAGTAACTGCCGAAATCACTTGGGGTAGCCACCGGCTGCTTAAAATGCAGATGTCCACACAGTTCGGACTGTAACGCCTGAGTGAAATGGGTGCTACCACGAAAGCCACAAAGTGGACAAACTCCATTTTTTCAAGTACCTTCCAGATATTCCTTTTCTGAGGAGAATATTGTGATACGCTACTTCACTGCGGGAGAGTCACACGGGAAATCCCTTGTGGGTATCATCGAAGGAATGCCTTCGGGAGTCTCGATTTCAACTGAATACATCAATCATCAGCTTTGGCGAAGACAGCAAGGATATGGTCGCGGGGGACGTATGCGGATCGAAACCGACAAAGTTGAAATCCTCTCTGGAGTCCGCCACGGCAAGACGCTCGGTTCACCAATCACGATGATGATCCAAAACCTTGATTCTCCCCGATGGAGAGAGGTCCTTGCAGTGGAAGGACCGGGAAAGGGCATAGAGAAGGTAACGATACCGAGACCCGGTCACGCGGACTACGCAGGCATGAAGAAATACTCTTTCAACGATATTCGGAATGTCATCGAGCGTTCAAGTGCTCGTGAAACTGCTGTACGGGTGGCATGTTGCACGGTCGTGCGGAAATTCCTGGAAGAATTCGGGATATTCATTGGAAGCCACGTTCTCAGCATCGGGAGTGCGGTCGTAACAGACCGCGATGGAATTGACAAAGCTGTTGCGAAATTCGTGAAAGCGTCTTGTGCCGCTTACAAAATCGCTGAGGAAGCTGACAAGTCGGAATTAAGGATTCTCGACAAGGCCGTTGAACCGGAAGCAATCGAGCTGGTCCAAAAGGCGAGAAAAGATGGAGACAGCGTCGGCGGAGTGTTCGAGGTAATCATTTCCGGATTGCCGGTCGGGCTCGGAAGCTATGTCCAATTCGATCGGAAGCTTGACGGCCAGCTGGCTCAAGCTCTGATGTCGATTCAGGCGGTCAAGGGAGTTGAGATAGGGAATGGATTCGAGAACTCGCGGCTCTTCGGTTCACAGGTGCACGATCCTTTTCTCTTAAGGGAAGGACGAGTAACCCGAAAATCGAACAATGCCGGCGGACTTGAAGGTGGAGTCACAAACGGAGAAATGCTAATTCTCCACGCTGCAATGAAACCCATTTCCACGCTCGCCAATCCCCTCAAATCGATTGATTTCAAGACTTTGAAACCGGTCAAATCTAGGTATGAAAGATCAGATGTCTGCGCAGTGCCTGCTTGCTCAGTCATCGGGGAAGCAGTGGTGGCCCCTGTACTGGCGAATGCGTTCCTCGAAAAATTCGGGGGGGATTCCTTTGAAGAAGTGGCCCGCCACTATAGGCGCTAGGAAGGGCCTAATCCGGCGTAAATATGCCGCATCTTTCGAAACTCGTGACCTTGCTTCTCTGTAGCCATTATGCTATATTTTTGAGGCAAAACTGCGTTATTCCTCAAGAAACATCTGAGCCAATTCTGATATGTATTGAAAGGAGGGAATTGAGTCTTCAGTGTCGAACTAGCCACCATTAGCACAAATGGCAAATTCAGCCGCAAAGTCCTCGTGCTTAATCACAATTACGAGCCACTGAGCGTGTGCAACGTGAAGAAAGCTATTGTCCTCCTTTGGCTGGGAAAAGCAGAGCTAATTGAGGCACACGAAGGCAGATTTCTCCACTCAGTCTCGACGGCAATGCCGTTTCCGAGCATCGTGCGACTTTCAGTATATGTAAGTGTGCCCTACAAGAAGATTGTCCTGTCCCGCAAGAACATCTTGCGACGAGACAACCACAGGTGTCAATATTGTGGAAAAACGGATGAATCATTGACGGTTGACCACGTAGTTCCAAAAGCGCGGGGAGGAGCAGATTCGTGGGAGAACCTCGTATGTGCGTGTGTATCGTGCAACAACAGGAAGGGGGATCGGACGCCAGCTGAGGCAAGGATGCAGCTCGTGCGGAAACCTATTCGGCCAAATCATGTGATGTTTATCCGCCACTTTGTTGGCTCGGTTGATGATCGCTGGAAACCATACCTTTTTATGAACTGAGAAAGATGCGCTTCGCAGCTGATGGTCGGTCTGGGTTGAATATGATACTGGAATCTTTGCGAATAAAGGAGCAACAACCAACTGGTTAATTCAAGGAA
>Ga0335079_10002227_pt1 | contig 22387 bp, 16 predicted proteins | sample Lox_Sample_33_FD_206719 | JGI IMG/M metagenome (GOLD analysis project Ga0335079, IMG submission 206719) | Soil microbial communities from Loxahatchee National Wildlife Refuge, Florida, United States - Lox_Sample_3.3 | ecosystem: Environmental > Terrestrial > Soil > Wetlands | place: USA... | reverse complement strand
GCTCGCGTCTGGCAGTTGCGCTATCGGATTCCGGAATTGCGCGAGATGCAACAGCTGGACCCGGGCATTTTCCGGCTGGAAGGCGGACTGGAATCGAAGTTTCTGCGCGGCGCCGCGGTGGTCGCTCTGCTCGCGCTGGCATGCCGATTCTTCCTGGGGCGCTACGAGATGGTGCTGAACCAGCACAATTTCCTGGTGGGCGTGGATTACGTGGATAACTACATCGGGCTGCCGCTGCAATGGCTGATGATTGCGGCGTGCCTGCTGGCGGCGGTTTTCGTAGGGTCAGGCCGCTGGGTGCTGGCGGCCTTCATGGCGCTGTCCCTGGTGGTGCGATTCCTGATTCCAGGGCTGGTCTCCACGCTTCATGTCCGCCCCAACGAGATCTCGCTCGAGAGGCCTTACATCGAGGCTCACATCCACGCCACGCGCAGCGCTTTTGCGATAGAGAAGCGCTCCAATGAAATCGAGTTCAAAGTCGATCCAAAGGCGACCATCGATCCGAGCCGCCATCGCAACATGCTGGACAACGTACGCCTGTGGGACTGGCGTCCATTTCACGACACGGTTTCTCAAACGCAGGCGCTTCGGTCCTACTACGTATTTCCTGACACGGACGTGGATCGTTACACCATTGGCGGAAACTACCGCCAGGTACTGCTCTCACCGCGGGAACTGGACATCCATCAGGTGACCGGCGCGAGCCAGAGCTGGATCAATTCTCATTTCATTTACACGCACGGGTATGGCGTGGTGGCAGCGGACGTCAGCAAGATTCGGCCCGACGGCTTGCCCGTTTTCCTGATTCAGAATATGCCGCCGGAAGTGACGGCTGCGGGTTTGAAGCTGACACGGCCGGAAATTTACTATGGCGAAACGGTGCACGAACCCATCTTCATGGATACACGCCAGGAGGAATTCAACTATCCTTCCGGCGCGGACAATATGCACTCGGTCTATGCAGGCAAGGGTGGATTTCCCATCGCCTCCTTTCCTATGCGGCTGGCAGCGGCCGTCGATCAGGGCGATTTCAACATTCTGCTGACGGACTACTTTACCGATCGCAGCCGAATGATGATCCGCCGCGAGGTTCGCAAGAGACTCGAATACCTGGCCAGCTTCCTGGAATGGGATACGGATCCTTATCTGGTGATCACCGAGGACGGCCGCCTGGTGTGGATAGTCGATGGATATACCACATCGGACGCGCACCCGTATTCACGCAGCGTAAATCTTCCGGATATCGGCAGCGTCAATTACATGCGCAACGCCGTGAAGGCGACGATTGACGCGTACGATGGCACCACCAATCTGTATATCTTCGCGCCATCCGATCCGATCATCCAGGCATATCGCAATTTGTTTCCCACGCTATTTCATCCGGCGTCGGAAATGCCGGCGGACTTGCGCGCGCATGCCCGCTATCCGGAAATACTATTCCGGACGCAGGCGGAAATTTACCGCACCTATCATATGCTCGATCCGCAGGCTTTCTACAACAAGGAGGACGTCTGGGACATCGCCGCCTTCACCCAGAACGGGCAGCGCGAGCCCATGAGTCCCACCTACGTGGTGGCTTCCCTGCCCCACCAGGACCGGCCGGAGTTCATGCTGATTCTGCCCTTCACGCCGCGCACTAAGGAGAACCTGATCGGATTGATGGTAGGACAGTGCGACGGCGAGAACCTGGGCGAACTGGTGGTTTTGCAGCTCTCGAAACAAGAACTGATCCGCGGACCCATGCAGGTGAATGCGGTGATCGATCAAGACCAGAACATATCCAAAGACCTGACACTATGGAATCAACAGGGCTCGCAGGTATTGCGCGGGCAGATACTGGTCTTGCCGGTCAATAACACGTTTTTGTACGTGGAGCCTATTTATATACAGGCGACGCAGGCCCGCATGCCGCAGTTAAAGAAGGTGGCCCTGGCTATTGGTGACCGGTTGATTTACAGCGATACGTACGAGCAGGCTCTGGCGGAGCTGACCGGAGGCGCGCGGCCGGCGGTTGAGGTGGCCCAAAAAATGGGCACAACAGTTCCCGGCGCTCCTGCCGCTCCACCCGGCAGCGATCAGCGCCTTCTGAGCATCCGGCAGCATTTGCAGCGTTACAAAGAACTGGCGGGACAAGGTAGGTGGGCGGAGGCCGGAAAAGAACTGGACGCCATCGCGTCGGAGTTGAAATAAATGCGAACTATGAGACAGAGACTCGGCACGCGCTCGACTGTTGCATTCTGCATGATGGCCGCCTGCGTGGCCGCATACGGCCAGGGACTTCCTGCGGCGAAGCCGGAATCCGTCGGTTTGTCTTCAGAAAGGCTGGAGCGGATTGCCACTGCCGTCCAGCGCAGTATCGACGACAAGAGAATTGCCGGAGCCGTCACCCTGGTGGCGCGACGAGGTCAGATCGCGTGGCTGAAGGCGCAAGGAATGATGGACCGTGAAGCGGGCAAGCCGATGCGCACCGATGCCATCTTCCGCATCTGCTCCATGTCCAAGCCGCTCACGAGTCTCGCTGTGATGATGCTCTACGAGGAAGGGCATTTCCTGCTGGAAGACCCGGTATCGAAATATATTCCTGAATTCAAGCATCCCAAGGTGCTGGTGAAACCGGCATCCGGCCAGCCTTACAACATTCCCGCGACCAAAGAAATCACCATAAGCAATCTGCTGACGCACACTTCGGGACTCACCTATCACTGGAATGCGGATCTTGGCCAGATGTACAAGGACGCAGGCGTCGCGCACGGCTTGCTCTCCTACGACGGCACGATCGGCGACAGCGTGAAGCGCCTCGCTGGTCTGCCCCTGCTCTTCAATCCTGGCGACCGCTTCGAGTACAGCCTGGGCGTCGACGTTCTGGGCTATTTGGTGGAAGCCGTGTCCGGCAAGACGTTCGATGAATTTCTGCGCACGCGCGTCTTCGAGCCGCTGGGAATGAAAGACACGTATTTCTTCGTGCCCCAGGACAAGCTCAACCAGCTAGCCGCGGCCTACACATACTATCCTGACAAGGGCCTCAGCCGTTTTCCGGACACGCCCATTGTGGAAGGACCGTTCTCTTACTCCGCGGATTATCCGTACCGCGGCCCCAAGAAGCTTTATGCCGGTGGCGCCGGCCTTTGCTCCACCGCGGCCGACTATGCGCGCTTCTGCCAGATGATGCTGGACGGCGGCAAGGTGGGCGCCACGCGCCTGGTGAGCCGGAAATCCGTCGAGCTGATGACCCACGATCATTTGGGCAAAGTTAGCCCCGATCAGGGATTCGGACTTGGATTCGGCATCGATGGAATCAAGTCTCCGCTATCGGAGCTAGGCTCACCGGGAGAATACAATTGGGGCGGTTTTTTCTACACCGCCTTCGTTATCGACCCGAAGGAACAGATGATCACAGTCTTCATGGCGCAGTTGCACCCCACCGGCGACCTGAATTTGGACAATCTGTTCCATGCGCTGGCGTATCAGGCCATCATCGACTGAGGGCTTACTCCTTCTTGTCGCCCAGCGGCCGGATGGAAACCTCTTTGAAGAAGACTACATCATTCTTGCTGTGATTCTGCAACCCAAAATACCCTTCGATGGGTCGCGGTCCATGCTGCGGCTCGAAGCTGAATTTCCGCGGAGGAACCGGCTGGCCTTCCGTATAGTCCGTAACTTTGACGTCGTTCACAACCACGACGGTTCGCGGCCCGTCGAGCGTGATCTCCATCGTGTTCCATTCCGGTCCCGGCTTTCCAGGCTTGGCAAGCGGCTTGGTGAGTGAGTAGAGCGTTCCGGTGATGTGGTACTCGTCCTCCTTGGACTTCTCCGGCTCGTTGTCGATCTGCACCTCGTAACCATAGTGCACCGGCATCCATTCTTCTCGCGGCTCCAGCGGGATGCGGATAAATACGCCGGAGTTATCGTTACGGTCGCGCATCTTGTAAACAACGCGTAGAACGCAATTTGAAATCTTGCCGCCCTTCCAGTACAGCAATCCCATGCCGCCATGGGTTTGGATGATGCCATCTTCAACGCTCATGGACCCCGGGCCGACGTGCTGCCAGTCGTTCAGGTCTTTCCCGTTGAACAATTGTTTCGCTTCGGCGGACAACGCAGCCGTCGAAGCGGCGCAGGAGAGGCACACGGTGAGAATCAAAGATTTGAGCATACGAACACTATCATGCCACTGAAATGAACAGACTGGTGGCGGCGGAGCGATTCGAACGCTCGACCTACGGATTATGAGACCGTCGCTCTAACCAACTGAGCTACGCCGCCTGTTAGAGGGGATCGCTCTTAAGAGTTTACCAGACAGCTTCCGCGCTTCGGAACAGAACGGTCCCGCTGTGGGATGATGGCAGTTTCAGCCATGTCTTTGAATCGCAGGAATTTCATCGTAGGTGGCCTGGCCGTACCCGCACTCGCCCGAAAGGAACGCGCCGCCCCGCGCCCGAATCTCGTTCTCATCGTTGCCGACGGGTTGGGCTCCTGGATGCTGGGCTGCGGGGGAAATCGTGAGATCCGGACGCCGAACATCGATCAACTCGCCCAAGCCGGCACGCGCTTCGAGAATCATTTTGCCTGCACTCCGGCTTCGTCGCCGAGTCTGGCTACGCTGTACTCCGGCCGCGTGCCGCGCCAGCACGGCATCCAGGATTTTCTGACCGGCGAGCCCATCGAGAATCCGCCGCAAGGCCAGGCAGCACCGCCGCCGAGCTTCCGCAATGAAGTCCTGCTGTCCGACATCTTGTCCGGCAACGGTTATGAATGCGGATTTGTGGGCCGCTGGCACTTGGGCGACGACGCAACTCCGCAGCACGGCTTTCGCTTCTGGTCGGCGTGCGACGGCCCTCTGACCTACCAGAATCCGCGAATCAGCTCCAACGGCACGCCCACAACGGAGAGCGGTTACCTCACCGAGTTGCTCACCGCGAAAGCCGGCACATTCCTCGATCAGCAGACTCCCGCCAAACCGTTTCTCCTGACGGTCAGCTACCCCAATCCGCATCCACCGTATGACGGCCATCCGGCGCGCTATTACGACATGTATGCGAAGGCCGGTTTCGAGACGACCGGTTGGGAACGCGCCGCGGCAACTGCGCTGCGCGGCAAAGAATATCTGGCGGACACGGTCGGCAACAGCCGGAAAGCAGCGGCGGCCATTACCGCGCTCGACGATCAGATCCCGCAATTGCTGGCGAAGTTACATCAGCGTGGCCTGCGCGAAAACACAGCAATCGTTATCACGAGCAGCAGCGGGGCTCTTCTCGGGCGCCACGGCCTCTGGAGCGATGGGCTGGCTTCGAATCCCATCAACATGTACGACGAAACAGTGGGGACGCCCATGATCTGGCATTGGCTGGGGCAGGTTCCGCCGCAGAGTGTTCGTCCCGAAATGGTCAGCACCTATGATTTCGTGCCGACCATGTGTGACCTGCTCGATCTTCCCGCGCCTGCAGGACGTAATCTCTGCGGCCGCAGCTATCTTCCGCTGCTGATGGGAAAACCGCTGCCCAAGAAATCGCCCTGGCGTCACACGGTTTTTGGACAATATCGCAATACGGAAATGGCGCGCGACAGCCGCTTCAAGCTAGTGCTACGCGACGCCGGCGCAGGGCCAAACGAGTTGTTCGATCTCGGCAACGATCCGCGCGAGAAAATCAATCAATACGAAAATCCCAAATATCTGAACGACCGCGACCAGATGGCGCGGGCAATTGACGGTTGGCGCAAAGCCACGGCCGGATAAGCCGCCGGCCAAAGGAGTGTTATGCATCGCCGAATGTTCCTGCGGGCAGCCACTGGCCTCGCCGCGCTCAGGCCTGATTCCATCAACCGTGCACGTGCCGCAAGCACGTCTCTGAACGATCGCAAGCCTGACGAGACCGCGCGCGATGAGGACTACTGGCGGGAAATCCAGCAAGCCTTCACGGTGGATCGCAACATCGTCAACCTGAACAATGGCGGCGTGAGCCCGTCGCCAAAGATCGTGCAGGACGCCATGCGCCGCCAGCTCGAGTTCAGCAACATGGCGCCGGCCTACACCATGTGGACGGTGCTCGAGCCGGAGATCGAAAGCGTACGCACGCGATTAGCGGCCAGCTTCGGATGTGATCCCGAAGAGCTGGCCATCACGCGAAATGCTTCCGAAGCTCTGGAAATCGCTCAACTGGGGATGGATCTCAAACCCGGCGACGAGGTATTGACCACCGATCAGGATTATCCGCGCATGATCACCACGTGGCAGCAGCGCGAGCGCCGCGACGGAATCAAGCTCAACATGATCTCGTTCCCCACGCCGCCGCCGTCGATGGACGATCTCTATGAGCGATTCGAGCGCGCCATCACGCCCCGCACGCGCGTCATCCATTTCTGTCACATCACCAACCTGACGGGGCAGATTTTTCCAGTGAAGAAGATCTGCCAGATGGCCCGCAGCCGCGGCATCGAAGCTATCGTGGACGGCGCGCACGCCTACGCGCAATTTCCGTTCACGCACCAGGACCTTGACTGCGACTATTACGGCACCAGCCTGCACAAGTGGCTGCTCGCTCCGCATGGCACGGGCTTTCTCTACGTTCGCAAGGAGAAGATCGAGAAGTTATGGCCGATGATGGCGGCGCCGCCGTCGATGAATGCCAACATCCGCAAGTTCGAAGAGATCGGCACGCACCCGGCCGCCAACCACAACGCCATCGCCGAGGCTTTGACGTTCCACGAATCCATCGGATGCGCGCGCAAGGCGGCGCGGCTGCGCTACCTGCGAAGCCTGTGGACTGAGCGCCTGTCGCGCTTTCCCAATGTCACCATCCGCACCAGTCCCGACCCCGCGCAGAGCTGCGGCGTCGTGCTGGTGTCAGTCGAGGGGAAAAAAGCCCCCGCTCTGGCCGAGGAATTGTGGAAGCAGCGCATCCTTGTGGTCGCAATCGTCCACAAGGATTTCGAAGGTCTGCGAGTGACGCCCAACATCTACACCACGCCGCGCGAGATCGATGTGTTCGCGAGCGCGATGGAGCGGCTGATCAGAGCATAGGCCTGCCCGCCGCGTTATGCTCCCGAGGTGGACAGGTGCCCGAGATTGTTCTCACGGGCGTATTGCAGCGCCTGGATCGCCGCACCGCGAGCGCCGGCGGTGTCACCGTTGGGCATGACGTGAAGCGGGATATCCGCCTGTTCTTCGCGCTGCGCAGGCATACCCGCGCGAATCTCGCTGATGAACCAGCGCTGGAATTCTTCGTTCGTTTCCACCGCGCCTCCGCCGACGATTAAAGCATCGGGGTCGAAGGTGTTGATCATTTCATCGAAGAACACGCCCAGCGCGCGGGCCTGAACCCGGAAGATATCCTGGCACATCGCATCGCCATTCTCCGCCATGCCCCGCACGAGTTTTGCCGCCTTGTGACGATCGCTCATCTTGCCCAGCTCGTGATCCGGATACTTGGCCAGGAAGAATGGAAGAAGCGTGTTCTCAATTGCTGTGAGAGAACACATGGACTCCAGGTCTCCCGTGCGCCCGCAGTTGCACGCAGGCTTTATGCCGCTGACTCCGGGGATCGCCTGGTAGGGAATCAGCACATGACCCAGCTCTCCGCCAAAACCCTTTCTACCTTTGACGACGTTGCCGTCAATAATGACGCCCCCGCCCAGGCCGGTCCCTACGATCGCGGAAATGGACGTCTGCCGGTGATTTGCGCCGAAGATGGCGAAGTGTCCCCAGAGGGCTCCCGCGTTTCCATCGTTCAAATAGGTCGCGGGCTTGCCAAGCCGTTTCTCGAGCATCCCGCGGATGTCAAATCCGCTCCAGCCGGGATGCAGAAAGTTGGTGGAGCCCTCCGCACTAAGCACGCCATCGGCGCTCGCCGGACCAGGAGTGTCGAGACCGACCACCACCACGTCGGCAAGCTGGACGCCGGCCTTTTCGACAGCTTGCTTGAGACCGTCCTCGATCTGCTGAAGGCAGATATCGGGCCCCTCTTTGGACCGGGCCGGATGCTCGAACAGACCTTCGATGAGGAACTGCTCTCGCCCGTTCAATAAGGTGTAGTTGATGGCGGTCCCGCCCAGATCCACTCCGGCCACTACATGCACGCTGATGCCTCGCGTTGAATTGATTTGAAATCTCGAATTTTCCAGGTTAGCAGCATTGGGAATGAGACAGCAGATCCGCGACCGCAGCCGTGCCGGTTACTTCGACGCTTCACAGACCGGTCCCAACCATTTCGACTCGATTGTCGAATTCATCTTCATGCTTCGTGTTCCTTCGCCGATGTTCATTTGTATGGAACCCTTGACGTGGTCCGCACTGACCACCTCGATGCGAACGGTCCCATTCGACTTCATGGTTCCCGCGCCGCATTCCATGCGGAACTCCAGCTTGCTGCTGGAGGAGGCCAGAACGGTGCGATGACACGTCTTATCGTCGTTGCCAAACGCCATGGCTTTATCGAGATCTTCTTTCTTTACGCAATTCCTGCGCGTGGTTGTCTTGGGACCCTGCTGGGCGCTAGCCTTGGCGCGTTCTTCAATTTTGGCGCGCTGCTCGGGCGTAAGCCGGGCCAGGACCTCGTCCGGGATGGGCGGCGCTCCGCTGCGTTCCATGGTGCTGGTGCTTTCCCAAAGACCCAGCTTGACGTCGAGCGGTTGAACGGTGTCGGCCGCCCACATAGGGCCGCAAAACAGAAATGCCAATCCAAGCGAAACGTTTAACTTCATACCATTCTCCAATTCGATCTGCTTCGGATAATATAGCGTACGCAAGCGCGGCCGGTTGCGCGCCTACGGTCCGGTCACGCATGGCCCGCCCAAAGCAGCATTGACCACGCGTTGGACATCAACCACGTTGCACTGCCCGGTGTGCTGCAGGTCCGCGGTGGTGCAAGGGACACGAGCGAGCACCTGATTGATCGCTAATTGTACGTCTACGACGTTCACAACTCCGTCGGCATTGACATCGCACGAGGCAGCGTTGCTTGCCGGTATCACGAACAGCGTGATGCTTTGCTGCGGCAACTGAGGGGCGATGGCGCCGTTGGAGACCGGGACGTCCGCCAGTTGTTGTATGGTGTTGGATGCCGTCAGTTGCCAGACGTGTGCGGCCCCTCCTGCGGCGAATTGGCTCAGATTCACGGTTGCGGGCGTGGAGCCGGTGAGATACTTGCTCACCACCATGATCGTCAACGCGCCATCGCTTGACCGAACGGCTGCGAATGCCGAGAGGTTGTCGGGATTTGGAACCGTGGCGGATACACTGCTGTCCCCGAAGGTCGATTTCGCTCCATCGTAGTTGCGGTACATCTGGATCGCTTTGAAAGTGGGGGTCGACGGGTCAGGTGCGGTCCATCGCGTGGCCAGATCTAGGCCCTCGCGGCCGAAGATCCCCAGGATATCGGCCTGGGTGGTGGCGCCGTTGATGTGGCCTTCGGCGCCCCAGTTGTATTCGGTAATGCCAACAGGTGTCCCGGGGAAGTAATACGTGTTGACCCAGTTTCGCAGCCGGGGAATGAGTTCCACTTGCGTGCCGATCCACGACTGGTCTACGTAATTCGGATCCCAGAGCGACCGCGTGGAACGGTTGCGCAGCAGTTGCGTCGCCGTCGAGGTATCGTTGCCAAACTCGCCGCCTTGCGGATAGTAATGCACCGTGAATACATCCAGCGGACGCAGCCCTCCAGCCACAGTATTCTGCTTCAATTGGCTCAGTAGCCACGGCAAATAATCCATGCCGCCGTGATTATTGCGGTCCGGCATCACGCTCCAGCCGTGTAAGGATCCGTATTGCTGGTCATATCCGCTGAGAAGATACCCGCTCCAACCCCATTCTTCCGGCCCAACCACCAGGGCTGTGGGATCGACGGTTTTGATCTTGCCGGCATAGTCCAGCATCTTGGCCTTGATTTCATCCATCGTGGCGCCGGTGGGATGGACGTCGGCGTGCGTCGAATGCCAGATGCTGTGCTCGTTGTCCAGGATGTAATAGCGCAGACCTCCGGCGTTTGCCGCACCCCATTTTCCGAGGATATGTTGGACCCAAGCCTGCTGGAACGTCGAGTCCGCGGGAACATCGGCGTCGTTCGGGTCGTTGCCCGTGATCAGCCTGCCGGTCGACGTGAGAATTCCGTTGCCGGCGTCCGCGAACCACTGCCAGTCATTACCCGTCTGCGCGCCGTACTTGGCTTGCGAAAAGCTCGCCAGCTTGGCTCGGTTCGTGCCGAGCTTCGCCACCCAGCCGACCATGGGAATGGTCACCATCGCCTGGGCTCCGGCGCTCTTGGTGTTAGAAATGAATGTGTCCCCAACCTCGCCCGCAACAGCGCTGGAATACCCGATGCTCTCGAAATACCAGTCCGCCGCGCGGTTGTCCGCGTTGAGTTGCCAGTTGTAACGGCTGGTATTATTGCCGCCCAAACGATTCAGCGGCACGTTGAGCTGCGGCAGAGTGGTCGAATCGCCGTAAGCCACGCCGTAAATATTCGGGCTGATCGCATGGCGATTCGCCGACGCGTCCACGCTAATGTTGACCGCTGGATTCTGCGCTCCAAGTGTGCCGGCAAGGAACAAGAACAGCAGACCATGGGTAAGTCGGAAACGCACCTGTGAGCCTTAGCCACATAGTGTCCCGATGCATGTGGGGTGTCAAGTTAGCCGGATGCCGTATGACTAACCAAAGTTATCGCCCTTTTGGGGCATGTCAGCCGACTAGCTCCGCCACCGCACGCCCACGCCCAGCACCTTTTTCGCGTACTCCAGGCTGCGCTCCAGGTCCGTGCGCTGCTGTTCTTTCAGGGCAGCCTCGATCGCCTGCGGCTGCTTTCCACTCCCGCCGATCACCATCGGTCCCAAGTAAGGATGCCCGTTTTTGGCGAGTTCCACGAAGCGCGCGAACTCCCACGCAGGCATGTGTGGAAACACCGTCCAGAACTCCGGTTCGAGGTAGGAGAGCACCGTCGCTGGCCTTCCCGTGATGATTTCCAGGTTCATGGAGGCATGCGGGCAGACCTTGCGGTAAAGCTCGACGAAGCGGTGGAAGTTTACCGAGCCATCGCCCAGCGCGACCCATTGCGCCGCGGCGCCGCGCGGGTGCTCGAACACCGCGGAATCGCGGATGTGCGTCGTAATGACGTAAGGCCCAAGGACCTCGAGCGTCACCAGCGGATCTTCCACCACCCACATCGGATTGCCGCTATCCAGATTGGCGCCCACAAAATCTTTGCCCGCCGCTTCGATCAGCGATTTCAGCTCGCGCGCCTGCATGTCGCCGGAATGATTCTCCACGGCGATTCGCACGCCCAGGTCCATCGCTTCCGCCCGCACCGAGCGCAGCGCCTGGATGGTGACGTCCATGCATCGCTCGAGTTGTGGCCGGTCGCCCCTGCCTCCCATGTAGCAGCGCACCGAATTGGAGCCCACGGCCTTGGCGACGCGCAGCCCCTTTCGCAGCAGTTCGGCCGGCGTTGCGTCCTTGGGATTCCAGCCGCTGGAAAGTGGACAGATGCAGCCCGAACCCGAGTCGATCGCGACGCCCACACGCGCTGCGTGTTCCTTCACCTTGGCGAGGTGCTCCGGCTCGAGACTCTCGTAATCGCCGAGGCCGGAGAGCTGCACCGTATCCACCTTGAGACTCGCCGCGTAATCGAGCAGTTGAATGTCTTTCCAGCGAAAGTCGCGGATCGAGTAGCTGTCGAATCCCAGCCTGATGGGAATGGCGGTCTTGGTGGCGTTCAACTCTTCCACCTCACGCCGACGCCCAAAACTTTCTTGGCGTACTCGAAACTCCGTTCCAGATCCACGCGCTGTTGTTCTTTGAACGCCTCGGCGATTGCGGGCCCCTTATTCCCCCATCCGGCGATCACCATTGGTCCCATGTACGGATGGCCGCTCTTCGCCAGCTTCAGAAATCTCGCGAACTCCCAGGCCGGAGTGCGCTGAAACACCTTCCAGAAATTCGGCTCGAGATATGGAAGGATATCCGGCGGAATGCCCGTGATGATCTCGAGCTGCATCGACGCTTTGGGACATAGCTTCTGGTACAACTCGACGAACCGGTGGAGGTCCACCGAACCGTCACCGAGCGCCACCCACTGAACTGCGGCGCCGCGCGGATGCTCGAAGACGGCCGTGTCGCGGATATGCGTGGTGACGGTATACGGGCCCAGCGTTTCGATCGTGAGCAGCGGATCCTCAACCGCCCATAACGGATTGCCGCTGTCCAGGCACGCGCCGACGAAATCCTTTCCGGCTTCCTCGATCAGCATTTTCAATTCACGCGCCTGCATGTCGCCTGCATGGTTCTCCACAGCGATGCGCACGCCTGCATCGAGCGCTTCCGAGCGCACTGATTTCAGAGCCTTCACGGTGGCTTCGATGCAGCGGTCGAGATTGGGCCGGTCGTCACGCGTCCCCAAATTGCAGCGCATGGCATGCGCGCCGACAGACTGCGCGACGTGCAGGCCCTTGCGGAGATAAGCGCTGGAATTGCCTTCCTTCGGATTCCAACCCTTGGCGATGTCGCAAATGGTGCCGATGCCGGCGTCAATCGTGACGCCCACGCGCTCGGCGTGCTCTTTTACCTTGGAGAGATGCGCGGGGTCGAGGCTTTCGTAATCATCCAGGCTGGAAAGCTGGACGGTGTCGAGTTTCTGGCTGGCGGCGTAATCGAGGTACTGGATGTCTTTCCAGTGAAAATCACGGACGGAAAAGGTGTCGAACCCCAGCCTGATGCCTTCACCGGGCGCATTCGCGGCAGCAGCGAGAGCGGCGCTCGAGGTGGCTTGCAGAAACGTGCGGCGGAGCATGAGTACTCTTGTATCACGATCCGCGGACCGGCCGGGGACTGGCTCCACTGTCCCTAATCCCGATAGCCATACCGACCGGACTGCTCGTCGTGGACAGTGGTGCCTGTCCCCACTCTCATGCGTTTCAGCGCCAGCGGAACAACCGGAGTGCCGTGAAGAAACATACCACCAGCCATCCCGTCATCACGGCCAGCTGCGGCGTGAGATGCGACAGCGGCGCTCCTTGCAGAATCTGCGCGCGCAACGCGTCAATCACTGCCGTCAGCGGCAGGGCGCGGACAAACGGCTGCAGCAAGTTCGGAAATCGATCCGCCGAGAAGAAGACGCCCGAAAAGATCCACATCGGCAGCATCACGAAATTCATCAGGCCGGAGGCGCCTTCGATGGTCTTCACACGCGACGCAATCAGCAGCCCCAGGGCGCTGAACGAGAGCGAGGACAGAAGGCACAACAGCGCAAGCTCCCACAGGGACCCACGCACGGGCACCCCGAAAACCCAGGCGCCGAAACCGATCAACGCCGCCACTTCGACATAGAGCATCACCAGCCGGGCAAGCAGGAAGGACAGCAGGTATTGGCTGCGCGGCATGGGCGACGCGATCAGCCGCTTGAGCAATTTCTTTCTGCGCGCGTCGACGATGGCGAATCCGAGGCCCCAGATGCCGCTGCCCATCAGGTTCATGCCCAGCAGGCCGGGTACCAGAAAATCGATGTACCGCGAGCCAGGCTCCCGCACCAGGTCGTCGGAGGCAGCCACGGGATCGTGAGCGCCCGCCGCTCGCTGCACCGTGCGGTCAACCAGAAGCTTCGCATTGCGCCCTTCCGGATTGGTGTCATCGTAACGGTACGTCACCGCGCCATTGGCCCCCGGCACCGCCAGCAGAACGATCCGCCCCGCGCGCAGCGCCTGCTCCCCAGCAGAGCGGTCCAGCAGCTCGACGGATAGTGATTGATTCCCGCGCAACGCCCCCGCCAGCTCCGTCCCCACCGCGGCTATCTTCACGACATCCGCCGGACGGTTTCGAAACGCAATTCCCAGCCCCGTGGTCAGAATGATAGGGAAGACAAAGACCCAAAAGACGGCCTCCGGCTCGCGCCAGAACTCGCGGAAGCGGACAAGCGTAAGTTGCACGAGCGAATGTTCGATGAACGGCCGGCGCTCGGCCGCGGGCCGCATCTCACCCGTCTGGACCAGCACCTCTCCTTCACTCATCCCGTAGATGCCTCCCCGTCAGCGAAACAAATACGTCCTCGAGCGTCGCGGAATGCGTGCGCAGTTCGGTCAGCGGTATCGAGCGGCTGGCCAGTTCATCAAACAGCGCGGCTACTGCTCGGTGCAGCTCGCTCACGTGCAGCCGGTACCCGCCATTCTCGCAACGCGCGACGCGCACGCCGTCCAGCCGCTCCAGCGCCGCCAGATCCACGGGGCCGGTCCCGTCGACCACGGAAAACTCCACCATGTGCTCAGCGCCGATCGAAGCAATCAATTCCCGCGGCGTTCCTAGCGCAATGATTTTGCCATGATCCATCACCGCCACGCGATCGCAAAGCCGTTCCGCCTCGTCCATGTAATGCGTGGTCAGGATGACGTTGCGGCCTTCGCTCTTGAACCGCTCGATCAGATCCCAAACCTGCCGGCGCGCCTGCGGGTCGAGCCCGGTGGTTGGCTCATCCAGAAACAACAGTTCGGGATCGCCCACCAGCGCGCACGCCATCGCCAGCCGCTGCTTCTGCCCGCCGGATAGCCCACCCACGCGCGAGCCGCGCTTCTCCTCGAGCTGCACCATCGCGATGACGTCCGCTACCGACGGCCCCTGGCGATAGAAACTGCGGAACAGGCGCAGCGTTTCGTCAACTGTGAGCTTTTCGGAAAGCTGCGTCTCTTGTAGCTGCACGCCGAGGCGCTGGCGAAGCTCGGCGGCGTCGGTTTCCCATCGCAGCCCCAGCAGTTCGACCGTGCCCGCATCCTGCGGCGTCAGCCCTTCGCAGATTTCGATAGTGGTGGTTTTCCCGGCGCCGTTCGGACCCAGCAGCCCGAAGCACTCGCCGGCGCGGACGTCCAGGTCCAGACCGTCCACCGCGACCACGTCGCTATACACCTTGCGGAGTCCGCGCACACACACCGGGAGTCGGCTCGGTGACGTGGGCATACGTCCAGTATCGTCCGAGCCGTCGTGGTTTCGCAATTGCCGAACAATCCGTGGCAGTGTCACGTATCTTCTATACTGCAGGTCGAGGTGTGCCATGAATCTTCCACTCGAGATTCGCTATGCTCTGCGGCTCCTGCGCAGAACACCACTGGTGAGCGGAATTATCATCCTCACGCTGGCGCTCTGCATCGGAGCCAACACCGCAATCTTCAGCGTCGTAGATGCGACTCTGCTGCGTCCCCTGCCCTACCCGGAACCGGGCAGGCTGGTGCAGATTGCCCGGCACGTCCGTGCTCCCGGATACGAAGGCGACGACACCGGCGAGGATGGCAGGACTTGGGAGATGGTCCGCGATCACGCTGGCCTTTTGGACGCGGCCGTTTACGGAAGCACCTCCGGCGTGAATCTCGCTGCCTCTGGCGGCGTGCAGTTCGTGCAGCAGGAAAGCGTCGGCGCGGGCTTCTTCCGCGTGCTCGGCGTTCAGCCAATGATAGGACGCGAATTCACACGTGAGGAGGATCGTCCCGGCGGCCCAGCCGTCACCGTATTGAGCCATCACTTGTGGAAGCGAATCTTCAATGCCGACCCCGCTGCCATCGGCAAATCCCTCATGCTGCGCGGCGAGCCGTTCGCCATCACCGGTGTGATGCCGGAAAACTTCCGCTCGAACGCTGCGGCCGACTTGTGGGTGCCGCTCCGGCCCTCGACCGCCGGAGAGGGCAGCGGGAGGAATTACGAAATCATCGCGCGCCTGAAGCCGGGCGTGAGCTGGTCACAGGCACAGACCCAGATCGAAGCCATCGGCGCGCCCCTGGTTGTGCAGATGAAGATTCCGAGAGACATGTCCATGCGCTTCGGCCTGTTGACGTTCCAACAGGGTCAAACTGCGGATTTGAGAAAACCGCTGTTGATCGCCTGGGCCGCCGTAGCGCTGGTGTTGTTGATCGGTTGCGCGAATATTACGAGCCTGTTGCTGGCGCGGTCGGCCGCGCGTACGCGCGAAATCGCCACCCGTCTGGCGCTCGGCGCCGGACGCATCGCCATCATCCGGCAGTTGCTGGTTGAAGGCCTGCTCCTGGCGATCTCGGGCGGCCTGGCAGGCCTGGTTGTGGGCTACATAGGAATTGCACAACTCAGCCGGCTGGCCGAGGTCCAGATCCCTGCCGCTGCCGCCATCCGCCTGGACGCGCGTGTGCTCGCCATGACGGCCCTCCTGGCGCTTCTCACCAGTGTGCTGGCCGGAATTTTCCCGGCATTCGAGGCGAGCCGCGTCGACATTCGCGCTTCGCTTACCGAAGGCGGAGCTCGCAGTATCGCGGGCGCGAGAAAGCGTTGGACACGCCGGGCGCTCGTGTCGGGCGAGGTCGCCCTGGCCGTGCTCTTGCTCATCGGCGCCGGCCTCCTGGTTCGCACTTTGGTCCACCTCTACCGTTTGCGGCCTGGTTTTGACCCCGCTCATGTCATCGCCGCCAGCTTTTCGTTGCAGGACGCGCGATATACCACCAGTCAGAGCGTGAACAAGCTCTTTCGGTCGGGGCTCGACCGCATCCGCGAATTGCCGGGCGTCGAGTCGGCGGCCGTGGGCCTGCGCCTCCCCTACGAGCGGCATTTGAATGACGGTTTTCGCCGCCTGGATGGGCCCGATGCAAGCGACCAAGACATCATTACCGACCTGTGCTACGTCACACCGGACTACTTTAAGACCCTGCGCATTCCGGTCGAACAGGGCCGTGAGTTTCACGACAGCGATAGCGTTACGTCGGTACCCGTCGTTATCGTCAATCGGACATTCGCAAAGAAGTATCTCTCCAAACAGGAGGCGCTCGGCAGACACCTCAGGCTGGAAGACATCGGCCGCGAGATTGTCGGCATAGTCGGCGATGTCCAGCAGATGCCCGGCTGGGATCGCAACGCGCCTCTTCAGCCCACGCCCACCGCCTACATTCCGGCTTTGCAAACACCCGGCGACTTTCTGACCTTGGCTCACACCTGGTTCTCGCCCAGTTGGATCGTCCGTACGGCCGGCCCGCCGGCGGGAATCATTCGCAGCATTCAGGGCATTTCCGCTGCAGTCGATCCGCTGTTACCCATAGCGGCGTTTCATGATATTGAAGATATCCGTTCTGACTCGCTCCAATCGCAGCGATTCGAGGCCACGCTCCTGACCGCGCTTTCTTCGTTAGCGCTGCTGCTTGCCGTCGTCGGGATCTACGGCCTCATGGCCCAGTCGGTTGCTGAGCGGCGGCGGGAAATGGGAATCCGCATCGCGCTGGGCGCCACACTCCCGCGAGCCATTCGCTCTGCAGCGGCGCCGGGAATCTTCCTGGCATTGTTGGGTGTACTGGGAGGATGCCTGCTTGCCGCGCTGTCCTCCAAGGTCCTCGCGCACCTGATCTTCGGCGTGAGCGCTCTGGATCCCGTTACCTACGCGACCGTAGCCTTCGGGTTACTGGCCGTGGCGGCTGTGGCAAGCCTCATCCCGTCGCTTCGCATTGCCGCGCTCAATCCGGCTGACACGCTGCGGGAAGAATAGAGACTCGGATGAAGTAGAATTTTGCTTTTGGGAGGAGCCATGCCTATCAGCCAAGCCTTATTACCCGAGTTCGATCACGAAATGTCCAATACCCGGAAGACGCTGGAGCGCATTCCGGAGAACGATTTCACCTGGAAACCGCACCCCAAGTCCATGCCGCTGGGACGGTTGGCGGGACACATTGCGGAAATGCCCGGCTGGGCCGTGCCCGCCATTGCCCAGGACTCGCTCGACCTCGCCCCGCCCGCCAGCCCGCAACCACAAGGTACGGTGGCGCAGTCGCGACAGCACGTCCTGGATCTGTTCGACAAAAACGTCGCCGACGCGCGTCGAGCCATCGCCGGGGCCAGCGACGAGCAACTCATGAAACCGTGGTCGCTGCTGGTTGGCGGCAGAACTATTTTCACCATGCCGAAAATTGCGGTGCTGCGCAGCATGGTCATGAACCACACCATCCATCACCGCGCACAATTGGGCGTTTATCTGCGGTTGAACAATATTGCAGTGCCGTCGATTTATGGACCTTCTGCGGACGAAGGTCAGATGTAGGCCTCTAGCCGCGGCGCAACCCGCGATCGAACGCCATGCCCCCGAAGCTCACCACACTCTGCTCATCGATGTTCCACTGCTCGTAACGCAGCAGATTCCCGCGCGCCTGTGGCAGCGCCTTCAGGAAAGTGTAGAGCACCGACGACCCGCACCACTTCAGATCGTCCCGCTTCTCCTGCACCAGGCTCCAGAAGCCGTCGGCATCGCCCGTCGCCACGCAGTCGATGCGGCTGCGATCGCGCGCGGTGATCGCGATCATCGGGCCTTCATCGGCGCGTGCGTTGAACGAGTCGCCGTAGCGCCGGCCCATGTGCGCCATATCGATGCCCAGAACCCAGAACAAACGCCCGGCTTCGCGCGCCGCCATCTCGCCCAGCGCGTCTAAGAAACGCGACACACTCTCGTCCCGTTCCGGCTTGCCCCCCAGGTAAATGCTGTGCGCGTACGGCCCGCAGAGAATGGGAAGAATTCGAATGTCCGGACCGTAGAGGTGCTGCAAAAAAAGCACCTGAAACTCGATGGAGTGCTCCACCGCGTGGCAGTAGTCTTCCATGCGAATGGCCGGTGCCGCTTTCTGCTCCAGCCAGTCAACCAGCGGCGCATCCACCTGACTCTCCCCAAAAGGTGTGACAAATGCTTTGCGCGTCAAACCAAAACGCTCCGGCTCACCGTAATGTGAAGTGCCCAGCACGACGAATGTCCGGTCTTTGTATTGCGGCGCCATCATCCCGTACGCGGCGCGATAAGATTGCCAGCCGCCCTCGGGACTCACGTGCGGCGCGGCGATGCCCAGCAGTCCATCGGACTGCGCGAGATTTTGCGGCCCTCCCATATAGCGGTCCATGGTCGCGCGCAGCGGCTGGATCTCGCTCGGATACGAGTTCCCCGCGTGAATCGCTTCGCGTTGCGGCCTGGCCGCAAAGTCCCGATGCCGCTCCTCTTTGATACGCTCAAAAGCCTCGTTTTCGAGAAATCCGCCGCCACTCAAAGTCTCGATCAAATGCGCGGCCACATCGCCGGTTTCGAGTTCGCCCGTCACCCGGACCAGAATTTCCTTGATGTCGAGTTCCGTCCGCTCGCCGTCGAAACACTCCAGGCACTGCACCAGCACCGGCGGGATAATCAGCGTCAGATCCGAGTAACGATAGGGGTCGCGAATCAGCAGGCCAGGACGATCTCGCAACGGAGACGGCATGAAGTCCAGGTTGGTCCGCAGGCGGGGTAATGGTTGGGCCAAATCTCATCCTAACGCAGCATCATGGATGTTTCCTAAATAGCGCGAGCACGCGCTGGCGGTCGTAAGCCGAAATGGCGGATTCCCCGCGGATGTCTTCCCGTGTTCCAATTTTTCGGCGATACCGCTCGAAGTACTCAACGATGTCGCCACCGAATCCGAAGCTGTACATGATGTCCTCAAACTTTCCGGTGTGCGACAAGCCGATGGCGTGCCCGCTTTCGTGCAGGCAGGTAAGATACACAATCGCCTCCCGCAGCAGCGGATCGCGCTCCGCCGCCAGGTAGATGTCTTCCCCCAGTAGCGTCACGTCGGGGTTTACATAAATCGCCGAGCCGCGTTTGCCGTCTACGTCGATGGGCCGCGCTTCGCCGTATAGCCGCGCGTGGCCGGACGCCCAATAGATGCGAATACGTGCGTGGTCCTGCGTGGCGGTCGCAAACTTGAGATCCGGGCGCGCCGTCCGCTGCCAGGCTTCGAGTGCCCACTCGGCCAGTTCGGAATCCCCAGCGGTGCACGTGGTCTGTTGTGAGACTTCCGGGGTACAAGGCTGGATCCAGTAAGTGAAACTCTCGGCCTGCATCACGACAGCCGCCCCGAGCAACCAGACGAGACCGGCAGTCACGGCTCGCGCGTGGTCTCGAGTTCCAGACGTTCGGCCAGAAGCCGTAGCTGGGCTTCCAGAGCGGCGACGCGCTGCTTCAGCTCGTCAATCGCCTGGCCTTCAGGATCGGGCAGATTGCCGTGCTCCAGCAGACCGCCCGCTTCACGCCGCGTGCGCACCACTTTGCCCGGAATGCCAACCACCGTGGACCCATCGGGAACCGGATGCACCACCACCGAACCCGCGCCGATCTTGACGTCATTGCCAACGCGGATGCTCCCCAGAACCTTCGCTCCCGTTCCAACCACCACGCGATCGCCGAGAGTCGGGTGCCGCTTTCCCTTTTCATTGCCCGTGCCGCCGAGCGTCACGCCCTGGTAGAGCAGGCAGTCGTCGCCCACCTCAGCGGTCTCGCCGATGACCACGCCCGCGCCATGATCGATGAAGAACCGCCGGCCAATCCTGGCGCCAGGGTGAATCTCAACACCGGTGAGAAAACGCGAGATCTGCGAGATCACTCGGGGAACCAGCGGAATGCGCGCGCCGTACAGTTTGTGCGCCAGCCGGTGGAACAAAATGGCATGAAATCCGGGGTAACACAGGACGATTTCGAGGGTACTCTTAGCCGCCGGGTCTTCGCGGAAAATGGTGTCGATTTGTTCTCGAATGGCCCGAAACATGGCGCCCCGGCGATATTGGATGACTCCTGCCAGCGAACGGCTTCGTTAAATTCATGGTTGGCCGTTCACGCCGGATTTGTCAAGCTGGTAAACACCTGATGATGCGTTACTACGGTAACGAGAACGCCAGAATGTGGCTCCCGGCTGCTACCGCCACGTATTGCTTACCGCTCGCCATGTACGTCATCGGTGACGCTTTCCACAGGTCGCTCGTCTGAAAATGCCACAGGAGTTTCCCGGAACGGGCGTCAACGGCCGCAAAGGCGCCGCTGTCTTCGCAAAAGAAAACCACTCCACCCGCGGTCGACAGTACGCCGCCCCAGGATTGCGCATTCCCCGTTTGCGGAATCTCCCAGGCGAACTTGCCGGTTTCCAGGTCGATCGCTCGCAGGAACTTCTGTCCCCGTTCGCCCGGTACATCGCGGACCTCACCGCCGTAGTATGATTCGCCCGCCGTCCACACGGCATCGGATTTCGTATAGATGTTGCACTTCTCGAGCGCCATCAGGTAGAACAGCCCGGTCGCCGGATTGTAGGCGTTCGAAAACCAGTTCGTCGCGCCATCCACCGCGGGGCAGGCCTTGGACCCCTGCGGAGTTGGATCCGCATCGTGGTTGACAATGGGACGGCCATCGCTGCCAATGCCCTTCGCCCAATTTTGCTTCTGCACAAACGCAGTCGCGCGCAGAAACTGGCCGTTCGTCCGGTCCAGAACGTAAAAGAACCCGTTGCGGTTGGCGTGCAACAGAAGTTTGCGCGGCCGGCCTTGGAATGGAGCATCCACCAGCATAGCGGTCTGCGCCGAGTCCCAATCGTGAACGTCGTGCGGCGTGTACTGGAAATACCACCGCAACTTCCCGCTGGCCGGATCGAGCGCCACCACCGAGTCCGAATACAAATTGTCGCCCCCGCGTTCGTCGCCGTTATAGTCCGGGCACGGATTGCCCGTGGTCCAGAAAAGCTGATTGGTCTCGGCGTCGTATGTCCCGGTTAGCCACGCCGCGGTACACCCGTGCACCAGCGCCTTGCCCACCCAGGTTTCCGACAACGGCTCACCGGGTGCCGGAACAGTCCAGAAACGCCAGACGCGCTCGCCCGTGGAGGCCTTGTAGGCCGCGACGAAACCGCGAATGCCCTCATCTCCGCCCGAGGTGCCTGAAATGACCAGGTCGTTCACCACCAGCGGCGCCGATGTGGCGCCGTAATTCACGTGCGAGTCGGCCATCTCCACTTCCCACAGCAGGCTGCCGGTCAGCCGGTGGAGCGCTAGCAGGTGCGCGTTGTCTGTAACCATGAATACCCGATCGCCCAAAATGGCTACGCCACGATTAATTCCACCCGCCGCGTCACCCGACAGGCCGCTGGTGCGCTGCCGTTCGAAGTGCCAGATCTCCCGTCCGTTCCGCGCGTCGAGCGCGTATGCTTCGTTCACCGCCGTCACATACATCACTCCGTCCACCACCACCGGCGTCGTCTCCAGCTTGCTGGACCGGCCGACGGTGAGACTCCAGCGCGCCGCTAACGCATCCACGTTCGACCTATTGATCTGATCGAGCCCGCTGTGGCGATTGCCGCTCAGCATGCCGTGGTAGGTCGGCCAATCACCCTTCTTGGGATTGCGAATCTGCTCGAAGGAAACCGCTCCGGGAAGCGGCGGCGTCTCGGCAATCGTACTACTTGGCGCGCCGCCCGCGAGACGGCTGAGATAGGCGACCAGGTCTCGTATCTCGGCTTCGCTCGCCTCAACCGCAGGCATCAGCGCTTTCGCATCGCGATCCACCCCAGAGATTTCATTCTTCGCCAGCAGGTGCAGGCGTCCATCCAGCCCCTGGAGTTGCAAATCGAATGTGGTCTCGTTCTT
>Ga0335079_10002226_pt1 | contig 22392 bp, 21 predicted proteins | sample Lox_Sample_33_FD_206719 | JGI IMG/M metagenome (GOLD analysis project Ga0335079, IMG submission 206719) | Soil microbial communities from Loxahatchee National Wildlife Refuge, Florida, United States - Lox_Sample_3.3 | ecosystem: Environmental > Terrestrial > Soil > Wetlands | place: USA... | reverse complement strand
CTTGTCCTTGAGCAGCTGCTCCCAGACGCTGTAGCCGCCGATGGAGCGGTAGGTCTCCAGCGTCCACGGGCGCTCGAGCTTCAGCGGCTCGAACACCGTCAGGTTCATGCGCGCGGCGTACTGACTCTCGAGGTCGCTCACTTCAGCTCATCCAGTATCTGCTCGAGTTTCTCGGCGGTCAGGTGCTCGTGGAACACGTGGTCCACCATCATCATCGGTGCGCCGGTGCAGGCCGCCAGGCATTCCTCCTCCTGCTTCAGGAAGATGCGCCCGTCGGCGGTGCTCTGATTCGGACCGATGCCGAGCTTCTTCTGCGCGTGCGCGAACAGCTCCTCGCCGCCGCGCAGCAGGCAGGAAATGTTGGTGCAGATGCTCACGTGGTGACGCCCGCACGGGTGGGTCTCGAACATGGAATAAAAGGCGGCCACCTCGTACACCTGCACCGGCGGCAGCTGCAGGTACTCGGCCACCGCGTCCATGAGCTCGCTGGTGAGGAAGCCGTGGTTCTGCTCCTGCGCGGCGCGCAGCGCCGCGATGCAGGCCGAGCGCTGCCGCCCGGGCGGAAACTTCGCCACCCAGTGGTCGATCTCGGCGCGCGACGCCGCGCTCAGCAGCGCGCTCTTGCCCGGAGTGCCGGCAGGGCCGTCAGTGCTCACCGGTCGATCTCTCCGAAGACGATGTCCTGGGTGCCAATCACCGCCACCACGTCCGCCAGCATGTGGCCGCGGCTCATCTCCTCGAGCGCCGCCAGGTGCGGGAAGCCCGGCGCGCGGCACTTGAGGCGGTAGGGCTTGTTGGCCCCGTCCGAGACCAGGTAGATGCCGAACTCGCCCTTGGGCGCCTCCACGGCCGCGTAGGTCTCGCCGGCCGGCACTTCATAGCCCTCCGTAAAGAGCTTGAAGTGGTGGATGAGCGATTCCATGTCCTCCTTCATGTGCTCGCGCGAGGGCGCGCGCACCTTGCGGTCATCGATCATGACGGCGCCGGGGTTGGCCCTGAGCCAGTCGATGCACTGGCGCACGATGCGATTCGCCTGGCGCATCTCCTCGACGCGTACCAGGTAGCGGTCGTAGCAGTCCCCGTGCGTGCCCACCGGCACGTCGAACTGCATGCGTTCGTACACCTCGTACGGCTGCTTCTTGCGCAGGTCCCACGCGATGCCCGAGCCGCGCAGCATCGGTCCGGAGAAACCGAGCTGCAGCGCCCGCTCCGGGCTCACCACGCCGATGTTGACGGTGCGCTGCTTCCAGATGCGGTTGTCGGTGAGCAGCGTCTCGAAGTCATCCACGGCCTTGGGGAAGGCCTCGGTGAAGGCCTGCAGGAAGTCCAGCATCGTCCCGGAGCGCGCCTCGTTCATGCGCGCCGCCTCCTTGGCCGAGCGCCACTTGGAGGCCTGGTACCGGGGCATCGCCTCCGGCAGGTCGCGATAGACCCCGCCCGGCCGGTAGTAGGTGGCGTGCATGCGCGTGCCCGAGACCGCCTCGTACACGTCCATGAGCTCCTCGCGCTGCTTGAAGCACAGCAGGAACACCGTCATCGCGCCGATGTCCAGGCCGTGGGCGCCAAGCCACATGAGGTGATTGAGGATGCGCGTGATCTCATCGAACATGACGCGGATGTACTGCGCACGCTCGGGGGGCGTGATGCCCAGCAGCCGCTCGATGGCGAGCACGTAGGAGTGCTCGTTGCACATCATGGAGACGTAGTCGAGCCGGTCCATGTAGCCGATCGACTGGTTGAAGGGCTTGGACTCGGCGAGCTTCTCGGTCGCGCGGTGCAAAAGCCCGATGTGCGGATCGGCCTTCTGGATGACCTCGCCATCCAGCTCCAGCACCAGGCGCAGCACGCCGTGCGCCGCCGGGTGCTGCGGACCGAAGTTCATCGTGTAGTTGCGGATCTCGCTACTCATCGGTGTGCTGGCCGCCTCAGCGCGGCGCCGGCGGGTCCTTCAGGGCCGGCTCGTAGCGGTTGTCGTGGCGAATTACCTTCGGCACCAGCACCCGCGGGGTGATGCTCACCGGCTGATACACCACGCGGCCCTTGGCGGGGTCGTACAGCACCTCGACGTTGCCGATGAGCGGGAAGTCCTTGCGGAACGGGTGGCCGATGAAGCCGTAGTCGGTGAGGATGCGGCGCAGGTCCGGGTGGCCGCGGAACAGGATGCCGAAAAGATCGAAGGCCTCACGCTCGAACCAGTTGGCGGCGGCCCATACCCCGATCACCGAGTCGATCACCGGCTCTTCGCTGTCGGGCAGCCGTACGCTCAGGCGCAGGCGCTGGTTGTGGGTGATAGAGAGCAGGTTGTAGGTCACACCGAAGCGACGCTCGGCTTGCTCGGGAGTGAGCTCCGGTCGCGCCACCCGGGCACGGCTGAAGCCCGAGCGCGTGGCGCTCTGCGTCTGCCAGTCGTCGCGCCCGTAGTGCAGGTAATCGACGCCCGCCAGGTCCATCAGCTGCTCGAACTTCAGCTCCGGCGCATCACGCAGCGTGCGGCACACCGCCAGCAGCGCCGCCGGCTCGCTCTCGTAGGCGAGCTCGTGGGCGAGCGCGCCCGTGCGCTGCACCTGGCCGCGCAGCTGCGCATCAACCTTCTGGGCGAGAGCTTCGATACGCTCGCTCACCTGCGACTGACTCCTTGGCGCTTAACGGGCGACCGTGCTGGTGCGGGCGATCTTCTTCTGCAGCTGCACGATGCCGTACACCAGCGCCTCCGCGGTCGGCGGACACCCCGGCACGTACACGTCCACGGGCACGATGCGGTCGCAACCGCGTACCACCGCATAAGAATAGTGGTAGTAGCCTCCGCCATTGGCACAGGAGCCCATGGAGATGACCCAGCGCGGCTCGGCCATCTGGTCGTAGACGCGCCGCAGTGCCGGGGCCATCTTGTTGACCAGCGTGCCGGCGACGATCATCACGTCGGACTGGCGCGGGCTCGGCCGGAACACGACGCCGAAGCGGTCCAGGTCGTAGCGCGAGGCGCCGGCGTGCATCATCTCCACCGCGCAGCAGGCCAGCCCGAAGGTCATCGGCCACAGCGAGCCGGTGCGCGCCCAGTTGACCAGGTTGTCCACCTGGGTGGTCATGAAGCCGCGCTGCGCGAAGCCTTCCGGACTGTCGGGGGCGGCTAGTCCCATTCCAGCGCCCCCTTCTTCCACTCGTACACGAAGCCCACCACGAGGATCAGCAGGAAGATGCCCATGGCGGTGAGCCCGAAGGCGCCGATCTTGGACAGCGCGACCGCCCAGGGAAACAGGAACGCGATCTCCAGGTCGAAGACGATGAAGAGGATCGCCACCAGGTAGTAACGCACATCGAACTTGGTGCGCGTGTCCTCGAAGGCATCGAAGCCGCACTCGTACGGGGCGCGCTTGGCCTGATCGTCGTGGAAGCGTGCGAAGTAGCGGCCGATGCCGGTGCCGAGAACGAGGAGCACGCCCGCCAGGGCCGCGGCCACGATCAAAAAGATCAGGATCGGCAGATAGTTGGACAGCATCGGCGACGACCGTAAAAAAGGCAGATCGGACCTCGACCTGCCCCCTGTAAAGGCGCGCATTGTAGCAGCGCCATCCGGCGATTTGGTGCCGACGGGGAGATTCGAACTCCCACACCTTGCGGCGCTAGCCCCTCAAGCTAGTGTGTCTACCAATTCCACCACGTCGGCGATGGTCTTTACTTCGGTGCCGGCTGCGGCGCTGGCGCAGCCGGTGCGGGCGCAGGCGCGGTCGCAGGCGCACTCGGCGCAGCGTTGCCCGGGGCGGGCGCGCTGGCCGGCTTCTGCGCGGCCTCATCGAGGATCGTGCGCTGCGCCTCAGCTGCGGGCCGCGTGGCCAGGTACGCCAGGGCCAGACTGTTGAGCATGAAGATCGCGGCGAAGATCGCGGTGGCGCGCGACAGCGCCGTGGTGGCGCCACGGGCACCGAACACGGTTCCCGAGGCGCCGGCGCCGAAGCCGGCACCGGCATCCGCGCCCTTGCCTCGCTGCAGCAGCACCAGCCCCACGACGGCCACGGCGGAGGCCAGCTGCACGAACGTCAGAATCTTTTGCAACCACATTGGAAAAACTCACTCAGCCCGGGCCGGCCGCGGCCAGGATTGCCAGGAACTCGTCAGCCTTTAGCGAGGCGCCACCGATCAAGCCGCCATCAACGTCCGGCATCGCGAACAACTCGGCGGCGTTGCCCGCCTTGACGCTGCCGCCATAGAGAATGCGTGTCGCCGCGGCAATTCTAGCATCCCGGGCTCCGATCCGGGCGCGGATGAAGGCGTGCACTTCCTCGGCCTGCTGCGGCGTCGCGTTGCGTCCGGTGCCGATGGCCCACACCGGCTCGTATGCCACCACGGCCTGCTCGAGCGCGCCGGCGCCGGAGAGCTCGAGCACGACGTCGAGCTGGCGTGCGATCACCTCGTTGGTGCGTCCCGCCTCGCGATCGGCGAGCTGCTCGCCCACGCACAGGATCGGGACCAGCCCCTTGGCCAGTGCCGCGCCGAACTTGCGCGCCACCAGCTGATCGCTCTCGCGGTACAGCAGCCGCCGCTCCGAGTGCCCGACGATCACGTACTCGCAGCCGACATCCTTCAGCATGCCCGCCGAGACTTCACCGGTGAAGGCGCCCTGCGCATCCGCGCACACGTCCTGTCCCCCGAGGCTGAAATGCGAATCGCGCAGCAGCCGGCCGACCTCCTGCAGGTACACGAACGGCGGGCACACCACGCTCAGTGCCGCCGGCCGTGCCGGGCAGCCCGCGAGCAGCTCCTCGATCAGGCGCGCATTGTCCGCGCGCGAACCGTGCATCTTCCAGTTACCGGCAACTATGGGGCGGCGCATCCAGCGGCCTCGCGCGCACCAGCCTGGCGGTGCGCCTTTGGGCATGTTTTAAGGGCGCGCGATCATAGCCATGCAGGCAGGGGCGCGCAACGCTCGCCGCCTGGGGCGGCCAAGACAAGCTAATTAATTGATTTATAATGAATAAGTGCGCGATCAGGCCTTGGCAGGCGCACTGTTGCGCACGACCTCGGCGAGCTCCGCGGCGGCGTTGCGGGTGAGCACCTCCTCGCGCCCCTCGACCATCACGCGGATCACCAGCTCGGTGCCGGAGGCGCGCAGAACCACGCGCCCCTCATCCCCCAGGCGTGCCTCGGTACGGGCCACCGCCTCCTGCACCGCACTCACCTGGGTCGGGTCGAAGCGCGAGGCGACCTTCACGTTGAGCAGCACCTGCGGGAACTTGCGCATCGGGGCGACCAGCTCGGCGAGCTCGCGCCCGGTGGTCTTCATGACCGCGAGCACCTGCAGTGCGCTCACCAGGCCGTCCCCGGTGGTGGTCTTGTCCAGGCACAGGATGTGACCGGAGGTCTCCCCGCCGAGCATGCCCTGGGTCTCGCGCAGCAGCGCGTGCACGTAGCGGTCACCGACCGCGGCGCGCCGGAACTCGATGCCCGCGGCACGCAGCGCCAGCTCAAGTCCGAGGTTGCTCATGACGGTGCCGACCACCGGGCCCCGTAGGCTGCCGCTGTCCTTGAGCGCGCGCGCGATGACGTACAGCAGCTGGTCGCCATCCACGATGCGCCCGAGGTGGTCGACCATCACCAGGCGGTCCCCGTCCCCGTCCAGCGCCACGCCCACGTTGGCGCGCACGCCGGGCACGGTGAGCTGCAGCAGGTCCGGGGCGGTCGAGCCGCAGCCGTCGTTGATGTTGCGCCCGTTGGGCGAGCAGCCGATCGGCACGATCTCCGCGCCGAGGTCGGCGAGGATGCGCGGCGCGACCTTGTAGGCGGCGCCGTTGGCGCAATCCACCACGATCTTCAGCCCCGACAGGTCGATCCCGGGCGGCAGGGTGGCGGCGCAGAACTCCTGGTAGAGCGTGCGCGAGCGGTCAGCGCGCGTGGCGCGTCCGAGGTTGCGCGACGCGCGGGTGAGTGGCGGTTGTGCCAGCTCCGCCTCGATGCGCTCCTCGAACTCATCGGAGAGCTTGCCGCCGGAGGCGTCGAAGAACTTGATGCCGTTGTCATCGTAGAGATTGTGCGAGGCGCTGATGACGACCCCGAAATCGCAGTTGAAGCGGCGCGTCATGTAGGCGATGCCCGGCGTCGGCAGCGGCCCGATCAGCATCACGTTCACGCCGGCGGCCACGAAGCCGGCTTCCAGCGCCGCCTCGAACATGTACCCCGACAGGCGCGTGTCCTTGCCGATCAGCACCGTGCCGCCCTCGGGCGCCAGCACGCGCGCCGCGGCGCTCGCCAGCTGCAGCGCGAAGTCCACCGTCATCGGGTGCTCGCCGACCCGGCCGCGCACCCCATCGGTGCCGAAGTAACGCCGCGCCACTTGCCTAGCCTCCTTCCTCGAGCGCGCTGACGACGCGCAGCGCATCCACGGTCGCCGCCACGTCGTGCGCGCGGATGATACGCGCCCCCCGCAGCACGGCGATCACCGCGAGCGCCACGCTGCCGTAGACGCGCTCCGCGGGGGCACGCCCGGTGAGTTTGCCGAGCAGCGACTTGCGCGACAAGCCGGCCAGCAGCGGCACCCCGAGGTCGGCCAGCTCGCCCAGCCGCCGCAGCAATGTCAGGTTGTGCTGGTAGTTCTTGCCGAAGCCAAAGCCCGGATCGACCAGCAGCTGCTCGCTGGCGAAACCGGCCGCCCGGCAGGCGCTGAGGCGCTCGGCGAGGAAGCCGCGCACCTCGGCCACCACGTCCTGGTAGTGCGGCGCGTGCTGCATGGTGCGCGGCTCGCCCTGCATGTGCATCAGGCACACGGCGCAGCCACTCGCGTGCGCCGCCGCGAGCGCCCCGGGCGCGCGCAGCGCGCGCACGTCGTTGATGAGGGCGGCGCCCTCGGCGCCCGCCGCCCGCATCACCTCCGGCTTGCTGGTGTCGACCGAGACCGCGAGCCCGGCGCGGCTCAGGCCGCGGATGACCGGCAGCACGCGAGCGAGCTCCTCCGCCACGCTCACTGCGGCGGCGCCCGGACGCGTGGACTCCCCGCCGACGTCGATGAGGGAGGCACCCTCCTCCGCCAGGCGCAGTCCGTGCGCGATCGCCGCGCCGGCATCGGCGAACCGGCCGCCATCGGAGAAGGAATCGGGGGTGACGTTGAGCACCCCCATGACGAGGGGGTGCGCAAGATCGAGCGTGCGCGCGGCGCAGCGCAGCTGCAGGCCGCTTGCCGGCAGGCCGGCCACGCGCGCTGCGGTCAGTGCTGGCCGGCCGGTATCGGCGGCGGGCCGGCGGCGGGTCCTTCCGCGGAGGGCGCCTTGGGCGGGCGATTGGAGAGGGTGTCGTCCCAGCCGGCCGGCGGCTTCGGGGTCTTGCCGGCCATGATGTCCTTCATCTGCTCCTCATCGATGGTCTCGTACTTGATGAGGGCGTCAGCCATCATGTGCAGCTTCTCGAGGTTGGTCTCGAGGATCTCCTTGGCGCGCGTGTAGTTGCCCTCGATCACGCGCCGCACCTCCTCGTCGATGGCGTGCGCGGTCACGTCCGAGACCTGCTTGTGCTGGGTGACGGTGCGCCCGAGGAAGACCTCGCCGGTCTCCTCCGAGTAGGTGAGCGGGCCGAGCTTGTCCGACAGGCCCCACTTGGTGACCATGTTGCGGGCGAGCTCGGTGGCGCGCTCGATGTCGTTGGCTGCCCCGGTGGTGACGCCGTCGACACCGAAGATCAGCTCCTCGGCGCAGCGCCCGCCGAACAGCGAGGTGATGCGACTCTCGAGCTCGCGGCGGCTGGTGCTGTAGCGATCGCCCTCCGGCAGGTACCAGGTGAGCCCGAGCGCGCGGCCGCGCGGGATGATGGTCACCTTGTAGACCGGGTCGTGGTCGGGAACCATGAAGCCGACGATGGCATGCCCGGCCTCGTGGTAGGCGGTCATCTTCTTCTCGTGGTCCGACATCACCATGGAGCGCCGCTCGGCGCCCATGTAGATCTTGTCCTTGGCGCGCTCGAACTCGTCCATGCCGACGATGCGCTTGTTGGCGCGCGCGGCGAACAGGGCCGCCTCGTTGACGAGGTTGGCGAGGTCGGCACCGGAGAAGCCCGGCGTGCCGCGCGCGATCAGCCCCGGCTTCACGTCATCGGCGAGCGGCACGCGCCGCATGTGCACGCGCAGGATCTGCTCGCGGCCGCGCACGTCGGGCAGCGGCACGACCACCTGGCGGTCGAAGCGCCCCGGGCGCAGCAACGCCGGATCGAGCACGTCCGGGCGGTTGGTGGCGGCGATGACGATGATGCCCTCGTTGCCCTCGAAACCGTCCATCTCCACCAGCAGCTGGTTCAGGGTCTGCTCGCGCTCGTCGTGGCCGCCGCCGAGGCCCGCGCCGCGATGCCGGCCGACCGCGTCGATCTCGTCGATAAAGATGATGCAGGGCGCGTGCTTCTTGGCCTGCTCGAACATGTCGCGCACGCGCGAAGCGCCCACGCCGACGAACATCTCGACGAAATCGGAGCCGGAGATGGTGAAGAAGGGCACCTTGGCCTCACCCGCAATGGCACGCGCCAGCAGCGTCTTGCCGGTACCGGGCGAGCCGACCATGAGCACGCCCTTGGGGATCTTGCCGCCGAGCTTCTGGAACTTGCCCGGGTCCTTGAGGAAGTCGACGATCTCGGCGACCTCCTGCTTGGCCTCATCGACCCCGGCGACGTCGGCGAAGGTGACGTTGACCTGGTCCTCGCCCAGCAGGCGCGCCCGGCTCTTGCCGAAGGACATCGCGCCGCGGCCGCCGGAGGCGCCCTGCATCTGCCGCAGCATGTACAGGAACACCACGATCAACAGCAGCGCCGGTGCCATGTTCATCAGCAGCTGGCCGACAAAGTTCGGCTGCTTCGGCTCGCGCGCCTCGATTTTGACGTGGGCCTTGGAGAGGCTGCCGATGAGGGCGGTGTAGTCGGTCTCGGGGTTGCGCGTCTTGAACGTCGACTTATCCTTCATGGTCCCGTAGATCATCTCCGCCTGCATGACGACGGCCTCGACGCGCTCGGACCTCACGTCATCGAGGAACTGCGAGTACGGGATCTCCTGGGGCTGCCCGACGGCTGGCATGTAGCGGGAAAAAACCAGCAGCAGGACGAATACGATAACGACCCACAGCAGGATATTTTTTGTCAAATCATTCAAAGGGTTGCGTCCTTATTGCTGTGCACGGCGTCCTCCAGGCATCGATTGAACCTACACCAAGCGAAACTGCATGGCCAGTAAATACATCTCCGGACTGCGTGAGCGGGAAGCGCTGGGTTTTACCAGCTTCACCTTGCCGAAGCGTTGCCGGGCCGCGGTCACCAGATCCTCGAACCCGGAGCCCTGAAACACCTTGATCAGGGCATCGCCGCCCCCCTTCAAGACGTCCCCGGCAAGATCCAGCGCCAGTTCCGCCAGGTACATGGCCCGGGGGTGGTCGATCACGTCCACCCCGGAGAGATTCGGGGCCATGTCCGAGAGCAGGACATCCACCACGCGCCCCGGCGCAAGTGCGGTGAGTTCCTCGAGGACCGCGGCCTCGCGGAAGTCCCCCTGCACGAACTCGACCCCCGCGAGCGGCTCCATGGGCAGGATGTCGCTCGCGATCACGCGCCCGCCCGCACCGACGCGCTGCCTCGCGTACTGGCTCCAGGCCCCGGGGGCGGCGCCCAGGTCGAGGACGACCCGGCCCGGGCGCAGCAGCCGCTCGCGCCGGTCGATCTCCTCGAGCTTGAAGACGGCGCGCGAGCGGTAGCCGGCGGCACGGGCGCGCTGCACGTAAGGATCGGCAAAGTGCTCCTTCAGCCAGCGGTCACTGCTCTTGGAACGGCGACTCATCCTTTTAGAAGCCCAAGCCCCCGCACAAGTTCCGGCGTCCTACAATGCCTGCATGAGCACACCCGCCACCAGCAGCACGGCGCCGCGCCTGAGCGAGCGCCAGAAGCGCCACCTGCGCGGGCTGGCGCACGCCCTCGGGCCCATCGTGCGCATCGGGCACGCCGGCGCGAGCGCGGCGGTGGTGAGTGAGCTGGCCCGTGCGCTGCACGATCACGAGCTCGTCAAGGTGAAGGTGCCCGGCGGTGACCGCGAGGGGCGCGCGCAGCTCATCGCGCAGCTGGCCGAGGGCAGCGGCAGTGCCCTGGTGCAGCGCATCGGCAACGTCGCGCTCTTCTACCGGCCGCGCGAGGACTCACCGCGCATCCTCATCCCCGAGGCCTGAGGCGGCCGCCTCACTCGAGGCGCACCACCAGGATCTCGAACGAGCGCACCCCGCCGGGGGCCTGCACGTCGACCACTTCGCCTGTGAGCTTGCCGACCAGCGCGCGCGCGATCGGCGAGGTCACCGAGATGCGCCCGGCACGGATGTCGGCCTCGTCCTCGCCCACCACCTGGTAGATGACGCGCTCGCCGCTGTCCTGGTCCTCCAGCTCCACGACCGCCCCGAAGATGACGCGCCCGGTGTTGGGGAGCCGGTCGGGCTCGATGACCTCGGCATTGGCGAGCTTGTTCTCGATCTCGGCGATCCGTCCCTCGATGAAGCCCTGCTGCTCGCGCGCTGCGTGGTACTCGGCATTCTCGGACAGGTCGCCGTGGCCGCGCGCCTCGGCGATCGCCTTGATGATCGTGGGACGGTCGTGGCTCTTGAGCTTCTTCAGCTCGGCGCGCAGCGCCTCCGCCCCGCGCGCGGTCATGGGCGTGCGCTTCATGCCGAGGCGGCCTCGCGGTGCAGGTCCTGCAGGCGGTTGACCTCCACCTCATCGACGTGGTCGAGCGCCTCGCAGGTCGCAAGTCCGGCGGCGATCGTGGTGTAGTAGGTGACGCGCCGGTGCACCGCCTCGCGGCGGATCGAGTGCGACTCGCGGATGGCCTGCTTGCCCTCGGTGGTGTTGACCACCAGGTCGATCTCGTCGTTCTTGATCATGTCGACGATATGCGGCCGCCCCTCGCGCACCTTGTTGACGCGCCGGCAGCTGACGCCCGCCTCACCGAGCGCCCGTGCCGTGCCCTCGGTGGCGACCAGCTCGAAGCCGCGCTCGATGAGCTTCTTCGCCAGCAGCACCGCGGCGCCCTTGTCGCGGTCACGCACGCTGATGAAGGCCACCCCCTGGCGCGGCAGCGTCACGCCCGAGGCGGTCTGCGCCTTGGCGTAGGCCTCGCCGAAGGTGCGCCCGGTGCCCATGACCTCGCCGGTGGACTTCATCTCCGGGCCGAGGATCGGGTCGGCCTCCGGGAACTTCACGAACGGGAACACCGACTCCTTCACCGAGAAGTACGGCGGCACGCGCTCGATCGCCCCCACCAGCTGCTTCAGCTTGCGCCCCGTCATGACGCGCGCGGCGATCTTGGCCAGCGGCAAGCCGGTCGCCTTGGAGACGAACGGCACGGTGCGCGAGGCGCGCGGGTTCACCTCCAGCACGTAGATGACGCCGGCCTGGATGGCGAACTGGATGTTCATGAGCCCGACCACGTTCAGAGCGCGCGCGAGCTTGCGGGTCTGCTCGCGCAGCTCGCGCTGCGTCTCGCGCGTCAGGCTGTTCGGCGGCAGCGAGCAGGAGGAGTCTCCGGAGTGCACGCCGGCCTGCTCGATGTGCTCCATGATGCCGCCGATCAGCACGTCCTCGCCGTCGCATACCGCATCGACGTCCACCTCGATCGCCACGTCGAGGAAGCGGTCGAGCAGCACCGGGCTGTCGTTGCTCACCTGCACGGCGTGCGTCATGTAGGTGCGCAGGTCCTCCTCCGTGAACACCACCTCCATGGCGCGCCCGCCGAGCACGTACGAGGGGCGCACCACCAGCGGGAAGCCGACCTCGCGCGCCAGCTGCACGCCCTGCTCCTCGGTGCGCGCGGTGGCATTGGCCGGCTGTTTCAGTGCGAGCTTGCGCACCAGCGCCTGGAAGCGCTCGCGGTCCTCGGCGATGTCGATGGAGTCGGGCGAGGTGCCGATGATCGGGGCGCCGGCGGCCTCGAGCGCGCGCGACAGCTTCAGCGGCGTCTGCCCGCCGAACTGCACGATCACGCCCTCGGGCTTCTCGACCGCGAGCACCTCGAGCACGTCCTCGAGCGTGAGGGGCTCGAAGTACAGGCGGTCGGAGGTGTCGTAGTCGGTCGAGACGGTCTCGGGGTTGCAGTTGACCATGATGGTCTCGAACCCGTCCTCGCGCAGCTGCAGCGCCGCATGCACGCAGCAGTAGTCGAACTCGATCCCCTGGCCGATGCGGTTCGGGCCGCCGCCGAGGATCATGACCTTGCGCCGCGTGGTCGGCTGCGCCTCGCACTCCTCCTCGTAGGTGGAATACAGGTAGGCGGTCGAGGTGGCGAACTCGGCGGCGCAGGTGTCGACGCGCTTGTACACCGGGCGCACGTTGAGCTCGTGGCGCTTGTCGCGGATCGCCTTCTCGGGCATGTCCACCAGCTTCGCCAGGCGCGCATCGGCGAAGCCGCGGCGCTTGAGCAAGCGCAGACGCTCGGCCGCGAGCGCCCCCAGGCCCTGCTCGCGCACTTGCGCCTCCTCGGCGATGAGCTCGGCGATCTGGCCGAGGAACCACGGGTCGATGCGCGTCAGCTCGTGGATGCGCTCGCGCGTCCAGCCGGCGCGGAAGGCATCGGCCACGTACAGCAGGCGGTTGGCGCCCGGGGCGCGCAGCTCGTGCGCCAGGCGGTCAGCCTGCTCATCGGTGAGGGGCAGCGGCAGCTGCGGCGTCAGGCCGTCCAGTCCGGTCTCCAGCCCGCGCAGCGCCTTCTGCAGCGACTCCTGGAAGGTGCGGCCGATGGCCATGACCTCGCCGACGGACTTCATCTGCGTCGTGAGCCGGTCGTTGGCGGCGGGGAACTTCTCGAAGGTGAAGCGCGGCACCTTGGTGACCACGTAGTCGATCGAGGGTTCGAAGGAGGCCGGCGTCGCCCCGCCGGTGATGTCGTTCTTGAGCTCATCCAGGGTGTAGCCGACGGCGAGCTTGGCGGCGATCTTGGCGATCGGGAAGCCGGTCGCCTTGGAGGCGAGCGCCGAGGAGCGCGACACGCGCGGGTTCATCTCGATCACGAGCAGCCGCCCGTCCTCGGGGCTCACCGCGAACTGCACGTTGGAGCCGCCGGTGTCGACCCCGATCTTGCGCAGCACCGCGATCGAGGCGTCGCGCATGCGCTGGTATTCCTTGTCGGTGAGGGTCAGCGCCGGGGCGATGGTGATGGAGTCGCCGGTGTGCACGCCCATCGGATCGAGGTTCTCGATCGAGCAGACGATGATGCAGTTGTCCTTGTGGTCGCGCACCACCTCCATCTCGAACTCTTTCCAGCCGATCACCGACTCTTCCAGCAGCACCTCACCGGTGGGCGAGGCATCCAGGCCGCGCGCCACGATCTCCTCGAGTTCCTCGCGGTTGTAGGCGATGCCCCCGCCCGAGCCGCCGAGGGTGAAGGAGGGACGGATGACCACCGGGTAGCCGATTTCGCCTGCGATCGCGAGCGCCTCCTCCATGCTGCGCGCGATCTGCGACTGCGGGGTCGCAAGCCCGATCTCACGCATGGCGTTGCGGAACAGCTCGCGGTCCTCGGCCATGTCGATGGCGGCGCGGGAAGCGGCGATCAGCTCGACGTCGTACTTCTCCAGCACGCCCTCGCGCACCAGGTCGAGTGCCGTGTTGAGCGCGGTCTGCCCGCCCATGGTCGGCAGCAGCGCATCCGGGCGCTCCTTCTCGATGATGCGCGCGACGCTCTTGGCGTTGACCGGCTCGATGTAGATGGCATCGGCCATCTCCGGGTCGGTCATGATGGTGGCGGGGTTGGAGTTCACCAGGATCACCCGGTAACCCTCCTCGCGCAGCGCCTTGCAGGCCTGCGCCCCCGAGTAGTCGAATTCGCACGCCTGGCCGATGACGATCGGGCCGGCCCCGATGATGAGGATGCTGTGCAGGTCGGTGCGCTTGGGCATGGCGCCGTCAGCGTCCGCCGGCACGCTGCCGCAGGTTTTCCTCGGCCAGCTTCAGCTGCGCCTGCAGGCGCCGCAGCATCAGGTGGTTGAAGCGCTCGAACAGGGGCTTCAGGTCGTGCGGACCGGGGCTGGCCTCGGGGTGTCCCTGGAAGCTGAAGGCGGGGCGGTCGATGAGGGCCAGGCCCTGGAGCGAGCCGTCGAAGAGCGAGCGGTGCGTCGCCTTGACGTGCTTCGGCAGCGTGTCCTCATCGACGGCGAAGCCGTGATTCTGGCTGGTGATGAAGACGCGGCCGCTCTCCAGGTCCTGCACCGGGTGGTTGGCGCCGTGGTGGCCGAACTTCATTTTCACGGTGCTGGCACCGACGGCGAGGCCGAGCAGCTGATGCCCGAGGCAGATGCCGAACAGCGGCAGGTCAGTCTCGAGGAAGCGCTGCGTCGCCTTGATGGCGTAGTCGCACGGCTCGGGGTCGCCCGGGCCGTTGGAGAGGAAGATGCCGTCGGGCTCAAGCGCCAGCACCTCCTCGGCGGGAGTCTGCGCCGGCACCACCGTCATGCGGCAGCCGCCGTCGGCGAGCAGGCGCAGGATGTTGCGCTTGATGCCGTAGTCGTAGGCCACCACGTGCAGGCGCTGGTTGGCGCGGATGGGCACGCGCGTCGGCTCCGGCCAGGTGGTGCCCTCGTTCCACTGGTAGCTCTTCTTGGTCGAGACCACCTTCGCCAGGTCCATGCCCTTGAGGCCGGGGAACTTGCGCGCCAGGCGCACCGCGGCCGCCTCGTCCACCTGCTCGCCGGTCATGATGCAGCCGGCCTGCGCGCCCTTCTCGCGCAGGATGCGGGTCAGCTTGCGCGTGTCGATGCCGGCGATGGCCACTACGCGCCCGCGCTCGAGGAACTCCCCGAGGCTCTCGTTGGCGCGCCAGTTGCTCGGCACCGCCGGCAGGTCGCGGACGATCAGCCCGGCGCAGAAGATCTGCTGGGACTCGAGGTCTTCGGGCGTGGTGCCGGTGTTGCCGATGTGCGGGCAGGTGAGCGTCACCAGCTGCCGCGCGTAGGAGGGGTCGGTGAGAATTTCCTGGTACCCGGTGAGCGCGGTGTTGAAAACGACTTCGCCTGTGGTGTTGCCTTTGGCTCCGATCGACTGGCCGCGGAAGATCGTTCCGTCGGCCAGCGCGAGCACCGCAGGAAAGCTCACGTGATCAATTCTCCCTGACGCAGATACACAAAAGCGGGAGGAGTTCCTTCGAACATCCTCCCGCCTTTGCTTGGACTAACCCGTACACGGATTAGGCGGAAAGTTTACGGGCTTTAAGGCTTTTGTGTCCACGAAAATTCCCCCGCATTTGGGGCACTTTCGCACCTCATGCCCTCTCACGGAGAGCCGTGTAAGTGCCTGTTTTCAGGAGAGCACGTCGCGCATCGCGTAACGTCCGGGGGGCCGTGACGCAAGCCAGAGCGCGGCCGCAAGCGCCCCCCGGGCGAACACCGCCCGATCCTGTGCGCGATGGGTCAGCTCGAGGCTCTCCGCGGGCCCGAAAAAGCTCACCCTATGCTCCCCGACTACCTCGCCGGTGCGCCTCGATTCCACCTCCACCACCGCCTGCGGCGCGTGGCTGCGGATCACCGCCTCGAGCGCCAGCGCGGTGCCCGAGGGCGCATCGCGCTTGCCGGCGTGGTGGGTCTCGCAGATGCGCGGCCGGAACGTAGGCAGCGCCGCGGCGGCGCGCGCCGCGAGCTCCAGCAGCAGCGTCACCCCGAGGCTCGTGTTGGGTGCGACCAGGAGCGCGATGCGGCGCGCCGCCTCCGCGAACTGCGCCTCGAGCGCCGGCGGATAGCCGGTGGTGCCGAGGAGCAGGGCGCACCCGGCGGCGCGGCAGGCCGCGAGCGTCGCGGCGCTGGCCTGCGGCTGACTGAAGTCAACGACCACCTCGGCCGCGCTCAGCACGGCGGCGAGCTCGGCGCTGAGTGCCACCCCGTTGGCGGTGAGTCCCGCGGCCGTGCCGCTGTCCTGTCCGAGCTGCTGGCTGCCGGGGGCGATGATGGCGCCCGCCAGCTGCACTTGCGGGAATTGTGGCGCCAGCCCGAGGAGCGTACGTCCCATGCGCCCGAGGGCGCCGACCAGCACCACCCGCGTGGGCCGCGCCGCGCCCGGGGCGCTCATCGGGAGTGCTTGAAGTCTTCGTCGGAGCCGGAAAAGAAGCGCCGCACGCCCTCGAGGAAGCCCTTCTCGCGCGGGGCGTGCTTGGCGGGGTGCGTCTGCAGCGACTCCTCGAGCCTGCGGATGAGCTCGCGCTGCTCGGCCGAGAGGTGCACCGGGGTCTCCACCACGACGCGGCAGAACAGGTCGCCGCGGCCGCCGCCGCGCACCGGCTTGACGCCCTTCTCGCGCAGGCGGAACACGCGCCCCGACTGCGTCTCCGCGGGGATCTTCAGGGTGACGTCGCCCTCGAGGGTGGGCACGGCGACGCTGCCGCCGAGCGCTGCGGTCGCAAAGCTCACCGGGACCTCGCAGCTGAGGTGCTCGCCGTCGCGCTCGAAGATGGCGTGCTCGCGCACGTGGATCTCGACGTACAGGTCCCCGGGGGGACCGCCGTTGCGGCCGGCCTCGCCCTCACCGGAGAGGCGCACGCGATCACCCGTGTCCACCCCGGCCGGCACTTTGACCGAGAGCTTGCGCGTGCGGCGCACGCGCCCCTGCCCGAGGCAGGTGTCGCAGGGATTGCGCACCATGGTGCCCGCGCCACGGCAGCGTGGGCAGGTCTGCTGCAGCTGGAAGAACCCCTGCGAGACGCGCACCTGGCCGGCGCCGCCACAGGTCTCGCAGGTCACCGGGCTCGAGCCCTTGGCGGCACCGCTGCCGTGGCAGGTCTCGCACTCGGACAGGCGCGGCACCTCGATCTCGACCTGGTGGCCGAACACCGCCTGCGGCAGCTGCAGCTCCAGCTCGTAGCGCAAATCCGCGCCGCGGTAGACCTGGCTGCGCCCGCCCCGGCGGCCGCCGCCGAAGATATCGCCGAAGACATCCCCGAAAATGTCGCTGAAGGTGTCGGCGGAGAAGCCGCCGCGGCCGCCGCCGCGCGCGGCCGCCTCCAGGCCCGCGTGCCCGTACTGATCGTAGGTGGCGCGCTTGTGGGCGTCGCTGAGCACCTCGCAGGCCTCCTTGGCCTCCTTGAAGTTCTCCTCCGCCTCCTGATCGCCGGGATTGCGATCAGGATGGTATTTCATCGCCAGGCGACGGTAGGCCTTCTTGATCTCAGCTTCAGTGGCGGTCTTCGGTACGTCGAGGACCTTGTAGTAATCGCGCTTCGCCATGCCCTACCGCTTTGCTCACCGCCCTCAGGAGGCCTTGCGGTTCGGATCCTTCACCTCTTCGAACTCCGCGTCCACGACGTCGTCGCGCTTTCCGCCACCGGGCTGCCCGCCCGCGCCAGGGGCTGCACCGGCGGCCGCCTCCGGGCCTGCGCCGGCACCGGCGCCCTGCTCGGCCTGGTAGGCGCGCTGGGCGACCGCCGCGGAGGCCTGGGCGAGCGCCTCGGCCTTCTTGTCGATCGCGCCCTTGTCATCGCCCTTCAGCGCCGTGCGCAGATCCGAGACCGCGCTCTCGATGCGGGCGCGCTCGGCCCCGTCGGCCTTGTCGCCCAGGCTCTGCAGTGACTTCTCCACCGCATGGATCAGCCCGTCGGCCTTGTTGCGCGACTCGACCAGCTCGCGGAAGCGCTTGTCATCGGCAGCGTGCGCCTCGGCATCGCGCACCATGCGCTTGATCTCATCCTCGTTGAGGCCGCTCGAGGCCTTGATGATGATCTTCTGCTCCTTGCCGGTCGCCTTGTCCTTGGCGGACACGTTGAGGATGCCGTTGGCGTCGATGTCGAAGGACACCTCCACCTGCGGCATGCCGCGCGGTGCCGGCGGGATGTCGGTCAGGTCGAACTTGCCGAGGGACTTGTTGTCCGCGGCGCGGTCGCGCTCGCCCTGCAGCACGTGAATGGTCACGGCCGTCTGGTTGTCATCCGCAGTCGAGAAGGTGTTGGAGGCCTTGGTCGGGATGGTCGTGTTCTTCTCGATCAGCTTGGTCATGATGCCGCCGAGGGTCTCGATGCCGAGCGACAGCGGCGTCACATCCAGCAGCAGCACGTCCTTCACCTCACCGGCGAGCACGCCGGCCTGGATGGCCGCGCCGACCGCGACCGCCTCGTCCGGGTTCACGTCCTTGCGCGGCTCTTTGCCGAAGAAGTCCTTGACGTACTTCTGCACCAGCGGCATGCGCGTCTGCCCGCCGACCAGGATCACCTCGGCCACGTCCTTGTCGGAGAGGCCGGCGTCCTTGAGCGCGGTGCGGCACGGGCCGATGGTCTTCTGCACCAGGTCCTCCACCAGCGACTCGAGCTTGGCACGTGTCAGCTTGATGTTCAGGTGCTTCGGGCCCGAGGCATCGGCGGTAATGTAGGGCAGGTTGATGTCGGTCTGCTGCGTCGAGGAGAGCTCGATCTTCGCCTTCTCGGCCGCCTCCTTCAGGCGCTGCATGGCGAGCGGGTCCTGGCGCACGTCGACGCCGGACTCCTTCTGGAACTGCTCGGCGAGGAAATTGATGATGCGCAGGTCGAAGTCCTCGCCGCCGAGGAAGGTGTCGCCGTTGGTGGAGAGCACCTCGAACTGGCGCTCGCCGTCGACTTCGGCGATCTCGATGATGGAGATGTCGAAGGTGCCCCCGCCCAGGTCATAGACCGCGATCTTGCGGTCGCCACCGGACTTGTCGAGGCCGTAGGCGAGCGCCGCGGCGGTCGGCTCGTTGATGATGCGCTTGACGGTGAGGCCGGCGATGCGCCCGGCGTCCTTGGTCGCCTGGCGCTGCGAGTCGTTGAAGTAGGCCGGCACGGTGATGACGGCCTCGGTGACCGCCTCGCCCAGGTAGTCCTCGGCGGTCTTCTTCATCTTCATGAGCACGCGCGCCGAGACTTCCGGCGGGGCCATCTTCTTGCCCTGCACCTCGACCCAGGCATCGCCGTTGTCGGCCTTGGCGATCCGGTAGGGCACCATCTTGATGTCGCGCTGCACCACCTCGTCGTCGAACTTGCGGCCGATGAGGCGCTTGATGGCGAACAGCGTGTTCTGCGGGTTGGTGACCGCCTGGCGCTTGGCCGGCTGGCCGACCAGCCACTCCCCGTCCTTGGTCAGGGCGACGATCGAGGGGGTGGTGCGGTCGCCCTCGCTGTTCTCGATGACCCGGGGCTTACCGCCCTCCATGATGGCCACGCACGAATTGGTCGTGCCGAGGTCGATTCCGATTACCTTTGCCATGAGTACTCTCCGCGCCGCTGCTCTCTAAAAGGGGACATTCTAGGGCCACTTGGTAGGGGTCGCCGGCGGGGTTTCAAGCCCGCGAAGGCTCTTTGGCCACGATCACCCGCGCCGGGCGCAGCAACCGCCCATTGAGCTCGTACCCCGGCTGCACCACCTGCAGGACCGAGTTCGGCTCGGCGGTGGCGGACTCCTGCGCCATCATCGCCTCGTGCCGGGCCGGATCGAAGGGCTCGCCCGCAGGCTCGATCACCTGCACGCCGAACTTCTCGAGCGCCTTGGTCAGCAGCGCCAGCGTGGCCTCGGAGCCGGCCTTGAGGCTCGCCGCATCGGCCCGCGAGGCGTTCTGGACCGCAAGCTCCAGGCTGTCCTTCACCGGCAGCAGCTCCTGGGCCAGCTTCTCCAGCCCGTAGCGGTTGGCGGACTCGATGTCGCGCTGCGCGCGCTTGCGCACGTTGTCCAGCTCCGCCACGGCGCGCAGGTACTGCTCCCAGTGGCTCTTGGCACGCTCCTCGGACTCCTGCAGCGCCTGCTGCAGGCGCTCGAGCTCGACCAGCTGGGCGGCCGTCTCCGGCAGCACCGTCGTGGGCTCGGCGGCCGGGTCGTGCCGCTCTCCTTCGTTGGCCGTCATCGCTGTAACCGACTCCCGGATGGCTGGTTGGAAGGCGCCGCCCACGGCCGCGCCTGCGGCACTCTTCACGGGCCGCGTGCCTCCCCTGTGGGGGTCAGCGGCGGGAATTCAAGGCGGCGCCGAGCAGTTTAGCCGTCATGTCGACGATCGGTATGACCCGCTCGTAGGCCATGCGGGTCGGGCCGATGACCCCCAGCACCCCCACGACCCCGTCCTCGTCGGCATAGGGGGCGGTGACCACGCTGCAGTCATCCAGGATCTGGTAGCCGGACTCATGGCCGATGAAGATCTGCACGCGCTCGGCCTTCATGCTGTGGTCGAGCAGGTGCAGGAAGTCGCGCTTCTCGTTGAAGGCCTCGAACAGGCGCCGCAGCTTCTCGACGCTGGTGAGCTCGGCGACCCCCATGAGGTTGGTCTCGCCCTTGATCACGTACTCGAGCTTGTCCTCGCCGCTGTCGAACACCTGCTGCGCCACGGCGATGGCATCGAGCATGATCTGGTTCAGGTGCGCGCGCGCCTCGGACAGCTGGCGCAGGATCTCCTGGCGCACCTCCTGGAGCGTGCGGCCGCGGAACTGCTCGTTGAGGAAGCTCGAGGCGCGCTTGAGCTCATCGGGCGAGAAGCGCCGCTCGGTCTGGATGATGCGGTTCTGCACCTCGCGGTCGTTGTAGACCAGCACCACCAGCACGCGGTTCTCGCTGAGCGTTACGAACTCCAGCTGGCTCACCTGCGCGGCGCGCGGGCGCGGCACGGTGACCACCCCGGCCAGCTGCGTGGCGCTCGAGAGCAGCTGCGAGACGCTGGCGATCAGGTCGGTCGGGGCCTCGCGGCTGGCCTCCAGCTGGCGGCGGATCTGCTCGCTGAGGGCCGCATCCAGGGGCCGCAGCTGCAGCAGCGTGTCGACGAAGAAGCGGTAGCCCTTGTCGGTGGGCACGCGGCCGGCGGAGGTATGCGGCGAGGCGACGAAGCCGAGCTCCTCGAGGTCGGCCATGACGTTGCGCACCGTGGCCGAGGAGAGCTGCAGCCCGGACTCGCGCGAAAGCGCGCGCGAGCCGACCGGCTGCCCGTCGCGGATGTAGCTCTCGACCAGGATACGCAGCAGATGCTGCGCCCGCTCGCCGAGGGGTTCGTCCCGGGACTCTTGCGTCATACACCTCATCAGCCGGCAGCGACCCGTGCTGCCCGGCCCAAAACCTAGCTTCGCCCCGCGCCGACCGACGCGCAAGGGTGGCGGGGGCGCCACGGGGGCCGCGGGATGTGACTTGGGCCATTGGCCCCTACCGCATACCGCGTGCTACAAAGGCGCCGCCTCGCCTGTCGCGGGCTTAAGTCAAGGGCGGTCATGGCCTTTCCGGTGCGCACCTGCGCGTTAGTGGGCAGATTCTCCGATGCGCGCATCGCCGAGAGCGTGGGCGCGCTGCTGCCGCACCTGGCCGCCGCCGGGGTCAGCGTGCTGGTGAGCGAGGAGGCCGAGCTCGGCTCGCCGCTGGCGCAGCGCGTTCCCGAGGCCGAGTTCGGGACGCGGGCCGACCTGGTGATCGCCGTCGGGGGCGACGGGACGCTCCTGTACGCGGCGCGCCTGGTGGCCCGGCACGGCGTGCCGCTGCTCGGGGTCAACCGCGGCCGCGTGGGCTTCCTCACCGATGTCATGCCCCAGGACATGCTCGAGTCGGTCGACGCGGCCCTGAAGGGGGCGCTGCAGGCCGACGAGCGCCCGCTCCTCGGGGCGCGGCTGCGCCACGCGAGCGGCGCGGTCGAGGAGGCGCTGGCGCTGAACGACGTGGTGATGCAGAAGCACGACACCGGGCGCACGCTGGACTTCGAGACCCGCATCAACGGGCAGTTCGTCAACTCCCACGGGGGCGACGGCATCATCGTCGCCACCGGCACCGGCTCGACCGCGTACGCGCTCTCCTGCGGCGGACCGATCGTCGAGCCGCACCTGCCGGCGCTCATCATCGCGCCGATCTGCCCGCACACCCTCTCGGACCGGCCGATCGTGATTTCGGCCAGCTCCACCGTCGAGGTCGTGCTCGCCGAGCGCGCCGACACCCAGGCGCACGTCATCTGCGACGGCGCGATGCTCGGGGACTTCGCCGCCGGGGATCGCCTGCAGGTGCGCACGGCGAGCGAGCGCGTGACGCTGCTGCACCCGCCGGGCCATGACTACTTCGGCCTGCTGCGCTCCAAGCTGCACTGGGGCCGCGGCAGCTTCGAGCGCTGAGCGGCATGCTCACGCACCTGCAGATCCGCGATTTCGCCATCATCGATGCCATCGAGCTCGAGCTGCGCCCCGGGCTCACCGTGCTCACCGGGGAAACGGGCGCGGGCAAGTCGATCCTGGTGGATGCGCTGCAGCTGCTCGCCGGCGGGCGCGCCGGCGCGGAGGTGGTGCGCCACGGCGCCGAGCGCGCCGAGATCGCCGGCACCTTCGACCTGACGCGCGCCCCGCGCACGCTAAAGCAGTGGCTCGAGGAACAGGCGGTGAGCGCCGAGGGCGAGCTGCAGGTGCGGCGCGTGGTGGGCGCCGACGGGCGCTCGCGTGCCTACCTCAACGGGCAGGCAGTCGCCGTGCAGCTGCTGCGC
>Ga0335079_10002225_pt1 | contig 22393 bp, 20 predicted proteins | sample Lox_Sample_33_FD_206719 | JGI IMG/M metagenome (GOLD analysis project Ga0335079, IMG submission 206719) | Soil microbial communities from Loxahatchee National Wildlife Refuge, Florida, United States - Lox_Sample_3.3 | ecosystem: Environmental > Terrestrial > Soil > Wetlands | place: USA... | reverse complement strand
GACGAGCAAATGCGGGTAACATAGGAATCAACATCGGTGTTGCGGCGCCGTCAGCCTTCTACCCTTTTGGGGGGATGAAAGATTCCTTCTTCGGCGTCTTGCACCCCCAGGCGGATACGGTGGACTTCTTCACAGACAAGAAGATCGTACTTTCGCGTTGGTAGAGCAAAGAAAATCCTGATTTCGCGGGAAATCTTTAAAAGCCGAACGCAGAGGCGGATTCTTTAACAGATTGGCATTCCAAAGCGGTAGAAAGTACCGCTTGAAGCAGTTGGAGCCAGAGAGTCAACCTCCGCTTCCAAATTCAGATTCGGATAGGACGTGTGCTGCACCCTTCGGGTTAATTCCACTCGCGGTGCCATACGAGGACTCTCCACCCGAGGCGAGAATTCTCAACGCTGTTGCTGTCGGGCTCGTAAGGGAGGGGAGGAACGACGTCGCTCTCGAGCTGGGAATCCCAAAGACAGACTTCACCAGAGCGCTGCGCTCGCTGAAGAACGATGGCGCGATCTACGTCGGTGCCGGGGGGAAGTACCGGCTCAGCTTCCACACTTCCAACTTCCCCAACATAGTTGCGAAGTAGAACAGTAACGCGTCCTCGAACTGGATACCAGCCGTTATGCTACTCTGTTTGAATCCCACGGTCCGCCTACCTGCATCTCCGCCTGAGGTCGGTGACTCTTTTGCCGACGAGAAAGGGTTAATACGCCAATGAGAGGAGAAACTGTCGAGTCTTCACGCTTGGCCGTCGATGGTCTTGGCGGAGCTGAAGGTCGTCAGACTTTGGTGCCCGAAGCAGGAGGTCGAGCGAGCGGTGTAGCCCCGTTCACGGGGGCAAGCAGCGGTGGCAACCTACTCGAGATCAACAACCTGACAATTGATTTTGTATCAGTTGACGGCCGAGTAAGAATCCTGAACGGCGTCTCTCTGACTGCGAAGAAGGGTGAGGTCGTCGGCATCGTAGGCGAGAGCGGCTCTGGCAAGACCACTCTGGGTCTGGCAATCCTCGGGCTCCTGGACTCGCCGCCCGCTCACATAGTCAGTGGAAGCATCATCTTTGAAGGCAGGGACCTTCTGAAACTGAAGCCGGATGAGATGGAGGAGATTCATGGCACAGGAATGAACATGGTCTTTCAAGAACCGCTGGATTCCCTTAACCCGGTCTATACCGTCGAGACGCAAATAGCCGAGGCCCTGAAGGTTCAACGGAAGAGGCAAGATTCACCGGTACAGCATGAAGCAGAAGGAGAAACGAGAAACTTGATCACAGATCTGCTGAGAAACCTGTGCATAGACAAGCCGGAAGAGGTCCTGGAGCGGTACCCCCACGAGCTTTCAGGCGGAATGAGGCAGAGGGTGGCCATATCGATTTCAACCATCGAGAAACCAAGACTGATGATTTCTGACGAGCCTACTACGGGTCTCGACGCCTATGTCCAGAATCGGATTCTTGGGATGTTCAGCGCGCAGAGAAAGATTGGCGCGACACTCTTGTACATAACACACGACCTGACCATTGCCTCGCAGATCTGCGACAGGATATACATCATGTACGCTGGAAGAGTGATGGAGGCTGGTGAAACGCGCGGTGTCCTCCAGGAATCCCTGCACCCCTACACGAGCACCCTGGTTGCTTCAGTGCCCCACGGGTTCGAGGACGCGCCACCTCTGGCGGTCCAACTAGGAGAGCCCCCCGATCTCAGGAACCTCCCGAGCGGGTGCAAGTTCAATCCCAGGTGTGCGTACGCGAAGGACATCTGCAAGGAGACGGAACCGAACCTGGAGGAGATCTTCGGGGGAAGGTACACCGCCTGTTGGAGGGTAGACAAGGAACATGGGAAATTTAGTTGAGATAGAGAATCTCACTGTGGCATTTAGGTCCAAGAGGAGGGAAGGTTTCTTCCGTAGCGGTCCTTCATTGAAGGCCTTGGACGACGTCTCCCTCACCATAGGAGAGAACGAGACTTTCGGGCTCACGGGCGAAACGGGCTCGGGAAAGTCCACCCTCGCCAAAGTCTTGGTGGCCCTGTACAAGCCAACATCTGGGACCGTCAGGTTTCTCGGCCGGGAGATCAATTACAAGAACAGAAAAGACATCGCCTTCTTGAGGCAGAACGTGGGAATAGTCTTCCAAGATCCTGTCAGATCTCTAAATCCATCGCTGACGGTGAAGGAAGTCATTACTGAGGCACTTATCGCGTCGAAGTCGATACCCAAGAGGGATTACGATGAAAGAATCAACTTCATAACCAAACTAGTCGGCGTCACAAAGGACCTGCTTCCTCGCCGTCCGAGGGAACTGAGCGGGGGCCAGAGACAGAGGATCAGTCTGGCTAGGGCCCTCGTGGTGCCCAAGAAGCTCCTCGTGTTGGACGAACCGACCAGTGCCCTCGATGTTTCGATACAGGCGCAAGTCCTGAACACCCTCAAGAAGCTGAAGTCCGAGCTCGACATGTCGTATCTTTTCATCACGCACGACATCAACGTGATCAAGTACGTCAGTCACAGGCTGGGCGTCCTGTTCTATGGAAGGCTGATGGAGGTAGGAGATACTCGAGCCGTTGACACAGAACCGAAGCACCCCTACACCCAGAGCCTGATTTCACACGTTCTAACACTCAAGAAAGCCGGGCTACAGGAGACAGTTGTCTCAGAGCACAGGCCGGCGCCCTCAGGCTGTAGATACCGCATAGTCTGTCCGGCCGCCTTCGAGAGGTGTGCGGCGGTGCCTTCCTGGGTGGACCTCGGCGGCGGACATCTGGTCTCATGCTTCCTTTACGACCACTCATCCGGAAAGGAAAACCGGGCACTCCTGCCAGCAGCGGCCACTACAGGGGGAGAATTGCCCGCGCCACTTCGGCGACCATCATAAGGGAACGACCCCTAGTCAAATTACAGCATCGCAAGTTTTTCACTGAACTTTTTCGATTTCTTTCGCAGGGTTACTCCTGATCAGGATGTGGGGCCTGAGTTTGACGTCCAGCGACTCCCTGATTCCTTCCCCGAGGAAGCTGAATCCTGCCACGATTACGGCGACGACCACAGCGGGTATGATAATCTGGTACGGATACAAGAAGAGATTGTAGGTGACGTTGGATACCATCATCCCAAGTTCAGGCGCGGTGGGGGGGATTCCCACGTTCAGGAAGCCAAGGGTCGATAGGGTCAGGAGTGCAGACCCGACGTCGAAGGTAGCGTAGACGAGGATGGTCGGCAGAACGTTGGGAATGGCATCCTTTCTTACTATGTAGAAGAAAGACGAGTTAAGAGCCTTCGATATCGACACGAAATCCTCAGCAGCAATCGCAAGGACGCCTCCCCTTACCAGTCTGACGTATGGTGGCCACCAGACGATAATCATGGAGATGGTGACATTCAGGAGGCTTGGGCCCAAAGTCGCAGCGATGGCCATCGCCATAATCATGGTTGGGAAGGCCATGAACAGGTCTGTCAACCTCATGAGGACCTCATCCAACCACCCTCTGAAGAAAGCTGCTAGGGTACCCAGGACAATTCCGATGGCGGCTGAGAAAGCGACGGTTATGATCGGGATGCCCACATCGATTGGTAGAGCCGTTATTACCCGAGAGAGCATGTCTCTTCCCAGAAGGTCCGTGCCGAACGGATGCGAAAGAGATGGAGAAAGATTAGCTTGAGCGAAGCTAGGCTCGTAAGCATCGTAGGGGAGAATTGCCCCCGAGCTTGCGATCTGTGCCAGGGTTACCAACACGAAGACCGAAACTGTCACGAGCCCGAACATGGAGAGTGCGTTGGACGTGATCATCTTCCTCATACTTGCGGCTCCTCTGCTCATCCCTCTGCGCCTCCACCCTCTCCCAAGGCGATTCGCGGATCGAGCAGTGAATAGAAGACATCAGCGATGAAATTCGCCACGATTACGCCCAGCGTGAAGAGTAGCACACATGGAATCAGGACCGGATAATTTATGGAGACTATGGCCTGATAGGTGAAGTAACCTATTCCTGGCCATGCAAAGATCTCTTCGATTACGATGGTCCCAGAGAGTAAGAAGCCGAAAGTTACCGCGATGATCGTGTTCGTATCTATTAGAGCGTTCCTCAGTATGTGGTTTCGTCTGACCTCTCCCTCCGGAGTCCCCTTGGCACGGGCGGCCTTCACATGGGTGGACCATCTCGCGTTCAGTATCGACGATCGCATTATCCTTGCAACCAGCCCGAAGTCGAGGAGTGCAAGGACAACAGCCGGCATGATAACGTGGTCTATGCCGGACAGAAATGCCGGTCCATTCAGCTGAAGCAGTGCGTCCAAGATGTAGATTCCTGTGATATGGTTGATGGGTGCGATGGTCTGGGAGTACATGCCTCCGGAGGGGAAGAGCGGAACGTAGCTGGAGAAGACCAGTATTGCGAGAAACCCTCCGAGATAATAGGGTGAGGACCAGGTGGCAAGGTAGAATATTCGTATCGCGTGGTCCACCTTGGTGCCGAAGCGCATTCCTGCGATGTAGCCCGATGCGACCCCTAGGCCTACAATCATTACCATGGATACAAGTACAAGTTCAAGGGTGTTCGGAAAATAGAACTCCATTTCCGAAAGGATGGACCTGCCTGTCTGCGGATCAATGCCGAAATTGCCTGTTACGTAGGACTGGAGGAAGTAGTACAGCTGAACGTACCACGGCTGATCTAGGTGATACCTCGCCACAACAGCGGCTATGGTTGATTTGCTGGCCCTCGCTCCTGCCCAAAGGTGTGCCGGATTGGGATTAAGGATGTAGGAGATGAAAAAGACCAAGAGCATGGCGCCGACCAAGACGCCAATCGCACCGAGGACTCTCTTGCCGAGGTACGGCAGAAAATCTCGGAGGGGGATCAATGTCTCCCCCCACTAACTGCTATAGCTGATGGTGTTGTAATACAGGAAATAGCCCATGCCAGACCCGGCCGGACTGGGGATTATGCCCGTGACACCGTTGGCCGTTACGGCCATCAACTCAGGAACATAGAGCCAGATGTCCGTGTAATTGTCGTACATTCTTTGGGTGATGTTCCGAAACGCCTGGACTAGGGTCGAACTGTTCAGCGCCGTCGCGGCCTGGGTGGTGTAGTTGAGGGCCAGAGAATCTACGTAGGCGCTCGAACCGATCTGGTCAGTGGTCGTGAAGTAGGAAACGTAGTCTATTGCCGCCGTGTAGTCCTCACTGTAATAACCAAGTCCCATAGCAAACGATGTATTCTGGTCGCTTGAGGAATCGATTAGGGTCGCGTACTCCCTGAAGGGCAAAGGCGTCACTGAGATCGGTATCCCAATCTTCCCCAAATTGCTTTGTATGATGTCAGCAGCTTCCAAGTCTGTGGGATTGTCGGAATCGTAAAGGAACGGGACGGTCGGGAACTGCTTCCCTCCTGGATTGAGGGTGGTTCCATTGGGCAGGTGTGCGACGAATCCGGCCTGAGAGAGGGAGACCGCCGCCTGGATCGGGTCGTATTGATACGGGGTCAAGCCCGCAACCGATTCGTTGTAGTACTGAAAGCCGGGCGGAACGGGCCCGATCCACTGCTGGGCATGGCCATTGAACACTATCTTGATGATGTCTTGATAGTCTATGGCATTGGCAATCGCCTTCCTAACGTCGAGGTTGTTGAAGAGCGGGAATGCCTGGGTATCCATGTACACGTAATGGACATCCTCTGACGAGCCGTAGACAATTGGTAGAATCGACGTTGTTACTCCGGGTATGCCGGCAGTGACATTGTAGTAGGTCACCGGCACACCAATCATCTGTACGGTCCCCGCACGCAGATCGGCTATGCTCGTTGCCGAGTCCTTGTAGTATATTACAACGTTGTTCAGAATCGCTGGGGAGATGGCGTTGTTCAACTCTGATTCCGGAAGGCTGTTCGCCCAGTAGGCTTGGCTCTTCACCAGGCTTACGCTCTGGCCCAGTACCCATGACTGCAGTTTGTAGAACCCGGTGCCGAGCGCGTTGGTCGTCATGTAGTCATTCGCGGTGTTGTTAACAACTCCACCGTGGCTCCCGACGAACACGGGGTCGACAGCTGCAGCCATCGGGGTCAGAAGCGTCGCCAAAAACGCGGAGTACGGAGCCATTCCATTGTAACCATAGCCCAAATTGAACTGGATTGCGGACGCGTTCAGAACTACAACCGACTGGTCGGGGCGGGTCATCACGCTTAGGTTTGCGGCCGATGGATTGGCATAGTCTATGGAGTTCAGCATGGAGTCTGTTACGTTGAACGTCAGCCCATTTCCTGGGGCAAGGTTCTGGGAGAGAATCCAGGATGGCGCCTGGTTCATCACCAGCGTCCTGTAGACAGAGTACCACATGACGTAGGCGTTAAACGGGTCTCCATTGCTAAAGGATACGTTGGGCCGAAGTGCGAAGGTATAGTTCATGCCGTCGGGTGATATTGTCCATGCATCAGCGAGCACACCCAAGTAGGATGTGTAACTGCTACCGCTGTAGGTCAGAAGACCCTGGTAGATCTGTTCGACGACCTCCCATCCGGACGTTTCGTACGTCACCGCCGGGTCAAGGGTGTCAGGTTCGGTCAGTTCGTCTACCTGAATGGAGGTTTTTGTCGGGGTAGTCTTCGACGTAGTGGTCGTCGACGATGATGGTGGCGTAGAAGAGGTTGATGAGGTCGAAGAGCTCTGCGATGTCGTGGAGCTCTTGCCGGCGCTAGTCATGAAGCCGTAGTAGATACCAGCCGAGGCGACCAGGATAATTACTATTAGGACAACCCCAAGAATCGTTCTTGAAACGGCTCTCTTTGGAAGAGGTTTCAATACGACCAGGAGTACAAATTCCGTCTCCTGAGGTATTTAGGCATTTGGCCAAATCCAATTTCGTGCAAGAATCGTTGTCACCGAGCGTTTCATGGGGGTGTGGCATGCTGACGCCGCCAGTCCAATCTTGCTCGTGGGTTCATGGACCCTCACGAGCCTCTACCGCGCGTTCCCTGTCCTAGATCTTCACAGTTTCTGTCCTAGATATGCGCGTGTTGACTCCACTATAGGCGAGTTCCCTCAGTATCAGAACGGGATCCAGAGACTCTGGCGGAATGACGCCCTTCTGCTTTATCTTCCCTTCAGCCAGCATTCTCACGAATATGGCGGGCACGACTCCCGTGAGGAATGACGTCCCGCTCTCGTGCAGGGTTCTGTACGACTCCTCATGCGAAGCCATGGTGCTCAGCTTGTAGCCCACGCCAGTGTCCCCTTTCTTCCCCTTCACTTCCACGACGATGCCGGTGTGCCCCTTCACCGTTCTAGAAACTGACACGGGCGTGGGAATCACCGAATTCAGCAGTTCAACGGGGGCTATCTTCGAACCTCTGATTTCGACGGGCATGGTTCCCATCAGTCCCAACTTCTTCAGGGTGTGCAAGATGTCCACGCATTCATCTGTCAGGGCGAGCTTGAAGTCCACGTAGCTGACGCCCTTTCCTATGTACTCCGGCAGCGTCATCACTTCTTCGTGATCGACGAGATAGACGGGCTGTACTCCGATCGGCTCAGGAAACTCGTACAATTCCTTCCCGCTCAAGGGAGGGGAAGACACTCTCCTACCCTCCGTGTACGTGCGCGGGGAATCGAGGACCTCGGAAAAGAAGACTTCGGGGGAAAAGAGCAGCATGAATTCATATTTCGTGCTGAAAGAGTTCTCTCCGTCTCTGATTCTAATCTCTTCGACGGTCGTCAGCCTGTCAGCCGCGTATCTCGCATAGATGTTTGAAAGACCGGGGTCCTCACCCAGACCCGTAACTGCGAGTAGCCCGGCCTCCCTCCAGGCCCTGTCCTGGGCGAGTTGTCTATCGAGACCATTGCCGGCCAGGTCCACGTAGTTGGCACCTTGTGCGAGAGACAGGTCCATCATTCTCTGGTTGAATCTGGGATGGCCAGCGTTGATGACGACGTCCTTCCCCGCAACCACAGCCTCCAGCTCTTCCTTGTTGTCTGCATCAACTCTCACGACTTCGGTCCTGCTGTGAGAGAGTCTCGCTATTTCGAGGGCGTGTGCCGTGTTCTTGTCCGCCATGGTCACCGATTCTATTGCCCTACCTTCGAGCAGGGTCTGTGCTATCACGGAGCCCACGGCGCCCAACCCGACGACCAGTACCTTCACGCCAGGTCGAGACGGGTTCCGATTCGGGCTTAATACGCATAGGCCCTTCAGGGGCTTAGGGTGAAGAGTTATACTGACTCGGCCGGGCCGCCCGGTCCATGGACGTTCTAGTCGTCGGTGTTGGATCGGTTGGCTCGGTAATAGCTCAGTACCTGCAGCAAGACAATTCGATCGGTTCTCTCACCTTAGCTGACAAGGACATTTCTCGAGCGCGGAATATTGCCGGAAAGCACGGAAAGGTGAGGGTGAATGCGGTCAGAATCGACGCCAGTGACCCAAGGGCGCTCGAAAGACTCATGAAAGGAAAGGGCATTGTTGTGAACTCCGGTCACCCCATGTTCAACGAGCCTCTGATGCGGCTCTCCAGGGAGCTTGGCATCGCCTACGTTGATCTGGCCAGCAGCAACATGAAGGACCAGCTTGCTCAGGACGCAGCCTTCCGGGAAGCGAACACCCTCGGAGTCGTCGGGATGGGGGAGGACCCCGGTCTTTCAAACATCTATGCGAGATACGCGGCTGACAGGCTGACGACCGTCAGCCAGATCAAGGTACGGGACGGAGAGTTCTCTGTCAGCAAGCTACGTGGTTTCGTGCCGCTGTTCTCTCCGGAGGTCTTCTTTGAGGAGGTCTTGATGGATGCCATCATATTCGCTGATGGCAAGACAAAGCACCTTTCACCAATGAGCGAAAGGGAAGTGTACGACTTTCCCCCGCCACTGGGGAGACAGACGGTATACGCCCTGGAGCACGAGGAGGTGCAGACGCTGCCTTACTACATCAAGAAAGGCGTCCAGTATGTGGACTTCAAACTCGCTCTCTCGGACGAGTTCGTCAGCAACGTGAAGCTTCTCAAGGAACTGGGGTTGCTCAGCACTAAGCCTGTCAGCGTGAAGGGAGCCAAAGTCCGACCGTTCGATGTGTTCATAGCGACTCTCCCCATACCTGTCTCGGTGGCTTCCGCCCTGAGCGGCCATGCGGGCATATCCATAGAAGTGAGCGGGACCTTTCATGGGAAGGGGACCAAGTACACCCTGAGCACCCAGATGTCTCATGAGGAAGCGTACAAGCGGTACAAATCGAACGCGACATCCTTCCTGACGGGGATAGTGCCTGCGGTCTTTGCCTCGACCTTCGCCAAAGGCAAGGTCAAACAGAAGGGAGTCATTCCGGCAGAGATGTTGGACGCCGACCTGATGCTAGGCGAGCTGACGAAAGCGGGTGTCACCACGAGCCTGACGAAGTCCTCAGAGGAAGCACTCGCCGCCTGAGCCTGCCTAGCAGCGGAGCCTAGAAGAGCCCGCTACGAAAGCCGCTTGAGGGCTTCCTCGAACGTCTGAACAGTGTTGGCTATGTCTTCCTCGCTGTGGACAGTGGAGATTACTACCCTTTCGTAGTTGTCTGGGTGCAGGTACACTCCGCCATCGAGCAAGAGCTGGTGGAGCGAACGGAACTTGTCCCAATCAATCAGGAGACTTTCTCTATAGTTGGATATCTTTGCATGCTTCGTGAAGCAGAGCGAGAAAATGCCGGGCACGCTCTGTACGCACGCCTTGTGCTTCGTCGTCTGGACAGCATGAGACAGACCCGCAGTGAGCTTCTCGGTGCTCTCCTTCAGAGTCTTCAGGGCGCGGTAGTCTTCCGAAGCAAGGACATCCAGGTTCGCCAGGGAGCCGGCAAGCGTCAATGAGTTTGCGAAGTAGGTTCCTCCGTAGGAGACCTTTCCGGGAGCGAGGAGTTCCATGTACTCCTTCTTGCCCGAGAGCGCAGCAATGGGGAGGCCCCCTCCCAGGGCCTTGCCCCAGGTGGAGAGGTCCGGAGTCACGCCGTAGAATTGTTGGGCTCCGCCGGGCGCCACTCTGAACCCTGTGATCACTTCATCAAAGATGAGAAGAGCATCATTCGATGTGGCGATTTCCCGTGCAGCCTTCAGGTAGTCGGGCTCCGGAGGAATGACGGTCGAGTTCGCCATGACGGGTTCCATGATTATCGCCGCGATTTCGTTTCTGTGCCGCTTCATTATCCTCTCCAGGGCCTTCGCATTGTTCCAAGGAGATACCACGACCGTGTCCAGGACCATGGACGGTATTCCTGCCGAGTAGGGAAGAGACCTTGGATACTCTTCCATTCCTGCCACAACGGGAGGTGCTTCAACGCTGACCATCGCGTAATCGTGCTGTCCGTGATAGTGACCTTCGAACTTCAGTATGGTATCCTTTCCTGTGGCTGCCCTGGCAATTCTGATGGCGTTGCTTGTCGCATCAGCGCCACCATTGGCGAAAACCACCATGTCTGATGTGGGAACGAACTGCTTGAACCTCTTCGCAAGCTCAACCTCGAGTTCCGTTGGCGCGCCAAACATCATCCCCTCCTGTGCCTGTCGCTTGACCGCCTCAACTATCTTTGGATGTGCGTGACCGTTGACAAGGGCACCGTAGCCGAGGAGGTAATCCGTGTATGTGTTGCCATCGACGTCCGTGATTTTGGACCCGGAACCACTCTGAATGTAGAGCGGGTAGGGCTCGTAGGAGGCCCATCGAATGATGGAACTGCAACCTCCCGGGATGAGCTGGACGGCCTGCTCGTGCAACGCAGCGGTCTTCAACATGCTGCGGACTTTGGGAGTGACTACTGTTGGAGGCACGACCTCCTGTTCAGATGGCTGGGTTGTTGAAGACAAGCACCCTCTCTCCTTCAGGTTCCTCCGCTTCCGTTCCCGGAGTTCTTCTTGTGCTTCTTGCCCAGCCGCTTCCTCGATACGACCTTCAGGCGAATAAGCACGTAATTCCCCTCCTCGATCCTGAGCAGCTTTCGTATCTCCTCAGGAATAGTGAGCCTCCCTCCTTTGATGACTTCCGCAATGAAGGGCATCTCCTCCTCGGCCACCGTTTCCGCCAATGACATTCCAACTCTCCCCCATTGAACGGATTATCGAGAATTGTATAAAAATGTTCTTTTCCTCCGTATTTATACGTTGCCCGCTGTTTTGCGACCTCCTGCGTATCTCGCAACGGGTTCCGTACATATTTCCTACTAATATGCCAGTTATTGGAGCCCTAATACGTTTGGGACGAGAGTTCGGCTCGACATCTCGTCTCTCGTTTCTCGAAACCCTTATCTCAAGCGGAGCGGATTCTGTAGCCGATTGTCATGCTGGTGACTCAGGAACGAATGTTGGTTGGGGGAGAATGGATCTCCGCGGCGAGCGGTGAGACCTATGACGTTCTGAATCCTGCGACCTCCGAAGTCGTGGCCAAAGTCCCGAAGGGAGGCAGGGAAGACGCCTCCAGGGCTGTCGACGCTGCAAGGGAGGCGTTCGACCGGGGACCATGGCCCAGGATGACCCCAGCGGACAGGGCGAAGATCATCTGGAAAATGGCTGATCTGGTCGAAGCTGACATCGACAGACTGGCCCTGATTGAGACCACGAACCAGGGCAAGACCATCAAGATGGCCCACGACAACGACTTCCCCACCGGGATTGACAACATCCGTTTCTTCGCCGGGGCGTCAAGGAACCTCGAGGGAAAGGCGGCGTCAGAGTACACCGGGCTCGGCACCACCATATTCAGAAGAGAACCCGTTGGCGTCGTCGTCTGCATCACGCCATGGAACTACCCGTGGATGATGGCGGTTTGGAAGGCAGTTCCAGCCCTGGCCGCCGGGAACACGATAGTAATCAAGCCTGCCAGCGTGACCCCCCTGACGACAATCGAGTTCGCAAAGCTGATGGAGAAGGCGGGGGTCCCGAAGGGGGCCGTCAGTGTCGTGACGGGCCCTGGCTCAACGGTCGGGGAATCGCTTGTCACGAATCCGGGAGTAGACGTGGTGGGCCTGACTGGAGATACGGTCACCGGGCGCAGAATAATGGAACTCGCCTCCCGCACGGTCAAGCGGCTCCAGCTGGAGCTTGGGGGGAAGGCTCCTTTCATAGTCCTCGAGGACGCGGACGTGGAAGCTGCCACAGAGGGTGCCGTGGTCGGCGGCTACGTTAACGGTGGGCAGGATTGCACAGCTGCGACCAGGGTCTACGTGGCCGAAAAACTGTACGATCGCTTCGTGAAGCGGTTCGTCGAGAAGGTGGGTAAGATCAGGGTGGGAGACCCGACCAAGAGGGATGTGGACATGGGTCCCCTCGTGTCTGAGGCTCAGCGCCACAAGGTCGAAGAGATGGTCGGCGTAGGCGAGAGCGAAGGAGCCAAACTCGCGATCGGAGGGCGGCGCCCATCCCTGGGAGGCGCCCTTGCCAAGGGGTTCTACTATGAACCCACCGTCTTCACCGACGTGCAGCAGAAGATGAGGATATGCCAGGAGGAGATATTCGGGCCTGTGATCTGCGTCTCCACCATTACATCATTCGAGGACGCGATAGAGAAGGCCAACGACGTGGTCTACGGGCTCGCCGCGTCCGTCTGGACCAGGGACGTCAGCAAGGCCATGAAGGCAGGAGCGCAGCTCAGGTTCGGTGACGTGTGGGTCAACGACCACCTCCCACTAGCGTCGGAGATGCCACACGGGGGGTTCAAGCACAGCGGCCACGGAAAGGACCTGTCAGCCTACACCTTCGACGACTACACCCAGGTCAAGTTCGTGTACGTCGACACCACCGACACCGTCAGGAAGCCCTGGTACTACACCGTGTACGGGGACTGAACAGGCAGGAACGACCGCCAGTGGCGCAATAGGAATTTGTAAATAGCCAAACCTGGGCGTCTCACCAATGGAGCTCCACGGCTCCACGGAGTCCGTCTGCCCGGTGGACGCGGAGCGTGGGGACTGGAGGACGATCGAAGCGAAGCTGTGGATCGACCGCTCCACCAACGAAGTCTGGATGACCAAGCACTGCGACACCCACGGCGATTTCCAGGACCTCCTATCCACCGACGCCAACGATTATCTCAGGGCCGAGACCTTTGCCCAGAAGGGGCCAGGCGTCCAGAACCCCATCTCCTACACCGACGGAGAGTGCCCTACCCGGTGCGGCCTCTGCTTCGAACACGAGTCGAAGACCGTCCTCGCGATAATCGATGTGACCAACAGGTGCAACATGAGGTGCCCCGTCTGCTTTGCCAACGCGGGCACGGCCGGCTACGTCTACGAGCCGACGATGGAGCAGATCGACAAGATGCTCGACGCCGCGACGAAGGTGAACTTCCCCAAGGGGATACACGCGCTGCAGCTTTCGGGAGGAGAGCCGACCGTGAGGGACGACCTCCCAGAGATAGTTAGGCTGGTAAAGCGCCACGGTATCAACCACATAGAGGTAAACACCAACGGCCTGAAGGTCGGCGACCCGACGACAGGCTCAGCCTATCTCAAGAACCTGATGGACGCTGGAGTCTCGACCCTATACCTGCAGTTTGACGGACTCACGCCGGACCCACGGATGGTAGCAAGGGTCCCCACTTCGGACGAGGAGGGGAGGTTCATGTCCATCGAAGGGAGAAGGAAGCTGGCCGAGTACTACACTCAACGTCAGCTGAACGTGGTAGGCAACGCTCGGCAGGCCGGGTTCGAAAGCATCGTCCTCGTGGTCACACTCCAGCGGGGCCTGAACGACGGCCAGATGGGGGACATACTGAGGTACGCGGGGGAAAACTCGGACGTGGTAAGGTGTGTCAACTTTCAGCCTGTCTCCATGGCGGGGAGGATGGACAGGAACAAGATACGCGAGGTCAGGATAACCAACGCCGACGTCGTAAACGGAGTTGAAAGGCAGACCGGCGGCCAAATCAAGGCCAGCGATTTCTACCCGATACCGGTGGAGGTGCCCCTGGCCAGCTTCGTCGAGCTTGTCAAGGGCAAGGCGAACCACTACGACAGGTTCTCGACCCATTCCCAGTGCGGAAGGGCGACTCTTGTCTACGTCAACAGGGAGGACGGGAAGGTGGCCTTCGACCCGATAACAAGGCACATGAACGCGGAAGGGCTCTACACTTCCCTTGACAGGGCGAGCAAGAGCGGGCGGCTCCTTGGCACCCTTCAGGGGCTGTACGGCGTCCTCAGGCACACGGACTGGAGAATGAAGCGGGACATGATCGGCCCGATCCTGCTAAGGGGCAACTACGAGGGGACTGGGGAGTTCATGCGCAGGGTGCTGATGATAGGGGACATGCACTTCATGGACGCCTACAACTTCGACTTCCAGAGGGTCCACAAGTGCACCATCCACTACTTGGTCCCTGACGAAAGGTTCGGGGCAAGGGTCATTCCATTCTGCACAATGAACAACTTCCACAGGGCGAGCGTGGAGAAGAAGTTCGCCGTACCCCTGGCCTCCTACAAGTCGAGATGAGTGGGTGAGACCTTTGGCCGACGCCCCTGAAGAAGCGGACGTCGCCGTCATAGGTGCCGGGATTGTCGGCCTCACCATTGCCTACCGCCTGTCGAAGCTCAGCGAGAGGGTCTGCGTTATCGAGAAGGAGAAGATGCCCGGCCAGGGCGTCACGTCTGGGCAGGCGAACGTCGTCCACGTCATCCAGCTCCCCTTCGGCTCGCTGAAGAGCAAGCTCGCGAGGAGGGGGAACGTCATGTACGACGCCCTCTGCCAAGAGCTCGGCGTGAAATTGAACCGGGTCCCTTCGCTCCTTGTGGTCAGAGGATGGCTCAGGCTCCCGATCCTCTTCTTCGTCTACCTCTACCTCAAGCTCGAACTCAGGGGGCAGTTCGGGGTTCAGCTCATGCGGGGCGGCGGCCTACGGAAGATAGAGCCGCTCCTGGCTGACGGAGTCTCGGGAGGCATCGTCGTCCAAGGGTACGGTACCATCGATGCCCAGTCCCTGGTGTCTAGAATGAAAGAGGCGGCCGAGAAGCAGGGCGTCGTGTTCATGTTTGGTAGTGAACTGACCTCGTGCGGGAGGGAAGGGGAATGCACGCTCCTGATGACCACCGGCGGGGAGGTCAGGGCCAGGTTCGTTGTGAACGCCGCCGGACTCTACTCGGACAACGTGGCAAGGATGTTGGGGAATGACCTGGGGAAGCTCGAGCCCGGCCTCGGGGTGATGGCGGTCTACTCCGGTCTCGGCACGAAGAGCATAGTCGCCCCCCTTCCCCTGAGCGTAGGCTCCAGGACCAAGGGAGGCGCGATAATCCCTGCGACGGACGGCACGACCATCGTCGGTCCCACACTGAGGGTGGCCGGCTCCAAGGAGGAGCGCGAATACACTGAGGGAGACGTAGCCCTGCTCAGGGAAAAGTTCCGTCCTCTCCTGAGGGAAGAGGGAAAGCTCGTCAGGATCTACACGGGGGTGCGGCCGCTATCCCCGACCAGGGACTTCATCATCGACTTGGACGGCGACAGGAAAGTGGTCAACCTTGTGGGCATCGAGTCCCCGGGCCTCACCGCCGCCCCTGCGATCGCCGAGATGGTCGTCGGGATGGTCACGGGTGTGAACGCGTGAGCGAAACGCTCTACGCGTGCATCGACGTAGGCACCACCAGAACCAAACTAAACATCTTCGACGGGAACCTTCAGAGCAAGCACTCCGAATCACTCCGGGTGCCCGTTGGCGCTGACGGCCTCCAGGACGCCGAGGAGCTCTTCCGGGCGGTGAAGCACCTCGCGGACAGGGGAAGAGAATTGGGCGCCAAGTCCCTGGGCCTGGCAACCTACAGGGCTTCAACTGTGGCGTGGGACAGGGAAGGGAAACCTCTAACACCGATAGTGACGTGGACGGACCGCGGTAGCGCGGCCACCTACAGGCGGCTGCCGGCCTACGTGAAGCTGCTGGGGAAGGTACCGCCATTCGACCTGATTATATCCCCATACTCCCCCGTCCTGAAGTTCGTCAGGCTCAGGGAGCTGAATTCCTCCCTGGCCGAAGGGAGCATGCAGTGGACCGTCGAATCCTACCTCATCTACAGGCTCACGGGAAGATTCGTCTCCGACGCCACCAACGCGTGCTTGAGCGGTATCGTGGACCCGAGGTCGATGAAGGAGATCGGGATAGTGAAGTCCATCTTCAAGCTCAAAATGGAGACGCCCGAGCTGGTGGAGAATGCCCAGGCCATCGGCTCCTACGGCGGGATGGAGGTTAACGCCCTCATCGCTGACCAGCAGGCGGCGAGCGTCGCCGAGGGGGCATACGAGGGGGGCACAGGCAAGGTCACCAACGGGACAGGGACCTTCGTCGACATCCCTACTGCCGGCTTCGCCAGAAGAGGAGAGCTCATACCGCTCGTGCTGCTCAAGCACAGGGGGAGGGTCTGGTTCGGGGTCGAGGGATACCTCCCCACAACGGGGAAGGCGATTGACGCGATGATCGCGGCGGGGCTGCCGAGGGATTACGCCGACTTGGAGGTGGAGCGAACCGGCGACGTCATATTCATCCCTGCCCTGTCGGGACTGCAGGTCCCTCGCATCCCGAACGCGAGGGGGGTCATAGCTGGCCTCACGCTGGGGCTGGACAGAGCAGCAATCGTTTCAGGATTCCTCAAGTCTGTGGCCTTCCACGTGCGCCTAGTCCTGGCTCAGTCCAAGGAAACGCTGAAGACGCTGAGAGCCGACGGCGGGCTGTCACGGTCGGATGCCCTGATGAAAACGATCTCCGCGGTCACACGGACAACGGTAGAGAGGGACAAAGAGCTCGAGGCAACCTCCAGGGGGGTCGCGATGCTGCAGCTTGTGTCAACCGGCCGATCGTCCCTCGAAGAGCTGACGAAAGCCAAGAGAGAAAGGGAGGCATTTACAGACTCTGGAGACGCGAAGCTCGAGGAAGAGTACGAGAAATGGAAGAACCTGACAGGATTGCTGAGGAGCTCGAAGGGGTCCTACCTGGCCGAGTGAACCGGGACGTAGGACCCTACCTGAAGGACTGGTGGCCCCTCACCTGGTTCAGCGACGAGCCTCTCGGGAGCGCCATAGCAGCGGTGAAGCCCACCAACGTGGACCAGGTCGTGGCCCTGGTCAACTTCGCGTCAGTCCACGGCGTCCCCCTCTATGTTCACGGCGGCGGGAGTTCCGTTACAGGGGCTTCCATACCCACGAAGGGAATCGTGGTCGACATGCAAGGGATGAACCAGGTGCTCGACTTAGATGAGACGAACAAGACGGTTACGGTCCAGGCGGGTGCCAAGCTCAAGCAGGTGGAGGCGAAACTCGGCGAGAAGCAACTCTCGCTCTTCCAGTTCCCCCAGTCCCTGGAACTAGTAACCGTCGGGGGCTACATCTCGACCTTGGGCACGGGGCAGTACAGCAGCCTCTACGGAGGCGTCGAGGACTCCGTTCTCAGGCTCGAGGTCGTCCTGCCGACGGGCGAGGTGGTCTGGACCCGGAAGAGAGGCACACCGCGGTCTTCGGTTGGGCCGGACCTGAGCAAGCTCTTCTTGGGGGCAGAGGGGACTCTCGGAATAATCACCGCCGCGGAGCTCAAGGTCCACAGGCTTCCCAACCACGAATGGAGGGCAGCCTACACTCTGCCGAACTTCGAGTCAGGGGTCGCGGCGGCCAAGCTCCTGTTGGAGCTGGACGTGAAGCCGGCAGTGTGCAGGCTCTACAACGAGGTCGAGTCTGCCTTCCAGTTTCAGGGGGACAAGCCGATCATGCTTCTGATGTACCACGCAAGGTCGTCGAAGATTCTCGAGGACATCCAGGAGCAGGTGTCTGCTCAGATGCAGGGGATTGGGGCACCCGCAGACCCGGCCCTGGTCGAAAGATGGCTCGAGAGGAGGTTCAACTTCAGAGACGACATCGAGACCGTGAAAAAGATGGGGTACACCCTGGAGACCATTGAGGTAGCGGCGAAATGGAGCAGGATGGTGGAGATGTACGCGGACATCGTAATCACCCTGTCGGACGTCAAGGGGGTTGCGGGAGTGGGCGCCCATCTCTCACACATCTACGACCAGGGTGCGTGCCTGTACCTCACGATCCTCTTCGAGCCCAACACCGACATCTACTGGAGCATCTGGGAAGCGATGGCGAAGATTACGGCCACACACGACGCCACCATCTCCCACCACCACGGTGTGGGCATCCTCAAGCGGGCCTACGCCAGGGACGAGGTCCCCATGGGGCTCCTCAAGAAGCTCAAGCAGGCGCTCGACCCGAAAGGGACCCTCAGTCCCGACAGGCTCCCCTAGGTGCCGCTTCGCGGCGTGGGACTACTCACGCTTGTAACTAGATCTTATCTTCCGTATCTCCTCTTCCGTAAGCCTCGGGACTCCGCCAACCTGCCGACCCGCCAAAAAGATCTTGGCGCTTTCCTCCAGCACCTCCAGCCGGGACGCAGCCTCGTGGAGGTCGCTCCCCAGTGAGAAGAAGCCGTGATTCCTGATGCCCACCACATCGCACCGCTTGACCGATTCCTTCACGGCGCTCGCGCCCTCGCTTCCAGGCCTCGCGAAACCCACCACCTCAAGGATCCTGATCATGACAGCGTGCTCCGGCGTCATCACGGGAATGGGAACGCCTGCACTCATGAGAGCGACCGCAGTCGGCGGGTGTGCGTGAACCACCGCTTTCACGTCCTTCCTTAGCCTGTAGGCCTCCAAGTGCGTCGCGAGCTCGCTGGAGGGCCTTCCCTTGGCGAACACCTTCCCTTCAAGGCTCACCCTGACGAGGTCCCCTTCGGCCACTCCTCCCTTGAAGTATCCGGCCGGAGTGATGAGGATCTCCTTCCCCGACGGGAGGAGGGCGCTCGCGTTCCCGCCGACCCCCGAGACCAGCCCCCTCTCGTAGAGCCTCCTGATGGTGTGGGCAAGGTCCCTTTCGAGCCTCGCTGTCTCGTCCTTCATTCTAGCTCCAAGGCTCCCATGTACGTATTGAAATCGTTCTCGCTGTACAGCACGAACATCACCTCCGCAGGTGCCCCTTCTCTCTCGACGTAGCTCTTGACAGCCTTCAGGGCAGTCCTGCTCGCTTCGCGTATCGGGTATCCATACGCCCCGGTGCTTATCGATGGGAAGGCAACGCTCTTCAGGCCGCGCTGCACTGCGATCTGAAGGGAACTGGCGTAGCATTCGGCCAGTGATGCAGACTCACCGGCCCGTCCCCCTGACCAGATGGGACCCACCGTGTGGATGACGTACCGGGCTTTCAGGGAACCGCCCGTGGTAATGACTGCCTTGCCTGTCGGCAGTCCGCCCGGCCACTCCTCCCGGCGAATCCGCTCGCACTCTTCGAATATGGCGGGACCTCCCCTACGGTGTATTGCGCCGTCGACGCCACCTCCTCCCATCAGGCTGGAATTGGCGGCGTTGACCACCGCATCAACGGGCTGGTCCGTGATGTCTCCCCTGACCAGCTTGACAGTCGTCTTCCCCCAGGTCACCGACATCGCCCTGCCTCTTACAGCCGCCGCCTAATCAATTGGATGAGCCCCGAACACACCGTGCCCCCACTCTGCTTAACTACACTGGACACCCACACGAATGCCGGAAGTCTTGCGCCCCTCTCGCGACGAGCTATTCGACTGGATTCTGAGCCTGGGACCCGCTTCCAAATACAACCTCACCGCAAGCGGACTGCCGGAGCCGGACCTGCGGGCAATGGGCATAAACACATCGTTCGAGGACTTTGTGGCGGAGAAGGATGAGCACGAGAGCATTTTCGCGGAGGAGGTTGCGCGGCTCTATGGCGTAGCCCCCGAGAACGTCACACTGACGAACGGCGGGTCCGAGGCGATATTCCTAGCATATTCCGTACTTGGTGCCGCCGGGAGGGCGGCTGTTCCGCTTCCCAACTACCCGCCGATGTTCACCGTGCCCAAATCTCTCGGAATGAGCGTGCAGGGCTCGCTGAGAGCGAAATCATGGTCGCGCGGGTCGATGTTCGGCCTAACGGATCCCAACAACCCCACAGGCATGATCCTCGACGAGGAGGCCGCAGATACGCTCATCGATTCGGTGAAAGGCTCCAGCGCAAACGTCTACATCAACGAGACGTACATGGAATTCGCTTTCAAGGGGCGCCCCCGCACACACTTCGGACGAGCCAGCAACGTCATCTCCAGCAGCACGATGACGAAGTTCTTCGGGTTGGGTCGGTTCCGTGTGGGGTGGACGCTCTCAGACAAGCGCGAGGCGCGCCGGCTGCTCTACGCGAAGTGGGCCGTCAGTGGGCACGACTCGGCCTATTCTCTCTGGATAGCCACCCAGGTTCTTAGGAACAGGCCGAAGTTCGTTGAGCGGGCCAGTCAAATCTGCACCCGGAACGCGAAACTCGTCCGCGAGTTCATTGAGCAGACCGAGGGCGTGGCGGCAGAACTCGGCGTCGCACCCTTCTGCCTCGTCCACTACGAAGGGAGACCAAATTCTGTATCTCTCGCTCACAGGGTCCTTGACAGGACCGGCGTCCTCGTGGCACCGGGGGACTTCTTCGGCGCCCCGCGGGCGTTCAGGCTTTGCTTCACCACCGACGAGGGGACGCTCAGGGCGGGCCTCGAGGCCCTGTCGGGATTCTTCAACGAGCGGTCATCTTAAAGCAGGCCGGCTCAGAGCCATTCCTCAGCATGTCAGTCAAGCCAGCCGGAAAGGCGAAGCCGCAGAAGGTCGACAGGGCGGTCGAGACGGAAATCGAATGGCTGCTCGACAGGCACGACGGCGCCACAAACTTCGAGATGCGCAGGTTCACAATCAAGCCAGGGGGTAGCATCCCCGAACACTTCCATCCCGACATCGAGCACGAGCAGTACGTCCTAAAGGGGAAGTACAAGGTTGGACTCGGGAAGAAGGTCCATCGCGTCAAAGCGGGAGACTCGATCTACATACCAGCAGGAACCCACCACTGGTACGAGAACAACGGAAGGGAAACTGCAGAGTTCCTGTGCATCATCCCCAAGGTCGAGAAGTACGACTCGATATACGTCAATAAGGGCCGGAAGTAGCTGCGGTCCTGACCTCTACCTCTGACGCAACAGTACACCCACCCCCCCGTACTGTACCACATATGCCAGAAAAGCCGCGGCGCAGAGCACGCTGCAAAGCGTGAACAGGGCGGGGAACCCGCATTCCATCGAGAAGTACCCTCCCAGGAACCCGCCAGCGGCGCTTCCCAGCCCGACCAGTGCTCCGTAGAACCCGGCCCGCCCCACCTTCGCGGTCTCCAAGTAGGCGAAGGTGCTCGAGACGTCGAAGAGAGACCAGAGGACCTCCATAACTGCGAGGACTATTGCCGCCGCAGCCAGGCCCGGAGACGCCCCAATCGCGGCCAGGAGCAGCAGGGGGAGAACTATCATCCTCGAGATGGAAGAAAGCAGCAGGTTAGACACCGCGTCCTTGAGGACTCGGCCTACCAGGAGGTACCCCAGCGCTCCAGCAAGGGATCCTGCGAAGAAGACGAAGAAGACCGCTTGGGAGGAGTAGTACTGCAGGAAGTATGCCGGGAGGGGCGCGTAGTACGCAGCGCCGGCGAGGGAGAAGCAGAGTATCCCGACGAGGAGGAACTTGGTCGACCTGTTCAGGACGCTCATGATGTCGCCGCGCGGTGCGCCCACGGAGGAAAGCCTTGGGTACCCTGCATACTCTGACACGGCCATGAGTGTGCCAATCGAGCGCTCCAACGAGACAAGTCTCCGCTGAATCATGAATCCGGGCTCCTGGGCGAGGAAAATCAGGGCTCCCGCGGAGGCAAAGCACAGAACGCCGCACATGAGGAACAGCTCGCTGTAGCCAAGGCTCACGACCACCGCGGTGCCGAGGCCCATCCCCATAGTCTCTCCAAGGGCCGTCAGGAACGACATGTTCGCCAGGGCCCTTTGCCAGCCGTCGTGCTGCTCCGACTCGACAGTGAGCAGCTGCCTCGCGGGGAGTGTCGCCGCGTAGAAGACAGACTTGAGCGACACCACGACGAGCAGCTCCATGACGTTCGATGCCATGGGGATGGCCGCCATGGACGCGCCGAACCCCACGAACCCGAAGATGAGGAAAGGCTTGCACCTCCCGGTCGAGTCCACCAGCCTCCCCCAGATCGCCTGCGATGGGATCAGGGCGAGGGCGGCGATTCCTGCCAACAGCCCGACGTCGAAGAGGCTCCCATGCAGGACCTGAAGCAGATAAAACAGGACGAGTATGTTTGTGAGCCCGTTCGCCACGGACTGGGGTAGGAGCCCGAACTTCCACACCGTGGCGCCCGAGAAGGCCATCCACCCTGGAAGTGAACAGGGACACAATAGAGACGGAATCTAAAACAATTGCCCGGCGAGTGAAGGCGAATTGCGACGGCCCGTCTTCACTGGTTGCTGCCTCAGGCGAGAGCCTAGGCGGCCCTTCTCTGGGGTCGAGTCGTCTGGCTAGCGGACCGCCCATGACCCTGGAGGCAGAAGGAGG
>Ga0335079_10002220_pt1 | contig 22407 bp, 20 predicted proteins | sample Lox_Sample_33_FD_206719 | JGI IMG/M metagenome (GOLD analysis project Ga0335079, IMG submission 206719) | Soil microbial communities from Loxahatchee National Wildlife Refuge, Florida, United States - Lox_Sample_3.3 | ecosystem: Environmental > Terrestrial > Soil > Wetlands | place: USA... | reverse complement strand
CGCGCAGCAAAGCCGTGATCCGACCGTCATGCGCCTCGCCGCGGCGGTCGCGCGCACCAGGGCCCGCGGCAAATCCATACTGCGCGACCTTGAGATGAACCTCCTTCAGGGCCTCTCGGCGCGGATCGAAGAGACGCGACTTGCGCTCGCTGCCAAGCCCGTGACACTCGCGAGCTTGCCCGACGATTTGAAGCGCGACTGGATTGCTCCGGATGGCCGCGCCCGCATCGAAATTCAGCCGGAGGGCGATACCCACGGGAACGCGGCGTTGCGCCGGTTCGTCCGCGCCGTGCGGGCAGTCGCACCGGATGCCACGGGAATGCCGATCTCGATACAGGAATCGGCGCGCACCGTGGTCGGCGCCTTTCGTCGCGCCGGTATTTTCGCTTTGGTCGCGATCTCCGCGCTGCTCGCCCTCGTGCTGCGGCGTTTCTATGACGTTTTCCTCGTCATGGCGCCGCTGCTCCTCGCCGCTCTGCTCACGGTCGCGACCAGTGTGCTCGCGCACTTGCCGCTCAATTTCGCGAACATCATCGCCCTGCCACTGCTGCTGGGCGTGGGTGTCGCCTTCGACATCTACTTCGTGATGAACTGGCGCACGGGAATCGACAACCCGTTGCAGTCCGGCACCGCGCGAGGGGTATTGTTCAGCGCGCTCACCACCGCGACCGCATTCGGCAGCCTCGCGCTCTCGCGTCATCTCGGCACGTCGGAGATGGGGGTATTCCTGATCATTTCGCTGTTCTACACGCTGCTCTGCACGTTCCTCGTGCTGCCGGCGCTCATGGGACCTGCCCCCCGGCGCCTCGGCCGATGAAAGGCCTGAACAGTTGAGTAGCCACGGCTTTCAACTGAGGCCTGCGGCCGTTATCATCGTCCATCAATAGGGGCGAGCGGGCGCTGCGATGGGCTCGTTCAAGCCCGGCACTCGGGAGGAGACCAACGATGAAGCGCATCGGTTTGATGGCTGCTTGCGTGTGGACCGGAGCGGCGTTGCTCGCGGCGAGTGCGCCAACGCATGCGGAGAAGGTCCTCAACGTCGGCATGGCGGCGGCCGATCTCGGCTCCCTCGATCCGCACCGAACCGCCACCACGCCGGACAAAGCGATCATCGGCTGGATGTTCAACGGCCTGGTCCGCTTCAAGCCGGGAACCATGAACCCCGAGTCGATCGAGCCGGACCTCGCCGAGAGTTGGGACGCGACGGAAGACCAGCTCAGCTGGACCTTCCACCTGCGCAAGGGTGTCCAATGCAATAACGGCTATGGCGAACTGACATCGGACGACGTGGTGTTCTCGCTCAAGCGCGCGTCGGACTCAAAGATTTCTTCATTCTCGTCGGATTTCGCCGATGTGGCGTCGATCGAAGCAACGGACCCCTACACGATACAGATCAAGCTCAAGCAGCGGCCTCCGAGCCTGCTGGGCATCCTCACGAACTACCAAGGCGGCAACATCGTCTGCAAGAAGGCGGTTGAGAAGCTCGGCGACGATTTCCGCGCCAAAGCCGTGGGCACGGGACCGTTTGCGTTCTCGGAGTACACTCCGAACCAGTCGGTCGTCCTTGTTGCCAACAAGAATTATTTTCGCGGCGCGCCCAAGATCGACAAGATCGTCTACCGCTATATCCCCTCGGACGCCACGCGCGACCTCGCTTACACCTCGGGCGAGATCGATTTGATCTACGGCCGCCAGGACCAGACATGGGCGGAGCGGATGAAATCCGACCCGCACACCATCGTCGACGTATTCGGCCCGGGCGAGCTTTCGAACATCAACCTCAACATCACCAAGAAGCCGCTCGATGACATTCGCGTGCGCAAGGCGATCGCCTACGCGGTGAATCGCGCCGAGCTCGTGAAATTCAAGGGCGAGCTGACTGCGCGCGCGGCGGTCTCCATCATCCCGCACGACTATCTCGGCACCGACGAGCAGGCGCCGCTTTACCCCTATGATCCCGACAAGGCCAAGGCGCTCTTGGCGGAAGCGGGATTCGCCAACGGGGTCACGATCGAATCGGTCCAGACGTCGCTGCCGCCCATGCTCAACACCATGCAGATCGTGCAAGCGGAGCTCAAGAAGGTGGGCATCAACCTGCAGCTCAACGTGGTTGATCACCCCACGTTCCACGCGCAGATCCGCAAGGATCTGAGCCCCGTCGTCATGTATTCCGCGGCGCGGCTCCCCGTCGCCGACGTCTATCTGGTGCAGTTCTTCCACTCGCGCAGCATCGTCGGCACGCCGACCGCGGTCACCAATTTCTCCCACTGCGACATGGCCGACAAAGAGATCGACGCAGCTCGGCTGGCCACCGACCCCGCCAAACAGAAGGAATTGTGGAAGAAAGCGCAGGAAATCCTGATTGAACAGGTCTGCGCTGTTCCGCTTTACGAGCAGCTTCAGGTCTGGGCGCGTCGCGACACGCTCGACTATGGCTACAAGCTCGAGGCATCCCTGACCTTGGGACCGATCATCAACGAGCAGAGCACCTTGAAGTAAGTCGGCGGCCGACCGGCAAGGCGCGTCGACCGCCCATCCCGAGCGACGGCGGAGCCCGATGCTCACCTACGTCGTCAAACGCCTGCTGGTGGCCGTGCCGACGCTGTTGGCGGTGCTTACCGTGGTGTTCTTTTTCGTCCGTATCGCGCCCGGCGATCCCGCTTTCATTATCCTGGGCGATCAGGCCAGTCCGCAGGCGCTCGCGACGCTGAGGCACGAGCTCGGGCTCGACCAGCCGATGATCGCGCAATATGTGGATTTCATGACCATGGTGCTCAGCGGCGATCTCGGCTCTTCGCTGGTCACGCATCAGTCGGTCTGGAGCGAGGTCGCGAAAGTATTGCCTTACACGATCGAGCTGACCATCGCCGCGCTCGCGATCGGCACCGTACTCGGACTGCCGCTCGGTGTCGTTGCGGCGCGGCGGCGTAATGAAACGATCGACTACGTCGCCCGCTTTCTATCGCTGCTGGGATTGTCGTTCCCGGCCTTCGTCTCGGCAATCCTGCTGCTGCTGGCTTTCGCGATCGAGCTGCGCTGGTTTCCCGTGATCAGCGAGGCACGGGCCAACGATCCCATGAGCCGCCTCAGCGCGCTCGTGCTTCCCGCGCTCAATCTAGGTCTCATCATGGTCGCCTACGTGATGCGCGTCGCGCGCTCGAGCATGCTGGGCGTGCTGGGCGAGGATTATATCCGCACCGCGCGCTCCAAGGGCGTTCCGGCGGGGATGGTGATCTGGCGGCACGCCCTGCGCAACGCGCTCATTCCCGTGGTAACGGTGGTCGGGCTCTATCTCGGCGTGCTGATCGGCAATTCGGTCCTGACCGAGATCGTGTTCAATCGCCCGGGTCTCGGCAAGCTGATCGTCAACTCGCTCAATCAGCGCGACTACACGACGCTGGAAGGGCTGATGGTCATCTATGCCTTCTTCATCGTTGTCGCCAATCTGCTGACGGACCTGGCCTACGGGCTTGTGGACCCGCGAGTGAAGCACCAATGACGATGCTCGCCGCCACGCGCGAAACCGGAGCACTGGCACGACTGGGGCGTTCGCTGCTTCGCAACAAGATGGCGTCGTTCGGCGCCGGCATTGTCCTCCTCATGGCGCTCAGCGCGGTGTTTGCGCCTTGGCTCTCGCCGCACGATCCGCTGGAGCAGGACGTGCTGCTGCGCCTCGCGGGTCCGTCCGCGGGTTATCCGCTCGGGAACGATTCCTTCGGCCGCGACATTCTCTCGCGCATCCTCTGGGGCGGCCGCGTTTCGCTCTATGTCAGCACCGTCTCGGTGCTGATCGCGATCGTTCTCGGCGGCGCGCTCGGAATTCTCTCCGGCTATATCGGCGGCTTGTTCGATCGCGTGACGATGGCGGCGATGGATGTGCTGCTGTCCTTTCCGACGCTGGTGATGGGCCTGCTGGTCGTGGCGATGCTGGGGCCGACGGTCGGGAATCTGATTCTCGCGATCACGCTTACGGCAATCGCACCCTTCGCTCGTATCGCACGGGCGCCGACCCTCACTATCAAAGAACGGGACTTCATCGAGGCCGGCCGTGCTCTCGGTTTTTCCAACCTGCGCATCATGGTCGTGCACATCCTGCCGAACGTGGTGGATGAGATCTTGGTCATGGCGTCGCTCTGGCTTGCGACCGCGATCCGGACCGAAGCGTCGCTCAGCTTCATTGGCCTCGGCGTGCGCCCGCCGACGGCCACCTGGGGCGGCATGATCCGGGAAGGCTTCGAGAACATTCTCGACCAACCGCTGCTCGCGGTCTTCCCGAGCGTCGCCATTCTCATCGTGATGTTCGGACTCAATATGCTGGGTGACGGGCTGCGCGACACATCCGATCCGAAGCTCCGCCATGAATGAGAAGGTCGAGAACGCACGAGTCCTCGAAGTGGAAGGACTCACCACGGAGTTCCGCATCGATGGACGCTGGTACCCGGCCGTTCGCGACGTGAGCTTTTCCCTGGTGCGGAACGAAACCCTGGCGCTCGTGGGTGAATCCGGATGCGGCAAGAGCATCACTGCGCTCTCGATCATGGGGCTGGTGCCGAGGGCCAATGGCCGCATTGCGGCGGGCCGCGTGCTATTGGAGGGCCGCGATCTCGTGACACTCGACGAGTCCGCGATGGAAAAGGTGCGCGGCAGCGCGATCTCGATGATTTTCCAGGAGCCGATGACCTCGCTCAATCCCGTACTGCCCATCGGCTTCCAGGTAGCCGAAGCGCTGCGCTATCACACAAAGCTTTCGGAGCCTCAGGCCCGCGCCCGAGCCTTGGAATTGCTGGAACAGGTCAAGATACCCTCGGCCGTCCGGCGCTTTAACGATTATCCGCACCAGTTCAGCGGCGGCATGCGGCAGCGCGTGATGATCGCGATCGCACTCGCCTGCAGCCCGAAGGTCATCCTCGCGGACGAACCCACGACGGCGCTCGACGTCACCATCCAGGCGCAGGTGCTGGCGCTCCTGGCCGAGTTGAAGGTGGAAACCGGCCTCGCCATGATCTTCATCACTCACAACCTCGGCGTCGTCGCCTCGATCGCCGATCGGGTCGCCGTGATGTATGCGGGCGACATCATCGAGATCGCGCCGGTGGACGCGCTGTTCCAGCATCCGACGCATCCCTATACCGAAGCGCTGCTCGCCTCGATCCCGCGCGTCGACCGCGACGCCACCGATCTGAGGCCGATTCCCGGCCAAGTCCCACCGATCACGGCGATGCCTCAGGGCTGCCGTTATGCCGAACGCTGTCCGCTCCGCGAACCGCGCTGCACGGCCTCCAGCCCGCCGCTGGTCGCGCTGGCGGGCGACCCGGCGCACCGCGCGCGCTGCTGGGTCAGGGCCGGCGGCGAAGGCAGAGCAATATGAGCGACGCGATCCTGGAGGTCGAGGGCTTGAGCAAGACCTATGCTGCGCGGCGCGGCTTCATGGGCGGCCAAATCGCGATGGTGCGCGCGCTCAGCGACGTGTCCTTCTCGGTCTCGGCGGGCGAGGCTTTTGGCCTGGTTGGCGAATCCGGTTGCGGTAAATCGACGGCCGGACGCGCCGTCCTGCGCCTGATCGAAGCGGATTCCGGCACGGTACGGTTCAAGGGGGAAAGCATCTTCGACGCGGATGCCGCCCGGCTGCGCCGGCTCCGCCGCCAAATGCAGATCGTCTTCCAGGACCCTTACTCGTCGCTCAATCCGCGGCGCACCATTGGCCAGACCTTGAGCGAGCCGATGCGGGTGCATGGTACGGGGAGCGCGCGGGAAATCTCGGCCGTGGTGCGCGAGGTCCTGGGCGAAGTCGGCATGCCCCGCGGCGCCGCCGAAAAATATCCGCATGAGTTCAGCGGCGGCCAACGCCAGCGCATCGGCATTGCCCGCGCGCTGGTGCTGCGGCCGGAACTGATCATCGCCGACGAACCCGTCTCCGCTCTTGACGTTTCGATTCAGGCGCAAATCTTGGTGCTGCTGCGAAATCTGCAGCAACAGCGCCACCTGAGTTTCGTGTTCATCTCGCACGATCTCGGCGTCGTCCGGCATTTCTGCCGATCGGTCGCGGTCATGTATCTGGGACACATCGTCGAACGCGGGCCGGTACCCGCGATCTTCGATGAGCCGCTGCACCCCTACACCCGTGCGCTCCGGAATGCGTCTCCGGTGCCCGACCCCGCCGCCAAGGTGACCATGGCGAAGCTTGAGGGCGAAGTTGCCTCGGCACTTGCGCCGCCGAGCGGCTGTCACTTCCACCCGCGCTGCCCGCACGCCACCGATCTCTGCCGGCGCGTCTATCCGCCCTGGGTCGAAGTGAGCAAGGACCGCGGCGTCGCGTGCCATCTTTATCCGGCGGGCTCGGCAGCTACGGGCGAGAGCCGGGAAACGACACCGTAGTCAGTCCGGGAGATCGCCTGTGGCTCAAACCACGGCGCTCGCATTCTCGGGCGCATTGTATCTCGATCGGAGCCGCGCTCGAATACGCAATGATTCCGAGACCTTGTCGGCCCCGCCTTAGGGCATCGCGCGCGCGAGCCGAGCCTGCGCCGCGAGCCGGATCGGCGCATTCACGGCGCCGAAGCCGCGATAGCCACGGCGCTCGACGATCTCGAAGAAGAACCCACCCGGCAGCGTGCGCGTATAGACGTGGAAGAACTCGGCGGTTCCCTCGCGGTCATAAAGGACGTTGGCCGAGCGCAGCCGCGCAATCTGCTCCTGCGGCAGCTCAGTTCGCGCCTCCAAATCGTCATAGTAGTTTTCAGGGATCGCAAGGAGCTCCACGCTGTTCGCTCGGAGCCGCTCGACCGTTGCGAAAACGTCGTCGGATGCGATCGCGATCTGCTGTACTCCCGAGCCGAAGAAATCATCGAGGAAGCGGGCCGCAAGCGTGTGCCGGCTCTGCGAGGAATTAAGCACGAGACGAACACCGCCGTCTTCGGTCTCCACGGCCTGGCTCTGCACCACGCCGCCGGGGTCGATCACATCTTGAACCGGCCTGGGCCGGAGATCGAACAACGAGGTGTAAAACAGGAGCCAGCTTAGCATTTCCTCGTATTGCATCGATTGCGAGATGTGATCGAACCGCGTCAAACCCGCATCGCCCTGCGCCGTAGTGCCAACGGGAGCAAAGTCGACGTTCCAGAGCTCGCCCAAACGAGTTTTTCGATCGACAAAGTAGAGCAGGCTGCCGCCGAGCCCGCGAACGGCGGGGATGTTGAGTTCCCCCGGACCAACGGCTTGACGGAACGGCTGGTCCAGAAGCTTGACGGCGCGATCGAGTGTCCTCGAGGCATCATCGACGCGGAGCGCCATCGCGCATACAGAGGGTCCGTGGGTAATATTGAAAGAGTGCGCAAACCCCTCCTTGTCCTGGTTCACCACGATGTTTGCGTCGCCCTGTCGCCAATGGGTGACTTCCTTCGACCGATGCCGCCCGACGAGCGCGAATCCCAGCCCCTTGAGCACGCCTTCGAATGAAGCGGCGGAGGCCGCATCCATCGCGAACTCCAGAAACTCGATCCCCTCCACCTGTGACGGCGTCGGGAGCGCCGGCACGCCTGCCACGTCGATCCCGGTCTTCTTGCGCAGGCGGTCGAGCATGAAAAGCACCGAGCGCTGAGCGTCTATGGCAACGCCTCGCGCCGAACCGGCGCGAAACCGGTCGCTGAAGATCTCGAGCGAGAGGAGTCCGTCAAAACCTGTCGCCTGCAGCGCCACCATGAAATCCTCGATCGGGAAATCGCCTTGACCGGGAAAGCAACGGTAGTGCCGGCTCCACGAAAGGTAGTCCATGTCGAGCCTCGGCGCGTCGGCGATTTGGACGAGGAACAGGCGATCGTTCGGGATCGAGCGGATCGGCTTCAGGTCGGTGCCTCGCGCGAGAATGTGAAACGTATCGAGGACCAGGCCCACGGCTTCATGGTCCGCGCGCCGCACCACCTCCCAGGCATCGCGGTAATCGTTGATATGCCGCCCCCACGAAAGCGCCTCGAAGGCGACGCGTACGTTGCGTTTCGAGGCTCGCTCTCCAAGCTCGCGAAAGTCAGCGGCGGCACGGTCGATGCCGCCCAGCGAGTCCGGCGCAACGTTGCTGCACACCATCAGGAGATCGCAGCCCAACTCCGCCATCAGATCGAACTTTCGCTCGGCCCGCGCGAACGCCTTGGCGCGCTGTGGTTCCGGCATGCCTTCGAAATCGCGGAAGGGCTGCAGAACGACCGGCGTCAGGCCCAGCTCCCGGATACGCCGTCCGACAACCGCCGGGGTGTCCTCGGCGGACAACAAATCGTTCTCGAAGATTTCGACGCCGCTGAAGTGCGCGGCGGCGATTGCGTCCAACTTTTCGTTCAGGGTGCCAGGCAGGCAGACGGTGGCAATTGTGGTGCGCATGGGTTCAGAGCCTTTCGAAATGGCGCAGCATGCGTTGCGCGTCCGGTTCGATGCCCGTGAAGAGGCGGAATGCACCAACGGCCTGGAACACCGCCATTCCGCCGCCGCCCATCGTCCGGCAGCCGGCGGCCCGCGCGTCGCGCAGCAGATCGGTTTCAATCGGGAAATAGATGATGTCCGCGACCCAGAGATCGCCCCTTAGCAACCTCGCCTCAACCGGCGTTCCCGGATATTTCTCCATGCCGATCGGCGTGGCATTGACGACCCCATCGGCATGAGCGATCGCGAGGTCCGCGGCCTCGGCAACCACGGCCCGATCGGCGCCAAAACGCCGGCTTAGCGCGCGGGACAACCGCTCGGCGCGCGCCCGATCGGTGTCGATCAGTTCCAACCGCTTCACACCGAGACCCAGCAATGCGTGGGCAACGGCTGCTCCCGCACCACCCGCTCCCAATTGAACGACGCTGTCGCGCGCGACCTCCGCGAGCTCGCGTCGAAAGCTTTCGGCAAAACCCGAGACATCGGTATTGTGACCGATGGTGCGCCCGTCCGGCTCAAACACGACGGTGTTCACGGCCCCAATCGTGCGCGCATCGTCCGAGAGTAAGTCGAGCAATGGGAGAACCGCCTGCTTGCAGGGGTGCGTGACATTGAGCCCCGCGAACCCGAAACGCCGCGCCGCGGTCAATAGTTCGGCCAGGGCAGACTCCGCCAGTCCCAATACCGAGAGATCGATCAGCTTGTAGACATAATGCAATCCCTGCGCCGCGGCTTCCGCTTCGTGCAATGCCGGCATGCGCGAACCCTGAATCCCCGCGCCAATCAACCCAACCAGCACGGAGCGCGGCGCAGCGGTTGCGCTCGTGGATTGGGCGCCGCGCCTTGCTTTCGGGGTCTCTGCACTGTCCATCAAGGGCCTCGCAGCACCTTCATAATGTACGAACTTGTTCGTTTATTCAACACGGCATTTCCGTGATATTCGGGCACTCGCTTGCAATTACCGAATTTGCGTCGATCCGTCATGCTTGGACGAAGCGCATGGACAGCCATCGGATGCAAAGCTACAAGGCCGAGGCTTAGGGAGAAAGAGAGAGCCGATGAGGGGCACGACGGCGGAAAAAGCGGGAAGACCACGGCCGACGCGGCGGGCCCAAGATCCCGAGGGCGTGCAAAAGAATATCATCGAAATCGCGACCCAGGAGTTCGCCGCCAATGGGTACAACGGGGCCCGCGTGGACGAAATCGCGGCCCGGACCAATACCAGCAAGCGCATGCTCTATTACTACTTCGGCGACAAGGAAGGACTGTTCCGCGCCGTGCTGGAGGAAGGTTACCGCCGCATGCGCCAAGTCGAGGAGAAGCGGCGCTACGACCATCTGGAGCCGGAGGCGGCGCTGCGAGCGCTGGTGGAGTTTACGTTCGAGCATCAGAACGCCAATGAGGATTTTATCCGGCTTGTAATGGTTGAGAACATCCATAACGGCGTTCACCTTGCTCGCTCCGAGAACATCGAGCGATTGAACGTCCCGGCAATCACGACGCTGCGCGACATTTACCAGCGGGGCGTGGCCGCGACGGTATTCCGCCCAGGGCTCGACGTCGTCGACCTTCACATGTCCATCAGCGCCCTCTCCTTCTTCAACGTCGCCAATCGCGCCACCTTCTCCCGAATCTTCCGGCGCGAAATGGGGACACCAACCGCAATGTCCCGCCGAAAAAAAATCGTGGGCGATCTGATTTTGCGCTACGTGAAGGCCGCGCCGGAGAGCTGAGATACGCCGTCCGCCCGGCAAGACCCGCAGCCCTGTCGCCGCTGAGCCGCCGGCCGAGCATCCAGCATGTCCGGCTCGTTCATTCGGCGGTGAAAGGGATATCCTTGACGCTCGTCGGGAATTCCGGGGGCGCCGTCTTCATCCATTTCTGATAGAACGCGGCGAGGTCCCCATTTGCCTTGATCTTGTCGATAAAGGTGTTGATCGCCGCGTTGATCTCTTTCTCGCCGAGACGGGTGCAGGCACCGTTGTAGAGCGTGGTGAGCGCAAATTTGTTCTCATAGGTGCCAGGTTTGCTCTGATCGAGACGCGCCACGTAGAACATGTTGGCGCCGACCGCGTCGACCTGACCCGACAGCAGCGCTTGAATGGTGGCGGCGTCGTCGTCAAAGCGGCGAATGGTGGTGTCGGTGGGTGCGTTCTTGGTGATATCGGTATCCATCGAAGACGACCGAGGCACGCCGACGGTCAGCTTGGCGAGATCGGCATAACCTTTGATGTTGGAAGTCTTGGGTGCCACGACGTAGGTGATATTGGCGACATAGGGTTTGCTGAACTGAACCGCCTTGGCGCGGTCGGGCAGCATCGCCATGGTCGCAAACAGAACGTCGACGCGGCCCGTGGTGAGCGCGGGAATGCGATTTGCCACCGCCAGCGGAACAAATTCGACCGAAACACCAAGCTCCTTCGCGAATAGGCCCGCGATATCCGCATCAAATCCGTCCTGCTTGCCGCTGGTGTCGACGAAGCCCCAGGGCGGGTTGTCGCCTTGGATTCCCACCACCAACTTGCCTTTGGTCTTGATTTCGGCGGGTGTAACGGCTGCGGCTCGCCGAGCAGGCAGCGCGGAGGCCGCGGCGAGCGCGGCGGCCGCCAGCAGGACGTGGCGTCGATCGATACTCTGTTTCATGGCGCTTCCTCTTCCTTGTGAATTGCGTTCAACGGCGGAATCGCTTCATCGCGAGGAAACCGCGAGCCGGCGTTCCAGGCGACCGCTAAAGAGAGAGAGCGGCCAGCACATCGCGAAGTACAGGCCGCCGACGATGCCAAAAACGAGCAAGGGCTCGAAAATTTGGTTCGCGATGATGCTGCCGGCGCGGGTCAGCTCGGTGAAGCCGACGATCGCCGCCAACGATGTCCCCTTGAGGAGCTGCACGAGGAAGCCGACGGTGGCCGGCAACGAGATGCGCAGCGCCTGCGGAAGGATCACGTCCTTCATGAGCGGGAAGTAATGCAGGCCCAGGGCGCGGGCGGCGTCGGTCTGACCGCGCGGCACCGCCTCGATCGAACCGCGCCAGATTTCGCCGAGGAAGGCGCTGGCATAGAGGGCGAAGCCGATCGCGACGGCTTGCCAAGCCTCGAGCGCAAGCCCCGCGAGGGCAAGCCCGTAGTAGACGACGAAGAGCTGCATCAAAAGCGGCGTGCCTTGAAACACGGCGATATATCCCGCGGCAAGTCGGGCCAGTGGGCGCCACTCGGAGGTTCGGGCCAGCGCCACGGCCAATCCGCTGAAGATGCCAAGCGCGAAGGCCATAACCGAGAGCCCCAGCGTCCAGCCAAGGCCCCAGAGCAAAAAAATGAATTGCGGCGCGCCCATCGCTGCGTCACTTGGTCGGATAGGCGAGCCAGCGGGTCGACACTTGGCGAAACAACATCATCATCAGCGACGACATCGCCAAGTAGAGGAGCGTCACCGTTCCGTAGACCTCGAAGCTGCGGAAGCTGTTCGACTCGATAATACCCGCCACCGAGGTAAGCTCGTAGGCCGAGATCGCCGAGGCGACGCTGGTTGTCAGCGTCAGCAGGATGAATTGACTCGTCAAAGACGGATAGACAGCACGCAGCGCCGGGATCAGCACGACAAGCCAGAAAACCTGAATCCTGCGCAGGCCGAGCGCCAACCCTGCATCGACCTGCCCCTTGTGAATCGATTCGACTCCTCCACGTATGATTTCGATTGCGTAGGCGCCGCCGTTGATGCCCAACGCGATGAGCGCCGTCAGCGTGGGATTGAGCCTCACTCCGGCAAAGGGCAGGGCGAAAAAGATGAAATATATCTGCACCAGGAAGGGCGTGTTGCGGATCAACTCGACGAACCCGATCACCGGCCAACGCAACAACGCAGCGCGCGACCGCCGGAGCACGACGCCGCAAACCCCGATCGCGACCGCGATGGCCATGCCGCCGGCCGCGAGACCAAGCGTGCCCGCGCAGCCGCGAAGAAGGTCCGGAAATCCCCGGATTACCGGGGTGAAGTCGAACGCATAACTCACATGTCCTCCCGCCTGCGCCTCTTTCCGGACGCCGAAGGCATTATGTACTAACTTGTTCGTTTATGAAAGGAGGAATCACCGGAGATGAACCTTCCTCGCCGCGGCTCGAATGCCGACGCCAAGCGATGCGACTGGCTGCCTTCCGCCAAACGGCGCGCTCGCTCGACCAACAATCTCCGCATATTGACGGATGACGTTTGAGGCTCAGACCAGTACCCTCGACAACTCATTGCGTGAGATTTTGGGCATGGCATTCAACTCGCTACTGTTCCCGCCGTTTTTTCTGCTTGTCTACGCTGCGTACATCGCACTCCGTCGGTCGGTTCGGCTTCAGAATTGTCTCCTCTTTGTCGCCAGCTACGTGTTTTACGGGGCATGGGACTGGCGCTTTCTCGGCCTGCTCGGCGGGAGCACGGTCGGGAATTACGCAATCGGACTTCTGCTGGGGCGCGAGCGGTCTCAACTCCGTCGGCGCGCCATCGTTTCGTGCGGCATCGCGTTCAATTTGGTTCTGATTGGCGTTTTCAAATACTTCAATTTCTTCGCGTCGAACCTCGTGGCACTCGCCGACCTTTCCGGGTGGCACGTCGATTATGCGGCCGCAAACATCATCCTTCCCGTCGGCATCTCGTTCTACACATTCCAGGCCATCAGCTACATCGTCGACGTCTATCGCGGCGACATACCGGTGGCGAAGAATTTCGTCGATTTTGCCTTGTTCAAGTCGTTCTTCCCGCAGCTCGTCGCCGGCCCCATCGAGCGCGCCAAACACCTCCTTCCGCAGATTGTCCGCCGGCGTGAGATCACGTTCGATGACCTCGCGAACGGCGCGTGGCTCATCCTCTACGGTTATTTTCTGAAGCTCTACGTCGCGGACAATCTCGGTCCAATGGCGGATAGCGTATTCACGGCACCGCATCCGCAATCGGGAGCGGAGGCGCTTATTGGACTCTACGCATTCGCCTTTCAAATTCTCGGGGATTTCGCGGGCTACACGAACATCGCCATCGGTGTCGCGCAATTGATGGGCTTTCATCTGACGATCAATTTCCTGCACCCCTACCTGGTGACCAACCCGCGCGATTTCTGGCGCAACTGGAATATCAGCCTCTCCAAATGGCTGCGCGACTACGTCTACATCCCACTCGGCGGCAGCCGCGGCACGCCGTCGCAGACTTATCGTAACTTGATGCTCACGATGCTCTTGGGTGGATTGTGGCACGGCGCCGCCTGGACCTTTGTCCTCTGGGGCGGTTATCAAGGTGCCTTGCTGGTGCTGCACCGTCTCGCCAACAGATATCTCGATCGACTGACAATGCCGCTGCGTCTCGCACCCGCATGGTGGATGGTGCGCGTCGTCGCCATGTTCCACCTGACCTGCCTCGGCTGGCTCATCTTTCGCGCCCGCTCGCTCGCGCAGGTCGGCGATATGTTGACCGCGATAGCCACCAATTTCTCGTTTTCTCCGGCTGTCGGCGACGCGGCACTGCAGCTCCTCTTCTACACGTGGCCCATAGCAATCGTAAGCATCCTGCAGATGCGCGCGCGCGAACCCGCCACGGGCCTTTTCATGCTCCGGCCGCCCGCGCGATTTGCGGTGGTGCTTGCCACCTACCTATTATTGGTGGGATGGGGGCAATTCGGCACTCGTCAGTTCATCTACTTCCAGTTCTGAGATGCCGTTTGCTTGGACCTTGTTCCCGCCCGGCGTCATGGAAATCGCTCGCCTCGTCCTCGAGCCGGCATTGATCGGGATTGGCTTCATCGCTGCGCGCAGCATCGGGCGGCGCTGGCGGTTCTTTTGCCATCTGATCCTGACCATCCTGGCCATTCGCTTCTTGCTGTTCGGAAACCCCGGTGCGTGGGCGTTGTTCACGGAACTGCTGACGCCTGCCGAGGTCGGATATCGAGAATACGACGTCATGGAGCACGAGCAGAACAAGTATGCGCTTGGGCCGCCTCCCGAGTTCCTCGCTATCGGGTCCAGCCAAATTGGGGCCCTATTCGCACCGGCTGGCAGCGAACGACTGGAACTATTCAGCCTCGCCGGCATGGGCCCGCTCGACATGGAGCTCTACCGAAGCTGGATCGCGGGCGTTCGGCCCGGGCACGTCATCCTCTATCTGTCAGAGTTCGATATTGCCCGGCCCCCCTTCTTCGAGGTGGCACGCTTTGCGGACGTGCCGCTCATCGAGCTGCCAAGCGCTTGGCATGCTCTGGTGACAAGATCGGGGAAAGTCGAGGGCAGAACTGCGTTCTTCGAGGTTGTGCTGGCGCAACTCTTTCCGGAATACAAGTACTCCTTCGTCTCGCGCGGAATGACCTATGGCCTGCTGCGTCCACCGGAATTCGAAGACGCCCCGGAGCGGCCACAAGCTCCCACGGTGACGATTCTGGAACAGCAGCTGGAAAATCTGAAAAAGAACATGGTCGAGGAGCCGATCCCTTACAACCTCGCGCTTGTCGCCGATTTCATTGACTACCTTCACGCCCACGGCATTGGCGTGATCATCGTCGACGGCCAGTACAATCCGCTGGGTGTCACCGAACGAAACGCAGAATTGCACCGGCGCGTGCGCGAGGCCTTGCAATCGATGGCGTCCGCGCATCATGCGATGTACATCCCTCGTGACGATGTGCTCGAATTCACGGGGGCGGATTTTGTCGACGGTTATCACGTGCGCCCGAGTGCCGCGCGACGCTTCGTGGATCGTCTGCTGCGCGTGATCGATGCAAGGGTGCGGGACGTCGGCACGACCTCCGAGAGCAACTGATCGCCGACGTGGATGCTTCCCAATGCGCGCGCGAGAGTGCCGAGCAATCCGACCGCAAAATGCTCCGCTGGCTGAGCCAGCGGAGCAAGTTCGTTCACCCCGAAGGTAGCAGTAAGCGTTTAGCCTTTAGCGGGCGCCGCCACCAACCGCCCGATCCCACCAAACGCCGTGAACATCCATCACACGATGCTCACCGCATTTTCTCAGGCGACGACCAGATCGGACACCAGGACCTTGCCCTTCGTCTCCGGTCCGAAGAATGCCGCCGCAGCCCAGGCAATGGCGCCGATCCACGTGCCAATTATCATCGGCACGGCCAGACCCGTACCCAAATGCTCGGCCAGGAAGGTCAACACCAGCGGCACGAAGCCACCGAAGATCGCGGCCTGGTGGTAACAGAAGGCACTCGCGGTCGCTCGTATCTCGGTCGGGAAACGTTCGTTCAGATAGGGCACCATCTGTCCCTGCATGCCGCCACCGGCGCACATTCCCTGCAGTATGAAACCCAGCGCGATCCACAGGAAGTCGCTGGAGAGCAGGTAGAGCGGTGCAAGTGGCAGCGCGATCAGCGCGGGGATGATGATCGACCAGCGACGGCCAAAGCGGTCCGACCACCAACCCCATCCGCACGTCGAGAGGAACAGACCCAGATTGGCGAAGAAGATCGGCGTCGCGACCGCTCCCGGCGCCAGATGCAAGTCCTTTTGCAGATGCGTCGCGAACAACGCATTGACCGAGTAGTACGCGACGAAGCCGCCGGCCATCCAAATGCAGGCGCCCAGCGTGTTGCCGAGAACCCGCCGTTTGAAGATGGAGAGGAGCGGGGCACGGACCTCGCGCTGCTCCTCGCGCTGGCGTCGCCTGTTCTCGACCCAGATCGCCGGCTCTTTGACGAATCTCCGCACATAGAAGACCGAGAGTGCTGGCAAAACACCAACCCACAACATTCCGCGCCAGCCGATATACGCGTAGAACAAACCATAGATGGCGCTCGATAGCATGAAGCCCAGGCCCCATGAACCCTGCAGAATCCCGCCCATCATCCCGCGCGAACGGATGGGCCAGGTCTCCATGGCCAGTGCCGCGCCCGCCGGCCACTCGCCACCCATGCCGATTCCGAGCAGTGCCCGGAACACAAACAGCCAAGTGAAGGTTGGAGAGAATCCGGCTGCAAAATTGGCGAGCGAATACCACAGGATCGAAATCATCAGCGGAATTTTGCGGCCGACCCGATCGGCGAGCCAACCCGAGCCTACCGCGCCGACCAGTCTAAGCCACAGCGTCACCGACAGCACGAATGCGACCTCAGTCAACGGGACGTGAAATTCCTGCGAGATCGGCACCATGATGAGGAGGAACATGGTGAAGTCGAAAGCGTCGAGGGTCCAGCCAAGCCAAGCCGCCCACCACGCTAACCACTGATCCTTGGTGGGCTCCTTCCACCAGGGAATCCGATTGATCGCTTCCGTGGACGTCGCCATGTGAATTCCTCCTGTGTTGCGCGTGTTGCGCGCAGTATTTCTCCTCGCTTATCTCCGCAATGTCCGTCTACAGCTTTGAGAGCGGTCGGCGGAGACCATTTTTCGGGCAGCCGCCTTGGTCTCGTTTATCCCGGCTGTGCCTTTCCCGCGCCTAGCGCATAGGAGGGTCACACGCCGTGCAGACGTCGGGAAATTGTGTCTCGCTGCCTGCAAATTGCAAATGAAATGAGTTTAACGGTGCTTTGTGCGGGGAGCGGGCTAGCCGGTCTCCGCTAGCCGCTGCTCAGTTGATGTGTCTAACGGTTAAGTGATCCGGCGCTAAAACGACACGAACCTAAAGAATAATTTACAATCCCTTCAGGTCGTATTCACTGAAGGTGATCAAGTTCACTTGAGGGGTGCCGCTGCAGGGCATGCATGACCGATACGAGACCTACATTACTTGACTTCCAATGGTGTCTACGCGGCAAAGTTTTCTCGGCATCGTCTGCTCTATGTTGCATGGCGTCTTCTTCTTCGCGCTTGCGATCGTAGCCTACTTACACTTTGGTCGAATCTTCCTGCTTCTCTCAGTGGTCATGATGAGCATGAGCATATTCTCGCTGCACGAAGCCTGGATCAAGGTCCGCCGCGAACGAGAAAAGCAGCCCGCATGAAGTTCCGAAGCACTGCTTGTCGCGCGCGCGTGTGCGCAGCAAGCGGGCGCCCTCAAAGGAGATATGCACCAGCTTTTTCGACCAAGGTTCCGGGCGATTATCGCCACAATCTGCTGGATGCGTGTCTTGCGGCGAATTCATTGTGCTGCAAGGGTGCGGCAACCCACTGGCACTAGATACAGGTTAGTGGGCGCTTCTAGGGCGCTCAATTATCAGCCAGTAGGATCATGCAGAAAAAGACTCTCTCATTTTCGACAGATCTCAGGGCGCGCGGCACCAACATCGCCGTGGATGCTGCAAAAACGCTGATCCCGGCGATACTGATAGCCTTGCTGGTGCGAACATTCGTAATTGAGCCGTTTAACATCCCGTCGGCCTCAATGGTACCGACGCTCGACGTCGGTGATTACATGTTCGTATGGAAGATGTCTTATGGCCTCAGTGCCGACTCCCTACCTTTTGGCCTGTCGCTGCTTCCTGTTCCTGGACGCCTCTTTTTTCAAAGGCCGCATCGTGGAGACGTCGTCGTATTCAAACTCCCGCGCGACAACACAACCGATTACGTGAAGCGGATCATCGGGTTGCCTGGCGACCGCATCCAAGTGAGGCACGGCGTCCTTTACATCAATGACGCACCGGTGCAGCTCCGGCGTATCGGCGGCTACCTCTTCCACGATCACGGACTGGCGATCCCGGCGATCGAATACGAAGAAACACTACCCAATGGGAGAAGCCACCGCATCCTACAATTCGACTATGGAGAAGGGCCGCTCGAGAACACCCCGGTCTTTGTCGTACCACCAGGGCATTATTTCATGATGGGCGACAACCGCGACGATTCCGCCGATAGCCGCGACCCGAGTAGCGGTGTGGGATTTGTGCCAGCCCAAAACCTCGAAGGGCGGGCTGTGCTGATCTTTTTTTCGATCGGCGGTGCGAGCCCAGGCTGGGAGTTTTGGAAATGGCCGTTTGAAGTGCGTTATTCGCGGCTGCTAACCGGCATTGCGTAACGCCGCGACGCGGCGTCGGGATTTGGGTCGTGCTTCATTTTCCAACCTGGAAAAAACTTCTCGTTTATTTGATCTGCACTGTCGGCGTGATATTCACGCTGCCTAATCTGCTGCCAGCAAACTTCGTCCGCGGAGCCCCCAACTGGCTGCCACTGCATCGGGTGAACCTCGGTCTCGATCTGCGAGGTGGTTCGTATTTGCTCTATCAGGTCGAAATGAAGCCCCTGATACACGATGAGCTCGAAAATTTGGCGGATGCGCTGCGCCCCAGGTTGCTGGGCGACGGGATCGGCTATTCCGGAGGACTTAGCGTCATCGATGGCCATGTTGCCATTAAGTTGCGTGATGCCAGCAGGCTTGACGACACACGGGCTGATATCAAGAAGCTCGCTTCCGGGCTGCTGATAAAAGTGTACAAGGGGGACCAAGTCACGTTCGCCTTCCCGCGCTCAGCGGTCGTCGCGCAACGTTTCGACGCTGTCGAGCGCTCAATCGAGATCATTCGCCGGCGTATCGACGCGTCTGGGGTCAGGGAGCCCGTAATCGAGCGGGAAGGCGATGACCGGATCGTTGTGGAGTTGCCGGGCGTTGGTGATCCTGTACACCTGCAGCGGCTGATAGGCAAAACCGCCAAGCTAACTTTTCAGCTCGTCGATGCCCGAATTTCGGCGGAGGACGCATTGCAAGGCCGTCTTCCCCCAGGCGACGAAGTCCTTCCGGCCGGAACAGGTGCGCGCCAAGCGCCGCAAGAGTATGTCGTGCGGCGAGGCGTTGTCGTTGACGGTGACATGCTCACTGATGCTGAGGCGACCTTTCAAAATAATGAGCCCGTTGTGAGTTTCAGCTTCGATTCTCTCGGTGCGCGTCGTTTTGCCGATGCAACGAGCGCCAATGTCGGCTCGATGTTGGCCATCGTTCTCGACAACAAGGTCATTAGCGCACCCGTGATCCGGGAGCCGATAAGCGATGGAAAGGGCATTATTTCTGGCAATTTCTCGTTGCAATCCGCCAACGATTTGGCGCTGTTGCTTCGCGCCGGGGCGCTCCCCGCACCGCTCAGGGTCCTTGAAGAGCGAACCGTCGGCCCTGGTCTGGGCGCTGATTCGATTCGGGAGGGCGGGATTTCCTGCTTGGTCGGGGTCACGCTGGTGGCTCTGTTTATGGCGACGTATTACGGTCTATTTGGAGTGTTCGCGGATATCGCGCTCTTCTTCAACCTGTGTTTGATCGTGGCGGGATTAACCATTCTCGATGCAACGCTCACCCTCCCAGGGATAGCGGGGGTCGCATTGACACTGGGCATGGCTGTCGACGCCAATGTTCTCATCTATGAGCGAATTCGCGAAGAGCTACGCGCCGGCCGGACCATGGTCTCGTCGCTGGATGCAGGTTTTCGGCGAGCCTTCGGAACGATCCTTGACAGTCATGTGACGACACTTGTTGCCGGCGGCTTGCTGTTTTGGTTCGGCTCGGGTCCAGTCAAGGGTTTTGCTGTAACCCTAACGGTGGGCGTCATCACCTCGCTGTTCACTGCACTCTTAGTGACGCGGCTCCAGATTGTCGACTGGTTCCGGCGAACGCGGCCGAGAGCGTTTCCAATTTGAGCGAAGCCAGAACGATCGCCCGCGGAGGGTTAGAGCACGTTAGAAGCCCCGGGGCCACGAAGCTTTTCCGACTCGTCCAAACCCTCTCAGTGGCGCGATTGCGGCACCGCCAAGGCAATCGTCTGGCGAACAATTAACGTCGGCGCAATGCCCCTGCCAGATATGCATGCCACATATAGTGCTCGTGATCCGAGCCGGCCGAGGCGGGCTCGGCATATCAAAATCATCAAGGGAGTTTTCCATGATCAGGAATGCGACTTTACCCGTGGCGCTCGTCGTCGCTGCCGCGGTTGCCGGTGCACCGGTCGCCTATGCGGCGACTGGAGCCGGCTCGGCGATGCCAGCGACTTCGTCAACCTCAATGACGCACTCCGTGCCTGCGCCGACCAAAATGGCGCCACTGGTGGAAAGTCCGATGACAACTCAGGAAAAGATGAAGATCCACTATATCTCCTTCTCCGATCGCGTCTCGATGAAGGACGTCGAAGCGTTCGCGTCGAGCAAGATCACTTTGCTCTCTGCGATCATCGCCGCCGAAGGCAGGCTCAATGGCGAGGCGGTAGAGGCGGTGTTTAGGGCCGCACCTGAGCGTCCGCACTTCGTCGTTTGGGTTATGCGTGACAAGCGCGTCTATGCAACCTGGGTAGATGCCGACAGTGGTAGGGTAATTTGGCACGCTCGCGGCATTGCGCTGAGCCGGTTTTATCCGAGTGAACGGGCGGAATTCCTGGCTACGATGAAGACACGGTCAAATCTGGCCGGAGCCGTGAGTGACGTCTTGAACATCACCTATAAGGGCAGCAGCGACAGGCCGATCGCCGCGAGCTTCGAAAGTGGTGACTACTATGTCGTCGCGGTCAATCACTCCAAGGTATTGCCGGTGGACGCGTCGGCCGATAATGCGCCGCTGATTGCGTCGAAATAGGGCGCTAACCCGACCTGGCATTCGCACGTCGGCATCCGCGGCCGCACCAAGGTATTCGTCTCGCGAGCAGTTAATGCTGGCGCGATGCCCCTGCCAGAACATATGAAACACGTGGCCCGAGCGGGACGACGCGGGCTCGGCATATCAAAATCATCACCAAGGGAGTTTTCCATGATCGGAAATGCGACCCTACCCGTGGCGGTCGTCGCTGCCACACTTGCAGGTACAGCGATCGTCTATGCCGCAGCCGGCACAGCGATGCCGACGACTTCGTTAACCTCACTGACGCGCTCCGTGCAAGCGCCGGCTAAGATGGCGCCATCCGAGGAAAGCCCGATGAAAACCCAGAAACAGATGAAAATGAGCCGCGAGTGCCAGGCTGGGTTGGGACCCTATTTCGACGAAGCCAGCGGCGCGTTGTCGGCGAGATCAATGGCGGCAATGTGTTGTCGGTGCGTGGACCGTGCAAGCTAGGCTGGGTGATGCGATATCGTGCGCCCGCATGAAAGTTGGCCGCGATCCCTAGGTGATTGCGCAGGGAGCCGGGGCGGACACTCCTGGGAACCGTCGTTGAACGCAGTTCCTGGAGCACCCCATGCGAATTTTGGTGATCGAGGATGACACTGAGGTGGCCGAGTTTGTGGTCAAAGGCCTCATCGAGAGCGGTCATAAGGTCTATGTAGCAACGAATGGACGGGAGGGCCTTGTTCGTACAAAGACCCTCTCGTTCGACGCGATGGTCATAGACCGAATGCTACCCGACACCGATGGTCTTTCAATTCTCTCGGAGTTGCGCGCACGCGACGATACCACTCCAGTTCTGATCCTCAGTGCGCGCAGCGACCTCGAGAGCCGGGTCGAGGGTTTGCGCGCGGGATGCGACGACTATCTTTCAAAACCATTTGCATTCTCAGAACTGCTCGCGAGGCTCGAAGCGCTGGGACGCCGACGCCATGCCGGCGAAGAAATCCGACTCAAGGTCGCGGATCTCGAAATGGATCTATTGCAGCGCACCATTACCCGGGGCAGTCAGCGGATAAATTTGCTGCGTCGGGAATTTCTTCTGCTCGAGTATCTCATGCGGAACACCGGTCACATTGTCACGCGGAGAATGCTTCTAGAAAACATTTGGGGTCATCGCTTCGATCCGCAAACCAACGTTATCGACGTACACATGAGCCGGCTGCGCCAGAAGATCGATCGCAATTTTTCTCTGCCCTTGCTGCATACCGTGAGAGGCGCCGGTTATGTGCTCGGAGAACCGGAATAGTCCAGCAATTCCACGATCGCCTATTCGATCTCACTCGTCCCGAGGCCCCAGAACCATGTGCTCCGAGCCATGTAAATTTGCCTTATCATTATTGCGCCCGTGGAAGCGTGTTCCTTGCGCCGCGGATCAAGCCGCTTACGAGAGCAAGAGAGCTCCAATTTCTCCGAGATTAAGCTCCGCTTGGGTTGAAAATGTACTTGCCGATAAGGTCGTCGAGGCTAACCGGTGGCCGCGTGTGTTTGATCTCGCCACCGGACTGGAGCAAGTGCTTGGAT
>Ga0335079_10002219_pt1 | contig 22409 bp, 13 predicted proteins | sample Lox_Sample_33_FD_206719 | JGI IMG/M metagenome (GOLD analysis project Ga0335079, IMG submission 206719) | Soil microbial communities from Loxahatchee National Wildlife Refuge, Florida, United States - Lox_Sample_3.3 | ecosystem: Environmental > Terrestrial > Soil > Wetlands | place: USA... | reverse complement strand
TTGCTCAAGCGCAGTTATATCGCCCGCCGATGCCTGAATACCGGCAAGATGCAGCGCTATGAACGGATGCGAAAGCATAGAGTTGAAGCGCTCGGACAGGGCGGAAACCGCGCCTGAAACCGGACGGGTGGCTCCCGTGCGCAGATATTCACGCAACAGAAAACCGCCACAATCGGCGAGAGTCAGCACCGGGCCACAACGAGTTGTTTCGGGCGCACAGTAACGCTCATAGCGCCGCCATGCCCGCTCGGTTAACCCCAACTGCCACTCTGCCAGTGCCAGGTGCCACTGCACATGACCATACATAGCGCCGCCTTCGGCTGACTGGCGGTGTTCGTCTAACCAGTTACCCAGCAATTCCAACGACTCTCCAGGCTCACCGTGGTCGTGCAGCACATGGGCATAGCTGTGGATAACGTAGGGAGCCTGTGGGCGCTGCTGCAGTGCTCGCTCGACGAGTACACGTCCACGGTTCTGATCACCGGCCTCACTGGCTGCGAACCCCAGGCGTGCGAGACAGGCCCAATCATCATGCAGACTGGGATCGACCGATTCCATGATATTGAGAACGCGCTCAAGCTTGCGCGCACCTCCATAGAAGATCAGATAACCGCAGAGTTGCGAGATGACCAGCAGGTCACCGGGATTGGCAGCGACGTAAGCCTCGGTAGCCGCAAGGTTGGTGTAAGGGTCTTCAAGCAGTGCAAAGAGCGCGGAGATATGCGCACGCTCCCAGGGCAGCGCAGCTCGCGCTGCCAGTAGTGCACGCTCCTTGAAGAAATCGGCGTCCGCTGACTTGGCGTCTTTGGCAAGCATATAGCGTGCAGCCAGGGCCAGAGCGAGATCGCTGTCCAGCGCCAAAGCCTGATCGAGGGCTTCCGCGGCACCTGCCTCGGAACCGAGGATGCGATCAACCGCCAGCCGATACCGTTCTGCAGCTTCTGGACGGTCAGTAGTGAGAGGTCTACCAGTACGCGCATCAATCACATTGGCTCCTTGAGCTGCAAGCAGCTGAGGCTCAAGCCGTTACCGCCCGCTATAAGCTCGGGCCGATCAGGTCTGCGAGAAGCGCGTGCCCGGCATTAGTCGGGTGGATGCCGTCCCAGAACAGGTAATCGTTGGGATTGCTGCACTTCGCGTTACCCTTGACGCCCGGGGTAGTGCACATGTCGGGGATTGGCGGCCGGAGCCGGGGTGTGTATCAGTGCCAGGGGTTGGCGTGCAACCACCCCGACCTGTTGTTGGCGGCCGTAATCCGCACCGCCTCCGGCACCAGCATTGCAAGCATCTGCCCGTCTACGACCCGGTCGAAGGTCGCCGCACTGGCCTGGACGCCATCCGGACCGATGTCCAGCACGAACGCCAGCGGCTCTGCCGCCACGGGATACGGCAAATAGACCGACCCGTACCCAGTCTCCAGGCGCACCATGGCGCCACTTCCCGGTGAGATCACGCGGGTGATGCCAACTGCTTGCAGCTGCCGGATATAGGGCTGGGCCATCTGGGCAAGCTCCGGCTGGTCGGCCGTCGGCAACTGCGCCGTCGATGCACAGGCGCAGAGCAGGATGAGCGGGAGCGTTTTGGCGGGCATGGCCAAGTGTAGACCCTGTTCGGCCCTCCTAGCGTCGCATGTGGGGCCGCCTCTGCGTAACATCTCAGGTTCGCAGCATCGGTATCAAGTAGACGAACCCACTGATGACGATGGCGTTGGCAATGTCAATGAGGAACGCTCCCACCAGAGGTACGATGATGAATGCCTGCGGTGCGGCGCCGTAACGCGCACAAATTGCCTGCAGATTGGCAATCGCTGTCGGTGTAGCCCCGAGGCCGAATCCGCACTGACCGGCCACCAATACCGCTGCTTCGTAGTTCGAGCCCATCACGCGAAACGTGACGAGCGACGCGTATAGCGCCACAGTCAATCCCTGAAGCGCCAGAAGCAGAAGCATCGGCAAAGCGAGTCGCGCCACTTCCCACAGTCGCAGACTCATCAGCGCCATCGCGAGGAAGAGGGATAGGGCGACGGAACCCCCAAAAGACAGCGCTTCGCCGTCGATCTCGTGCACCTTGGCGAGCGCGAGCGCGTTGCGCAGTACCGCGCCGACGAGCAGTGTCCAGACGAATGCCGGCAAAGTGAACACTCGATTTTCCGTCCACTGTGAAAGCTCGGTTCCCAGCGCGACGCTGACCGCAACGAGCAGAATCGTTACGGTTAACCGCTCGGCGGTGAATGGGCCCTGCGCTTCCGCCTGGTCATGCGCTGATGCGTCTGCGGAAGATATCCCCAGTGGTGCGCCGCGTGCTTGCAATCGCCGGATGAGGCGGATCGCCACGGGCCCGCCGATGATGCCGCCCATGATCAGCCCGAACGTAGCCGAGGCAAGTCCGACTACTGGCGCCTCCGTGAGGCCGAACACCTCCGCAAACCGCTGTCCCCACGCCGCACCCGTTCCGTGCCCGCCAGCCATCGTGACGGACCCCGCGATCAATCCGATCAGCGGATCGATCCCCGTCGCTTTCGCTACGAACACACCGACGATGTTCTCCATGACGAGCATGCCGACGACGCAAGCGGTGAACAGTAGAAGCGCACTGCCGCCCCGGGTAAGCATCCGGGCGTCGGCGCCGAGACCGATCGTTGCGAAAAACGCGAGCATGAGCCCCGGTTGCAACGACGTGTCGAACGCCAGCCGCGAACCGGTAGCGTGCAGCACCGCAACGAGCAGCGCTGCCGCGAATCCACCGACAACGGGCGCTGGAATCGCGTACCTCTGCAGGAATCCGACGCGTTCGATTAGGCCGCGGCCGATGACGAGCACAAACGCGGCGATCGCCAGCGTTGCGGGAGTGCCGAGGGTGAGATCCACGCCCACTCCTACATGTTACTTGTGCGTGGGTTGCGTATGAGAATATCCGGCGGCAGAACCCTCATCCCGTAGCAGAGATCGTTCCAATTGTCGGCGGTGCTGACAAGCGAGCGTCGCAAATCGACGCTAACGCGACATATGTGCCGCCCGAAAGCAGACATCAAGTTTAGCGGCAACGTCTAAGACAAATTCCGTTGCATTCGCACTACCACGCCTCACCGCAGGTTCTGCCGGGGCCGCCTCTTGTGGTGGCCTTTTTGGAACGGCTTTTTTCCCTGCGCGCCGCCATGGGGCCGAGGATGACCGGTGGCGGTTGCAGAAGTGTCTCGACGAGCGCCTTGGTCGAGAGGTTGCTCTCGATTGGCGGAAGAGAGCCTGATTTCAAGCTCATGGATCTCATCCCACTGGGCGTCAGTTCGCCGGCTCTCCGGTATGGCCAAAAGCTCTTGCAGGCGAGCACGGGGGGACATCGGTTGTGGCGTGTTCATGGCGGCATTATCCCATCGTTTCGACAAGCGCAGTCCCGCCGGCGCGCGGCGAACTAGCGGCGGTCACGCTAGGTGGACCCCGAGCGCTTACCGATGGTCGGTTCCGACCATAGACCGAGTATTTGCTGGTCACGCCGCGACGTATGGAACTGCAGGTGCAGCGCCCGACAGCGTATGCATTTCGTCCGGATACAGAACAACCCGCGTCAGCATCGGCCCCATGGGGGGCCGGTGACGGAAGTCGGCTGATCAGATGCGATCAATCCTTGCGCTGCGGCCGACGTCGATAACAGCACCCCAGCCGCGCCGGGAAGGACGGGTCGGATTGCAGCTGGCCGCACCGCCTCAAGCTTGAACCTTCGGGTAGGGTGCCTGCGTTCCTTGCTTTCCACGACACAGCCCTGCTAAGGCTATTGTGCCTATCTGGAACTGTCCACGAAACGTGGGTAACTTCAAAAGCAGACCTTTATGAGCGGCTGCAGGCAACCCAGATCAGCCGTTTTGCGCCGCCCGGAAGCGGCCTTTCCGGCTGGCCGCTAACCATGGTTCCACCGCCAGGCGCCTCAGCTTCTCGCGAGCGCGGGAGAGGCGCGACATCACCGTACCAAGCGGAATTGAGAGTGCCACGGCGATCTCTTCGTAGCGCAGCTCCTCGACCGCGGCCAGCAGCAGGACCTCGCGCTGCTCGGCGGGCAAGCGAGCCACCTGTTGCATCAACTCCCGCAATTCGATGCGGTCGAGTTGGTTATCGTATGCCGCCACCTGCCAGCCCGCACTGTATTCACCTTCGGAATCGAGTGAGACGTTGCCTGCCTCGCGCCGCGCGAGGGCACGCTGGTTTATGTGGACGTTATGCATGATCGTGAACAACCAGGCGCGCAGATCGGACCCCGCCCGCCACAGGTCTCGTTTACCCCACGCGCGCACCAACGTGTCCTGCACGAGGTCGTCAGCGCGATGCACGTCGCCGGTGAGAACTCGGGCATAGCGGCGCAACCGCGGAAGCGCCGCATGGAGGTCAGCGCCCGGAAATGCATCAGATACGTTGGTTGCCGCGTCAAGCATCGACGAAGAAGCCTCACTCGTGTGCGCGTAAGCCGAACCGGTGGGGCAAACCACCAAACCGCGCTCAGTCACCTTTGCCGCGCCAAGAACTCTAGCGTGACTTTGCCGCGGCAGAATTTCGTCGCCCCGGGACTCTTGTTTCGTTCGTTTCCCGTTCCTGACAAATGGCTGACGATTTTCACCTGCGATAGGCAGGTTTCGTATCGGCCTGCCGGCAATTGCGCGCGGTCGAAAGCAACTTCGACCAAAGGGCGCTGAACTGGGTGCCCGAGACGTTGTCTTGAATCACCAAGGTAGCAGCGTTCGATCGAGACAACGATGGCTTTCCTTAGCTTCCTGGATGATTCATCAGACATCGCGCGTCTCTTTGCGCGGGACCAGGTCCGCTATGGAGCAGTCCGCGAGCTTTGGCGAAACATCATGCGCGGGCCGTCGCGCTTTACCGAAGCGGAGCGCGAGCTGATGGCTGCATTTGTCTCCAGACTGAACCATTGCCAATTCTGCGCACAGGGACACGCGGTTCGAGCGGCTGAACGGGGGTTCGATATCGCCGTCCTGGAGGGACTCGTTGCGGACATCGACACCGCCGTCATATCGGATCGTCTCAAGCCGGTGTTTCGGTTCATAAAGAAGTTGACCGTCGAACCCGCGCGCATGGTCGAGGCCGAGGTTCAGGCGGTCTATGACGCCGGATGGGATGAGACAGCGCTCGTCGACGCCATCGTCCTATGCGCGTATTTCAACATGGTCAATCGCATTGTGGACGGCCATGGACTCGAGGCGGCGCCCCCGGAGCGCCTCCGAGAGATCGAAACGGACGCGTGCTGATCGCTTCAACCTCAGGACCGCCAAGGCGTTCGGTCTCACTATTCCGCCGTCGCTCCTTCGCCGTGCGGACGAAGTGATTCGGTAGCGATCCGAACGACCTGTTCTGGCCGAATCGCCCCCCTCGCGAACGTCCGCTCGCGACCCCTTGCTGCCTGTCGCGCTCTAGAGAAGCGGACGTTCGCGGATATGCTGAACGGCCAGTTGCAGCCGTTCACGGTTAGGATGAGAATCCCCGGAGATTGTTGTAGCGAGCCATAGGCTCCACAATCACAAACGACAGAGGAAAAACATGGTTAGCGACCAAAGCTTTTTCCAAGTGTGGTCTCCACGCATGCTGAGCGTGCTGCGTATCGTCACGGCGCTGCTATTCATGATGCACGGGACCGCTAAGCTGTTCCAGATGCCGCATCAGGCAATGTTCGACAACCTCCAGCTGATGTCCCTAATGGGACTCCAGGGCGTGCTGGAAGCCGGAGGAGGTTTGCTCTTACTGATCGGGCTGTTCAGCCGACCAGTTGCGTTTGTTCTATCTGGTGATATGGCAGTCGCGTACTTCATGGCGCATTGGCCAAAGAGCTGGCTGCCGATCCTCAACGGTGGTGACCTTGCCGTTCTGTTCTGCTTTGTATTCCTCTATCTGTTTGCTGCGGGTCCAGGTCCCTGGAGCATCGATGCGCGACTTCGTAGCAACACATAGCCGAGTCGACGGCCATCCGCACGGTGGAAGCACCGACGTTAACGAAGTTAAGTCACTAGACAAACGACTGAGCTTGGGAATCCCGTTATCATGGGTGATTACCGACGGTGCAATAGCGCCGTTTCTCACCCGCCCATCGACCTGAGACGCTCATCGAAGGACCGCTCTCAGCTACTTCGCTGTCAGCCTGTTGTTGGCCGATCAGAGACACACGTCGTGCCGATATTAACGTCCGGAATCTCAGCGTTACCGTCGTTCAACCCTGCATTGACCACCAGTGTTTTGGCATTGCGGACCCTAACCCGCGACGGAATTCCCTTCGGTCTCTTTCAGCCAATTCCTCAGGACCCGATTGACGAATTCTGGCTGCTCAATTGTTGAGAGGTGACCACAGTGTTCGATGATCTCAAGGCGCGCGCCGGGTACGCGTGCAGCCATTGCTTCATGGTCGTGCACCGGCGTCACCGGGTCCTCGCGCCCACACACTAGAAGGGCAGGGACGCGCACTCGTTCGAGATCTCTATGCGAATCGGGGCGCGAAAGCATGGCGGTCTGCTGATTGAACTGACCGCGCGCGCCGATGCTGCGCGCCATGTCAGCCATCAGGTTGGTTAGCTCGACACGCTGTACATGCTCGGGATGCAACCAACGTGTGGGCAACTCGCGAATCAGCGCTTCGATGCCACCTTCTCTTACCTTGGCAATGTCGGCCAAACGCCCCGCACGCCGCGTAGGGTGATCGGCTACCGCGGTCGTATCCATCAATATGAGACGCTCAAGGCGCTGCAGCTCACGTCGAATGACCTCGAAGGCGAGGTAGCCGCCGAGCGAGAGCCCAATCAACGTGAAGCGCGTCGGCGTCTTTGCGAGCAACTCCTGCGCCATCCCTCCCAACGAGTCATGGTCGCGGAAGGCGAACACGGCGCACTCGTAGTCAGCCTCGAGCGCGGCGACCTGCGCAGCGTACAGTCGCTCGTCGGTCAAGTGGGCGCAAGCGAAAGCGAGGAATGATTTTTGAGGCATGCCACTATGTTAGCCCAGTGCCAAAATTTCTCCGAGTGCGATACAACTCTGTCCGCTCTTGGGTGATTTCGGAGACCACTTCGACCGACCGGGTTTGGCCGGTTAGCGACTGTCGCAACCCGATTCAATCCGGTCTTTCACGGCGTGCGAGGTGTCGCGACCCTAGAGATCCGGGCCGCCTTTTCGGCCACTGACCTCGTTATCGTCGGTCCGCTGGAAACCTTTCCGTCACGGAGCCGAAGTCGCATGTGGCGCGAAGAGTTCACGAGGATTCGCAATGCCGCGGAGTTGGTGGATCCCCAGCGATCTTAACGGCCCGCTGTACGCATGTGCGAATTCGTCGGTGACGACTATCGGTTCGTCGAGCGTCTTCGCGATAGTCTCAACGCGGCTGACCAAATTAACCGCCGGCCTAATCACGGTGAAGTCGAGTCTATCGGAAGCACCGACATTTCCGTAGATCACGGTTCCTGGGTGCAGTGCTACGACGATCCGCAGGGCGGGCTCACCCAACATCGACGGGTGGTCGATAAGACGAGCTACAGCCTCGAGCCCTTGCATCGCGGCCGCCATGGCGCTCTGCGCTGCATCGCCGACCAGCGCCGGGCTGCCGATGGGAAAAATAGCCAGCAGGCCATCGCCTATGAACTTCAAAATCTCCCCGCCGTTCCTATGGATCGCATTGGCCTGCGCATCGAAGAGTGCGTTGAGCATCGCAACCGTCTGTTGCCCAGGGAGGCGGTCAGAGCGCGTCGTGAAGCCGCGGAGATCCGATGACCACAGGACGGCCTTGAGCTCTTCACCCGTACCACGGCGAATCTGACCGGCCAGTACCTTAGGGCCGGCGCTTGACCCCAGGTAAATATTGAGGAGACGGCGCGTCAGCGTGCTCTGTGTGAAGGCGTCGCAGAGGACGGACAAGCGCTGAGAGATGCGCGTCAGCTCGGCGACTTGCCGAGTGGAAAAGCCGTCGACACAATCCGTTGTATAGGTAACTGCGTAGCGACGGCCATGCGCGCCGGCTATCGGAAGCGCAAGGTAATCGGTGCAACCCCTGGCCCTGAGGTCGCGGAGAATCGGAAGATCCAGGTCGCTATCGGCGACATCGACCCTGCGCCGCAGCGTTTCGCCACCTTGTATCACCCGCAGCACGGCATTGTCGTGATAAGGCACCACGTCCACGACCTCATGCTCGATGAAGGTTTGCACGGTCTGCGCGGTGTCGCGCCACCATATCAGAGAGCTGCCGAGAAACTGCGGGTGTAGCGTGCCACTATGGACTGTCAGTCGCGCAAGCGGAAAGCCGGCTGCGAATATCCGCCAAGCGAATTCGTCGACCGCCTGAGCACCCGTCGCAACCTGCAGCGCAGGCCCGAGCAGCCAATCAGCTATTGCGTCGGCGCTGTCCCGCAGCGGGCGGTCGTCGGCAGGGCGTTCAACGATCTCGGTGGCATGGATATAAGACTGCGCGACCCCACCCGCCGCCGATCGCTGTGTCGTATCTGTCATTTATTTGCGAATCCCGGCCCACGAGGCGGGAATAACCCGTGACACAGGCAGAAACAATCGCCGCCAGCCGGCGCTTAGTCCTGTGCCATCCACGCCCCTCGGCTAACGCTGGGTGCCGGGGACTATAGTGGGGGGCGCGTCAGCGTGCAACTACGATGTCAGCTCCTGGCCGATCAGCGACGGTCGCAAAGCGCCCCAGACCTGCCGCTCCGTCCGGCTGCGGCACTCCCACGCAACGCCGTGTAGGTCCGCAACCGAGCCTCATCCGTTCGGATGATTTCGAGGGTCCGATGTCCGGCGTAACGTTCACCGCGTTCATCATTCGAATCGCCAAGGGGAGGGCTCCTGGCAGATCTCGCAAGTCGCCTCGCGCGCGTCCGCGGCGGGATGCTCCCGGCTGCCGCGCTATTCGTCGCCGGGACGCTTGCCGCGCTCCCATGCGAGGGCGCCCTTGTGCTGTGGCGAGGCGCGAGCGTCTCCTTTGCGGAAGCGCTGACAAGCCAGACGATCACGTTCGGCGCGCTGGCCAGCCAAACCTACGGTGCTGCCCCGGTCATCGTTAGCGCGACCGCATCCTCGGGGCTTCCCGTTGCCTTTGCGTCGCTCACACCCGCGGTGTGCACAGTAAACGGCAACACAATCACGCTCGCGGCTGCGGGCACCTGCACCATCCAGGCTTCGCAGGCCGGTGACGCAACCTACGCGGCCGCCGCAAGCGTCAATCAGACGTTCACGATCGCGAAAGCGACCCAAGCCATTACCTTCGCCGCACTCTCTGCCAGGAACTATGGAGATCCGCCGTTCACCGTGAGCGCGACGGCTTCCTCCGGGTTGGCAGTCACCTTCACTTCGAGCACGACCGCTATATGCACGGCCATCAGCAGCACCGTGACCATGATCGCCGGCGGAACCTGCACGATCAAGGCTTCGCAGCCGGGCAACGCGAACTATGCTGCCGCGACTGCGGTCAGCCAAAGCTTCAGCGTCGCCAAGCTCAGCCAGGCGATCGGTTTCGCGGGGCTCGCGAGCAAGATCTATGGTGATCCGCCTTTTGCAATAAGCGCGACCGCGTCCTCGGGGCTGGCGGTTGCCTTCAGCTCGCTTACCACCACCGTCTGTACGGTGAGCGGGACGACGGTCACGATCAAGACGGGCGGCACCTGCACGATCCAGGCGGCACAGGCAGGCAACGCAATCTACAGCGCGGCGCCGAACGTCAGCCAGAGCTTCAGCGTGGCAAAGATCGATCAGAGCATCGCGTTCGCAGCGCTCGCCAACAAGAACTACGGCGATCCCCCATTCGCTGTGAGTGCAACGGCCTCGTCAGGGTTGGCGGTGACATTTTCCTCGCTGACGGCGACCGCTTGCACGCTAAGCGGGAGCACGGTGACGATCAAGACCGGGGGGCCCTGCACCATCCAGGCCGCTCAGGCGGGAAATGCAAGCTACAACGCAGCGCCGAGCATGAGTCGGAGCTTCACGATCGCCAAAGCAAGTCAGGTCATCACCTTCAACGCTCTGGCGAACAAGACCTACGGCGACCCGGCGTTCACGATGAGCGCGACGGCCTCATCGGGGCTCGCCGTGACGTTGAGCTCGCTCACGACCACGATTTGTACCGTCAGCGGCAGCACGGTGACGATGAAGTCCGGCGGCGCTTGCACGATTCAGGCCGCGCAGGCAGGCAATGCGAGTTACAACGCGGCGCCCAATGTTGCCCAGACCTTCAGCATCGCTCCCGCAAACCAGTCAATCACGTTCGCTGCTCTCGTCAACAAAGCGTATGGAGCGGCGCCGTTTACGGTGAGCGCGACGGCATCGTCAGGGCTGGCGGTGACCTTCGCCTCGCTGACGGCGCCGGTGTGCACCGTAAGCGCCGGCACCGTTACCCTCGTGGGCGTCGGCACGTGCACGATCCAGGGGACGCAGCCGGGTAGCGCCAGCTACAACCCGGCGCCTAGCGTCAGCCAGAGTTTCACCGTCGCGCAGGGAGTCCAGACGATCACTTTCGCGGCTCTTGCCGGGAAGGCCTTCGGGAGCGCGCCATTCGCAGTCAGCGCGACGGCGTCCTCCGGCCTGGCCGTGACGTTCTTCTCGCTGACGGCGACGATCTGCACGGTCAGCGGCAACACGGTGACGCTCGTCGCCGTCGGCACCTGCAGCATCGATGCTGCGCAGGCCGGGAATCCCAACTATGCGGCCGCCGTCGATGTTGCGCAGAGCTTCACGGTCAGCAAGGGCAGCCAGGCCATCACGTTCGCTGCACTGGTGGGCCAGACCTACGGCGCGGCGCCTTTCGGCGTAAGTGCAAGCGCTTCTTCAGGGCTGCCCGTCACGTTCGTCTCGACGACTGCGGCGGTGTGCACCGTGGCGGGTAACACGGTGACGATGGTGGCCGCTGGCACGTGCACCATCCAGGCTCAGCAGCCAGGCAACCGCAACTACAACGCGGCAACCAGCATCAACCAGAGCTTCACTGTGGCGAAGGCGAGTCAAACGATCAGCTTCGGAACGCTGGCGAATCAGACTTACGGTGCGGCACCGTTTAGCGTGACCGCGACGGCCTCCTCGGGACTTCCCGTCGCCTTCGCGTCGCTGACTCCCGGCGTGTGCGCGGTGAGCGCCGGTACGGTGACGCTCACCACCGGCGGCACATGCACGATCCAGGCCTCTCAAGCCGGCAACGCGAACTATCTTGCTGCCACCGCCGTGAACCAGAGCTTCACGATCGGGAAGGTCAGCCAGACGATCGCCTTCGGTGCGCTTGCGGACAAGAGCCTTGGCGCAGCGCCCTTCGTCGTGAGCGCGACCGCGTCGTCGGGGTTGCCGGTCGGGTTCGCATCTCTTACCGGCTCGGTATGCGCGGTGAGTGGCAACACCGTCACGCTCTGGACGAGTGGTACCTGCACGATCCAGGCATCGCAAGCGGGTAACGCGAGCTACGGCGCAGCGCCGAGCGTGAGCCAGAGCTTCAGCGTCGGGCTCGCCGGCCAGACGATCAGTTTCGGAGCGATCCCGGAGCAGATCCTCGGCACGATCCCTTCTGCGTTGACCGCAGCGGCCTCTTCTGGTCTCGCCGTCACTTTCACCTCCATGACGGGTTCGGTATGCGCAGTCAATGGCACCTTGCTGACGCTGCTGACTGTTGGCACGTGCACCGTCCAGGCAGCGCAGACCGGCAATGCGACGTACGCTCCGGCCCCAAACGTGAGTCAAAGCTTCGCAGTCATCACTGCGGTGCAGTTCGACTTCCAGGCGATGTACGCGGTGGGCCACTATCCCTGGGGCGTGACGAGCGGAGATTTCAACGGCGATGGCAAGATCGACGTGGCGGTTACTAACATGCAGGATGGGACCGTGTCCGTCTTCCTGGGGACCGGCACGGGCGGCCTTGCCGTGTCGGCAACGTACAGCACCGGCGGCGCCTTCCCCGAGAGCATCGTAGCGGGAGATTTCAATCGCGACGGAAAGAGCGACCTCGCGGTGGCGAACTTCCTGTCCAAGACGGTCGCGATCCTGCTTGGCAACGGCAACGGCACGTTCCAGGCAGCGCGCATCGTCAACGTCGGCGGCTACCCCACGGCGCTCAGCGCCGCCGACCTGAACGCTGACGGCAAAGTCGATCTCGTGGCCACGGACGGCAGCAGCGGCTCCGACCTCGGGCAGGCGGTCGAAGTGCTCATCGGCAACGGCGACGGCACTTTTCAGAGTGGCGTGCGTTACTCGACCGGCCAGAGTCCGAACGGCGTGGCGGTCGCCGATTTCAATGGCGATGGCAAGCTCGACGTCGCCGTGTCCAACAGCGGCAGCAATACGCTCTCCGTTTTCCTCGGCAACGGCGACGGGACCTTCCAGCCCGCCGCTAACTATCCTGCGGCGTATTACCCAGAAGAGATCGCGGCGGCAGATCTGAACGGCGACGGCAAGCCGGATATCGTCGTGCTCAACGCCTTGATCAACAGCATTTCCTTATTCTTGGGCAAGGGCGACGGCACGTTTGCCTCGCGCACCGACCTTCCGGTGGGCGAGGCGCCACAGGGCCTCGCCGTCGCGGATTTCAATGGGGACGGCCATCTTGACTTGGCGATCGCGAACTCCTTCGACGACGACATCGGCGTCCTTCTCGGCGTCGGTGACGGAACGTTCCATGCGCCTTCGCTACTCGTCACCGGCACATACCCTGCTGGCGTTTCTGCGGTCGATCTCAACGGCGATGGCAAGCCAGATCTGGTCGTCGCAAATTACGAGAGCAATACCGTCTCCGTGTTGCTCAATGCGTCCAATTACGGTTCGGCAATGAGCGTAACGGCAGCGGCCGGAACGCCGCAGAGCGCGCAAATGAACACGGCCTATGCCACTCCGCTGGCTGCCGTCGTGCGCGACAGCTCCGGTAATCCGCTGCCGGGGACGCTCGTCACCTTCACAGCGCCCGCATCGGGCGCATCGGGCACGTTCGCGGGCGGCGGCCAAAGCGCGCAGGCAACCACCGGAGCCTCCGGCGTCGCCACCGCCCCGACGTTCACCGCGAACGCCATCGCCGGCGCCTTCTCCGTCATCGCGCGCGCGGGCACGGCGAGCGGGACCTTCTTCCTGACCAACGCGCCAGGCAACGCGCCCGCGTTCACAAGCGCGCCGCCACCCAATGGGACCGTGAACCTGGCTTACAGCTTCACGGTCGCCGCGAGTGGCACACCTGCACCGACGTTCTCCGCCATTCCAAACTCGCTGCCCCCCGGACTCGGGCTCAACGGCCTGAGCGGGCTCATAGCCGGCACGCCCACCGCGACGGGCACTTATGCTGGAGCAGTCACGGCAGCCAATGGCGTCTTGCCCAACGCGAATCAAAGCTTTGCCATCACGATCGCCGGTGCGACCCAGACTATAAGCTTTGGCTCGCTTCCGGATCGAGTGCTCGGGGCTGCTCCCTTTGCGGTGAACGCAACGGCTTCTTCCGGGTTGCCCGTAACCTTCGTGGTGCCCACTCCGCTCGTATGCACGATCAGCGGTGGCAACAGCGTGATCTTCAGTGCAGCAGGCACTTGCACGATCCGGGCAACGCAGGGAGGCAACGCGAGCTATGCGGCAGCACCGAGCGTCGATCGGAGTTTCAACGTAACGGCGCCCGATGTCCTCCTGACCAGCCCAGCGCCGAGCAGTGTCTATACCGCACCGGCGAACGTTCGGCTTACCGCCCAGCCGGGCGTCGCTGTGGGGACTGTATCCAAAATCGAGTACTTCAATGGAGCAACGCTCATCGACTCGGCTACTGTTGCGCCATACGCCGCATTGTGGACGTCGGTTGCCACGGGTTCCTATGCGCTGACCGCGAGAGCGACGAACTCCGCGGGCCAGACTTTCGTGTCGCCCCCCGTGAATGTCACCATAAAGCCAGGGCAGGGTGCCACATTTCTCCCGCGAAGCCAGGCGTACGGGCTGCGCGGTTATCCGGGCGGTCTCGCGCTCGGGGACTTCAACGGCGACGGCAAGCTGGACCTTGCTGCACCTCACGTCGGCCAGTACTGCAACTCGATCTTCCTCGGCGACGGTCAGGGCGGGTTTTCCATCCCCTTGGAAGCTTGTGGCACGGCACAAGGCGGTCAGGTCATCGCGCGGGATTTCAATGGCGATGGCAAGCTCGATCTTGCGAATGTCGGCGCCGGGCTAGCAACCCTGGTGCAGGGCAACGGCGACGGATCGTTCACCGCAAGGAGCCAGATACAGATCGGGGGAACCGACATCCTCTGGGGCGTCATCGGAGCCGACTTCAACGGGGACGGCAAGCTCGATCTCGCCCTGACCAATGCTAGCAACGATGCCGTCGTCGTCCTTCTCGGCAATGGCGACGGTACCTTCCAGCCCGCGCGAACCTTTGCCGTCGATCACGAGCCTGTCGGGCTGGTCGCCGCGGATTTCAACGGCGATGGGAAGGTCGATATCGCTGTCACGGGAACCTATTACGGCACGGTGTCGATCCTGCTCGGAAACGGCGACGGTACGTTTCAGCCGATGCGAACATTCGGCGCACGAGGAGGCCCGATCTCCATCGTCGCGGCCGACTTCAACGGTGACGGCAAGCAAGATCTCGTGACGGCCAATTTCGGCAGCAATGACGTGAGCGTGCTCCTCGGCGATGGCGATGGCACATTCGGACCGTCGTTCCAGTTTCCTTCCGGCGGGACACCGCGAGAGCTCGTGGCAATAGACCTCAACGGCGACGGCAAGCTCGATCTGGCGGTGGCGAACGAGAGCGACGATACGGTCTCTGTTCTGCTCGGCAACGGCGACGGGACATTCCAGGCTCCGAGCACCTTCACCGTCGGTTCCGGGCCCGTTCATCTCGTGGTGGGGGACCTCGACGGTGACGGCAGACCCGACCTTGTCGTTGCCAACGGGATCGACAACACGCTCTCGGTTCTGATGAATACCTCCGGGCGCACGACGCGCAGCCCGGCGTTCACCAGTGCGCCGCTGCCCGGCGGCAACGGAGCGAGCGCCTATAGCTACGCGGTTGCGGCAAGTGGCGTGCCTGCGCCGACCTTTGTCGTGACATCGGGGGCACTGCCACCGGGCCTGACGCTGCAACTCGGCGGGCGGGTCACCGGCTACCTGCCGCCTCCAGGGCCGACCTACAGCGGCACCATCACCGCGAGCAACGGCATTCCACCCGACGCAACCCAAGCATTCTCGATCACGCCCTCGTGGCTGAGCCAGACCATCACTTTCGATCCGATCGTCATCAACATCATTCCGCCGAGCGCCGTTGCGTCTGCCTCCTCCGGACTTCCGGTCAACCTGACCTCGCTCACCCCGGCCTCGTGCCAGTTGAATGGAAACGTGAACGGCAGCTCGATCATCTTCCAGATCCCTTCCGGCACTTGCGCGATCCGCGCCTCGCAGGGCGGCGGAGGCTTGTATCTACCCGCGCCGGATGTTGATCAGAGCTTCGCCTTCGATCTCAATGCGCCACTGATTGCGCTCACGTCGCCCGTCGACAACGCGAACTTCGGCGCGCCTGCGACGATCACCCTGACGGCCAGCCTGCCCAGCGGGCTGTACACCGGCCTGGTCAATCGCATCGACTTCTACGCCGACAGCACCCTGGTCGGCACCGTGACCGCACGTCCTTACACTTTCACCTGGGCGAACGTCGGGGTAGGGACGTACAAGGTCAGTGCCAAGGTGACCACCAACTTCCTGGGCGGGACCGCAACCTCCGCACCCATCACTGTGAACGTGACGACGACCTCGCCACCGTCAGTCGCGCTGACGGCCCCTGGCAACAATGCCACATATCCGGCGCCGGCAAACATCGCGGTAACGGCGAGCGCCTCGAGCAGCGTCAACGGAGGCTCGATCAGCAAGATCGAGCTCTACGGCAACGGGGCGTTTCTCGCGACGAAGACAACCGCCCCTTATTCATTCACATGGAGCAACGTCGCGCCCGGAACCTACACGCTCAGCGCCAAGGCGACCGACAACCTCGGGGTGACGGCCACCTCGACGCCGGTTACCGTAATCGTCACCGCTGCCCTGGCCCCGCCGACGGTTGTGTTGACTTTCCCGGTGAACGGCGCCGAGTACGCGCTGGGCCAGGCAATCACGTTCACTGCACAGGCCTCGACACCGGGCCGAAAGATCGACCACATCGAGTTCTACAGCGACGGGAGCCTGCTTGGCTCGACACCGGTTACGGCAGGATTCGCTAGCGCAACGACGCAGCTCACCTGGCCGGGGGCCAGCCTGGGGGCGCACGTGTTATCGGCAAAAGTCGTTGCGACCGACGGGACGAGCGCAACGTCGGCGCCGGTGAACGTCAGCGTAAGCGATCTCGCGACGTCCCTGGTCGAGCCAACCCCGGGGCAGGTATACCTCGCCCCGGCGGATGTGCGCCTTACCGCCATACCGAACGAGACGATGGGGACGATCGCGAAGGTCGATTTCTACCTTGGCGGGGTCATCGTTGGAAGCAGTACGACGCCACCCTACAGCTTCCTGGTTCCCGGTGTCGCGGTGGGATCTTATTTCGCTTACGCCGTCACGCAGGACGCCGCGGGGCTGCGAGTGCAATCGGCAGCCGTGCAGATCAGCGTGGTCGCCGCTGCTGCGGTCCAGGTCGATGCGGGCATCGATGGCGCAACGATTCCCGACGACAGCGTGTCGATCAGCGGGAATGTCCAGGCGCCACTGAACTCGGTAGTGACGATCAGCGGGCTCGTCGCGGCATTCGACCGGAACGGCAACTTCTTCCTGAACAAGCTGCGGCTGCAGCAGCTCGGCGCGAATCCCGTGGCCGTTTCCGTCACGACGCCCGATGGCCATACGTCGACTTCCAACCTCACGGTATTCAGCAGCGGCACGGCGCCGTTCGACGTGACGCTCGACAAGCAGGAGGGGATCGCGCCGCTCGAGGTGACGCTGACAATCGCCAATCGCGGAGCTGTGGCTTTCCAGCGCATCGAAGTCGATCTCAACGGCGGCGGGTCGCCGGAGGTCACGTTGACGAGCCTCCCCGACAACACCCAGGATATCGATCTCGACTTTCCCTCACCGGGCATCTACTCGGTCGGCGTGAAGGTCTTCGACACGGGCAACACCGTGCTCTATTCGGCGGTACGCAAGGTTTTGGTTTGGGATCCGCGGACCTTTGCGATGGGCCCGATCGGTGTTTACACGGGCATGCTCGATCGGTTGCGCCAGGGCGATGTTCAGGGCGCACTTACGGCGATCACGGGAACGAGCAACGCCAAGTTCGCCGGCATCTTCAATGCGCTCACACCCGACCTCGCGTCGATCGTCGATCAGCTGGGAACGATCAGGCATGTCATGTTCGACATGAACGTGATGCAGATCCTGATCGAGCGCGGCGGCGCCACGCCGCAGACGTTCATCATCAACCTATTGCGAGGCGAGGATGGGATATGGCGAATAGAGGATATGTGAGACCTTCGGCGGGGGTGTTGCGATGCTGAGGCTAAGTGTCCCGCGTCGGACAGTACCTCATCGTGCGTTGGGTCGGATGGGGAAGAAGGCGTTACCGCTTTTCGGTGGGTTCCTTGCAGTCGCGGTACTGACCGCCGGGTGCACGATGAGGAAATCCGAGCTAACGGGCGATGCGGTAGACGGCGTGGTCATAGATGCAACAACCCAGCAGCCGATTCCCGGGGCAATGGTATTGCTGAAGTGGCGCGGTGTACTGCCGACCGTGCACAGCAACAGCGTGCCTTGTTACCACGCGGAGCTGGCGACGACTGACGCGCAGGGGAGGTTTCACACAAATGCGTGGCGCGTCGAGACCAAGGATCACGTCGACTGGCTTGGGTACGTCACGCCGAGGGAGCCACCAGAGCCAGTCGCCTATAAACCAGGATATGCGATGCCGCGGCGGTATCAAGATGATCCGCGCCGAGTGCTGTTGGAACCGTTCCTAGGTACGACTCTTGAGCGCCTAGATTACATGACTGGGCCTTTTGATCGGCAACTGATTTGCGAGGCAGATAACAAAACCATCATTCCTGCGTATCAGGCTGCCTATGCAGAAGCGCAGTCGATTGCGCAGACTCCACAAGAACTAGCACTCGTGGATACACTGCTTACGGCTCTGGAGTCTGCTCAATACGGGAACAGCATCGCACTTGATCGAAAGGCTCAACGGAGGATGGAAAGAGCAAAGGAAGCCGGAATCGAGGTTTCAAGATGAGAAGAGTAGGGGTATTTTTTATATTTGGCTTGGCCATTTCACCGGGCGCCACTAGTGGCTACGAGTTGGTCACGCATGGCGTCCTTACTTACGCGGCTTATGCCGAGTCCTGGCTTCAGGCAGGATCACCGCTTCGACAGAACCTCGGGATTGATGTGTACCTGGCGGATCCAACGACGAACAAACCATTCGGCGAAGTTTATTACGACTTTGCAGAGACTGATGTCCGGCCACGCGAGGCAGATGCCGTAGGTTCAGACGATACGCCCTTTGACGAGACCAGAATGGTCAAGATCTTCAGGGCAGACAAGACAGTAGGGTTCAAACCGCACGACGACAACCTTCGTCTACCCGGCTGGCTCATGCGCGGCGCGATCCGTGAAGACGATGACATGTCCTCGAGCGAGCCCAATCCCAAAGACGACCCGTTCGGCGTGATCGTCCACCGAGTTACGAACCACTTCTACGATCCGGTAAGCCGGAAGGCCGCGAATCTCGGGGGAGTCGAGCTGGGCGATACGGCGCTAACGTGGGGTATCGGTGCCACAGGGTCGAGCATTCTTTCGGGATCTCTCGAGGAGGACACTAGTAGAGATAATCACTTCACGATCTACGACGCCCGCGAGGCAATGTATCGAGCAGTTACTGGGTTTGACAAGAATCGAGTGAAAGTTGCTACGCGTGAGGCAGATCGCAAGGCCTATTGGGCAACCACATTTCGAGCGCTTGGCGACGTCGTTCACCTGATCCAGGACATGGCGCAGCCGCAGCATACGCGGAACGATCTTCACGCAGGTGTGGGCATGACATATCTAGGCATGCCATACCTCCAACCATTCGGCCACAAGAGCGTGTTTGAGGCGTACGTCGAAGCTAGGGCGGCAGGGGCCGGGGCTTTCCTATATGCCTTCACCTCATCGAACACGCAGCCCATCCAGATTACCCCGGGTCGAGTCCTGGCGACGGAAGGCTACCCGGCGCCCCGGTTCAATCAGTACGCTGACTACTTCAGCACGGCGGTTGCCGATGGAGTAGTGCAGGGCGCTGGCTTGGCCGATTACAGCAACCGGGGCTTCTTCACTGTAGGGCGCAACATCGACGACGGCACTTATTCGCAACCTTCACGAAACGTTAGTGACTATCAGATCGTTGCTAGACCTCCTGTGGCATGGGACGGAACGCCGATCAACTCGACTGCGGCAGTATATGTATACAACGGGACCGTTCGAGATACGGTCTTGGGCTCGGGTGCGACCGACATACCTCTGACGTCTACCGGACTCTGGGATCAGTTCCTGGCGAGCCGGGGAAAGCAACCGAGATATTCCCTCAACTACATCAACTACGACGCCGCTGCGGATCTACTCCTGCCGCGCGCGGTGGCGTATTCCGCCGGCCTGATCGACTACTTCTTCCGCGGTCAGCTCGAGATCTCGCTGCCTGATGAGGGTGTCTACGGCGTGGTCGACCATGCGGTCGAGAATCAGGCGTCCACCAGCGGTTTCCGCAAGATCAAGCTCAAGCTGCGCAACATCACGCCGGCGGTCGTGCCGACGGCGGGTCAGGGCAAGGGACAATCGATCGCACAGAACATGAACGGTCACGTGCTGGCCGTCGTGAAGTACCACGAGAACGCTTGCTACACGAGCGCTCTGGATGGGGAATTCGGCTCCCATGAGACGAGGTCTTCGCGCGGGGACGGAGCTTTCGATCCACCGGCCGCCGGTTGTCGCGGGGCCGAAGGGAAGATCACCGTCTCCGACCCGCTGCCACCGTTGACCCTGACCGCGAATGCGAGCAGCGCGACGGCGCTGACGTTCACCTTCGCCAGTCCGATCCCGATCAATGCGACCGATGTCTATTTGCAGGTCGTCTTCCGTGGCGTGCTGGGCGCGGAGCAGGATGCGGTCGTGGTCGCCACCAGGGACATCTCGGAGCCGACGTTCCTGACGCTGATTAACGTCAGCGACTATCTCGTCTGCTACAACAACCAGTGGTATTACAAGAACGCGGATGGGAGCCTGCCGCCGGCTATCCCGTCGAGCCAATCGACGGCGCTTCAGGCAAAGTCTTACACTACGGCGCGCTTCGCCTTCGGCAGCAACGCCGCGGCGGTGAGCAACGGGGCGCTCACGGCGCCGCTGGTCCTCGCCTCGGATCTGCCGCCGGGGCAGTTCGCGCGTTTCGCGATCCTTACCGAGCCGGGTGTCACGTATAACGACGAGATCACGGGCTTCTACGCACCGTTCCCGCCGCCCTACAAGATCCAATTTCCAGCCCGCAACCAGCTTACGGTGCTGGGCAACGATCTGCCCGACGATCCGTATCGGCTGAACAAGGATTGGAGCGCGATCGGAAAGTTTCGCAACACGCGCTACAAAGGACTCTACTTCGGCTACCCGAGGGCGGGCAGCGGCGACTGCCTGCTCAGCCCGGCACCCGCTGCGCCGGCCGATCCATGGAAACCGTTTCCGACCGAGCCAGGCTACGCCTATACGCCGACCATCAAGTCGATCAGCCTGAACTTCAACTGACTACCGGGGGCGCCTTCGCAACAAGGCACAGCTCAGTGAACAGCACCTGAGCGGCGACGTGCGCCGTGTTGCTGGTTGCATCGTACTGCGGCGCTACTTCGACGACGTCGCCGCCGATGATTTGCGCGCCGGCGATGCCGCGCAGGATCGCGAGCACCTCGCGCGGCGTCAGCCCTCCGACTTCCGGCGTGCCCGTTCCCGGCGCGAAGCCCGGGTCGACGCCGTCGATGTCGAAGGTGACGTAGGTCGGCCCGTCGCCGATCACCTGGCGCGCCTTCTCGATCACCGCGGGCACGCCCATCCTCGCAACTTCCTCGACGTGCAGCACCGTCATGCCGCTGTCGAACGAGAATTCCCAGAGAAACTCCGCACCGCCGTGGATGCCGATCTGGATCGAGCGCTCCGGGTCGAGCACGCCGTCGAGCACCGCCTGCCGGAACGGGCCGCCGTGATGGAACTTGGAGCCCTCGAAGATGCCGCCGGTGTCGCAATGCGCATCGATGTGCACCATGCCCACCGGTCGCTTCTTGCCGAGCGCCTTCAAGATCGGATAAGTGATGGAGTGATCGCCACCGACCGCGAGCGGAATCACGCCCGCATCGCGGACCTTCGCGAAGAACGCCTCGATGTCGGCGTGACATGCTTCGAGGCTGAAGCGGCTGCGCATCGGCACGTCGCCCACATCCGCCGCGCGCAGGTGCAGTGCGGGCGCAATTCCGAGCGCGTGCTCATACGGCCCGATGCGCTCGATCGCACGCACCGCGCGTGGGCCGAGTCGCGCGCCGGCGCGGTTGGTGACGCCGAGATCCATCGGCACGCCGACGAGCGCAACGTCCAGACCGTCGAAATTCGCGCCTGCCGCCTCGGGGCGATAGGGCTGGCGCAGGAACGTCGCCACGTCGGCGAACGGCCACTTGCGCTGGTCCGCCTTGGAGAACTCCTGTCGCGCGACGGCGGCAAACGGCGGGTGGAAGATCTCGCCACCCTTGGCGCCGGCATATTTCCGGCGGAGGGCCTTCAGCTTTCTTGCGTCCATCGCACTCCTCCCGAGCGCGGGGCGCCACTGGCGGTCCTACCGCGGGGTGGCCTCCGCGTGGTGCAGCATTCTGCCCGCCGTCTTCGCCACCTGCAGGGTGTCGTAGTAGGCGTAGCCCGCAACGGCTGCAGCGCCGATCAGCGGCACCCAGCGGCTGGCGGAGCTTCCCACGACGCGCTGCGTTACCGAGATGCCGACGTTCGCCAGCAGGCTGTGCAGCGCGCCCCCGGATAGCTCGCGGATGACGATCCGCTGACCGGCGCGCACGACGACATCGCGTGCGAGCTGGCTCCCGGCGTGGCGGAAAAGGCAATACAGCATGTGCGTGCGCGTGAGCTCCATATCGCGTCCGTAGAGCCCTGCGATGTCGGAGACCATCTGCGCCTGGATGCGCCAGATCGCCACGAGATCGGGCAGGACCGTGAGCATGCCGATCACGCCCGGCGGCAGCGCGAGCGCGCCCGAGATCGCCGCGGCGCGCTGGGCTGCCTTGCGCGAGAGGACTCGCGCTGCGGTCGCGGGATCCTCGCTCGCGCGCTGACGGCTCTCGGGCACCGCGGCAACGACGTTGCCGATCGCGTCGATCACGCTTTCGGCGCGCGTCGGCGCGGGGAGGGAATAGCTGTAAGCCATTGTTTGTTGCCCTGGTTCTTGGAGGCGACGAA